>Ga0081540_1001028_pt1 | contig 24988 bp, 23 predicted proteins | sample TabmetS2T1R1_FD_71024 | JGI IMG/M metagenome (GOLD analysis project Ga0081540, IMG submission 71024) | Tabebuia heterophylla rhizosphere microbial communities from the University of Puerto Rico - S2T1R1 | ecosystem: Host-associated > Plants > Roots > Rhizosphere ... | reverse complement strand
CATCGCCTGCGGCACCGGAACCCGGACGGTGTGGTGCGCGCAGGTCTTGCGCCCCCGGCGCTTTCTGCCCCCTACCCATGAGCTCGCCTCGCCTCCTCACGGTCGACGGGAACGAGGCGGTGGCCTCGGTCGCGCACCGAGTCTCCGAGACCATCGCCATCTACCCGATCACCCCGTCCTCGCCGATGGCCGAGCCCCGTCTTCCTACGGTCAGCCCCCCGAACCAGGGGGACGCCGAGGGGGCGGCGCGGGGGCGCGCCGCTCGATGAAGGCTCAGGGCAGATAGCTGGTGTGGTTGCGCACCAGGGTCAGCGTGCACTGGTCCGCCGCCCAGACCTCGACGTTCGCCTGGATGAGCGTGACCGCGATCTGCTGATTGCCGACCCCCACGACGGCGATGGCGTGCATCTGGTGCCCGGTGGTCTTCCAGACACCGGTGAACTCGACGATCTGCTCCTGGCCCACCCCCCCGGGGAAGGGCTGGGATTGCGAGATGACCTGATGCGAGGTGTAGCCCATCCAGATGATGTCTTCGACGCCGGCGAGGGTCGTCGGCACGAGCGGACCGTAGGCGAAGCCGGTGGTGGCGATCGCGTCCCCGACGGGTGAGGAGATGTCGAGGCTGTTGGTCGACTCGACCGCGAGCCAGTTCGGGGTGGGGAGGAAGTAGGCCCAGTGCGCCCCCTGCCGCGGGGTCCAGTTCGCCATCGCCTGGGGGTCAGGGAGGGTGCCGCCGCACGACTGCGCCGTCTGGGCCGGCCCACCTCCGTTGCCGCCGTTTCCGCCGCCGCAGGAGATGACCGCGAGGCAGCCCGCCAGAAGACACCAGCGGGGCACGGCGGACGACCGGCGCTGGGCCCCATCGAGCGGCGTGGCGGCACCGCCACATCGGCCGGGGGGCGCGACTCGAGGTCTGGGCATTCCCATCCGGGTGCCCTCCCGCTGCCGCCGTACACCCGGGCCGGGGCAGGCTCAACGGGAAGCCGCTCGCGCAACGCGGAGGCAGGGGACGAGCGCCCGAAATTCCGGAGTTCAGCACCGCTGGACGGCTCCGGGGGGGTCAGCGCCGTCCCGGAAGCGCGGCGTCGATGACCTGATTCACCGCGTCCGGCGCATCCAGCATCGCCCAGTGGCTCACCTGGTGAAGCCGGACCACCGACTGGCAAGGCCTGGCCTTCGTGTCATGGGACGCGGTGTGGTCGGTCACGACGCAGCGGATCGGCCCCTCGTAGCCGGCGAGGGCCGAGGCGGTGTCGAAGCTTCCCATCCCGGCGACCATGAGCTGGAGCACGTCCCGCGGGGTCGCTCGGACGCTGGTGAGCACGGTCTTTCGCGTCTCGGGCTTCGCGTCGGCCAGGAGCCTCTCGGTCAGCGCGTCGACCTTCGCGCGGAAGGCGGCCTCGTCGGCCGCTGCGAGCTCGGTGGACAGCGTCGCGAGCTGGGGGCGGAGGTCGCCTGGTGGATCGATGAGGATGAGCGCGGCGACGCGATCCGGGTGCAGTCCGGCATACCGCGTGACGACGTCGGCTCCGAACGAGTGGCCGACCAGCACTGCCTGCTCTGCCCGCATCACGTCGAGGATGATCGAGAGGTCGTGGACCAGGGTGTCCAGGTCGTACTTCTTGCGCGGCGCGAGCGAGCTGCCGCCACAGCCGCGCTGGTCGTAGGCGAGGAGCTTGGCCTTGTTCTCCACCGCGGAGAGCTGCTGATCCCAGAAGTGGTAGTTCCCGCCCAGGCCGTGGACGAACACCACCGGAGCGCCGGGAGCCACCCCGCGAACGGTCCCGGTGAGCCAGCCGTCGGCGACCGCCAGCCGACCTTCGGGCGGTGCGTCGTCAGGCACGTCCGGAGGAAGGTGCACGCAGCCGAGACCCAGCAAGACGCACAGGACGCTCCACGATGGAAGTCGCGGGGCGGTCCGGGACCGGACGCGGCGAGTGTCCAGCGACGCGTTCATGGCGCGCGAAGACCACCCGACCGCCGCCGGTTCGGCAAGTCTCCCCATCGTTTGGCTGGCACCGCCAACGGGCCCCGGCGGTCCGGTCCACCGGCGTCCCTCGGGTGACCACCCGAGTTACGTGCGTGATCAACTGTCACCTCGACGACAGCTGCGCGGGTACGCCGAAAGGGCAACGCCCCTCCTGACCGCACGCCTTGCGTCGGCCGGTCACGCAGAGGACAGTCACCCGACTTTTCGGCGGCGCGTCATCACCGAGGGGGTGTGTGTCGATGGACTGCAAGGCCGTGCGAACGCTCCTCGTCCTTGCGCTTGCTCTGTGCTCCGCAACGGCTGGTGCGGCCGAGGTGCTCCCGTCCTGGAACGATGGGGAGGCCAGGCAGTCCATCCTCCGCTTCGTCGAGTCGGTCACCCGCGAAGGCGCCCCCACGTTCGTTCCGCCGGCGGAGCGGATCGCCGTCTTCGACAACGACGGCACCCTCTGGGCGGAGCAGCCGATCTACTTCCAGTTCGCTTACGCGCTGGACCAGGTGAAGGCCGTCGCCCCCAAGCATCCGGAGTGGAAGACCCAGGCACCCTTCAGTGACCTCCTGAAGGGCAACACGAAGGCGGCCCTGGCCTCCGGTGAGGCAGGACTGGCGAAGATCCTGGCGGTCTCCCATGCCGGGATGACCACCGACGAGTTCGCCGCCTCGGTCGCCGGATGGACGAAGACCGCGCGCCACCCCCGGTTCCAGCGGGCGTACACCGACCTGACCTATCTCCCGATGCGCGAGCTGCTGGACCACCTTCGCGCGAACGGCTTCAAGACCTTCATCGTCTCGGGCGGCGGGGTGGAGTTCATGCGCGTCTTCGCCGAGCGGGTCTACGGCATCCCGCCCGAGCAGGTCATCGGCTCGAACGGAGGGCTCGAGCTGAAGAAGGGGCCGGACGGCAAGCCGGTCCTCTTGAAGCTGGCGAAGGTCGACCTGGTCGACGACCACGCCGGCAAGCCGGTGGGCATCCAGCGCTTCATCGGGCGGCGCCCGATCTTCGCCTTCGGCAACTCGGACGGGGACAAGGAGATGCTGGAGTGGACGGCGGCCGGCGACGGCCCGCGCTTCATGGGCCTGGTGCACCACACCGATGCCGAGCGCGAGTACGCCTACGACCGGACGTCCCACGTCGGGAAGCTGGACAAGGCCTGGGACGAGGCCACGGCCAGGAAGTGGACCGTGGTGGACATGAAGAAGGACTGGAAGCAGGTCTTCGCGAGCCCCTAGGGGCTTGCCGAGGGAGGGTCTCGTGTCTCGATCTGGAAGCAGCTGGAAGCAGGCTTTCCTCGCCGCGACGGTCGTCGCAGCACTCGGCGTCGGCGTTCCCGCAGCCGCCCAGTCGAAGAAGCCGAACATCCTGGTGATCTTCGGCGACGACGTGGGCCTCGCGGACATCAGCGTGTACTCACACGGGCTGATGGGCATTCAGACGCCCAACATCGACCGGATCGCCCGCGAGGGCATGATGTTCACCGACTACTACGCCGAGCAGAGCTGCACCGCCGGCCGCTCGAGCTTCATCACCGGGCAGACGGTGCTCAGGACCGGTCTCTCCAAGGTCGGTCTTCCGGGGGCGAAGCTGGGCTTGCAGAAGGAAGACATCACGATCGCCGAGGCTTTGAAGCCGCTCGGCTATGCCACTGGGCAGTTCGGGAAGAACCATCTCGGCGACCGTGACGAGTACCTGCCCACGGCCCATGGCTTCGACGAGTTCTTCGGAAACCTCTACCACCTCAATGCCGAGGAGGAGCCCGAGAACCCGGACTACCCGAAGGATCCTGCGTTCCGGAAGAAGTACGGGCCGCGTGGCGTCATCCACAGCTTCGCGGACGGGAAGATCGAGGACACAGGTCCGCTGACCATGAAGCGAATGGAGACCATCGACGACGAGACCGTCGCCGCGGCGATCGGGTTCATCGAGAAACAGGTCAAGGCGAACAAGCCGTTCTTCGTGTGGATGAACACCACGCACATGCACCTGTACACGCACGTGCGTCCGGACATGCGGGGGAAGAGCGGGATCAGCGAGTACCTGGACACGATGATCCAGCACGACCAGGACGTGGGAAAGCTCCTGAAGGCCGTCGACGATCTCAAGATCGGCAACGACACGATCGTCATCTACACCACCGACAACGGCCCGCACATGAACTCCTGGCCAGACGGTGCGATGACTCCGTTCCGGAGCGAGAAGGACACGAACTGGGAGGGGGCGTTCCGCGTTCCGGCCGCGATTCGCTGGCCTGGGCACATCAAGCCCGCTCAGATCTCGAACGAGATCTTCTCCGGGCTGGACTGGTTTCCCACGCTCCTCGCCGCGGCGGGCGATCCCGGGGTCACGGACCGTCTCCTCAAGGGATGGAAGGCGAAGTCCGGAGGGCTCACGTACAAGGTGCACCTCGACGGGTTCAACCAGCTCCCCTACCTCGAGGGGAAACAGGCGAAATCGGCGCGAAACGAGTTCTTCTATTTCAGCGATGACGCGGAGCTGGTCGCGGTACGAGCGGGGAACATGAAGTTCGTGTTCTGCGAGCAGCGCGTGGAGGGCACGGCGAGGATCTGGGCAGAGCCGTTCGTCTGCCTCCGGGTCCCGAAGATGTTCAACCTCCGAATGGACCCCTACGAGCGCGCGGACGTCACTTCGAACACGTACTACGAATGGCTCCTGCGGCACGCATTCTACGTCGTACCGGTCCAGGCGAAGGTCGCGGAGTTCCTCGGCACATTCAAGCAGTATCCGCCCCGTCAGCGCCCCTCGAGCTTCAGCGTCGACCAGATCATGGAGCGGTTCCAGAAAGTCGCGACTCCCAAGGGTGACTAGCCGCCGTCGGGACCCCATCGAGGACGAGAGCGGGGCGTCTGGGCCCGAGCCGCCGAGGAAGTAGCCGACCCGACACCGCAGACGGGAGCTCGGGCCTCGACCACGAGGGCCCGAGCTTCCTGGCGGGCTCCGGGCGGTCAGCTCTTGACGAGCCGGAACCCGAGGTGGTTCGTCCCCGTGTCCGGCGCACCCTTGCCGCGGCCGCCGGGCATGTAGCGCGAGCAGTACTGGTCGGTGCAGAGGAACGAGCCGCCCTTCTGGACCCGCTTCTGCACGCCAGGCTCCGACGGGTCCAGGCTGTCCGACGGGCCCTGGGGATTGCGCGCGGTCCCGCCCTGCGACGCGAGGCGGCCGTAGTAGTCCGGGCGGTACCAGTCGGAGACCCACTCCCAGACGTTCCCCGCCATCCCGTAGAGGCCGTAGGCGTTGGGCGGGAAGGCCTTCACCGGGTTGGTCGCCACGTAGCCGTCCTCGGCGGTGTTCTTCTCCGGGAAGTGGCCCTGGAACGTGTTGGCCATGTACTTGCCACCGGGCCGGAACTCGTCCCCCCAGGGATACTTCTTCTGCGCCAGGCCGCCACGGGCGGCGAACTCCCACTCCGCCTCGGTGGGAAGCCGCTTCCCCGCCCACTTCGCGTAGGCCTGGGCGTCCTCGAAGGCGATGTGGACGGCGGGGTGGTCCATCCGCTTGGCGATGGAGCTGCCCGGGCCCTCGGGATGCCGCCAGCTCGCGCCCTTCACGTAGTTCCACCACTGGAAGTGGTCGTTGAGGGGGACCGCCTTCCTCGGCGGCGAGAAGACAACCGAGCCCGGGACGAGCATGTCCGGGAGCGCTCCGGGGTAGTCCTCGGCGCGCGGCACGCGCTCGGCGACGGTGACGTACTTCGTCTCGTCGGCGAAGCGCTTGAAGTCGGCGTTGGTCACCTCGGTGGTGTCAATCCAGAAGCCTTCGACGCTGACGTGATGGATGGGACGGGCGTCCTGGAACATCTCCTCGTCCGAGCCCTGGTCGAACTCGCCGCCCGGCACCCAGACCATGCCCGGCGGAGCGACCACCGGCGCCTGGGGCTTTGCGGCCGCGGCGGTCAGGGTCGAGCCCACGGGCGGAGCCGCCCGCCCGCGCGCCGCGGAGATCCCGGTGTCGCACGCCTCGGGAGCATTCGACGCGGCCGGCGCGGACCCCGGCTGGACCGACGGAGCCGTGGCGCCCGGCGCGCTGTCCTGCCCCGCGCTCGGCGGCTGGCGCGAGCACGCGGTCACGAGGAGCAAGGCCAGGAGGGCGCGGCCGGTCATCGGGGGCGCAGACCACCCCAACCCGGGCCGGTGCGCAAGACGCCGGGTGGGCCGCATGCCTGCGGGGTGCTCTCGGCTTTGGCCCAGGTCGTCCGGGGGCTACGCTCGGGCCGGTGGAGCCGGCCAGGAACACCCGACCGGAGCTCGATCCGCTCACCATCGCGGCCATCGCGGTCGTTGCCTATGCACTGAGCAACGTCGTCCACGAGGGACTCGGGCATGGCGGCGCCTGTCTCCTGGTAGGCGGGCATCCCAGGCAGCTCACCGCCGTGTTCTTCGACGGTGATCTCGAGGGGCTCCCTGCCTCGGCCGGACGGTGGGTCGCGGCCGGAGGGAGCCTCGCCAACCTCGTCGCCGCTGCCCTTGCCTGGGCGGCGCTCCGCCTGATTCCGGCGGGGTGGGGCCGGTGGCGCTTCTTCCTCTGGCTGGTCCTGGCGGTGAATCTCCTCCAGGCGTTCGGATATTTCTTGTTCTCCGGGATCGGAGGGCTCGGCGACTGGGCGGTGGTCGTGCGCGACCTCCAGCCCGCGGCGCTCTGGCGAACCGGCCTCGTCGTCGGGGGTGCGATCCTCTACTTCCTCGTCGCTCCGCGCCTGTTCATGCCGGAGCTGGAGCCGTTCGTTCCCGCCGAGCGTCAGGAGCGGGTCGCACGGGTCCGCACGCTCACCCTGCTGCCCTACCTCGTCGGAGGCGCGACCTTCGTGGTCGCCGGCGCTCTCAATCCGCTCGGGTGGATCTACGTGCTGATCTCGGCGGTGGCGGCATCCTTCGGCGGGACCTCGCTCCTCGCCTGGTACCCCGTGCTGTGGGCGAGGCGCACGGCGGGCACCTCGCCGGACGCCGAGGTCTCGCTGGGAGTCCCCCGGAGCGTGGGATGGTTCGTCGCAGCGGCCATCGCGCTCATCCTCTTCGTGGGCGTGCTCGGCCCCGGGATCCGCTTCGGCGCCGCAGGCTGACTCAGGGCGCCCGGCCGAGCAGCGAGGCTCAGCCCCCCGAAACCAGGGGGACGCTGATGTGGCGGCGCGGGGGCGCCGCTCGATGAGGCTCAGCCCCCCGAACCAGGGGGACGCTGATGTGGCGGCGCAAGGGCGCCGCTCGATGAGCTCAGCCCCCCGAACCAGGGGGACGCTGATGTGGCGGCGCAAGGGCGCCGCTCGATGAGGCTCAGCCCCCCGGACCAGGGGGACGCTGATGTGGCGGCGCAAGGGCGCCGCTCGAGGCTCAGCCCCCGGCCGGAACGCGCCGGGGCCGTTGCTTTGCCGATACCGCCTTGATGAGCAGCTGGTGCTTTCCGTCGCGCGGAAGCGGGACCTTCGCCCCGGACAGCGCCGCCTCGATCAGGGCCTGGACCTCGGGACGGTCGAGGACCTTTGCCGTCTCCAGGCGGATCGAGCGCACCACGTTCCCGCTTCCGCGAAGCAGCCCCGCCGGATCCGGCAGTCCCTTCCCCTGGAGGAAGAAGAGGGTCAGACCGCGCGCGTACGCGGCCAGGGAGAAGATCGCCTCCGAGGTCCTGGGCCCTGGGCCGTAGCCGATGACGAAGAAGTTGTAGTTGTCGTAGACCAGCTCGCTCGCGGTGGGGAGCTGCGCGCGCATCCGCTTCCGCGCGGCACGGATGAGCCGCTGCATCGGCGGGTCGAACTTCGCGATGAACCCCGCGAGCTGCTTCTGCGCCGAGGGTCCGGGCATCCCCCCTCCTCAGACGGTCTGCACCGTCAGGACGTTGGTGTTCCCCGGCAAGTTGAGCGGGACCCCGGCGACGATGGCCATCCGCTCGCCGGGAGCGGCCAGCCGGTGCCTTCGGACCGCGGCGCGCGCCCGGGCCATCACCGCGTCGGTCGACCGGACGCGAGGGGCGCGGTGCGCCTCCACGCCCCAGACCAGCGCCAGCCGGTGCACCACCACCTCGTTCGGGGTGAGCGCGAGGATCGGCACCTCCGGGCGGAAGGCGGCCACCAGCCGCGCGGTGTAGCCGCTCTCGGTGTACGCGACGATGACCTTCGCCCCGACGCTCCGCGCAGCTTCCACCGCGGCGGCGGCGATCCCCGGAGACACGTCGGTGACGGCAAGGCGACCATGCCCGCTCCGCTGCCCGGGACCCGGGGCGAACGCCGGGCGGATGCGCACCGGCTGCCCGTGCTCGGCCTCCTCGACGATGCGGGCCATCGTCGCCACCGCGGCGACCGGATCGTGGCCCACCGCCGTCTCCGCGGAGAGCATCACCGCGTCGGCGCCGTCCAGCACCGCGTTCGCCACGTCCGAGACCTCTGCGCGGGTCGGGCGGGGGGCCTTGATCATGCTCTCCAGCATCTCGGTGGCCACGATGCACGTCCTGCCCAGGAGGTTGGCCTGCCGGACCAGCCGCTTCTGGATGCCCGGAACCTGCTCCAGCGGCAGCTCCACCCCGAGGTCGCCGCGGGCGACCATCACCCCGTCGGCGACGAGGACGATGGCCTCGAGGTTCTCGATCGCCTCCGGCTTCTCCATCTTCGCGATGAGCGGCGTGCCGGGGGTGATGTGCCGCCGGGCGATCTCCACGTCCCTCACGGTGCGGACGAAGGACATCGCCACCAGGTCCACGCCGAGCTCCCGCCCGAGGGCCGCGTCGCGCCGGTCCTTCGGGGTGAAGGCGGCGATCGACCCGGTGGAGCCCGGGAGGCTCACCCCCTTGTGGTCGGAGATCGCCCCGCCGATCTCCACCTCCGCCTCGACGTCCCGACCCCGGTGCCGGGTCACCCGAAGGCGGACCCGTCCGTCGTCCAGCAGCACCGGGTCTCCCACGCGGCAGGCGCGACCCAGCGTGGGGAGGGGCACCGGGATGACCCGTGGGCTTCCCACCACACCGGGCGCCGTCGCCAGCAGCACCCGGCCCCCCGAGACCAGCTCGATCCGCCCCTCGGAGAACCGCCCCAGCCGCAGCTTCGGCCCCTGGAGATCCTGAAGGATCGCGACGTTCCGCCCGGCCCGGCGCGCCTCCCGGCGAACTGCCGCCACCCGGGCGCGGTGCTCCTCGGGGAGGCCGTGCGAGAAGTTGATCCGGGCCACGTCCAGTCCCGCACGGATCATGCCGGCCAGCACGCGCGGGCGATCGGACGCCGGGCCAAGGGTGCAGACGATCTTCGAGCGACGCGTCACGCCAGGATGCCCCATATCGCAGACCGGTTCTTGACACTCTGTCATCGAGCGGAATACGAACAGGCTCCCACGCTGGAGCAGGGCCGAAGCTGCTCCACCTGACTCGTCACCCCACCAGCTTCACGGGGTGGCGGTGCCCCATCGGATGTTCGCCTCGCGAAAGCCCGGCTTCCCTTGGGAGGGGGGGCCGGGCTTTCCAGTCCCGAGGCCCTAGAGCTGGACGGGCTTGTTCGCCGGGCCCTTCGATGCCGGCGGCGGTGGCGCATTCGGCGCGGCGCCCGCGCTCCCGCTGCCACCCACCCCCGGGGCGGGATCCAGGGGGTCCTTGCCGATCGCGTCGATCTCCGCGCGGGTGATGCCTCCCACCGCCATCACCTGTCGCGTCGTGTAGACGGGGACCTTCGCCGCCAGGGCCATCGAGACGGCGTCCGACGGCCGGGCCTCGATCACCACCTGGCGATTCGCCTGCTGGATGTAGACGTGGCTCCGGTAGACGTGGTTCTCCAGCCCGTCGATCCGGACCTCGGTGACCCGTGCCCCGAGGCTGGGGACGATCTGGTCGAGCAGGTCGTGCGCCAGGGGATGCGGGGTGGGCTTGCCCATCAGCCGGAAGGCGATGGCCACCGCCGCGGTCTCGTCCACGAAGATCGGGAGCACGGTCCCGTCCTGCTTGGAGACCAGCACCACCGCGTGCTGCTTCAGCTCCTTGAGGGGAACGACGTCCTTCACCTCCAGCGGCACCAGCGGGGCGGGTGCGGGGTCGGCGGAGAGGAGCAGCGGCAGCACGAGCAGGAGGGTGCGCACCCCCCGACGGTCCTCATCGGGCGGAGGTTTTGCCAGTCAACCGAACGCTGCGAGACAGTCCAGACGTCGGCGACCCCCCATCGCCCTGGTACCCCCGTCCCCGATCCGGGACGGTCGGGCCCCGACTAGCGCTCCTCGTCCTCGTCCTCGAGGTCCTCGTCGTCCTCGTCGAGGTCCTCGTCGTCCTCATCATCATCGTCGTCGTCGTCGTCGACATCCTCGTCGTCGTCGTCGTCGTCGTCCTCTTCGTCCTCGTCCTCGGCGTCGAGCTCGGCGAGGTCCTCGCTCTCGAGGGTGGTGGACATGGAGAACCGCTTGCTCAGCGCTGCGACCTGCGCCCGCATCTCGGTCAGAGCGGCGACGAAGTCGTCCACCACGTTGGCAGGCGCCCGCGTATTGCAGTGCGGACACTCGAGCTTCTCGCTCCCGTCGATGAGATCCTGGGCGTCGATCTCGAAGGTGCCCTCACACTTCTGGCAGGTGAAGTCGAGCGTCATGGTCCGTGGTCAGCGCTTGTCGAAGGCAACGTAGTCCCGCCGCTTGTATCCCGTGTAGATCTGCCGGGGCCGGGCGATCTTCTGCTCCGGGTCGAGCACCATCTCCTCCCACTGGGCGGCCCACCCCACCGTCCGGGGGATGGCGAAGAGCACGGTGAAGAAGTCCGAGGGGAAGCCCAGCGCCTCGTAGATCAACCCCGAATAGAAGTCGACGTTGGGGTACAGCTTCCGCTTCACGAAGTAGTCGTCCTGGAGCGCGATCCGCTCGAGCTCGAGGGCGATGTCGAGGAGCGGGTTCTTCCCGGTGACGTCGAACACCTCGTCGGCCACCCGCTTGATGACCTTCGCTCGCGGGTCGTAGCTCTTGTAGACCCGGTGGCCGAAGCCCATCAGCCGGGTCTCTCCCTCGCCCTCCTTCACTTCCTTGATGAACTCGGGGACCTTGCTGACGTGTCCGATGCTCTTGAGCATCCGGAGGACGGCCTCGTTCGCCCCGCCGTGGAGGGGCCCGTAGAGGGCGTTGACGCCGGCGGCGAGCGCCGAGAACGGGTCGACCTGGCTCGAGCCCACCAGGCGGACCGCGGTGGTGCTGCAGTTCTGCTCGTGGTCGGCGTGGAGGATGAACAGGACCTCGAGGGCGTGCTCGAGGACCGGATTCACCTTGTAGGTGTCGGTCCCGATCTTCTTGATCATCGCCAGGAAGTTCCCGACGAAGGACAGGTCGTTGTTGGGGTAGATGTACGGCAACCCCAGCGAGTGGCGGAAGCTGAAGGCGGCGATGGTCGGCATCTTCGCCACCATCCGGATCTGCTGGATGCGCCGGTTCTGGGCGTCCTTGATGTTCTTCGCCTCGGGATAGAACGAGGACAGGGCGGAGACGGTGGCCGCCAGCATCGACATCGGGTGCGCGTCGTACCGGAACCCGTCCAGGTACTCCTTGATGTTCTCGTGGACGTACGTGTGGTGGGTGACCGTGAAGACGAAGTCGTCGAGCTGCTTTCTGCTCGGGAGCTCGCCGTTCAGAAGCAGGTACGCCACCTCGAGGTAGCTCGACTTCTCGGCGAGCTGCTCGATCGGGTACCCCCGGTACTCGAGGATTCCCTTGTCCCCATCGATGAAGGTGATGGAGCTGCGGCAGTTGGCGGTGTTGAGGAACGCAGGGTCGTACCCCATCAGGCCAAAGTCGTGGTCGTCGACTCGGATCTGCCGGAGATCCGCCGTTTTGATGCACCCGTCCTTGACGGGAATCTCATAGGACTTGCCGGTGCGGTTGTCGGTGATGCTCAGCGTGTCTTTGGCCATGGCGTAGGGCGTCATTTCACCGGGGCGAGGCTCGATTCAACCAAAAAGAGTACGTCCTTGTTCCAGGTTGCGGAGCCGTTGTCGCGTCCCGTATACCCCCCGACCGCCAAGGGAATTCCACTCGGAGGCAGTCATGAGCAACCCCGTTCCGCCAGGTGAGCGGATCACGTTGGCCGGAGGGTCACTGCGGGTCCCGGATCGGCCGATCATCCCGTTCATCGAGGGAGACGGAACGGGCCGGGACATCTGGCGGGCCTCCCAGGCGGTCTTCGACGCGGCAGTGTCGAAGGCGTACGGCGGCAAGCGGAGCATCGCCTGGATGGAGGTCCTCGCCGGTGAGAAGGCGTTCAAGCAGACCAAGAGCTGGCTGCCTGACGAGACCATCGAGGCCTTCCGGACGTACCTCGTGGGCATCAAGGGCCCGCTGACGACCCCGGTGGGTGGCGGGATCCGCAGCCTGAACGTCGCCCTGAGGCAGCTGCTCGACCTCTACGTCTGCCTCCGGCCGGTCCGGTACTTCCAGGGCGTCCCCAGCCCGGTGAAGCACCCCGAGAAGGTGGACATGGTCATCTTCCGGGAGAACACCGAGGACATCTACGCCGGGATCGAGTTCGAGGCGGGCTCCGAGGCCGCGCAGACGTTCCTCGCGATGCTCCGTGAGCGCTTCCCGAAGGAGTTCAAGAAGATCCGGTTCCCCGAGGAATGCGGAATCGGCATCAAGCCCGTCTCGCGCGAGGGGAGCGAGCGCCTCATCCGTGCGGCGATCCGTTACGCCCTGGAGCACAAGCGCAAGAGCGTCACCTTCGTGCACAAGGGCAACATCATGAAGTTCACCGAGGGCGCGTTCCGCGGCTGGGGTTACGCCCTCGCCGAGCGCGAGTTCGGAGGAAAGGTCTACACCTGGGAGCAGTGGGAGGAGACCAAGGCGAAGAAGGGCGAGGATGCGGCGAACGCCGAGCAGAAGGCCGCGCTCGCCTCCGGAAAGCTGCTGATCAAGGACGCCATTGCGGACATCACGCTGCAGCAGGTCCTCACCCGGCCCGACGAGTTCGACGTCATCGCCACCCTGAACCTGAACGGTGACTACCTGAGCGACGCGCTCGCCGCGCAGGTGGGCGGCATCGGCATCGCTCCGGGCGGCAACATCAACTACGTGACCGGCCACGCAGTGTTCGAGGCGACGCACGGGACGGCGCCGAAGTACGCCGACCAGGACAAGGTGAACCCGGGCAGCGTCATCCTCTCGGGAGACATGATGTTCCGGCACCTCGGGTGGACCGAGGCGGCGGACCTCATCGTCAAGGGAATGAACGGCGCCATCGGGGCGCGCACCGTCACCTACGACTTCGCCCGCCTGATGAAGGGCGAGGGCGGAGGCGAGGTGAAGGAGCTGAAGTGCTCGGAGTTCGGGCAGGCCATCATCCAGAAGATGTGAAAGGCGAGAACGCAATCATGGGCGGCAAGAAGAAGATCGGACTCATCGGCGGCGGCCAGATCGGCGGCAACCTGGCGCTGCTCGCGATCCAGAAGCAGCTCGGCGACGTGGTGCTCTACGACATCCCCGCGGCCGAGGGCCTGGTGAAGGGCAAGGCCCTCGACATCAACCAGCTCGCGGCGGTGGACGGGTACGATTGCCGCGTCACCGGGACCACGGACTGGAAGGACGTGGCCGGCAGCGACGTGGTGATCATCACCGCCGGCATGCCGCGGAAGCCTGGAATGAGCCGCGAGGACCTGCTCGAGGTCAACCTCAAGATCATGAAGGACGTGGCGTCGAGTCTGAAGACCCACTGCGACAACCCCTTCGTGATCAACGTGGCGAACCCGCTGGACGCGATGGTCTACGCCCTCTTCAAGATCTGCGGGTTCAAGAAGGACCGCGTGGTGGGGATGGCGGGGGTGCTGGACACCGCGCGGTTCAAGTTCTTCGTCGCCGAGGCGCTGAACGTGTCGATGCGAGACATCGAGGCGCTGGTGCTCGGCGGGCACGGGGACGACATGGTGCCGCTGCTCCGGCACTCGACGGTGGGCGGGGTGCCGCTGACCGAGATGCTGCCGAAGCAGAAGCTGGACGCCATCGTCGAGCGCACTCGGAAGGGCGGGGGAGAGCTGGTCGCGCTGTACAAGACCGGGTCGGCCTACTTCGCCCCGGCCGCCTCGGCGATCGCCATGGCGGAGAGCTACGTCTTCGACCGGAAGCGGGTGCTCCCGGCCGCCGCGCTGCTCGAGGGGCAGTACGGGATCAACGGCTTCTTCATGGGCGTCCCGGTGAAGATCGGCGCTGGCGGCGTGGAAGAGATCATCGAGCTCGAGCTGAACGACGCCGAGAAGGCGGAGCTGCAGAAGTCGTTCACCTCGGTCAAGAAGACCGTGGACGAGGTGAAGCTGTAAGGATGGTTCGCGCGGGCGCGCCGTGCTCGTCGTAGCGGCGCTCGCGGTGCGCTCACGAGGGCCCGTCGTCCGCGCCGCTCAAGAGCAGGGCCTCTCGAGGCACGCCAGGAACGCCTGGCCGCACGGGCATGTGGGACCGGTCCGCGCTCCCGTTCAACGACCGACGGCCGGATGCCGGACGGCAGAGGCCGGATTCCTCTTGCCTCTTCCGGGCGGCTGCTGGAAGACAGGGCGGCTCCTGTCCGCCATGAAAGCCCCTGATTTCAGAGGGCTCCCGCCGATGGCCAGGTCGCGCCGCGAGAAGTAATCAGGAGAGAGACCGACAATGGCCGACGCTGCCACCACCGCCGATGCCGTCCGCGCGGACGTCGGCACTCTCCACGACCACTCCTTCCTCTGGCGGCGGCTGCACTCGCTTTCGGGCGTGCTGCCGCTCGGCGCGTTCGTCTGCTACCACGTGTTCGAGAACCTGTCGGCGCTGCGCGGCCCCGCCGCGTACGACGAGATGGTCAACCACGTGAACACGCTGCTCCCGCGCCCCTTCTTCTACGCGGTGGAGCTGGTGACCATCGTCCTCCCGCTGGCCTACCACGCGCTCTACGGCGTCTGGATCGCAGCGGCGGGTCGCCCGAACCTCGGCCGCTACGCGTACGCCGGGAACTGGGGCTACCTCACCCAGCGCATCACCGGCGTCGTCGCGCTGCTGTTCCTGCTGGTGCACGTGGGGACACTGCGGACCTGGGTCACGCTCGTCGGCAACCACCTCGCGCCCGTGCCGCCGCTGACCGCCGATGGCCTCGACCTTGTCACCTACCGCGACGTGGCCGCGCACCTCGGCAACCTCTTCCAGATGCGCTTCGGCGCCGTCGGCTGATTCAGGGGGCACTACACCCATGGCGGAACAGCGATTCACGGTGGTGGGAGGGGGGCTGGCGGGCCTGATGGCGGTCATCAAGCTCTGTGAGGCCGGCCACAAGGTGGACCTCCTCTCCTTCGTCCCGGTGAAGCGCTCGCACTCGGTCTGCGCCCAGGGCGGCATCAACGGCGCGGTGAACACCAAGGGCGAGGGTGACCACCCGGACATCCACGTCAAGGACACGCTGCGCGGCGGCGACTTCCTGGCCGAGCAGACCAGCGTGAAGGGCATGTGCTACGCGGCGCCGGGCATCATCTACCTGCTCGACCGGATGGGCGTGCCCTTCAACCGCACTCCGGAAGGCCTCCTCGACTTCCGGCGCTTCGGCGGAACGCTCCACCACCGCACCGCGTTCGCCGGGGCCACCACCGGACAGCAGCTGCTCTACGCGCTCGACGAGCAGGTCCGCCGCTTCGAGGCGGCCGGGATGGTGAACAAGTTCGAGTACTGGGAGTGGTTGGGAATGGTGAAGGACGGGTCCGGCCGCTGCGTGGGCAGCGTCGCCATGGACCTCCGCACCATGGAAGTGCGTGCCATCCCTGCCGAGGCGGTGATGCTGGCCACCGGTGGCCCGGGCATCGTCTTCGGCCGCTCGACGAACTCGATCATCAACACCGGCACCGCCGCCGGCCGCGCATATCTGGAAGGGGCGATCTACGCGAACGCCGAGTTCATCCAGGTGCACCCCACCTCCATCCCCGGTGAGGACAAGCTCCGGCTGATGTCCGAGTCCATCCGCGGCGAGGGCGGCCGGGTCTGGGTTCCGAGGAAGAAGGGCGACACCCGCGACCCTCTCAGCATCCCCGAGGGCGAGCGCCTGTACTTCCTCGAGGAGAAGTACCCCAAGTACAAGAACCTCGTCCCCCGCGACGTGGCGACCCGCGAGATCTTCCACGTCTGCCGCGAGCTGGGCATGGGCGTGGACGGGCGCGATGGCGTCTACCTCGACGTGACCCACATCCCGGCCGCCACGCTCGACGCGAAGTGCAAGGGCGTGATGGAGATCTACGAGAAGTTCGTCGGCGACGACCCGCGCCAGCACCCGATGATCATCTTCCCCGGGATGCACTACTCGATGGGCGGGGTGTACGTGACCTTCGAGCCCGGGGCGAACCTCGAGCCGCTCGCCGGCAGCCCGAGGAACCAGGCCACCAACATCCCCGGGCTCTACGCCGCGGGAGAGGCCGACCACGCCTACCACGGCGCCAACCGGCTGGGTGCCAACTCGCTCCTCTCCTGCATCTACGGCGGGATCATCGGCGGGCCGGCGATGGTGAGTTACGCGAAGAACGTGTCCAAGGGATCCACGTCGGTCCCGTCGGGCGTCTTCGAGGACGCGAAGAAGCAGTGGGAGGAGCGCTTCGCGAGCATCGACAAGATGAACGGGACCGAGAACCCGTACGTCCTGGCCCGCGAGCTCGGTGAGGTGATGACCGAGAACGTCACCGTGGTGCGCAGGAACGACCGGCTCCGGAAGACCCTGGACAAGATCGCGGAGCTCCAGGACCGCTGGAAGCGGATCAACGTCCTCGACCACGGCCGCAGCAGCAACCGCCCGCTCAGCTTCGTGAACCAGCTCTGGAACATGTTCGCCCTGGGCGAGGTGATGACGAAGAGCGCGCTGCTCCGCGACGAGTCGCGCGGCGCCCACTACAAGCCGGAGTTCCAGCTCCCCGAGCCCAAGACCAAGGACCCCACCCAGGACCCCGACTGGATGAAGGCCTGGAAGGAGCGCCACCAGAAGTGGGCGAAGACCACCATCGCCCGGTGGACGCCGCAGGGCTCGGACATCAGCTACGAGGACATCCCCACGCCCGTGCTCGACCCCGAGCCGCGCTGGTACGCCTGAGGAAACCGGACGACGCCATGGATGAAGCCACGAAGGTCGCAACGACCACCCAGAGCCGCGGCGAGACCGGAGAGAAGTGGGTCACCTTCCGCATCTGGCGCCAGGAGAGCGCGAGCGCATCGGGGGAGTTCGAGGAGTTCCGCGTGCCCTGGCGGAAGGGCGCCAACGTCATCTCCTGCCTCATGGAGATCCAGCGGAACCCGGTGAACGCGGCGGGGAAGCCGACCACTCCGGTGACCTGGGACGCGGCCTGCCTCGAGGAGGTCTGCGGCAGCTGCGCGATGAACATCAACGGGCGGGTGCGGATGGCCTGCTCGGCGCTGGTGGACAAGCTGGAGTGGCCCATCACCCTCGAGCCGATGCGCAAGTTTCCGATGGTGCGGGACCTCGCCGTCGACCGTACCCGGATGTTCGAGTCGCTGAAGCGGGTGAAGGCCTGGGTCGAGCTCGACGGAACGCACAACCTCGGCCCCGGACCGCGCCAGAGCCAGAGCGAGCAGGCGCAGCGCTACGTGCTCTCGACCTGCATCACGTGCGGAAGCTGCCTCGAGGCCTGTCCGCAGATCAACCAGGACAACGACTTCATGGGGGCGGCGCCGATCAGTCAGGTGCGGCTGTTCAACCTGCACCCCAACGGCGCGATGCACGCCGAGGATCGGTTGCACGGGCTGATGGGGCCGGGCGGCATCCAGGACTGCGGCAAGGCGCTGAACTGCGTGAAGGTCTGTCCGAAGGAGATCCCGCTCACCACCTCCATCGCCGCGATGAACCGCGACGTGACCAAGCTCGTGGTGAAGGACCTCTTCTTCAAGGACGACGAGTCGGAGACCGCCGTCGGCGGGCCCGCCTGAGGAAAGCGGAGCGCTCGCTCACTGGGCGCGATGCACCTCGTGCCCGTCGAAGCTGAGCTCGGCGGTCGCCGTGCACGGCACCGAGTGGGCACCCCAGACCAGCGAGAAGCTGTGGTCGGCCATCCACGTCCCGAGAGGGCTGCAGTTGGCGACCACCCGTGGCGCGTCCGCGGTGAAGGCCGGCCGCTCACCGGCGTACAGCCAGTAGAGCGGGTCCTCGTCCCCGTGCTTCGGAACCGGGAAGAAGATCCAGGCGATGGCCACCGCTGCGGCCACCAGCACCCGCTCCGGCCGTAGCCAGAGGACAAGGCGCTCTCCGAGGAGCCCCGCCCCGAGCGCTCCCAGCACCCAGGCACATCCCGCAAGGGCGGCGTGCACGTACCAGGGATTCTTCTGCACCGGGATGGAGAAGCCGACCACCACGGAGAGGAGGAGCAGCCCCCCGAGCGCGAGCAGCCGGCGGTCGCCCTCAGGAGCTCGCCGCCACCAGCCGGGCCAGAGCGCGAGCGGAGCCAGGAGCAGGACAGGGAGGTACCAGCGGCCGAGCACGTCCAGGAAGTAGAGCGGGTTCTGCACCGGCCGCGCGCGGCCGTGGAGCGCCGAGGGCAGGAGCTGATCCCGCACGTAGGCCGGAAGGAAGGCGGGCTCTCCGATGCCCGCTCGCCACGCCTCGAGCGCGCCGAACCCCAGGGCCACCACGGCGACTGCCGAGACGGCTGCACCCAGCGTCCACGCGCGGGAGAGGCGGTACCGCCAGGCCACCCAGCCGAGCACGGCGAAGGTCGCCAGCGCCGGTGGGCCCTTCACCCACGCGGCGAAGGCAGTGCCGGCGACGAAGAGCGCCGCGCCGGTCCGGGGCGTCTCGCGGAGGAGGCCGGCCCCGACCACGGCGACCGCGAGTCCCAGCGCAAGGGGCATCTCCAGCATCGGGTTCTGGGATTCGGAGAGGAAGCCGGGGAGGCTGCAGAGCCCCACCAGGGCGAGCCCTCCGGTCATCGGACCGCCGATGCGACAGGCCCCCAGTCCCACCACGGCGACGAGCAGCGTGGCGAGCAGCTGCGCCCACCGCCATGCAGCCGCCGGCCCGGGGCCCACCGCGCGCATCCAGGTTGCCTCCAGCCAGAAGCCGAGCGGCGGGTGCTCGTTGAAGCGGACGCCGTCGATGTGCGGGCTCGCCCAGGTGGCGACAGGGAGGGCGGCGAGCCCCTCGGAGAGGCGGGCGTAGAAGGCCGCGTCGGTTCCGCGGAGGATGGCCGGGCCCGGGCGCACCCAGACCGTCCCCAGCGCGAGCAGCATCGCCGCGGCGAGGAACGCCCAGGACCGGCCAGGGTACCGCCCTGGAACGCGGAGACGCGCCGCCGCCGGGGCCCGGGCCGGCAGCCAGAGCCCGGTCCTCCGGGCGGTCACCGCCACCGCGCAGGCCGTGATGAGGAGGCCCAGGAACGCGTGGTACCGCGTCCGGAGGAGCACCTGGAAACCCGCGCCGCCCAGCACGTCCCAGTTCAGCGCGACGGCGGTGAAGCCCAGCGCCCAGGCACAGAGGCGCCGGAGGCGCGCGCGCACCGGATCGCTCGAGGTGTCTCGCGAGAAAACCAGGGTCAGCGATGGAATGAGCGCGAGGAGGTTGGTGCGCCACCCCAGGGGCGAGAGCAGGGCCGTCCCATGGAAGACGAGGGCCACGGCCAGTGCGTCCGCCGCCTGGTGGCTCCGTCCCCCCACCGCCCGGACGCACGCCGCCCCGGCCAGGACGAGCGCGGTGGCGAGCAAGGCCGCGACGGCGGCGAACGCCGAGGAACCGGGAGTCAGCCCACCGTAGGTGCACACCAGCGCGGCGACGCTCTGATTCTGGGCGTCGCACAGCCCCCCTGGCGTGGTGGCGCGCATCAGCTCCACCCAGGCCTCGACCTGGAGCAGGACCCCCGCCGGGCCGGTCACGACCGCGAGCAGCCCGAAGGCCATGGCGATTCCCAGGAGGAACCCGTCCGCCCGGCGCACCTCGCCGCGCCAGACCACGAGCAGCCCCAGGAGGAGGAAGGGTGGCTTCACCAGGCAGGCCAGCGCCCAGAGCAGCCCGGAGCGCATCGGCTGCGTCCTCCGCCGCGCCTCGCTCTCTGCCACGAGCCAGAGCAGCAGCGCATCGCACTGACCGAGCGCGAAGAGGTGGGCGACGAGGGGAAAGAGTCCCAGGAGGAGAAGCGCCTCGCCCCGGGGGTCCGGCCCCATCCCGAACGCACGGTGGCTCCAGCGGACGAGGCGGAGCACGGCCAGGGCCGACAGGACCAGCCAGACGAGGTACCCGATGCGCGCGGGGATCCAGGCCAGCGGCACCAGGAGCAGTGCCACCGGGGGCGCGTACTTGAAGGGCATCAGCCCGTCGCTGTGCTGGTAGGGCAAGACCCCGTGCCAGGTGCGCCAGGCGGCGAGACGGAAGACCTCGAAGTCGCTCCCGGCCTTCAGCACCCACGCGTGGGCGACGAGCCCGAAGAGGAGGGCGGCGGTCGCGGCCTGCCACCAGAACTCCGAAGGGGCGACCTTGCCTGCAGGAGCAAAGGTCGGCCCGCCGGTCGCGCCCGGGTGCCGCGGTGCGTTTCCCCCTTGCCTCTCCCCGGTTTCTGCGTGAGACATGCGCGCCCCCCCACGGGCGACATCCCATGAAGATCCACGAGTATCAGGGCAAGGAGCTGTTCCGGAAGTACGGAGTGCCCACTCCGCGCGGAATCCTGGCCACCACACCCGAGGAAGCCGAGAAGGCCGCGACCTCCCTGGGAACACCGGTGGTGGTGGTGAAGGCGCAGATCCACGCCGGCGGACGGGGAAAGGGCGGCGGGGTGAAGCTCGCCAAGAGCCCCGCCGAGGCGAAGGCGATCGCCTCCCAGATACTCGGGATGATGCTCAAGACGCATCAGACCGGCCCCGAGGGCCAGAAGGTCAACAAGGTCTACGTCGAGGAGGGGCTTCCGATCGAGCGGGAGTTCTACCTGGGCATGACCCTGGATCGCGCCACCTCGCGGCTGTCGCTCATGGCCTCGAGCGAGGGCGGGGTGGAGATCGAGGAGGTGGCGGCGAAGCACCCCGAGAAGATCCTCCTCGAGTCGATCGACCCGGTGGTCGGCCTCGCGGACTACCAGGGCCGGAAGCTCGCCTTCGGCCTCGGTCTCAAGGGCGAGACGATCGGGAAGTTCGTCGCCTTCGCCAAGGCGCTCTACCGCTGCTACGTCGAGACCGACGCGTCGCTCGCGGAGGTGAATCCGCTGGTCCTGCTGAAGGACGGCTCGGTGATGGCGCTCGACGCCAAGCTGAACTTCGACGACAACGCGCTGTACCGGCACAAGGACATCGTCGAGTACCGCGACGTCGCGGAGGAGGATCCCATCGAGGCGCAGGCCAAGGAGCACGACCTGGCCTACATCTCGCTCGACGGGGACATCGGCTGCATGGTGAACGGTGCCGGGCTTGCGATGGCCACGATGGACACCATCAAGCTGGTCGGGGGACGGCCGGCGAACTTCCTCGACGTCGGCGGCGGGGCCAGCAAGGAAAAGGTCACCGAGGCCTTCAAGCTGATCCTCAGCTCGCCGGTGGTGAAGGCGGTGCTGATCAACATCTTCGGTGGGATCATGAAGGGCGACGTCATCGCCGAGGGCGTGGTGGCGGCCGCCCGCGAGGTCCAGCTCAAGGTGCCGCTGGTGGTTCGCCTCGAGGGAACCAACGTGGACCTGGGGAAGGAGATCCTCCGCAGGTCCGGCCTGGCCATCATCCCCGCGGACAACCTGCGCCAGGCGGCGGAGAAGGCCGTCGCCGCGGCCCGGGGCGAGAAGGTGTCATGAGCATCCTCGTCGACCAGAACACGCGGGTGGTGATGCAGGGGATCACCGGCTCGGCGGGCTCTTTCCACGCCGGCCAGATGTTGGACTACGGGACGAAGCTCGTCGCGGGCGTCACGCCGGGAAAGGGCGGTGCCGAGTTCCAGGATCGCGTCCCCATCTTCAACACCGTTGCGGAAGCGGTGAAGCAGACCGGGGCCAACGTCAGCGTCATCTTCGTTCCCCCGCCGTTCGCCGGGGACGCGATCCTCGAGGCGGCCGACGCCGGAGTGCCGCTGATCATCGTCATCACCGAAGGCATCCCGGTGATGGACATGGTGAAGGTGAAGCGGGCGCTGCAGGGCCGGCCGGTGCGGCTGGTGGGCCCGAACTGTCCCGGGGTCATCACCCCGGGCGCGAAGTGCAAGATCGGCATCATGCCCGGGCACATCCATCGGCCCGGGCGGATCGGCGTCGTCTCCCGCTCCGGCACGCTGACCTACGAGGCGGTCTTCCAGCTCACCCAGCTCGGGCTGGGTCAGTCGACGGCGGTGGGCATCGGCGGTGATCCGGTGAACGGGACCGACTTCGTCGACTGTCTCAAGCTCTTCAACGCCGACCCGGAGACCGACGCGGTCATCATGATCGGCGAGATCGGCGGCAGCGCCGAGGAGACCGCCGCGCAGTACATCGGCAAGGAGTTCAAGAAGCCGATCGCCGGGTTCATCGCCGGCGTCTCGGCGCCCCCCGGGAAGCGGATGGGGCACGCCGGGGCAATCATCGCCGGGGGCAAGGGAACCGCGGCGGAGAAGATCAAGGCGATGGAGGCGGCAGGAGTCTTGATGGCGCCATCTCCTGCCGAGCTTGGAACCACATTGCAGGCCGCGCTGCAGCGCGGTCGTCGCTAGACACGAAGGAACGAAACGGACATGGCCACTGAGCGGACCCTCTCCATCATCAAGCCCGACGGACTGGAGAAGGGCATCATCGGGAAGATCATCACTCGCTTCGAGGAGAACGGCCTCAAGCCGGTGGCGATGCGGATGCACTACCTGTCGCAGCGGGAGGCGGAAGGTTTCTACGCGGTCCACAAGGCGCGGCCCTTCTTCAGGGACCTGGTGACCTTCATGACCTCGGGACCCGTGGTCCTGATGGTGCTCGAGGGCGAGAACGCCATCGCGAAGAACCGGGAAGTGATGGGCGCGACCAACCCGGCCAACGCCGCGCCGGGCACCATCCGGAAGGACTTCGCCACCGACGTGGAGAAGAACACGGTCCACGGCTCTGACAGCCCGGAGAACGCCAAAGTCGAGATCGCGTACTTCTTCCGGGACACGGAGATCACGCCGTACACGTCGAAGCGGTAGTCGGTCAGATCCCGCCGCAGGTGTAGGCGCCCCGGTCATTCCTCGTGCACTCGGTCGCGTGCGGGCCGGGGCCGGGACAGAAGCCGATGGTGCAGCCCGCCTCCGTGTACTGCGCGATCAGCGGGTCCAGCGTAGCGGCGTGCTCCGGCTCCAGCAGTCCCACGTAGGCCGTCCAGCAGAGACCCGGGGGCGTGCCGGGGCCGATGACCACAAGTGGCCGCTGGGCGGTGCACTGCGAGACACCGGGAGTGCATGCCGCGGCCGTCCGCAGGGCTTCGAGGTACGCCCACGCGCGCTGACCGCAGCTCGAGGAATCGTGGTTCGGCTCCGGCTCCTCGGTCGTCTGTATCGTCTGTCCGCACCCGGCGACGAGCACAGCGAGAACCGCAGTCGCGAGATGCACTGGCACAAGCCCCCTCATCGGGCTCGAAGCTCGACAGGTTTCCGCCGTGCCGCCAAGTCCGGGTCGCCGGACATGGCTGCATCGGGTCTCAGCCGGTGTCGGCCGTGTGTCGAGAGCGGCTCATGGGCGGGGCGGACTCTCGGGGGGTCGAATCGATGGGTCGAGACCAAGGGCCTGCGCGCTCTCGGTCCGCTCTGGTCGTGCCCGGCGGCGCCCAGCCCCCGGCCGACCGATTCTGCACGTGGGACCGCCTTCCAGGTGCAGAATCGGTCACTCAGTCCGGAGGCGTTGCCGCCCGTCAGACCCTTCGGGTTTCCCGAAGGCGCTCCGCCCGGCAGCGCCGACCTCCCGGCCGAGCGATTCTGCACGTGGGACCGCCTTTCACGTGCAGAACCGCTCACCCAGTCCGGAGGGGTTGCCGCACCTCGAAGCGGGCCCTCATTCATGGCGGAGGAGGCTGACTCCGCCGCACGCGAGGTCCGCGACAACCTGCCACGGTGCGGGCAGAGGCCAGGGTCGTTCGGGCGAGGCGAAAGACTCGTCCGGTCCCGGCGTCCGCTCCAGGCAAGGTCCTGCAGGTCCGTCCATCGACCGCCGGTTTCGTCCCTCAGCCCACCTCGACGGACAGTCCGAAGGTGTCGCGTAACCCCCGCGCGCCCTCGACCGTCACCCGGAGCGCCCGTGTGCTGGCCTTCCTCCGGACCCAGCCCAGCTCCAGGAGGCCCTTGGTGAGCTCGACGCCGAGCGGGCCCGCGAGGTGATCGCGGCGCTCGGTCCAGTCGAGGCAGGCGCTCCCCTCGAGCGGGCTGTCAGGCTCCTCGATGAGCCCGACGGCCGTTCCGGCGCGGTGCCCGCCGCGGGTGAGGGTGAACCGGGTCCCCTCCCGGCGCACCCACCGGCGCTCGACCATCGCATCGACCAGCCCGACCCCGAGCTCGCCCGCGAGGTGTCGATAGCAGGTCCGTGCACGACGAAAGGCGGCGTCGCCGGGGTCGATGCTCGCGCTCCGGACGGGCCGGGTGGTGAGCAGGGACAGGCTCTCGAAGGCGTGGGCCACGGCATCGCTCGCTAGCCGGTGGTAGCGGTGACGGCCGTGCTGCTCGACGCGGAGGATGCCGCCACGGGTCAGGAGCGCGAGGTGCTCGCTCCCGGTCGAGGCCGAGACCCCCGCGATCCGGGCCAGCTCGGTGGCCGGTCGCGCCTGACCGTCCATCAGCGAGGAGACGATCGAGACCCGCGCCGGCTCGGAGAGCAGAGCGGCAGCTGCGGCGATGTCCAGACGGCTCGCGGGGCGAAGATCATCCATGGCCTCACGAACGTATCTCCGAGCCGTGCGTGATGCTTCGGCCGAGGCCGAAATGTCCGTGAACCGACCAGGGCAGGCGCGCCTGCCGGGCGCCTCGCTCCCTGCAACCGCGGGCGCGGCTCAGCTCTTCTTGATCTCGACCAGCCGGCCCTTCTCGCCGATCCAGCGCTTCCGGTCGAACGCCGACCGGTTCTTGTTGCACACGAGCTGGAAGGCGGTGGAACCCCCACGCTCGGGGATGATCACGCTCCAGGCCAGG
>Ga0081540_1001027_pt1 | contig 24990 bp, 23 predicted proteins | sample TabmetS2T1R1_FD_71024 | JGI IMG/M metagenome (GOLD analysis project Ga0081540, IMG submission 71024) | Tabebuia heterophylla rhizosphere microbial communities from the University of Puerto Rico - S2T1R1 | ecosystem: Host-associated > Plants > Roots > Rhizosphere ... | reverse complement strand
CGTCGACGTCTCCCGGATGGTCGAGGTCGCTGGTCAACGGCATCGTCTGCTCCTCCAGCGCCGGGCGCCTGTACTCGCGTCGCATGCGGTCGATCGCGCGGTTGCGCGCCGTCACGGCCAACCATCCCCGGGGGTTGGGGGGCACACCGTCGGCCGGCCAGCGCCGCAGCGCGATCAGGAACGCATCCTGCAGAGCGTCCTCGGCGCGATCGAAATCGCGCAGGCTCGCGACGAGCCAGGCGAACAGCCCGGCGAAATGGTCACGAAAGACCTGTTCGATCTCAGTCGTGGTCTCCAAGCCAACACTCCGGCACGGGACGCGACCGGATCATCGCATCGCGTCGTCCATGTCAAGGATCGGGCGCACCTCGATCGCACCATGGCGAGCGCCGGGAATCCTTCCCGCCCACGCGATCGCCTCATCGAGGTCGTCGCAGTCCAACACGAAGTAGCCGCTGATCTGCTCCTTGGTCTCGGCGAACGGGCCGTCGGTCAGCAGCGCCTGATCGTCGCGGACTCTCACGGTCGTCGAGGTCGAGGGATGGTGCAGTGAGTCGCCTCCGGCAAGGACGCCGCCGCGCGAGGCGTCGGCGGCAAATTCGCGGTAGCGCATCGCCTCCTCCTCGTCGAGCTCCTCGGCGTCCTTCCACTCCGTCCAGATCATCGCGAGATACTTCATGTGCCCTCCTCGACAGCCCTTTCCACGCGGCAGCTGAGGCGGGCAGCGTCCGCTCCTGCCCGCCTCGGCCCTTGGGTGAGTCCTGAATCGTTGCGTGGCCGCCGACGCTATGCCTGAGCCGCGACGCCGATCTGATGACCTTGCGGATCGGCAAACACGCCGAAGGTGACTCCGGGCACCTCCTGGGCGGACTGCACGATCGTTCCGCCGAGGGCCTCGACCTGTTCGAGGACCGCGGCGACATCCTCGACGCCGATGAAGAAGAGCACCTGGTCGGCGTCGACCTGCAGCGGGCTGATCGCCGCCGGCGGCCCTCCTTCGGCGCCGGTGGCGACGAACGTGTAGCCCGGATACGCGCCTTCCGAGTAGCCCCAATCGAACAGCTTCGCGAAGAACTCACGGGTCGCGTCCGGATCACTCGAACGGATCTCGGCATGGACAATCGGGTGCGCCATGATGCTGCTCCTTGTCTTCGGTGGACTCAGCCGGCCAATGCCGGCCTCACCTGGTAGACGAACGGCGAGCGACCAAAAACGACAATGAGGCGCGGCCGCCGCTCGTGTTGCACCAGGGGGCCGTGGAGCTCCTGCGCCGTGGCAGACGGCCGGCCACAAAAGCCCATTCGGAACTGGTTCGGAGAACCCCCAGGAATCGACCCCGATCGAGGCGGGGCGGCGGCTTGACCGCGGCGAGGATCGACGCGAACGTGCGACGCGAGGTGTGCGGAGTGCTGCGCTCGATCTCGCGCTCGGCACGCGCCACCAGCAGCACGACGCGGTCTGCCGCCCAGACTCGATCGGCTCCCGGCGCCGCACGTTCCCGACGTAGTCCCACGCGGTGAGTTGCCGGTTGGAGATTTGAAGCATCTGATTGACTAAGTCGCGTGATGGATCCGGCACGAGGGGACCAGCGGCGCGAAGCCGGCCTGCGAACGCGGGCGCGGCTCATGGATGCTGCCTTGAACTTGATCGCCGAGCGCGGCGAGGAGGGCGTGACCCTCCGCGAGCTCACGGATGCCGCCGAGGCCAACGTCGCGGCGGTCAGCTACCACTTCGGCTCGCTGGGATCCCTGTGTGAAGCAGCGATCCAGGACGCGCTGGAGCGCTACCTCAATGCTCAGCAGGAAGCGGTGGAAGCGCTGGGCCCGCAGTCCACGCTCGACGATCTGGCGGCGGCCTTCGCCCGACCGATGATGCGCGCCCTGAGCTTCGAAGGCCGTGACCTCGCGGTGATGCGCATCGTTGCCCGCAGCGGCATCGACCCGCCACCTGGGTGGGACCCACTCGGCGCCAAGTTCGATCGGATTCGCGCGGACTGCCGTCGGGTGGTCAAAGCCAACGTCCCCGACGTCACGGACAAGGACATCGACTTCCGGACCCGCGCGGTCGCGGGAATGCTGAACTGGCTCGTGCTCGCGCCGGTCGGGCGGGACCTCCGCGGTAGGTCCGAGAAGCAACTCGAGCGGATGCTCGTCCCGGTGCTTGCCGGAGCCTTTCGCGGCTGACCTCCAGGAACAAGTCAAGCAGCGGCTTGACAAGGTTCGCCCTGCGCAGATATATTCAATCAAGCGATTGAGCGAATACATCAGGAGGCACCGATGCAAGTGGCACTCACGGGCGCGACCGGGTTCGTCGGATCGCACATCCTGGCCGAGCTTCGAGCACACGGCCACGGGGTCACCGCCCTCGTCCGCGATGACGCCCAGGCCGCGATCGTTGCGCAGCGCGGCGCTACGCCGGCCGTCGTCGATCTCTACGACCGGCCGAGGGTCGTGGGCCTGCTGAAGGACACAGACGGGGCGGTTCACACGGCCAGCCCAGGCGACGAGACCAGCGCGAACCTGGATTCGGCCGTCGTCGACGCGGCGATCGAAGCCTTCACCGGCACCGGAAAGCCCTACCTCCACATCAGCGGCCAGTGGATCTACGGCGACAACGTCCACATCAGCGAGCACTCGCCGCTGCACGCGCCACCGCTGGTCTCGTGGAAGGAACCGATCGACGGCAGGGTCCTCGATGCGCAGGGCATGCGGGGGGTCGTGATCGTCTCGGGCGTCGCCTACGGCGACGGCGGCGGCGGCGTCCCCGGACTCCTTCTGGGTTCGCCGCGAGACGACGCCGACAATCTGATCATGCTCGGCACGGGCCGGCAGCACTGGTCGACGGTCCACGTCGCCGACCTGGCAGATTTCTTCCGGCGAGTCCTGGAAGACGACTCGGCCAAGGGCCTCTACATCGTCGCCGACGGCGCGAATCCGACGGTCGCCGAGGTCACCGAGGCGGCCGCGGTGGCGGCCGGCGCTCGCGGCGCGGTACCAGGCTCGGACGACGAGGCCCGCGCGCGCCTGGGCGACGCATTCGCCGAGGTCCTCCTGCTCGATCAGTCCGCCGATGCCGCCAAGGCGCGGGCCGACCTCGATTGGCATCCGTCCCACCCCCGTCTCGTCGACGAGCTCCGGAACGGCAGCTATCGCAACTGAGGGAGACGTGAGATGACCCACGACAACGAAGCAATCGTTCGGCGCGCCTACCACGCGGCGGAGGGCAACGTCCTGGACGTCGCCGGGTTCGTCGGCAGCTTTGCCGCCGACGGGGTGTTCAACGACGTCGTCGCCCAGAACAGCTATCGGGGCCAGCAGCTCGGCGACGTCGTGCTCCGCATGGCCAAGCTCCTCCCCGATGTCCATCGGGAGCGCCATCGCGTCACCGCGCTCGGCGACGTGGTCGCCGTCGAGCTGTCGATCCAGGGCACGTTCCTGGGCCCGCTGGAGACGCCCGCAGGCCTCGTCGAGCCAACGGGAGCGAAGATCGACGTGCCGACCGCCGATTTCTGGTACCTGCGCGACGGCAAGGTCGAGACGTTCAACTGCTACGTCGGATACAGCGTCATGTTCGCCCAGATGGGCGTGATGCCCGACGTCATCCCCGGCAAGCTGGTCTAGCAGGAGACCATGACGACGCGCACAGAGATCACTCCGACAGAGCAGGCGGACCGCCTCGCGATCCGCGAGCTCGTGGACGCCTACGCGCATTGCGCCGACCGCCGCGATGCCGATGGACAGAAGTCGCTGTTCACCGACGACACGCACTTCGTCGTCTACATGAACGGCCAGGGCTCCGAGCCCACCCAGGTCCTCGATGGCCGCGAAGCGCTCACGCCCGTGTTCGCCGACCTCGGCCGCTACCAGGCGACGATGCACCTCAACGGCCAGAGCACCATCGAGATCGACGGCGACCGGGCCACGGGGGAGAGCTATTGCATCGCCCACCACCTGTTCACCGAGAACGGCGAGCGCAGGCTGATGGTCGCATGGCTTCGCTACGGCGACACCTTCGTCAAGGTCGACGGAGCCTGGCGGTTCGCCGAGCGCAACCTCTACGTCGACTGGACGGAGACGCGGCCTTCTCGGGAATAGCAAGACATCGACGGAGGTTTCAGCGCGCGGCCGCCGCGTCGCGGAACTGGTCGGCCTCGACTTCTGGATCGGAGTTCTAGGTGCGACTCGCCGAGGGCATGGTCGCCTCGACGGCCTGCAGGATGAGCTGGGTCGCGGCGTCGGGCTGCGATACGAACGAGACGTGAGAGGCCGCCACCTCCACGATCGTCGCGTTCGCGCGCTCGGCCATGAACCGCTGCAGCGCCGGCGGGATCGCCTTGTCCTCCGTGCCGAGCAGGTACCAGCACGGCAGCGTCTTCCACGCCGGCGGGGCCGACGGCGTGGCGGCGAACGCGGCGGCGGCGTACGGCCGCTGCGCGGCGGCCATGACGTCCGCCGTGGCCTGGTCGACGTCGCCGGCGAAGGCCTCCCGGAACGCGCCGGGGTCGAGGAAGAGGTCCGCGCCCTCGCTCCCGTCCGCGCTGCTGAACGGCACGGGCCGGATCGAGGGCCCCACGAGGCTGCCTTCGAACCGCTCCAGGAGCTCCTGCTGGCTCTCGCCCTCGTCGCACATCCATCCGTTGAGATAGACGAGTGCCATGACCTGGTCGTTGCCGGTCGCGGCGACCGAGATGACGTTGCCGCCGTAGGAGTGGCCGACGAGCACGATCGGGCCGGTCAGCGTCGACAGGAACTCGGCGAGGTAGGTGGAGTCGCCGGCGAGGTCGCGAAGCGGGTTGGCGAACCCGATGGCGCGGAAGCCTTCGCGCTGCAGAGCGCGGATCTCGGGATCGAAGCCCGTCGCATCGGCCCATGCACCGTGGACGAGGACGATCGTCGGGTTGTCGTCGGTCATGTCAGCTCCTCTCCAGCGCGGTGGGTTCCTGGACCGCCGCGCGCAGTCTCGTCGGCGCGGCCGGCCGCCGCAAGCTGGTGGAGAAGACGGCCGATCCGACGGACCGGCAGCCTCGTTCGCTCGAGCGTGGGAGCGTGGGGAACCCGAGACCCGAGCGCCCGCGGGCTCCGATCGTCGAATTCCCATGGCGCAACCATGCGATCCGTCAGCGCCCGTGGGCGCGGTCATGCGCAGGCAGCCACGCCCGTCTGCTCGGCGATCCAGGCTGCGGCCAGGGTCGTCCAAGTCGACGCGTCGCCCGCGCCCTCCGCGAGCCCGAGGCTGTGGGGGCCGTGCGCGAAGACGTGCACCGCGTGCGGGACGTCGTTGGCCGCCAGCGCCCTCGCCAGCCGGTAGGTGTGTTCGGGCGGCACATAGGGGTCCTCCGCCGTGTGCCAGATGAAGAAGGGCGGCGCCGACGGCGTGACGAGTGCGTCGAGGGAGATCTCGCGACGCTGCTGCGAGCTGGCGTGCTCGCCCAAGAGGATCAGCCGCGCGGGCCGGTAGGTCTCGGTCTCCATCGATGTGATCGCATAGCCGAGGACCGCGAAGTCGACCTCGCTGCCCTCGGACAGGGCCGCGAGCCCGGCGAGGTGCCCGCCGGCCGAGAAGCCGACAAGACCGACGCGATCGGCGCCGCACTCGCGGCGCCGGCGGATCTCGGCGCGCAGCGCGTCGAGCGGTGCGGGGTGCCGCTCGTGCAGCGGGTAGCGGAACACGCCGGCATCGAGGCCCAGCCCCTGCAGCCAGGCGGCGACCGGCTCGCCCTCGTGGGCGACGTGTTCGGCATAGCCGCCGCCCGGCAGGACGATGACGTCGGTCATCGCTCAGTCCGCCGGGACATCCTGCTCGCGGGCGCACACTGAACCCGCGGCTCACTGGTCACATCGCACGTCCGCGCCATGTCCTCACCACCACTTGCGCTCCAGCGCCGCGCTGGTGCCTCCCGTGTGATCGAGCGCGTCAAGCCGTCGCATGTCCTCCGCGGCGAGCTCGAAGTCGAAGACCTGCGCATTCTCGGCGAGGCGGTCGCGATGAGCCGACTTCGCGACGACCGGGATGCCGCGCTGCACGCACCAGCGCAGGAGGACCTGAGCGGGGCTTCGCCCGAGACGGTCCGCAACGCCTGCGACGACAGGGTCGTCCAGCAGCGCGCCCGTGCCCAGGGGGCTGTAGGCCTCCAGCGCGACGCCGCGTTCCACGCAGGCATCGAGGAGCGCTTTGCGGTGTGCCGACGGGTTGAACTGCACCTGGTCGACCACCGGTCGGACAGTTGCAGCGCCGAGGAGCTCATCGAGCTCGTCGGGATTGAAGTTGGAGACGCCGATCGCGCGCGCGTAACTGCGCGCGTGCGCGGCCTCCATCCCGGGCCAGGCCCAGGTCGCCCCGCCCGCCGGCCAGTGCACGAGGTACAGGTCGACGTAGTCGACTCCCAGCTCGTCGATGCTCGTGGCGATCTCTCGGAGCGGGTCGCGCCGCCGGGGGAAGAACTTGGTCGTGATGAACACCTCCTCGCGCGTGAGGCCGCTCTCGCGAAACGCTCGCCCGACGCTCGCCTCGTTGCCGTAGGCCTGCGCGGTGTCGATGTGGCGATAACCGAGCTGCAGAGCGGACCGGACGGCGTGCACGCAGCTCGGACCGTCCGCCACTTGCCACACGCCGAGGCCGAGCAGGGGCATGACCGTCCCGTCGGCGAGGCGGACGTCCGATCGATCTCCATCCATGTCTACGCACCACCCGCGAGCGCCGCGCTGGCCGCGGCGGCGATGTCCGCCTGCGTGTTCGCGTGTCCCGCGATGCCCCAACCACCCTCGGGCGACTCCGTCAACAACACCCACGTCCGCTGGCCAAGGGTGGGGTCGCCGGCGGCCTTGGCGACGATCTCGGTCAGCTCCTTGACGACGCCGAGCTGCTTGTCGCGATCGAGGACCCCCGCCGGCGTGAGGATCTGGACGCGCACGTAGTCGCCTCTTCCGGCGACGTTCGACATGGCGCCCGCTGGGAGGTCATGGATGAACGCCGCGGTGTTGTCGGCGAACAGGGGGATGTCGGGGACCCCCTCCCAGCGCATGACCGCGCCGGCGAGCTCCTGTGCGAGGCGGTGCTTGTCGTGAAAGGTCCCGGCACCCGCGTAGACGTCGATCATCGGCATGCCCGGATCGTTCACGCCTGATGATCGTCGGACACCGCATGGTCGTGTGGTCTCTTCGCGGCGGCACTTGACCGAGACATCGCATGATCGTGGGATGACGCGGCGCCAGCACCGCAGGACCGTTGCGTTTCGAGGCCCTGATGAACGGCAGCGCCACCGCACCAGCGCCGCGCGAGAGCTTAGGCTCGCCGATGTGAGCGAGGCGATCGCACGGGCCCCCGTTGTTCGCGGTCGGGACGCCGAGCTCGCGTCGATCGGTGTTGAGCTCGATCGCGTCCGCTCCGGCGCCGGAGCAGTCGTGCTCGTCGACGGAGATCCGGGCATGGGCAAGACCCGTCTCCTCGCGGAGGCGGCGCGCGTCGCGGGACGGCTCGGCATCCGGGTGGGCGCCGGCGCGGCGGACCCCGGGGCGGAAGTCGTCGAGCTCGCCCCGCTGATGACGGCGCTCTTCGACGGACCGCACCCGGTGCTCGAGCGCTCCGGCTTGCGCGAGCTCCCCTCGCTGCCCGAGCAGCGGTACTGGTTGCTCCAGGACCTGCAGACGATGCTCGAGCGCTGCGCTCTCGACGGGCCGCTGCTGATCTCGCTCGACGACCTGCAGTGGGCCGACACCGGGACCGCGGCGGCGCTGAGCGCGCTCCCGGCCGCGCTCGCCGACCTGCCTGTCGCCTGGCTGCTCGCATTCCGTTCCCACCAGGGCTCGGCGCAGATCCTCAGCGCGCTCGAGCAGCTGGAGCAGAACGGCGCCGAGCGGATCGTCCTCGGGCCACTCGACGACCGTGCCGTGGCCCAGCTTGCCGAGGACGTCATGGACGCCGAACCCGGCGACGAGCTGCTCGACCTCGTGAAGGACGCGCGTGGCAGCCCCTTCGTGCTCATGGAGCTGCTGTCCGGCCTGCGCGACGAGGACCTGATCCGCATCGTCGCCGGTCACGCCGAGCTCGTCGAGACGCGGCTGCCCAGCCGGGTGGGGTTCACCATGCGCGAGCGCCTTCGAACGGTCTCTCCCGCCGCTCGCGAGGCCGTCACCGTCGCCGCTTCGCTCGGCCGCCGCTTCTCCTTCGCCGACTTGGCCAACATGCTCGACCGGCCCGCCGCGACGCTACTTGCGCCGATGGAAGAGCTCATCGACGGCGGGATGCTCGTCGAGAGCGCCGACCGCCTTGCCTTTCGGCACGACGTCATCCGCGAGGCGGTCCGCGAAAGCGTCCCGCTGTCGGCCCGTCGGGCGATCGACCGCCAGGCCGCCGGCGTGCTCCTCGCCGCCGGCGCCACGCCCGTCGAGGTCGCTGCCCAGGTCGCGGCGAGCGCAGAGCCGGGCGATGAGGAGGCGATCTCGATCCTCCTGCGCGCGGGCGAGGCGCTCGCGACCACCGACCCTGGGGCCGGCGCCGATCTCAGCCGACGTGCGCTGGAGCTGACACCGCGCGACCACGCGCTCCGCGGGCCGCTCCTCGCCCAGACCGCGGTCCTGCTGCACTCCGCCGGCCGGGTCGACGAGGCGCGCGCATTCGCCGACACCTACCTGCGCGACGCGCTGCCCGCCGAGCAGGAGGCCGAGGTGCTCCTCGGCATCGCCGGGATGTTTCGCACTTCACCCGACGCTCGGGTCGCGGCCGGGCGGCAGGCGCTGGCGCTCCCGGAGCTGCCCGCGCACCTGCGGGCCCACCATCTCGCCGCGCTCTTCCACAACCTGCTCGTGGGCGGCCGCACAGCCGAGGCGAAGGCGATCCACACTGAGACGGCCGAGGCCGTGCGGGCTAGCGGCGACCCCAACTCGGCGTTCGCGTTCGCGCTCGCCGAGACCGTCATCGCCTATGTCGACGGGCGCTACACGGACGCCTTCGACATGACCGAGCACGCGGCACGCAGCAGTATCGGGACGACCGACTGGGCACGCGAGCGACTCGCCCAGGAGTGGCGGTGTGAGACGCGCACCGTGCTGGACGACGTCGATGACGCGCTGCGCCTGGCCGCGGACGGCGTCGCCGCGGCGCAGCGCGATCGCAACGGGTGGGCCATCCGCATCTTCGAGATCTGGCGGGGCCGGCAGCTGCATCGCCTCGGCCTGCTCGACGACGCCCGCGCGATCCTCCAGGGGCAGTTCAGCCCGGAGAGCGGTGATCGCTTCATCGGAGCGCTCGATGCCGCGGGCATCGTCGCGCTCGGACGGGTCGCGCTGCATCAGGGCAACACGCGCCTGCAGGAGCGAACGGCTCGGCTCGCGGAAGGCCTGCTCGACGACAGCACGCCCAACTTCCGCCGTCAGGCAGCGTGGCTCTTGGCTCTGCTGGCCATGGCCGGCGGCGACCCTCGGGCCTCGCACGCGGCCCTTTGCTCGCTCGGCGCCGACCAGCGGACGTCGATCTTGCCGCTCTTCCCGATCGATGTGACCGACGAGGTCCCGCTGGTGCGTATCGCGCTCGCCGCGGGCGACGCCGAGCTCGCCGACGTCGCGGCGGCGCAGGCAGACCGTCGCGCCCAGCTGAACCCGCGGGTCGCGACGATCGTCGCGACGGCAGCCCACGTCCGCGGGCTGATCGAGTCGAGCGTCGAGGACCTCGAGCGCGCCGCCGACCTCTACGCCGCAGCGCCACGACCGCTCGTGCGTGCGTACGCACTCGAGGATCTCGGCGTCGCCCGCATCAGCGCCGGCGAGGTCGACGCAGGGATCGGGGCGCTCGACAGCGCGCTGGTCCTGTTTTCCCAGACGGGCGCCAGCTGGGACGCCGGCCGCGTACGGGGCCGCCTGCGCGATCATGGCGTGCGTCGGCGCCTCGTTCCGCGCGAGCGCGCCGCGACGGGCTGGGAGGCCCTGACCGACTCCGAGCTCGCGGTCGCCCGCCGGGTGGTGCAGGGGCTCACCAACCGCGAGGTCGCCGAGCAGCTCTTCGTTTCGCCGCACACCGTCTCCAGCCACCTGCGCAGCATCTTCGCCAAGCTCGAGATCAACTCGCGCCTCGCGCTCGCCCGGGTCGCGGCCGAGCGCGACACGGCGCCCGCACCGTCTGAGAGATAACACGATCACGCGATGTCGCACGGGGCTCGGCGCTGCGAGAACTCGGCGCCCATGCCCCACATGCAAACGCGACAGCGCAACGCCGACGGGCTGCGCATCCGATACGCCGAGATCGATGAAGCCGTCGACCAGACGGTCCTGCTGCTCAACCCGTGGCCCGAGAGCCTCTTTGCGTGGGACACGATCTGGCCGGGCCTCGCCGAGACGGCGCGACTCGTCGCCATCGACCTGCCGGGCTTCGGCCAGTCCGAAGGCAGGGCCGCCCTGCTGTCCCCACGAGCCATGGGCGCCTTCCTGCTGCGCCTGATCGACGAATGGGACCTCGGCCACCCGCACGTGATCGGCCCGGACGTCGGAACCGGCGCGGTGCTGTTCGCGGCGTCGGAGGACCTCGACCGGTTCCCCAGCGCAGTGGTCGGCAGCGGCGGCGCGTCTTTCCCGCTTGAGGTCACGGGCGCCCTCAAGGAGCTGATCGAGGCCCCGGACCTGACCGGGCTCCAAGGCGTCGACGGCCGCGACATCGTCGCCGGAGCCCTTGAAGGCATCGAGCGCCACTCGTTGCCTGACGCCGTTCGCGAGGATTACCTCGCGTCGTACGCGGGCGGCCGGTTCGCCGAGTCGGCGGCCTACGTGCGCAACTACCCGTCCGACCTGCCCGTCCTCGCCGAGCGGCTCGCTGACATCAGGACCCCGGTGCAGATCATCGCTGGGCGCCGCGACGCTCTCGTGCCGCCGGCCAACGCCGAGTTCCTGCACGCGCGGCTGCCCGACAGCAAGCTCGACATCCTCGACACGGGCCATTTCACCTGGGAGGACGGGGCGGACGACTACCTCCGCCTGACGAGATCCTGGATCGAAGGGCACAGCACGGTCAGGAGCGGCGGGTGAGCCTCTCGCTGCCCGCCGCGCAGGCGCTGATCGAACGCGCCCGCGCGCACGCCACGAGCATCGACGTGCCGATGAACATCGCGGTCACCGACGGCGGAGGGCACCTGCTCGCGTTCGCGCGCATGGACGGCGCGATCCTCGGGTCGATCGAGATCGCCCTCGCCAAGGCCAAGACGTCGATCCTCTTCAACGGTCCGAGCGAGAACCTGTGGGAGTTCTGCAAGCCCGGCGGACCCGCGCCGGCCACCGAGCACACGAACAGCGGGCTCATCCCCTACGCCGGCGGCCTCGCATTGAACGACGACGACGGATCGCTGATCGGTGCGATCGGTGTCTCCGGCGGACTACCTGACCAAGACGGAGAGGTCGCCCGCGCGGCGATCGGATCGGAGGCACGATGAAGAAGGTCCTGATCACGGGAGCCGGATCCGGTCTGGGCCGCGGCACGGCGCTGGGACTGGCGCGGGCCGGACATAGCGTCATCGCGGCGACCCAGCTCTGGCCGCAGGTGACCGAACTGCGCCACCACGTCGCAGAGCTCGGCTTGGAAGACCGCGTCACCGTCGACAAGCTCGACGTCCTCGATATGCGGGACATCGAAGCGGCGATGACGTGGGACTTCGACACGTTCGTCAGCAACGCCGGAACCGCTGACAGCGGACCGATGGCGGAGATCCCGGTCGAGCTGGTGCGTCGCACCTTCGAGACCAATGTCTTCTCCAACCTCGAGCTGACACAGCACGTCGTTCGGAAGTTCGTCGACGAGGAGATCGCAGGGCGCGTCGTGATCATCAGCTCCATGGGCGGCCTGCTCACCGCCTACGGCCTGGGCGCCTACTGCGCGAGCAAGCACGCGCTCGAGGCGATCGCCGCGTCGTTGCGCGACGAGCTCGCGCCGACCGGCATCACGGTCCAGACGATCAACCCGGGCGCCTACGACACCGGCTTCAACGACCGCATCGCCGACACGACCTACCGCTGGCACGACGACGTCGTCAACTTCACCCGCGAGACCGACATCCGAGCCAGCTTCGACGAGATCATGCAGGGCCAGCACGACCCGCAGGAGATGATCGAGAAGATGGTCGAGGTCATCGGCGCGGATGACGGCAAGTACCGCAACGTGTGGCCACCGGCGACCGAGGAGCTGATCAAGCAGGTCCAGGAGGACGCCTGGACGCGCCCTGTGCAACCGCTGCGTGCGGCGGGCGTCTGACGCCGAGCTGACCGGCGATCAGCTGGCGCGGCTGCGCGGGTACCGCATGCCGGCGAGGAGCCACCGGATCAGGACGCCGAGGCGATGCGCGGTGCCGACAGCAAGCACCGTTCCCACCCGCCGGTAAGAACCGAACCGGCGTTGGAAGGACCGTCCGAGCTGGTTCCTCGTGGCCGAGGAGGATCGCATGATCCGCCCCGAGAACCAGCATTTCATGGCGGAGCGGATGAAGGCACGTGTCCGTACGGCTCCCGCTGATCACATGCCCATGGTCACGGCTCCCTCCGCGGTCGTCGACGTCGTGCTGGAAGCGATACGCGAGGTCGAGTCGGCTGGCTGAGAAAGTGGGCGCGGATCGACGTACTACGTGATGATTGGTGGCATGGCCGTGGAGAACCCTGCGTCCGTCAGCGCCGGCCATGAGCCGATCGACCAGGCTCCCGACGCCGTCCTCACAGGGGGCGTGTGATCGAGGGCCGGCGGCAGCCACCCCCAGGCGGCGATGGATCCCCCGACGCGGAGGTCGCGAGCCCCGGGCTGACCGATGACCAGATGTCGCGACTGCGCGGCTATGGCGTCAGCGACGTTCTCGACGTCGGCGAGGACGCGTTCGCGGCCGGCGATCCCACCTACGACCTGATCGTGATCGAGGAGGGGACGATCGAGGTGGTTCGCCCCGCCACCGCCAATGCGCCCGAGGCATCGGTGATCACGTTCGGCCCGGGCTCGTTCGTCGGTGAGCTCGGGCTGCTGACTGGCCAGACCACCTATCTCACCGCGCGAGTGATCGAGCCAGCTCGTGTCCACCGGATCGCGCCGGCGCAGCTGCGGCGCCTGATGGCCGAGGATCCAGAGCTCTCCGACCTGCTGCTGCGATCCTTCCTGGCACGGCGGCGCAGACTCACGGCAGGGCCGGCCGCTCGCGTCCTGCAGATCATCGGAAGCGAGCTCGACTCGGCGGCACTGGCGCTGCGGACGTATGCCGCGCGTCGTGCCTTGGCGCACGTGTGGCTGGACGTCGACTCCGTCGAGGGCGGATCTTTGATGCGCGCCGCATCGCTGAGCACGAACGACCTGCCGGCCGCGATCACTCCGGACCAGACGCTGACGCGGGCAACCCCGGGGAGCCTCGCCGCGTATCTCGGACTCACCTATCGCCAGGCGAGCGCGGAGCCTGCCGACCTCGCGGTCGTCGGCGCTGGACCGGCAGGGCTGGCCGCCGCCGTCTACGGAGCCTCCGAGGGTCTGCGCACCGTTCTCCTCGACGCGGTCGCCCCGGGCGGGCAGGCGGCATCCAGCGCCAGGATCGAGAACTACCTCGGCTTTCCGACCGGGCTCAGCGGCGCTCAGCTCGCCGAGAACGCCGTCGCGCAGGCACTGAAGTTCGGAGCGCAGATCTCGGCTCCGTGCGAGGTCGCCGCGCTGGACACCCAGAGCGAGCAGCTGGCCGCGGTGCTCACCGACGGGACGCGAGTGACTGCCAAGGCCGTGGTCATCGCCACGGGAGCCCGATATAGGACCCTCCCGCTCGAGGACTGGGAGAAGTTCGAAGCGGCCGGGATCTACTACGCCGCCACCGAGCTCGAAGCGCGTCGGTGCGGCAGGGAACCGGTGACCGTGGTCGGTGGCGCGAACTCGGCGGGGCAGGCGGCCCTGTTCCTGGCTTCCTCGGGCAGTCTGGTCACGCTCGCGGTTCGCGGTCCCGACCTCGCCGCCGGGATGTCGCGCTATCTCGTCGATCGAATCGCGGCGGATCCTCGGATCGACGTCCGGGTGGCGACCGAGGTCGCAGAGCTGGAAGGCGACCGCGACCTCCGGCGCGTCACGCTGACCCACGGTCCCACCGGCGAGGAGGAAACGCGGGACTGCCGCGGGCTCTTCTGCTTCATCGGGGCGGAGCCCGCCACCGCGTGGCTTGCCGATGTCGCGTTGGATCGAAGCCGGTTCATCCGCACGGACACGCAGCTCGCGCCCGATGATCTCGAGGGCACGTGGACCGCACTCGGCCGGTCGCCGCTGCCGTTCGAGACCAGCGTTCCGGCCGTGTTCGCCGCCGGCGACGTCCGCAGCGGGTCGATGAAGCGAGTCGCCGCGGCGGTCGGCGAGGGCGCCAGCGCCGTCAGCTCGGTCCACCGCGCGATCGGCGTGCGCTCGTGACGGCGCTCAGCTGAGGAACGCCTCGACGTCGGTTGCGAACTCCGTTGCGTGCTGGAACAGGAAGCCGTGCGCGGCGTCGGGGTAGATCTTCACGTCGGCCTGCGGGATCAGGCCCGCGAGCAGATGCGAGTAATGCGGCAGGATCATCGGGTCGCTGTCGCCGTTGGCGATGAAGACCGGGCAGTCGATCGCGCTGACCCGCTGGAGGAGCGCGTGGTTGGGCACTCCCCACGAGCAGACGGCGTCGTACTGGGCCTGCCGGGTCTGCCATGTCGTATCGACGTCGCGGTCGTCCGTGCGCGCGCCGAAGATCCGCTGGGCAGACTGGCGGCCGGCGTCCTGACTGGTGGGCGATCGCGCGTAGAACACGGACAGGTAGCCCTCGGGCGAGGTCTCGGGCTGGCCGACGGCGTCGATCACGTCGTCCGCCCACCCGTACATGCCCGCACCGCCTTGGGGGGCGGCAGAGGCCAGGACGAGGCGCCGCACCAGCGCCGGTCGCGTCAGCGTGATGTCCTGCGCAACGAAGCTCCCGATCGAGAAGCCCAGAAGATCGACTTGCTCGAGCTTCAGCGCGGCGAGGAACGCGATCGCGTCGTGCGCCATCTCGGCGATCGTGTGCGGCGTCTCGCCGCTCGAGCCGCCAACGCCGGTGTTGTCGAACGTCACGACACGCCGGTTCTGCGCGAGCGCGTCGATGAGCACTGGGTCCCAGTTCTCGAGGTTCCCGCGGAAGTGCTGGAGCAGGACGAGCGGCACCGCGCCGCTGCCAAGGTCGCGGTAGGCGAAGGTCGTCCCGTTCGCCGCCTCGACCGTTCGAGTCTCAGCCGCGGTGTACGGCTCTGCGGTAGTGGTGCTCATGCGTTGCCCTCCGTCGTTCCGGCGGCCACGGCGAGCGCCGCTCGACCCGAAGCCGCGATGTCGTCCTGCGTGTTGGCGTGCGCCGCAATGCTCCAGCCGCCCCTCGGGCGCGTTGGTGAGCAGCACCCGGGTCCGCTGCTCGAGGCCTTCTTCGCCTCCAGCCGCCGTCGACATCGCCTCGCTCGGAAGGTCGTGGACGAACGCGACGGTGTTGTCGGCGAGGAGCGTATCGGCATGCCTCGAACCTGCCTCCTCCAACCTAACCCGACATCGCACGGCTGTGCGATCCCTTCGCACACGGCAGGTGTTGGGGACAGGCTCGACCTGAGCGAGCTCACGCCGGTGCCGGGCTGTGAACCCCGGCCGCGTCGCGGGGGGCGCCGGCGAGCTGGCCGCCCGGGCAGTGCTTGGCCTCGACCAGCCGGCGCGGGTTGCGGATGCCGATGGCTCCGATCAAGCCGCCGCAGATCACGAGCAGGCTGGCCGTCCCGATGGCCCAGCGGAACGCGTCGACCGAGGCCCGGTCCGAGGCGATGAGGATCTCTGTCGCCTGGCGCGGGGGGACGTCCGCGACCGAGGGCCGGCCGAGGGTGAGCTGCTTGGCCTCCGCGACGGCGGCGCGGCCCGGCGGGGTCAGCGGGCGCCCGCCGAGGTGACGATCGAGCGATGCGCCGAACTGCGCCGCGACCAGTGCGCCGATCGCCACGGTCGCGATCAGTCCCGCGACGCGCGCCACCGCGTTGTTGATCGCCGAGCCGATGCCCGCCTCGGCCTCGCTGACGCCGCCGAGGACGGCCGCGGTGAGCGGCGCGACAGTGATCGACAGGCCCAGCGAGAACAGCAGGATGGCCGGCAGGATCTCGGTCACGTAGTTGACGTGGACGTCGACGGTGAGCAGAAGCAGCATCCCGGCCCCGGCGACCAGCGGTCCGCCGCCCATGAACCAGCGCGGCCCGAACCGGTCGGCCAACGCGCCGAATCGGCCGGAGAGCGCGAACATCACCAGGCTCTCCGGGAGCACCGCCAGCCCGCTCTTCAGCGGCGAGTAGCCGGCCACCTGCTGCAGATAGAGCGTCAGGAAGAAGAACAACGCCGACAGGCCGCCGTACAGCGCCAGCGTCTCGACGTTGCCGACCGAGAAGTTGCGGCTCTTGAACAGGTCGAGCCGCAGCATCGGATCGCGGGCACGCGACTCGTAGACCAGGAACAGGGCGAAGCAGACCACGCCGGCGACCAGCGAGCCGCTCACCGCCAGGCTCGACCAGCCCAGACGAGGCTGCTCGATCAACGCGAACGTCACCCCGCCCAGGCCGAGCACGCAGAGCAGCGCCCCGGTGGAGTCGACCCGGCGCCCCGATCCCGCAGGCGCGGTCGCCGGCACGACCTTGAGGACAAGGGTCAGACAGGCGAGCACGAGCGGCAGGTTGATCACGAAGATCCACCGCCACGACGCGACGTTCAGGATCAGCCCCGCGACCAGCGGACCCAGCGCTCCGGCGATCGTCCCCCACGCCGTCCACGTGCCGATCGCCGGACCCCGCTCCTCCTTGGGAAAGGTGGCGATGATCACGGCCAGCGAGCTCGGTGTCAGCAGCGCGCCCGCGACGCCCTGCAGCGCCCGGAAAGCGATCAGCGTCCCGATCGACGGCGCGATCGCACACAGCAGCGAGGTCACGCCGAACCCGGCGACGCCCAGCGCGAACACCCGCCGCTCTCCGAAGATGTCGCCCAGCGACCCACCGAGAAGGATGAAGGAGCTGAGCGTCAGCAGATAGGCGTTGGTGACCCACTGCTGTCCCGCCAGCCCACCGCCCAGGTCGCGCTGGATCGACGGCAGCGCGACGCTGACCACGCTGCTGTCGAGAATCGCGATGCTCGAGCCGAGGATCGTCGCCACCAGCGTCAGCCGCTTGACCGACGCGGTCGGGCTCGAGGCGGCGGAGCGAGTTGCGGTCGATCTGGTCATGGCCAGACGCCGTATCCATACGCCCCTTCGCGGGCTCCGCGATACGCGACCTCGTTCCGTTCCAGACGTCGAGCGCATGCCGGCGTCGCTCATGCCGCCTGCGACAGGCGGGGTCCGGCCCAAGATGTCCACCGCAGCGCGGGCTCCGAACTGGAGACAGCAGGCCGCAGTTTCCATGCGAAGCGGCACGCACCGCCGAATCAGGTTCTCGTTGCCGTCCAGAAGGTCGTGGGTTCGAGTCCCATCAACCGCTTCCGCACGCCCGGCGACCGCCCGCTCTCGTCGCCCATGACGTCCTGGCACCGCCCCTGACGGCCTTCAGCTGCTCACAATCCGAGGTGCGGACGGACCCAGTCGGCGAGGCGCTGGATCGCATCGTCGGCCTCCGGCGTCCGGCCGGCGGACATCTGGAACGTGTGCTGCTGGCCGGGGAAGACGTCGAGGCGGACCTCGACGCCCGCGATCCGGGCCTGCTCGGCGAGCGCGCGGCTGTCATCGAGGAGGGTCTCGGCGTCGGAGACCTGCAGGTAAAGCGGCGGCAGGCCGGCGAGGTCGGCGTACAGCGCGCTGACGTACGGGTCGCGCCGGTCGCCGGACTCCCCGAGGAGGATGTCGGCCAACTGGTCGCCGAACGCCTTGTTGAGCAGCTTGTCGGTGTCCGCGTTGGCCTGTTGCGATTCGCCGCTACCAGTGAGGTCGAACCACGCGGAGAAAGGCATGCCGGCGGCCGGCAGCCGCAGCCCGCGGTCGCGGGCCAGCAGCATGGCCGTGACGACCATCGCGCCACCGGCCGAGTCGCCGGTGAAGGCCACGTGCGAGGGCTCGATGCCACCGTCGAGCAGCCACATGTAGGTGGACAGCACGTCCTCGAGCGGCGCCGGGTGCGGGTGCTCCGGCGGCCGGCGGTAATCGGGCGCCAGAGCGCGAACGCCGGCGGCCTTGGCAATGTGGCCGAACAGCTTGCGGTGCGTGTACATCGAACCGACGACGAAGCCGCCGCCGTGGATCGAGAGGATCACCCGGTCCTCGGCGGCCCCCTTGGGCGTGATCCACATGGCGGGCACGCCGCCGGCATCGACCTCGACGTAGTCGGTGCCGCCGGGCTCGGCTGTGACCTGCGGCCACTCCTCGATCATGGCCCGCCACCGGTCGAGCGGCATCTCGGGCTCCGCCGCGAACGCAGCATCCCAGCGCTCGTACAGGCTCTTCACCACATCGGGGCTTGTAGGCATCGTCGTCCTCCTAGCGGGCGTCGGTGGCCCCATCTCACGCGTGGTCGGTGACGACGCGCCCCTCGGGCTGTAGAGCGCCGGCCTGGGGCGGCTGTGCGGGGATGAGCACGGCGGCCATCACGGCGCCGGCGGCGGCCACGCATCCAGCTACGACACAGGCCACGGCGAACCCGTGGAAGAACGCGGTCGAGGCGGCGTCGTGGAGCGCCGCGCCGTCGGCGCCGCCGACCTTGCCCGCGGCTTCGAACGCGCCGCCGACCGACCGGCGCGCCGTGGAGACGACGTCCGCCGGCACGTCGGCTGCCAGCGCGGAGCTCAGCCGGCTGCCGTAGAGCGAGGCGTAGATGCTGCCGATCACCGCCACGCCGAGCGTCCCGCCGAGGATCCGCGTGGCGTCGTTGACCGCTGAGCCGACGCCGGCCTTGGCCGTCGGCACGGCCCCCATGATCGACTCGGTCGCCGGGGCGCTGGTCAGTCCGATGCCCGAGCCGATCAGCACCATCTGGCCGGCGATCGTCAAGTAGGTCGTGGTCTCGGACGCCGACGCGGTCCAGAGCAGGCCCGCGGCGAGCAGGACCAATCCGCCGGTGACGACCAGCTTCGTGCCGTTGCGCACCGCCAGACGGGTGCCCAGGACCGACGTGACGCCGACCATGGTCGCGACGGGTAGGAGTCGCACGCCGGTGGACAACGGCCCATAGCCCTTGAGGAACTGGAAGTACAGCGTGACGAGGAAGATGAACCCCATCAGCGAGAAGAAGACGATCGTCACCGCGCCGCTCGCCGCGGTGAAGCGCATGTTGCGGAACAGCGCCACGTCGAGCATCGGTGCGCGAGCGCGCCGCTCGCACGCCACGAACGCAGCAAGCAGGGCGAGCGCGCCGGCGAAGCCCGCGGCGCTGCGCGCCGAGCCCCAGGCCTGGTTGGGAGCCTCGATGATCGTGTAGATGAGCAGCGCCATCGCCGCGGTCGAGAGCGCGAGCCCGGCGCGGTCAGCCGGCGGAGCGGCGGGGTCGCGCGACGTCGGCACGCTCAGCGCGATCAGCACGGCCCCTAGCGCGGCGATCGGAGCGAGCGCGAAGAACACGCTCGACCAGGAGAACTGCTCGAGCAGCCAGCCGCCCACGATCGGGCCCACGGCGATCCCGACCCCGGCCGTCGCGCCCCACAGGCCGATGGCTCGGGCGCGCTCGGCGCGCTCGGTGAAGACGTTGGTCAGCAGCGACAACGTGGCCGGGAAGATGAGCGCCGCACCGATGCCCATCGCCGCGCGGGCGGCGATCAGCTCGCCGGGACTCGAGCCCAGCCCGCCGGCCACGCTGGCGACGCCGAACACGCACAGCCCGGCCAGGAGGACGCCCTTTCGGCCGAGCCGGTCGCTGAGGTTCCCGGATGCGAGCACGAGCGCCGCGAAGGTCAGGTTGTAGGCATCGACTATCCACTCGAGCTCGGTGGTCGAGGCGTGCAACTCGCCGACAAGCGTCGGCAGCGCGACGTTGACGATCGTGGTGTCGAGGTTGATCGCGAACGCCGCGAGCAGCAGCGAGAAGAGGATGATCGGCTTGTTGGGCGCGGTCACTGCCCGGGCACCTCGACGATCACGCATGCCAGTGGGGATGCGTCAGCACCGTCCACCGCTTGTCGAGCGTGCCGCGCGCGCCATAAACTCGAACGCGACGATGTGAGCGCGGACCTCCGCCAGATGCGCTACTTCGTGGCCGTCGCCGACCACGGCAACTTCACGCGCGCGGCCGAGGACCTGCACGTGGCCCAGCAGGCGGTCAGTCAGCAGGTCCGAGCCCTCGAGACGACACTCAACGTCACGCTGCTGCGGCGCAGCTCGCGCAAGGTCGAGCTCACGCCCGCGGGAGAGGTATTCCTTGCCGACGCCCGGCGCGTGATCGCCGCCTCCGACCGGGCGGTGCGCAGGGTCCAGGCCGCGGCGCGCGGCGAGGCAGGCACCCTGCGGGTCGTCTACACGGTGGTCACGGCCTACGACACCACGCCGACACTCCTGGAGCTGCTGCACAAGCGCCACCCCGAGCTGAAGGTCAGCGCGCGTGAGGTCTACGGCGGCGAGGTCTTCGAGCTCGTCCAGCGCGGCGAATGCGACATCGGGCTCATGGCGATGGCCCCGCTCCCGTCCGGGCTGCGGCAGCGGCTCGTGCGGCGCGAGGTGCTGCGCCTCGCCGTCAGCGACGGCCACCCGCTCGCCGCCGCGGGCCAGGTCGACTTGTCGGAGCTCAGAGACGAGCGCTTCGAGGTGTGGCCGCGCGGGGTGGCGCCCGGCTACTACGACGTCGTCATCGGCGCTTGCCATGCCGCCGGCTTCGAGCCCGCTCTCACCGAGCTCGGGGCCGGCTCGACCGTGTGGTGCCGCTCCATCGCCCTCGGCCGGGCGGTGGGCCTGGTCGTCGGCTCGTTGCGCGCGCAGCTCCCCGCCGGGCTCGCCCTCGTCGACCTCGCCCCGCCGCGGCCGACGCTGGCCATCAACGCGGTGTGGTCCGAAGACAGCGACGCGACGAAGGTCGATCGCCTGCTCGACGCCGCCACCGCGCTGGCCGCCGAGCACCACTGGCATTGAGCGCTGCGCCGCGTCATGGCACTTCACCGGGCTCACGTTGCGGCGACGCTAGACCCGGGTCGCGCCGCGACCAAGCGTTTGTCGTTGTCGAGCCACAGCGATCGTTTGTGGCTACGGCGAGGCCTGATGCTGGCCCCAGTCAGTCCTCACCGGGCATGAGCGGCTCGGCGGCAGCGCGTTCCCACTGAGAATCCTGGTATCGGATCATCGCGATCATCGTCGGAACCGCGATCGCTGTCCCTGAGATCACGGCCGCTGCCGGCGAGTGGTCGAAGATCAGGATCGCGGCCAGAGCCGCAGTCGAGCCGGCCAGCACCGCCGTGATCACCGCGACCATGCCGGCGACCGTCCGGTATCCCTGGAAGCGATCGCCGGGGACTCGCTGCATCATCAGCCGCTCCGTGGACGATGCGCTCAACAGGTAGGCAGCTACCTCGGGCGCGTGCTCGAAGTAGTACCCGCGCAGCAACGCGATCCGGCGCGCGTACTCGGTGTCTGCGATCGAGGACTGCAGCGTCCGTCCGAAGGTGACGAACCCCACGAAGGCCAGCGTTGGAAGGAGAACGAGGCCGAACCCGTAGAAGGCTGCTCCTAACCTGCTTGCGGTCGCCACCAGGCCCAGGGCGATCAGGCCGCCGGACACTGCCGCGAGGAACATGTTCGCGCGGCCGGTCGACTCAGCGATCGTCGCGGAGCGCGCGCCCTGGAGCACGAAGTGCTCCGTCGTCACGAACGCGACCGCGGCTGAGCGTCGGTCAGCGTTGTCGGCGCTGCGCGGGTCGCGCTCGGTCGCCGCTACCCCTCCTTCCTGGGCCTCGCGCTTGCACGTGCAGTGGCGTCGCTGACGCGTAGGCGTCGAAGACAGGCGGAGCCTATCGTCGCGATCACCGGCAAGGCGGCGTCGCCGAGCCGCGCGATCGCGCGCAACGACGCGCGCGCCGGAGCCGACGTCCGCCGCGGCCAGCCGGACGCGCGCAAGCCGGATCGCCAGGTGGCCAACGCACAGTCGTCGTGTCCCGGGCAGCGCGTTGATCGATGATGCTCGCCGGATGGGTCGCGCGCGGGCCGTCGCCGGGAGCTTCGCCTTCCTCCTCATCGCGCCGGGCGTGGTCGCCGGGCTCGTTCCCTGGCTCCTCACGGGTTGGCAGGCGCATGCGTGGTGGCCGCCGCTGCGGGTGCTCGGCGCGATCCTGGTCGTCGCCGGCCTTGCGGTCTTGCTCGACGCCTTCGTTCGGTTCGCCCTCGAGGGCGCCGGAACGCCCGCCCCGGTCGCGCCAACCGAGCGCTTGGTGGTCGGGGGCGCGTATCGCTACGTGCGAAATCCGATGTACCTCGCCGTCGCCGCCGCGATCGTCGGACAGGCACTGCTTCTCGGGCAGCCGAGCCTGTTCGCCTACGCGGCGGCGTTCGGGATCGTCGTGGCTGCCTTCGTACACGGCTACGAGGAGCCGGTGCTGGCGCAGCGTTTCGGCCCGCGGTACGAGGAGTACCGGGCTGCTGTGCGTGCGTGGTGGCCGCGATCGACGCCGTGGGAGCCCGGATCGCGAAACGAGGCGACGCGCGGTGCTGCGCGCGGGAGGGGACGGGACAGGCCCGGCTAGCGATCGGTCGCGATGGCTCGGAGCTCGGCGCCGAGACTCGCGCGAGCCGCGCCCTCACTGGCCGAGGGGCCGGGCTCTCTACGATCTAGCCAGGGGCAGGCGTGACGCCCACCCCATCTGCGCGACGGACCGCGCACCCGCGCGGGGCCCGGTGCGCCCCCCTCCCGGGCCCCGCCCCCTCTCGCTTGGCGCGCGTGCTACCCGCTCCGTGCGTCGGTTGTCCTCAGACTGCGTTGATCGCGCGCAAGGGATGGGTCACCGGGCGGTTCACCGCATCCGAGACCCGCTGGCGAAGACTATTCGTGCGCGAGGACTGACCGCCTGGCGAGGCCTGGCATGCCAAGCTCGCTGCTCGCGGCGCGCGCCTGATCGACGAGCCGGCGACCCTCGGGTGATGGGAGCAGCAGCTCGCCGAGGTCCTGACGGGCCATGGCGAGGAATGCCCGTGCGTCGATGCGCTCGCAGAGCGCCACGGCGTCGCGCAGAAGCTGCTCCGCCTCGTCGGGGCGTTCGAGCGTCTTGGCGAGGCGGCCGACAGGTCGTCCGACAGCACCGTATTGGTACGTCATGACGCCCGCGAACGGCGCGAGCAGGTCGTGCAGTCGGGCCGCCCGAGGACGATCCTCGAGCCAGGCGCAGATTTCCGCAGCCCAGGTCAGCGAGATCGTCCAGGTTGGGCCGTGCGGGAGGTCAAGCAGGCCCTGTTCGAGCGCGTACTCGAACGCCTGGCTGGCTCCGTCGCGATCGTCCCGCTCCCGGGCCACGTGCGCCCGCACCACGAAGAACGTGGCCGGTAGCTTCGTCACGCCCTCCGCCATTGCGCGGCGGGCGCCCTCGTGCTCGCTCAGCCGTCCTTGCACGAGGCGGATGCAGGAGAGCAGCCTGACGAACATGGACTGCGCGGCCGGTGGCGGTAGAGCCGCGGCGCGCTGGACCTCGCGGGCCCGTACGCCCTCCGCCTCTGCGTCTGCCAAGCGGCCGGCGAGCAGCGCTCTCGCAGCGTCGAGGAAGGCAACGGTCCCGCGCGCCCTGCCGGTTCGCGCGGCAGCGTGCGCCGCGGCGAGCGTGTCGTCGGCCGCCGCCACGTTCCCGAGCTCGACCAACGCCAGGAAGCGCATGTGATGCCCGTCGCACTCCGCGTAGGGAAGGTCCCGCTCGCGCCCGAGTGCCACGAGCTCGTCGGCGAGCGCGAGCCGCTCGGGAAGACTCTCCGGACCCGCCACGATCCACAGGTGCGCGGTCAGCGCGGAGGCGAGCGCCTTGGCGTCCCCGACACGGCGCGCCATCGCCAGGGCTCGGCCGACCATGGCCCGCCGTTGGCTGTCGGGCACGCTGGAGAACGCCTGCTGCGCGAAGAAGCCCTCCAGCCGTGCCCTCAGCGCGCTGTCACCGGGCGGCAGCAGTGCAAGCGCCGCGTGCAGGAGCGCGACCATCTCGGCGTCCTCCTCGATGACGTCCGCCCAGTCGAGGCCCATCGCCAACAGAGCCTCGGCCATGCGCTCGCCATCCCCTCTGGACTCGGCCGCGGTGGCGTGGGCGCGCAGGAGCTCGTCGGCACGCTCGTCCCCCGCAAGCCTGAGGGCGCGGCCGCGCGCGAGTTCGAGGTCGAGGCGCTCGGCGTGTGGCGCATCGGCGACCATGGTGTGTGCGCGCAGGGCGCGCTTGTACTGCTCGGCCGCGACGTCGAAGGCGAGCCGCGCCGCCGCCGCATCCCCGGCCTCGCGTGTGTAGCGCAGAGTGTGCGCCGCGTCCACGAGCGCGCCGGCCGCGGCGAAGTGCGCCGCCAGTTCGGCGGTCGCGACCGCTCGCGAGGCTGCCGCACGTTGCAGCGCGGTCGCGAGACGCGCGTGCAGGCGGACCCGTCGGCCGGCAGGCAGGTCGTCGACGATGGTCTGGCGCACGAGCATGTGGGCGAAGGCGAAGCGATCGAGGGCCCCGGCGGGACGCACGAGCCGTGCTCGCTCGGCGGCCTCCAGCACGTCGAGCGCGCTGTCGAGCTCGACGCCCGTCGCGGCGGCGACGACGTCGGCGTCGAACTCGGCGCCGGCAACGGCGGCGACCGCCAGCACGACGGCCGCCGCGTCGGGGAGCCGCGCCAGCCGCCACCGAACCACGTCGCGCACGCGGGGCGTGAGCCCAGCTTCAGCAGCTTCGTCGCCGAGCGTGCGGACGACCTCGCCGACGAAGAACGGGTTGCCCTCGGTGAGCTCGCGCACGCGGGCGGCGAGCGCCGGCTCGCGCCCGGCATGGGCGAGCAGCGCGGCGACGTCCGCTTCGGCGAGCGGGCCGAGCTCGATGCGGGCGACATCCGCGCGGCGCGCCACGCCGCTGATGACGTCGTCGAAGAGAGCGGAGCGGCTGGGC
>Ga0081540_1001026_pt1 | contig 25025 bp, 29 predicted proteins | sample TabmetS2T1R1_FD_71024 | JGI IMG/M metagenome (GOLD analysis project Ga0081540, IMG submission 71024) | Tabebuia heterophylla rhizosphere microbial communities from the University of Puerto Rico - S2T1R1 | ecosystem: Host-associated > Plants > Roots > Rhizosphere ... | reverse complement strand
GCCCGCCTTGACGAAGGGTGTGCGGAGCCCCTTCACCACGACGGCGCGCGAGGTGCCGCCAAGACCGATGAGCCGCTGCGCCATGACGCGGGCTTTAGCGCTCCCGCCAAAGGTTCGCCACGGGCGCGCGTGCTACGCTGATGCCTCTCCCTGGGGGGAACATGGAGCTCGGGCGTGTCTGGCGCTGGATTCTCCTGACGCTGGTCGTCGTGCTGGTGGCGGCGCGGATCGGATGGGCCGTCTGGCTGCAGAAGAGTGCGATCTGGACCGAACGGACCAGACGTCTCGAACGGATCGCATGCGTGCTCGGGTTCAACGAGGCATGTGCGCGTGCCAAGCTGCCGAGGAATTGAGCGCGGTCGGAGAACCGAGGGGAGAACACATGTCGTCCGTTCGCAGGTGGGCCGTCAGCTGCACCCTGCTGTCGATCGCGGGTTGCGCGCACGTGGACGTCGCCGCGGAGCGCGAGGCCATCCTCGCCACCGACCGGCCATGGCAGGACGCCATCGCGGCGAAGGACCTCGACCGGACCCTCTCCTTCTGGGCGGACGACGCGGTGGTCATGCCGCCGGGCCAGCCGAGCCTCGCCGGCAAGGACGCGATCCGCGGGTTCGTGGCGCAGGCCTTCAAGGTTCCGGGCTTCGGGCTCCGGTGGGAGACCACCTCGGTGAACGTCGCTCCACACGGGGACCTGGCCTACGCGCTGGCGAAGACCACGACCACGGTCAGCGGGCCGGACGGGAAGCCCCTCTCGCTGCAGGGGAAGGCAGCGACCGTGTGGCGCAAGGGTACGGACGGGCGGTGGCGGTGCGTGGTGGACATCTGGAACGACGAGGCGCCGCCCAGACCCTGACTCATCCCCCGAGCAGCCGTTGCCCCCGGGCGTCGTAGCGGTCGCCGGCGATCGCTCCCGCCGGCGACGCCTGGTCGAGTCGTTCGAGCTCGGTGGGGGTCAGCTGCACGTCGACGGCGGCGGCGTTCTCGGCGAGTCGCCCGAGGCTGCTGGTTCCCGGGATGGGGACCACGTCCTTGCCGCGACCGAGGACCCACGCCAGGGCGAGCTGCGCAGGCGTGCACCCCTTCTCCCGGGCGATCTCCCGGACCCGGTCGGCGACGGCGAGGTTGCGCGCGAAGTTCTCTCCCTGGAAGCGCGGGTTGGTCCGGCGCCAGTCGTCGGGGGCGAGGTCCTCCAGGGAGCGAAAGCGCCCCCCGAGGAAGCCACGGCCCAGCGGGCTGTAGGCCACGAGCCCGATGCCGAGCTCGCGGAGCGTGGGCAGCAGCTCCTCCTCCGGCTCGCGAACGAAGAGCGAGTACTCGTTCTGCACCGCCGCGATCGGATGCACGCGGTGCGCGCGCCGGACCGTCTCCGCAGCCGCCTCGGACAGGCCGAGGTGCCCTACCTTTCCCTGCCGGACGAGCTCGGCCATCGCGCCGACGGTCTCCTCGATCGGGACCGCCGGATCGACCCGATGCAGGTAGTAGAGGTCGATCCGGTCGATTCCGAGGCGCTCCAGCGAACGATCACATGCTTCCCGGACGTGCCTGGGCGTGCCATCGACGCCGCGCGATTCCGGGACGAAGCCGAACTTGGTGGCGACCACGACCTCCTGGCGGCGCTTCTTGATGGCCGCGCCGACCTTCACCTCGGAGTCCCCGTAGATGTCCGCGGTGTCGAGGAAGTCGATTCCCAGCTCCAGCGCTCGCTCGATCACGCCCACCGCCGCCTCGAGGGTCCGGGCGCTGCTGGTGTAGGTGTCCGCGATTCCGAGACTCATGGCACCGAAGCCGAGGGCGGAAACGGTCGGGCCATCACGGCCCAGTCTGCGCTGCTCCATGTCGTGGCACTCCGAGGGCTCGAGTCCGGGCGTGCATCATCGTGGCGCACGGAACACGCAACCCGAAGCTGCCGCTGACGGACCCCGCTCTGCGCCGGATGTGAAGCGGTGCAAGTTGTACGCGGTCGGCCGTTCAGGATCGGGCCGTGCGGCATGCGCACCCCGCCGGTGGAGCGAGCCGCCAGGCGAACCCCGCTCGAGGACCGTGCCCCGGGAACCAAACCGACCTGCGGCTGTGTAACCGATGCGTCCCTCGAGACCCTTCCCTGAAGACCCATGGCACGCAAACCGAACGCACCCTTCCTCGACGCGGGCGACCGCTTCCCGGTGCTGGAGCTGACGCTCACCGATGGAAGCCATCTCACCCTGCCCACAGGCCTGTCCCGTCCCTACAACGTCATCCTCGTCAACCGGGGCGCCTGGTGCCCGTACTGTGTTTCCCAGCTCAAGGCGTTCCAGGCCGGCATCGCCAAGCTGGAAGAAGAGGGCATCGGCGTGGTGAGCCTCTCGGCAGACCCCTGTGACCGGGCGCTGGCCATGGCGAGGGAGCACCACCTCCAGTTCCCTGTCGCCTGCGGCGCCTCGGTCGACGCCGTCGGTGCTGCCCTGGGGGTCTATTACGAACCCACGCCCGGAGAGCGAGGCCCGCATCTTCAGTCCGCAGGGTTCCTGCTCGGCCCGGACGGCAGGGTGCTGCTCGCCGTCTACAGCTCCGGGGCGGTGGGAAGGCTGGTGTGGCAGGACGTCCTGGGTCTGGTCAGATACATCCGCTCACACTCTTGAGCCGGAGGATCTCCAGCCATGCCGACCAACTTCGTGGGCTGGATCTCGACCCTGGCGCGCACCCACAGCCGATCGCTGGCTGCCGGAGCCGTGCGTGAGGGGCTCACTCGTTTCGAGGCGATCGATGCCGTCCAGGAAGCGTTCACCACGCTTCTCGGGCTGCCCCAGGCGCGCGAGCTCTCACTCGACGACGAAGGCGCGGAGCGCCTCATGGCAGTGCTGGTCCGGAACGCCGCCCGCAACATGCGCCGCCGCCACCACCGTTCCGCCGCCCACGAGGGAATCGAGGATGCCATGGAGATCCCGGCCGACGCTCCGAGCGTCGATGCCTTGCTCGCGCTGGCCGAGGCACACGTCGCGCTCCTCGGCTGCGTGAGTCAGCTCGCGGAAATTCAGCGGGGGGTGGTCACGATGCGGGCCCTGGAGGAGCTGAGCCCGGCAGAGGTCGCACGCACGCTCGGCCTGACGCCGGGCCATGTCGGTGTCCTGCTCCACCGCGCCAAGCGTGCCCTGGCCGAGTGCATCGAGCGCGGCCGGGGCGAGGACTCCTGCTCTTCCAGGTGACGCCCAGGCCCGCCCTTCGCATGACCCGGGAGCGACTCATCGGGATCGGGTGCGCCACGCTCTCCGTGGTCCTGTTCGCGAGCTTCACACTCGTCTCACGGCTCGGGCTCTCGTCCAAGCTGCGATTCACGGACCTCGCCGCTCTCCGGTTCGGGATCGGCGGCATGGTGCTCTTCCCGGCATTGCTCCGGGCCGACCTGCGGCATCTGTCCTGGAAGGACGCGGGGCGACTCGCCCTCTTCGGAGGACTCGGCTTCGCCCCCCTCGCCTACGCCGGCTTCTCCCTCGCCCCGGCCGCGCACGGCGCCGTCCTCCTCCACGGGACGTTGCCGCTCTTCACCCTTGCCGTCATGCGCGTGGCCTCGCCGCGAGAAGTCGGCGGGCCGCGGATCGCCGGCATCGTCCTCATCGCCGCTGGCATCCTGCTGATGGCGTGTGACAGCGCGAACGTGGCCGGTCCGCGGCAGCTCCTGGGCGATGCGTTCCTGCTCCTGGCGTCTCTCTTCTGGTCGTCGTACGCCGTGCTGTCACGGCGGCTGGGACTTCCGGCAGCCACCGGAGCGGCGGGCGTCGCGGTGGTCTCGCTCTGTGCGTTTCTGCCCATCTACGCACTCTGGCCGGGGAAAGCCCTGCTGACGGTCGGCCTGGGCGAGCTGCTGCTGCAGGCGGCCGTGCAAGGCGTGCTGATCGGAGCAGTCTCGATCTTCGTCTATACCCGCGCCGTCGCGGCGCTTGGCCCCTCGACGACCGCGCTCTTCGCCGCCGCGGTCCCCGTGATCACCACCCTCGTGGGCATCCCGCTCCTTGCAGAGTCTCCGGGCGGAATCGCTCTGGGGGGCGTCGGCGCAGTCACGCTCGGGATGGTGATCGCCGCGCGACGGGTGAATCAGGCCGCGCCTACGGCGTCGGCGGCGCGGTGACGTGACAGCCGAGGCGGTGCACCGTCTCCACCAGGTGCTTCGCCGCGTCCGGTGAGGTCGGGGGGAGGATGCCGTGCCCGAGGTTGAAGATGTGTCCCACCGGCCCGGCCCGGCGAAGGATGTCCGCCACGCGCTGCTCGACCTCGGCGGGCGGGAGGAAGAGCGCCAGCGGATCGAGATTGCCCTGCAGCGCCACGTCTGGCCCGGCCAGCGCGCGGGCCTGGTCGATCTCGATCCGCCAGTCGCAGCCGAGCACGTCCGCACCCGTCCTCCGCAGCAGGGGCAGGTGGGTGGACATCGCGGTTCCGAAGACGATGACCGGGACTCCCTTCGCCTGGAGCGCCTGCACCATCCGGGTCAGGTACGGAAGGCTGAAGGTCTCGAAGTCGCGCGGGCTCAGCTCGCCGCCCCAGCTGTCGAAGATCTGGACGATGCGCGCGCCGGCTTCCACCTGCATCTCCAGATAGGGGATCAGCGTGCGGGTGAGCCGGTCGAACAGCGCATGGGCCACCTTCGGCTGCTCGAAGAGGAGCCGCTTGATGAGCATGAAGCTCTTCGACCCGCTGCCCTCGACCATGTAGGCCGCGAGGGTGAAGGGGGCACCGGCGAAGCCGATCACCGGCACCGCGTCGTGCAGTGCCGCCCGGGTCTTCCGGATGGCCTCGGCCACGAAGCCGGTCCTCTCCACCGGATCCGGAACGTCGAGGTTCTCGACATCCGCCGCGGTCCGGAGCGGCGACGGAAAGTGCGGTCCCCTGTCGCCGAGCTCCAGCTCCATCCCCATCGCCTCCGTGGGGATGAGGATGTCGGAGAAGATGATGGCCGCGTCGACGCCGAGACGACGGACCGGCTGCACCGTCACCTCGGCGGCGAGGTCGGGACTCTTGCAGAGCGGGAGGAAGTCGATCCGCTCCCGGATCGCCCGGTACTCCGGGAGGTAGCGCCCCGCCTGGCGCATGATCCACACCGGGGTCACGTCCACGGGTTGCCGCCGCGCGGCGCGGAGGATCCGATCGTTCACGGCCAGGGGAAGTAGCAGGAAGCCCAGGCGGCTGGCGAGACCTCTAGCGCCCCTCCGCCTGGAGGACGGGCTTCAGGTCGATCACCGGCGTGCCGTCGATCGCCTCGAGCGGGCCGACCCGGAGGCGCGTCCTCTCCACGGCGCGGACGTGCACCCGGTGGAGCCCGACCGGGTTGGGACGATCGGGCGAGCGGGTGGAGAAGACGCCGGTGAGTGGCCGTGAGGAATCGCTCCGGGGGTGAACTTCCAGGACGGACCGATCCGCCTGGTGAAACCAGGTCAGGACCAGCAGCTCGTCCCCCGGCACGAGCGAGACGGCCGCCCTCGCCACCTCGGGACGGAGCTCGATCCACGCATCGGGCGCGCCCTCGTCGCCCTGCATGGGAGCGAGCTCGCGGTCGCGGAGCTCCGAGCGCACGACGCCGACGGGACGGAGGAGGAAGTCGGGCGAGCTCACGATTGCTCGCCGAAGAGCGCGTTCACCTCCGGGTAGGGCATCGCCCCCTCGAGCATGGCGTCGTAGGTGCCGGCGTCGAGGAACTGCCGGACCGCGCGGCGGGTGAGCCCGTACACCGCGCTGGAGATTCCCGAGCCGGCGCTCACGCGACGGACGCCGAGCGCAACCAGCTCGGAGACGCGCGGGAGCCCGGCGCGGACCAGGACGTTCAGCGGGAGCTTCACCGAGCCGACCACCTGGCGGATGACCGCGGGGTCCACCACTCCTGGGAGGAAGAACCCGTCGGCGCCGGCTTCCTGGTACCGGCGCCCGCGGGAGATGGACTCCTCGAGCGCGCGCTCGGGGGTGGTGAGGGCCTTGAGGTACACGTCGCAGCGGGCGTTGACGAACAGGTCCACCCCCGCGCGGGCGGCTCCCCGCTTGGTGGCGGCGATGCGCTCGGCGAGGACCTCCGGAGGGAGCTTCCCGTCCTCGAGGTTGATCCCCACCACGCCCGCGCTCGCCAGCGCCTCCGCGTTGTCGGCGATGGCGGAGAGCTCGTCGGCGTACCCTGCCTCCATGTCGACGCTGAGGGGCAGGTGGATGACGCGGGCGATCTCCGAGACGGTCGCGACCAGGAAGCGCACCGGGAGCGCGTACCCGTCGGCGTAGCCCGCCGCCCAGGCCAGGCCGGCGCTGGTGGTGGCGATGGCCCGTGCGCCGGAGGCCTCGATGACACGGGCGCTGCCAGCGTCCCAGGCGTTGGGGAGGAGAAGCGGCTGAGGCCCCTGGTGGAGGGCCCGGAAGCGGGCGGCGGCGGTGCGAGTGTCCATGCGGTATAGACTGCTGCCGGCGAGCGACGCGCGATAGGCACAACTTGCGACCGTCAGCCTTGACACAGCTGGAACCGGGACCGTACAAGCGCCCCCGTCGTCGAGGAGCGGAGCCGGGACCGGGCGGATAGCTCAGCGGTAGAGCATCGCCCTTACAAGGCGAGGGTCACAGGTTCGATCCCTGTTCCGCCCACTTCGAGGACGCGCCGTCTGGGGAGTTAGTTCAGCTGGTTAGAACGCCGGCCTGTCACGCCGGAGGTCACGGGTTCAAGTCCCGTACTCCTCGCTGCACCACACCAGGTCGCGACGGGATTTGCCACCGTCGGCCTGGTTTCACTGTCGCGAACGGCGTGCCCGGCGTCCTGCTCGCCCCCGTCCTTCGCTGGGTCGTCCCCTTCGCCGTCCCGTGCGTGGAAGCGGTGCTCCGGGTTGCAGCAACTCGACCCCGCTGACCGATTCGCGCCGAGAGGCGTGACGGTTTCCGCCATCACCTTGCGCACTGCGAGCAAGTCCCTTTTCCGGAGCAGGTCAATGACAACGCGTCGCGGGATGCTCCTGATGATCCTCGCACTCGGCCTGGGTGTCGCCTGTGGCGGCGGCTCAGGCAACAACGGAGGCAACGGAGGCGGAGGCGGTGGAGGTGGCGGAGGGGGTGGCGGTGGCGGTGGCGGTGGCGGCGGAGGTGGCACGGGCAACATCACCGCCCAGATCGACGGCCAGGCCTGGCAGAGCAGCGCCACGTCCGAGCAGGCTCAGGTGGGCCCGCTGGGCGCCATCACCGTCCAGGGAACCTACGCCAACAGCACCACCATCACGCTGAACCTCTACAACGTCGATCAACCAGGCACCTACGCGCTCGGCGTCGGCAGCGAGGTGGTCGGCGGCGCCGGCCTCGTTTCCACCACGTCCGGACAGAGCTGGGCCACCCCAAGCTCGGGCTCCGCCGGAACGGTGGTGCTCACCACCCTCACCTCCAGCAGGATCGCCGGCACGTTCAGCTTCACCGCCACTCCGCTCGGCGGCGGGGCGACCGGCAACAAGGTGGTGAGCAGCGGCGCCTTCGACCTCATCCTTGCCTCGAACGGCAATTTCGGGACGCTGCCGGACAACCAGGGCAGCGTCGCGCGGGGCACGGTGGCCGGGAGCTCCTGGAACGCTGCCACGGCATTCATGACCTTGCCGGGGGGGACGCTTTCCCTCAGCTTCGGCAACCTGACCTACACCATCGGGATCCTGCAGACCGGGTTCACCGGCCCCGGGACCTTCGACGTCGGACTCGATCCGGGGAAGGCCGCGGTTTCCGTCGTCGTACCCACGACCGGCCAAGGGCCAAGCTGGGTCCCGGGCACGAGCGGATCCGGGACATTGACCGTCACCGCCCTCACCGCAACGCGCATCCAGGGCACACTGTCGGCCACGCTGGTTCCTCTCGCGGGAACCGGCGCGACCGGCAATCTAGAAATCTCCAACCTCACCTTCGACATCGGACGGAACTAGGACGCCGCCGCGACGACGAGGGTGGTGCGCAAGTCCTCGACGTCTCGGCTCGCCGAGGCCCACTTGCTGCTGCGCCGGGGGAGGTGGAAAGTGAAGTTCGGAGGTGTCGTCATGATCGGAATCCTGTGCGTGCTTGCAAGCCTCGCACTGGGAGCTCAAGCGGCGCCCAAGGCGAGCTCGCCCCCGGCGACGAAGCCCGCTCAGAGCGGCCCGACGGCCGGCCAGACCAGCGACGTGGACGACGTCATTCAGCTCGTCAGGAGCGGAGCGTCCGAGAGCCTGGTGGTGAAGACCATCCAGAAGGGCGGCAAGAGCTACTCGCTGACTCCCGCGGACGTGATGCGACTGCGGAGTGCCGGGGTCAGCAACACGATCATCGAGACCATGCTCGAGACGACTCCGGCGCCCAAGGCCTCCCGGTCCTCTGGAAAAGCCTCACCGGGGACGGCATCCAGTGCCAGGTCCTCTTCAGGAGATCGAGAGCCCACCGAAGCGGACCTCGCGGCCGCGCTCAAGGCAGGGGCCGACGCTGGCAACGCGAAGATCAAGGATATCGAGGCCAAATGCCGGAGCGGTGCCTTCCGGAGTGGAAACGACCAGGCCCTTGCCCTCATGTGCCTGGGTGGTGCGATGGGCACAGGAGGCGCCGGAGGCATCCGGAAGGACATCACCGGCTTTCGCAAGGTCGCGTGCAGCCGGGCCAGCGGTCGACCTGGCTGGAATTGCGACTACGCGGTCCGGGAGAAGGTGTCGGGGATCAACGTCGGTCCCACGCTCGGCGGGATGATGAACGAGCCCACGGTGCAACACGGGCGGTTCGTCTTTCTCGACGGCCGGTGGGTCCTCATCGAATGAGCGGTGGTCACGCCGAGCGGTGCGAGCACGGCGGCCCGCGCCGGTGAACGCGTTCGCGGGCCAAGGGTCCGCACGGCGACGGACTTTTGGGCCGGGGACGCGGGCCGGGCGCCTCCCCGAGACGGACTCCCGGCGACACATGTGTCTTTGACACGCAACACGCGTTCGGCCGGCGCGAGACACTTCGTCCGCGTCCGGCTGGACCTCGGCCGGTCCATCTGCTCGAACCCAGCTCGCCTGGCACGCCGAATGCTCTCCGCGGCGCCGGCTTCGCTCGAGCGAAGGAGGAGACTCAGCCATGACTGAAGGAAGCTTTGAAGGCGTCGGCGGCATCAAGATCTTCACCCGCGAGTGGCAGCCGGCGGGCAAGCCACACGCCGTGGTCGTCATCTCCCATGGATTCAACGCGCACAGCGGCCAGTACGAATGGGTCGCCCAGCAGTTCACCTCCAGGGGGCTCGCCGTCTACGCGCTGGACCATCGCGGGCGCGGCCGCTCCGAGGGCGAGCGCTTCTTCGTGGAGAAGTTCTCGGACTACACCACGGACCTCGCGACGTTCATCGGCAGCGTCAAGGAGCGCGAGCCGGGCCTGCCGGTCTTCCTCCTCGGTCACAGCGCGGGTGGGGTCATCGCGTGCGGCTACACGCTGGAACACCAGGACGAGATCGCAGGCCTCATCTGTGAGGACTTCGCGTATCAGGTGCCCGCGCCGGACATCGCGCTGACCATCCTCAAGGGGGTCAGCTACGTCGCGCCGCACGCGCACGTGTTCAAGCTCAAGAACGAGGACTTCTCGCGCGACCCGTCGGTCGTGGCGAGACTGAACGCCGACCCGCTCATCGCCAACGAGTCGCAGGCGAGCGAGACGGTCGTGGAGATGGTGCGCGCGGACGAGCTGCTGAAGAAGAGCTTCGGCCAGTTCACCCTGCCGCTCCTCATCCTGCACGGCACCGCGGACAAGGTGACGAGACCGAGCGGCAGCAAGGAGTTCTACGAGAAGGCCGGCTCACGGGACAAGACGCTGAAGCTCTACGAGGGGCACTTCCACGACCTGCTGGCCGACGTCGGCAAGGAGCAGGTCATGGCGGACATCCAGACCTGGATCGACGCTCACCTCGGCACGGGGATCCCCGCGCAGCCGGCTTCCGCAGCGCGCCTCACGCCCAGGAGCCCCTGACCATGGCGGCTCCGGCGACCAGCTACGCGAAGGACATCCGGCCGCTCTTCCGGGAGAAGGACATCAACTCCATGAGGAAGGCGTTCGATCTGTCGAACTACGACGACGTGCGCTCGCACGCCGATGCGATTCTCGGGAAGGTCTCGGCCGGCGCCATGCCGTGCGACGGCCCCTGGCCGCAGGACAAGGTGGACCTCTTTCGTCGCTGGGTCGAGGAGGGACTGAAGCCGTAGCCGTTTCGAGGGCTCGATGGCACGACCCGAAGACGTGCAAGTCAGGCCTCAGACCTTGATCGCGGTCCGGGACGTGAAGGCCAGCAGCGCCTGGTACCGGACCCTGCTGGGGGTGCGTTCCGCGGGCGATCCGGACCATCCCCACCGGCTCACCTACGACCGGTTGATGAGCGGGGATGCCCTCATCCTCCAGCTGCACCGCTGGGAGGACGAGGACCACCCGAACCTGACCGGTGCTGACAGGGGGCCGCACGGCCACGGCGTCCTCCTCTGGTTCGAGGTCGATGACTTCGACGCGGCCGTCGCACGCGTCAGGCGTCTGGGTGCCCGGGTCATCCTGGAGCCGCACGTCAACCCGGCTCCGGAGCACCGCGAGGTCTGGATCCAGGACCCGGACGGCTACGTCGTCGTTCTCGCCAGCCCGGACGGAGAGGCGGCGCGGGCAGGCGACACGCCCGCGGCCTGAGCACGGCGGGCCGGAGGAGCGTCCTGTCCGAGGCCTAGCGCGTCCGATCGACGGACGCGTTCAGCGCGACGGCGAGCGCCGCGTCCCCGCTGACCAGGTCCTTCCAGCGCAGCTCATGCCCCTTGCGCGCCCCCTTCGGGGTCAGCTTCAGGCCTTCGGGCGAGAGCGCGAGCGTGTACGGCTTGTCGTCGATGCTGATCTCGCGCCGCAGAATCCCTTCCAGCTTGGTCATGGGCTCACCTCGAGACGAAGGGTACACGCACTGACGACACATACCCGACGCGCCGTCTCGCGGCGGTGGCGCCATCCTTCCGGATCCGTTCACTTTTCTTCCCGCGGCCCCGGGGCTCGCATTTCGGCGTTCCGCCTGTTACATCGCGTGCGCCTTCGACACTCGCGGCTGGAGCCGTGAATGCGGCCGCGTCGAGGGCATTTCCCAGTGTCCTGATTTCCGCTCCAGCGTCCGGACCAGCAAGAGCGCGCGAACGTGCGCCGTCCCTGGAGTGTGTCGTCTCATGTCCGAAGCATCGTTTTCCTCCCTCGGGCTCTCGTCCGAGTCGCAGGCTGCGCTCGCGCGAGCGGGCTACCGCGTCCCCACCCCCATCCAGGCCCGGGCGATCCCCGTGGCCCTCTCCGGAAAGGACGTCATCGGCTGCGCCGCGACGGGCACCGGGAAGACGGCCGCATTCGTCCTTCCGCTGGTGGAGCGTCTCGCCGGCAAGCGAGGAACGCGGGCCCTGGTGCTCGCCCCCACGCGTGAGCTGGCCACCCAGATCGACGAGCACGCGGCCCGCTTCGGCGCGGCCCGCGGCGTCCGCACCGCGCTGCTGATCGGCGGCGTCAGCATCGGCCCGCAGCAGAACGCGCTGCACTCCAGGCCGCAGCTGCTCATCGCCACCCCCGGGCGGCTCATCGATCATCTCGAATCGCGGAACGTCTCGCTCCAGGACATCGAGTTCCTCGTCCTCGACGAGGCAGACCGGATGCTGGACATGGGATTCAAGCCCCAGCTCAACCGGATCCTGGCGGCCGTTCCGCGGGACCGGCAGACCCTGCTCTTCTCGGCGACGATGGCAGGAGAGGTCGCGGACTTCGCGCGGAAGCACCTGCGGAACCCGACCCGGGTCGAGGTGTCGCCCAGCGGCACGGCCGCGGAGCGTGCAGAGCAGCGGGTCTACCGCGTCTCTCAGAACGAGAAGCCTTCCCTGCTGCTGGCGCTGCTGGCCGACGACGAGCTGAGCACCCTGGTCTTCACCCGGACCAAGCACCGGACCGACAAGCTCGCGCGGATGCTCGAGCGGGCCGGACACCGGGTCTCGCGGCTGCACTCCAACCGCTCGCAGTCCCAGCGACAGCAGGCGCTGGAGGGATTCAAGAAGGGGAAGTTCCGGGTCCTGGTGGCGACCGACATCGCCGCCCGAGGAATCGACGTGGCGGAGATCGGCCACGTGGTGAACTTCGATCTTCCTCATGTCCCCGAGGACTACGTCCATCGCATCGGGCGCACCGCCCGGGCGGCCGCGAGCGGGAAGGCCTCCAGCTTCTGCGGACCGGAGGAGACCGGTCAGCTCCGCGACATCGAGCGGCTGATGCGCAAGCCGGTCCAGCAGGCCGAGGTTCCGCGTGCCTCGCCGGTCTTCCAGTCCGCGCTGAGGTCGGCGGAGGCCCGGATGGCGCATCCCGGTCCCCGCCAGCCGGGCCACGGGGTCTCCGGTCGACCCGCGGGCCATGCCCCCGGTCGCCACGCCCGGAGCCATCCCCGGCGCGACCGGCCCGAGACCCGGACGGACGGGCCAGCCGGGCGGGGCGCAGTGGTGTTCAGCGGGGCTCCCCGCCGCCGGCGCTGACGCGCTCGCCGCGTCGCTGCGAGCGGGTCCGAATCGACGAGCGGGTTCGGCTCGGCATGTTAGGGTCCGCCGCGCCGCACGAACGTGCACGGCCCAACCCCCTCGAGAGGTCTGCGATGCGACGACTGCTGTTGCTGGTAGCCGCCCTGCTCCCCGCCTTCACGAACGCCCAGACGACGGACAAGACGCTCCAGCGCATCCGCGAAAAGAAGACGATCACCATCGCCTACCGCACCGATGCGCGGCCATTCTCCTCCGAGGACAACGGTCAGCCGGTCGGGTACAGCGTCGACCTCTGCAAGCGCGTCGTCACCAGCCTGGAGCAGCAGCTCAAGATCCAGCCGCTCGCCGTGAAGTGGGTTCCGGCCAATGTCCAGACCCGGCTCGACCTGGTCAAGAAGGGCCAGGTCGACATGGAGTGCGGCACCACCACGGCGACCCTCTCCCGCATGAGTGAGGTGGACTTCTCCAATCCGATCTGGGCCGACGCGACGGCGCTGCTGGTCACGAAGACCTCCGGCGCGCGCAACCTCGGGGGGCTCTCGGGGAAGACCATCGCCGTGGTGACCGGGACCCCGAACGCGCAGGCGCTGCAGGATGCGCTCAAGAAGGGGCTGGTGAACGCCAAGGTCGTGCAGGCGAAGAACTACGACGAGGCGCTCGCGCTGCTGGAAGGCGGCAAGGCCGACGCGTTCGCCGCGGGCCGGGTGATGCTCCTGGGGATGGGGAGCAAGCTCAAGGACCCGTCGCTCTACGAGCTGCTCGACGACGACATCGGTTACGTGCCGTACGCGATCATGCTCCCGCTCGGGGCGACCGGGTTCCGCCAGGCGGTGAACCGGGCGCTCTCACAGATCTACGGGAGCGACGCCATCTTCGACATCTTCCGCGGCACCTTCAGCAACGCGAAGCCGACCGTGCCGCTGATCATCATGTACAAGCTCAACACCTATCCGGAGTGACGGCCCGGGCTAGCCCGCCCGCGCCTGTTGCTTTCGCGCCACGACCTCGAAGGGACGCATCATCTCGTTGGCCGCGTGCTCCAGCACGTGGCAGTGCCACACGTACCGGCCGGCGTAGCCCTCGAAGCGGACGATGATGCGGGTGATCATCTCGGGATGGGCCTGGATGGTGTCCTTCCAGCCCATCTCGTTGGCAAGAGGAGGGACCGGCGGCCCCTTCAGCTTCATCTGGTGCTGGTAGTTGAAGGCATCGATGTCGAAGTGCTGGCGGTCGAGCACCTGGAAACGCACCAGGTGCAGGTGGATGGGATGGACGTCGCCGGTGAAGTTGTAGAGCTCCCAGATCTCCACCGTGTCCAGCAGCGGCTTCTCCGTCACCGGCTCGCGCCAGTAGGTGCCGTTCAGGAGCATCAGCATCGCGTGCGTCTTCGGGTCCTCGTACTCGTTGAGCGAGAGCCGCCGTGTCTTCACCACCGCCGAGAGGGGGGTGCGGGGGACCTCCCGCAGCGCGGTCGGCATCGCCGCCGGGGCCTCCGGCTTGGTCCCCCCGACGCGGAACTGCATCAGCTGAAAGGCCTGGCTGTTGAGCACCACCTGCTTTCCCGCCTGCGGCCCGAAGTCGACGAGCACGTCGGCCCGTTCACCGGGAGAGAGCGTCAGGCTCTTCAGGCGCACCGGGGCGGGGAGCAGCCCCTGGTCGGTGCCGATCTGCACGAGCTCCACGCCGCCGGAGAGCGCGAAGTAGAGGAAGCGGGCGTTGGAGGCGTTGATCATCCGGAACCGATGGAGCCGGGGCTCCACCTCGAGGTACGGCGCGAGCTTCCCGTTGACCAGGATGGCGTCGCCGTACATCTCCGAGACCCACGGAGCATCCGGCATTCCCGAGGTGAGGTACTGGATCTGCCCCTTCCGATCGAACAGCCGGTCGAAGAAGACCAGCGGAACCTCCTGGGGCCCGGACGGCAGTCCCAGCGCGGACTCGGCCTCGTCGCGGACCAGGAAGCTCCCGAAGAGGCCCGCGTACTGGTTGAGCCGCTCGATGCCCATCGCGTGGTCGTGGTACCAGAGCGTCGCCGCGTCCTGACGGTTCGGGTAGTGGAAGAGCGCCGAGCGCCCCGGCGTGAACCACTTCTCGGGATAGCCGTCGCTGCTCGCCGGAACGCGCGCCCCGTGCACGTGGGGCACCGTCCGCACCTCGGGGACTCCCTTGCCGCAGCCGCAGAGATTCTGGTCGATGGGAAGGAAGTGCTTCGCCGGCAGCTGATTCACCCACTCGACCCACAGCCCCTGCCCGCTCCGGGTCTCGAAGGTCGGGCCCGGCACGCTGCCCCCGTAGCTCCACCACCGGGTAGGCGGCAGGTCCCGATGCACCTGCGTCTGCACCGTCTGCATCACCATCCGGTAGAGCGGCTCGTTGCCCTTCGCTCCGGTGCTCTTCGCGACCGGCGGCAAGGGAAGCGAATCGACGAAGCGAGCGAGTGTCTGGGGGTGGAGCGCGTCCGGCAGCGGGGCGACGGGCTTCATGCCCGCATGCGGTACCGGCGCGGCGAGCTTGAGCCCGGGTGGCGCGGTGGTGGGCAAGGACTGGGATTCCGCTCCCCATCCGCGACGACCGGCCGTCCAGACCAGCCCGGCGCCAAGACCGCGTAGCAGCTTCCTTCGAGAGATCGACACCGGACCGAGGTTCTCCTGAAACAGTTCGAGAAACGGACGACGGGGAAGACCCACCCGCGTGATGGCGTGGGCCCTCCCCGATCGCTTCCTGGCTGAGCTTCCTCTACTCGTCCACCGGGAACCTGGGCACGCTGCGCTCGAGCGACGGGCTCGCAGGGATGGTGGGGACGGTGGCGTAGAACTTCCGGTCCTCGGCCTTCACGTGCGCGCCGAAGTCGAACATGTTGTCGATCGGCCCTGCGATGGTGTCGAACGACGCGCCGGCTTGGATCCGCTCCCCACCCAGCCAGTTGTCCTCGATGAAGCGAAGGACCGAGGCCTGGTCGGTGAGCGTGTGGTCGATGAAGTTCGCCTTCGCGAACGGCGAGATGACCATCAGCGGGACGCGAGTCCCGTAGCCGCAACGGCCCATCACCGGATTCGCCGTTCCACCATCCACCGACGCGCCGGGCAGTGAGGTGGTCGGCACGGTCTTGCCCTGCTGAGCTCCGTTGTTGCAGAGGCCCGCACCGTTGAGCGCATCGGTGGTGTTGGTCGCTCCGCCGGGGTTGCCGGAGGTGGCGAGCGAGGACGGATTGAGGATGGGCGGCGCCTGGTGGTCGTACCAGCCGTCCGAGTCGTCGTAGGCGATGATGACCGCGGTGGTCGCCCAGTACTTGCTGTCCTGGATGGCGTTCACCACCTGGATCACGAAGGCCTGCTCGTCGATGGGGTTCGAGTAGCCGGCGTGCCCATCCTGGTAGGCCGGAGCCTTCACGAAGCTGACCGCCGGGAGCGATCCGGCCTGGATCGACTCGAAGAAGTCGTCCGAGTCGTAGTTGTGGTTGGCCGGCTCGGCAGTTCCCGCGTCGCCGATGAAGCTCTGGCCGATCGTGGCGACCGAGCTGGGGCGAGCGTGCGTCGGATTCGCGGTGGAGGCGTAGTACTGGAACCAGGCGTGGTGGGGGATGTAGTCGACCGAGTTGAACGGGAAGTTCGGAACCGTCGGGTTGGTGATGCGGTTGCAGCCCGAGCTTCCGTTGGGGTTCGTCTTCAGCAGGTTGAACCCGCCCATGAACGAGCCCCAGGTGATGTTCTTGGTGTTGAGCAGGTCACCGATGTTCTTCCCCGCCATCAGGTTCTGGTCGGACGCGACCGAGCAGACGTCGTTCAGCGGATCGGTGTCGCCGATCATCGTCCACCCGCCGAAGCCGTCGGCCATGACGTGCGAGGTGGAGAACATGGTGAAGTCCTTGTTCGGGCTGATCATCCCGTTGGTCTGACCGGAGATGAGGTTGATCGCGCCCGGGGTGGACGGCCCGAAGGTCGTGGTCCACGAGTTGTCGTTCATCGCGAAGACCTGCGCGTAGTTCCACAGGGCGAGGACCGTGTTGCCGTCGTAGTAGCCCATCACCAGACCCTTGGTGGCGGCCTCGGGCTGCGTGCCCGGCGGAGGCGGCCCGGCGGTTCCGGTGAAGGCCGGGAACGAGTCCATCAGGTTGTTGTTCGAGGCCTGCTGCTCCGGCTTGTAGTTGTGTCCCTGGTCGTTGGTGGCCGCCTGGATGGGGTTGAGGCGGAAGGGGTTGGCCGCCCCGGCGCCGTTCACCGTGGTGTTGGTGAAGTTGGGATTGGCGGTGAGGAGATCCGGGCCGCCACTCAGTGGCTGGAAGTTGTTGTTCACGTCCAGCGGGGTCACCAGGTTGTTGGCCTTCGGGGTGTTCGCCTTGGCGTGGAACGCCACCTCACCGGTGAGGTTCTTCGCCGTCGGGTACGTGCCGAAGTAGTGATCGAAGGAGATGTTCTCTCCGAAGATGATCACCACGTGCTTGATCGGGGTGGCGGTCTGGTACGCCGCGGCCGGATCGGCGCCCTGACCTCCGCTCGGGCCCGCAGGACCTTGAGGCCCCGCCGGACCGGCCGGGCCTGCAGGGCCTTGCGGACCCGCAGGACCCTTGTCGCCCGAGCAGCCGGCCACGGCGATCGCCGCGGCGGCAACGATGAATCCAATGCGATGAATCACTCGCTGCTCCATCTGGCCCCGGGATCGAGCTTCGTGTCCGTGTCGACGGGCCCCTCGCGCACAGGTGAAGGGCCGCCTAGTGAACCTGGGTGACGCGAGAGTGGTGATCTGGGAAACGCGCGGTGGTGATGCGCGCTAACTCGTTGCACCTGCAACCTTGACGCAGCGGCCGCAACGACCCGGGTGCCCGGTGTCGCTCCTCAGCCGGGCGTCACGGGTTCGCCATGGCGGAGCACGCGCGCCTGGAACTCTTGCGCCAGCGCGAAGAGCACACCGGTCGACCAGGCGAACGTCATCAACCCCGAGATGGCGATCATCCCCTCGAGGAGGCGCCACTTCACGGGCAGGTCGTACTCGCACCCGAGCGTCGTGTAGTCGAGGAGCGCGAGGTAGTACGCCGAGCTCATGCTCGGCAGCGCACGCTTCCAGTGAAGGAAGCCGGCCCAGGCGTAGACCTCGACGAGGTGAGAGACCGTGATCAGCCAGGCAGCGATCACGAGGACGAAGAGCGACGCCGCCAGGTTCGCCCGGGAACCCAGCCGTCCCTTGAGCCCGTGAACGAGGCGCAAGGTCCAGACCATTCCCAGGCCGTGGAGCACCATGACGATCGCGACCAGCGCGACTCCCCAGGCGATCTCCTCGAATCCTGCGACGTAGAGAGTCAGATCGGGCTGCATTCGGGGCTCCTGACCGGAGGAGAATGCAGTCTGCCTGCTGAGCCGGTCGCTTCTCTAGCGGATCGCGCGGACCTCTCCGGTGGCCCCATGGCTCGCGTGAGCTGCTCGCCCGAGCGGCTCCAGCCGGCAGAGGAAGCCCCACCCCCCGCCGAGCTCGCTGAGCGCGAGGACCAGCTCGTTCTTCCCCTTCTTCAGCGGCAGGTAGACCGCGTCGTTCTCGGCCGTCACGATCCCGAGGAACCCCGGGTCGCGGAACGCCTGCGCGCTCCGGCCGCGGTAGAGGATCTTCCCGTTGAGGAACACGCTGACGTCGTCGCTGTAGCCGAGGGCGAGACGCTTCACCTGCGCCCGGTCCGACGTGATCGTCGTCCGCGCGTAGAGCACCTTCATGCCTGGCTGGGGGTCCAGCCGCTTCGAGAAGTCACCCTGGAACGTGACCCGCGGATGCGGAGCATCACGGTAGCGATACAGCGCCACCAGCCCCGGGGGCTCGGCCTCCACGTCCTGCCAGGAGATCGAGGCGATCTCCGACGCGCCGAGCGGCTTCTCGAGATCTCGGGCGAGCGCGTCGAACGCGGGTGAGATGCTCCACCGGGTCAGCGCCGTCGCCGGCATGGGAGGCAGGTGGCGCTCCCAGGTCACGTCGGGCGTGGGACGGACCTGGAAGTTCGAGAAGTACGTCTCGCCGATCAGCACCGCCAGCGCGACCTGGCCCTTCTGGAGCCCGCTCTTGAGGTCGTCCATCACCAGGGCCGGCTTCTCCATGTCCTTCACGAAGAGCCTTGCCTGCGCTCCGACCACCTCGAGCCGCAGATGGAACCAGGAGTCCTTCGGGATGTCGATCGCACCGGTGAACCCCGGCCCGCTGTAGAGCTGCCAGTTGAGACCCGTGCCGAGCACCGGCGTGTACTGCATCGCATCGGGCAGGCCGGACTTGTGCTGCCGCAGGTAGACCCACTCGGCCGACCGACCATCCTCGGCGACGCGGAACTGGATGCCGAAGAAGCCCCGGGTTGCCGGCGTGGAGACGTCCACGTCGATGACCGCGTCCCGCATCTCGAAGCCCTTCAGGGTCGCGGCGCCGCCGTCGAGAAGGATGGAGGGGCGTCCCTGGTGGTCGACGATCTTCGCCTGGCCCTCGAGCTCCCAGCGTGAGGCGTCCGGAGGCACTGCCATCGCCCCCGGGGGCGACGCCGCGGCCAGCGTGGCGGGAGAGACCACGCACAGAGTGCAGAGAGAGAGGAACCGGATCATGTCTGCCTCCATCGGACTGGAGGCTGTACGACCTGGCCGGCCCCCTCCTGCCGGGCCTGCAGGCAACCCCCCCGACGATGCAGCCAGGCCCCAGACGCCGACGACCGCGTTGCGGATCGCCGGCCGGAAGGGGCGCTTCTAGAAGCTGAGCGAGGCCGCTCCGGCCAGGAGCCGCTCGTGGATGACGCTCGAGCCGGCGATCTCCGTGCCCTCGATCAGATCCTCCGGCGTGTAGCCGCGCGCCTTCACGCACGGAGTGCACGCCACCAGCCGTCCGCCGCGTCGGAGGAAGTCCTTCACCAGCTCCGCCAGCGGGTCCAGCGGCGGGACGTGCGTGAGGTCGATGCCCCGTCGTCGCGCGAGATCCACTGCCGAGCTGGTCAGGAAGACAATCACCTTCTTGAAGCCTGCCGTCATCCCGCCGTTCGCGATGGTGAAGGCGACGGACGACAGCTCATGGTCCGTTCCCCGGGTCATCAGCACGACCAGCTCACGTTGCTCCGCCATGACTCACCTCGACGAGGGTGGATCCCCAGGAGACAGGCGCCCAGACGAGCCCGCAAGCCACGCCGCCGGGACAGAGTCCCCGACTGGACGGCATGCCGAGGGGCGGAGCTGGCCAGAGCGTCCGCGCGGTGGTGTCTTTTGCCGCCGTGGACACTCGCCGCTTCCGCACTGCGGCCGCGCACTACGCGCTCGGCCGCCCCCCCTACCCGCCGGCGTTCATCGCCGAGGTGGCACGCGCCGTCCCGTTGACGCGCTCCGACCGTCTCCTCGACCTCGGCACGGGGCCAGGGCTCCTGGCGCTTGCCTTCGCCCCGTACGTCGGCTCGGTGCTCGCGGTCGATCCCGAGCCCGAGATGATCCGCCTGGCGACGGAGGCAGTGCACGCCGCGGGGGCCACGGTGGAGGTCCGGCCGGGCAGCTCGGAGACCATCGCGCCCGACTGGGGACGGTTCCGCGCCGTGACCATGGGACGGTCGTTCCACTGGATGGACCGCGGCCCGACGCTCCAGCGGCTCGAGGCCGTCGTCGAGGCGGACGGAGCGCTCCTCCTCTTCAACGACGAACGCCCGGACCTTCCGGAGAACGCTGCGTTGAAGGCGTGGTCGGAGGTGGTGGAGCGCTACTCCGCCGATGACCGCGTCCGGATGGAACGCAAGTCCCCCGAGTGGCAGCAGCACGAGGCCGTGCTCCACGACTCCGCGTTCCGCGACGTGGAGCACCTGAGCTTCCTCGACCGTGGAACGACCACGATGGAGCTGCTGGTGCACCGCGCCCTCTCGATGTCCGCCACCAGCGAATCACGTCTGGGGACGCGTGCGGAGACGATGGTCGCCGAGCTCCACGCCGTGCTCGCCCCGTTCGCGGCGAGTGGCCCTCTCGTCCAGGTGATCGAGTGGACCGCGCTCGTCGCCCGCCGCCCGGGCCCGGCCTGACGCGCGGCCGGTGGGAACCGCCGTCCGGTCGAGGGTCCCCGGCGTGGACGGAATTCAGGCGACGGAGCGGGCCATCGCGACCGCAGCCGGGGCCCCGAGGAACCGGCGCGCGGCCAGCGCGATGGGCAGCCCCACCAGGAGCGCATGCGCGACGATGCCGTTCACCACCAGCGGGAGCGGCGGCACCGAGGGCCCGATCCGCGACAGCGGGATCACCACGAAGCTCATCACCGCGAAGACCGCCACGCCGAAGGCGAGCCCCCATCCCACCGAGCCCCGGCGCAGGCCGGGAAGCCGCTCGCTGGCGAGCACGAACACCGTCGCCGCGGTGAAGGCCACCAGGAAGTGCACGCCGAGCCCGAGCAGGGCCGTGGACGCGCCGCCGGTGTACGCCGCCTTCCCCAGGAGGCCGCTGGCCACGAACTGGTAGGTGACCAGCGGGGACATTCCGTAGGCCAGCTTGTAGGCCACCACCGCATCCGCCGCGTCCAGCACCGCCGCCGCCAGCCCTCCGGCGACGATTGCCCGAACCCGACCGCTCCGACCGTCGTTCTCCATTGCGAACCTCCGAGCCACGTTTGCCGATGAGATGCTCTCGGGGCATCCTCCGCTTCGAGAACTGACTGTTCTCGAGGGAGAACGATGATCCCCATCGACCAGGTCACCTCGCTCGCGCTGTTCGCCCGGGTGGTTCACCACCGCTCCTTCTCCGCGGCGGCGCGTGAGGCCGGGCTGGCGAAGTCGGCGGTGAGCCGGCGCATCGCCGAGCTGGAGTCGGTCCTTCGTGTCCGGCTGCTGCACCGGACGACCCGGACGCTGTCGCTGACCGAGGAGGGCGTCCGGGTCCACGAGCACGCCCGGGCGCTCGTCGCCGCGGCCGACGCGGCGCAGGAGGTGGCCGGGCTCGCCACCGGGGTGGTCCGCGGAACGCTCCGGCTGAACGCCACCCCGGCCTTCTCCCAGCTGTACCTCTCACGCGCGCTGGCGTCGTTCCTGGAGCTTCACCCCGAGGTGGAGGTCCACCTCTCGACCGACGACCGGATGGTGGATGTGGTCGAGGGCGGGTTCGACATGGTGTTCCGGATCGGCCGACTCACCGACTCCAGCCTGGTGGCGCGCCGGCTCGCCACCGACCGTCTGGTGGTCTGCGCCTCCCCCGCCTACCTCGCGCGCGCGGGCACGCCGCAGGAGCCCGCGGACCTCCTCCAGCACACCTGCCTCCACTATGCGCTGGTGCCGCGCTCGGCCGAGTGGCGGTTCCGCCAGGGCGGCAGGACGCTGGAGGTCTCCACCCGCGGGCCCTTCTCCTGCACCGATGGGCTCGGCATCCGGGAAGCGCTGCTCGCCGGGGCGGGCCTCGCCGCGGTTCCCTCCATGCTGGTCGCCGCGGACGTCGCTTCCGGGCGGCTGCAGCTGGTCCTCGAGGGCGCGCGACGCGCGGAGTTCGGGCTCCACGCTCTGACCGCCCACCGCACGCAGGTGCCCCCCCGCGTCCGGGCGCTGCTCGACTTCCTGGTCTCCCACTTCCGGACGCACGGGCCCCGGCCCATTCCCTTCCATCGTCCTTGACCTGTCCCGGAGCTGGGACGCGCCGGCTCGAGGCGAGTGCGAGCCGCCGAGCAGCGTCCGGCGCAGCGCCGGAGGATCTTCCGCCCGCGGACCGTCCGCGCTAAGGGAGCGCGCCGCATGTCGAGAATTTCGGGGGGCGGGCTCGGGCCGTCGCTCTTCCAGGTCCGCGAGCCGCGCCGGCGGTTCCTCGGTCCCTTCTTCCTGGTGATGGTGCTGCACGCGGGGGTCGTCGTGTGGGCCAGCCGCGCGGTCGCGGAGCCGATCCCGCCCGCACCGGAACCGATGAAGGTCGTGCTCCGGCTTCCGCCCCGGAAGGTCGCGGTGAATCAGCCGCCCGGAGGTGGGCCGCCTCCTCCCGCCCGCCGTCACCGCGTCCGCCACCCCGTCCGACCTCCGAAGGAGATTCCCCCGCCCGTCGTCGAGCAGCCACCGGTGCCGGAGATTCCCGACCCTCCGAAGCTGGCCGAGGCCGAGGAGGCCGGGGACGACGACGACGGCGAGGAGGGAGATCCGGGCGCGACGGGCTCGGGAGCCGGGGGCTCGGGGACCGGGAGCGGACCTGGCATCGGGCCAGGTCATGGCGGCATCGCCTCGAAGGCCCGGATGGCGTGGCTGACGCACACCGACTGGCGCTGCCGGCGGCCCGGGCACGAGGACCTGGGCCGGGTCGTGGTCCGCATTCGCGTCCGGGTGGAGCCCGACGGGAAGCCCCGGCAGGTGACGGTGGTGAAGCCCGGACCCGACGACTTCAACCGCCGGGCGATCGACTGCGCCCTGGACGAGAGCTATCTGCCCGCGCTCGACCCCGAGGGACATCCGATCCCCGGCGAGTGCGAGTTCGGGATCGAGTTCCTGAACTGACTCGCCCGGGCGTTACATGCCGGGACGGGAACAGTCCGTTTCCTCGCTGTCATTGGCACTTCGCCCGCGACCGGGCGTATCCATGGCCTCATGGTACGGATCGGGATCGTCATCGGAAGCACCAGACCGGGGCGGAAGGCGGAGGTGGTCGCACGCTGGCTCCTGGAGTTCGCCCGCAAGCGCGGCGATGCGGAGTACGAGCTGGTGGACATCGCCGAGTTCAACCTGCCCCACCTCGACGAGCCCGTGCCGCCGTCGCTGGGCCAGTACTCGAAGCCTCACACCAAGGCCTGGTCCGCGAAGATCGACTCGCTCGACGGCTTCGTCTTCGTCACCCCGGAGTACAACCACTCGACCTCGGGCGCGCTGAAGAACGCCATCGATTTTCTCTTCAAGGAGTGGAACAACAAGGCCGCCGGGTTCGTGAGCTACGGCAGTGCCGGGGGCGCGCGGGCGGTGGAGCACCTGCGCCTGGTGATGGCCGAGCTGATGGTTGCCACGGTGCGCGCTCAGGTTCTGTTCACGATTGCCCACGACTTCGAGAACCACCTGGTCTTCAAGGAGCCCGGGCCCGGCTCGCACCACGAGAAGGCAGCCAGCGCGATGCTCGGCCAGCTCGTGGCCTGGAGCACGGCCCTCCAGGCGGTGCGCAAGAAGGGCTGAGCAAGATTCGCCAAGCCCCCCGGGCGGCCGGCCATTAGGCTCCGGCGACCGCCCATGAGCGCTCACCTCCACGCGACGCCGCTGCTCAGCGGGGACGACCTCCAGGTCTTCGACGTCCGCTGCTCTGCCGGTCCCGGCGACCCGGCTCCGCCGGAGGTCCACCGTGCCTTCGTGCTGGCCTACGTCCGGAGCGGGAGCTTCGGCGTCCGCACCGACCGGGGAGCGCACCAGCTGGTGCCCGGCGGGTTCATGACCGGCGCACCGGGAGAGGTCTACGCCTGCAGCCACGAGCACGGCCAGGGCGACACCTGTCTCTCCTTCCATCTCTCACCGGCGCTGGTCGACTCGCTCGCCGGCGAGCGCGCAGCCGGGTGGCGGTCCGGAGGGCTTCCTCCCGAGCCCGAGCTGGGGATGCTGGCCGCGCTGGGACTGGCCGCGGCCGAGGGCGGCACTGACGTCTCGCTGGAAGAGGCGGCCCTGCTCCTGGTCGACCGCTTCCTGGCGCGGGATGGCTCGGTCCGCCCCGCGTGGGCAACCCGGGTCGTCGACCGGCGGCGGGCAGTGGAGACGGCGCTGTGGATGGAGGCGCACGCCGATCAGCCGGTGCCTCTCGCCACCCTCGCCCGCCGCGCAGGCCTGAGCGCGTTCCACTTCCTGCGCGTCTTCACCCGGGTGCTCGGCGTGACTCCGCATCAGTACCTGGTCTCGGCCCGCCTCCGGCGCGCGGCGCGGCTGCTCGCCGACCCCCGGCGCCCGGTGACCGAGGTGGCGTTCGAGGCCGGATTCGGAGACCTGTCGCACTTCGTCCGGACCTTCCGCCGCGCCGCGGGCGTGTCCCCCGGACGATTCCGTCGCCTCCCACGCACCGAGCGCAAGTTCCTCCAAGCGCGTCCTGCTCTCGCCCGGGCAGGGTGAGCCAGTCATCTCGACTGTGGAGGACGCACCGATGTTCGATCATCTGGGTCTACGGACCGCGCGGCTCGACGCCAGCATCCGCTTCTACGAGGCAGCGCTCGCGCCGCTGGGATACCAGCTGGCCTCGCGCGACGACCAGGGCGCCGGGCTCGGTCCTCCGGGCTCGCCCGCGCTTTGGCTGTACCGCGTCGCCGGACAGTCCGGCTCGAGCGCGCACGTGGCCTTCATCGCCCCGGACCGGAAGGCGGTCGATCGCTTTCACGCCGCCGGGCTCGAGGCGGGAGGGCAAGACAACGGGAAGCCCGGACCTCGAGCGGACTACGGGCCGAAGTACTACGCAGCGTTCCTGCTCGACCCGGACGGGAACAACGTCGAGGCGGTCTGCCTGAGGTGAGTGGCTGGCATGGACGGGCCGCGCCCCCTGGTGCAGGGGGCTACCTGAAGCGCGCCCGCACCTCGGGCTGCGACAGGGTCACCAGCGCCAGCACGCCGAGCACCGTTCCGAACGGGAACACCGAACAGGCGATCGCGTCGACGATGACGCA
>Ga0081540_1001025_pt1 | contig 25051 bp, 26 predicted proteins | sample TabmetS2T1R1_FD_71024 | JGI IMG/M metagenome (GOLD analysis project Ga0081540, IMG submission 71024) | Tabebuia heterophylla rhizosphere microbial communities from the University of Puerto Rico - S2T1R1 | ecosystem: Host-associated > Plants > Roots > Rhizosphere ... | reverse complement strand
GCCACGCCGTCGACGTCGGCTCCCGGCACTGCAGGCGGCTGCCCATTGCCCATGGCAAACACCTCATCCACCTCCCCGGCGAAGACCCGGGCGAGATCCAGAACGTGCGCGGCTTGCTCTATCACCGGCCCACCGGACCGGTCCCGGACCGGCCACCACCCGACAGGGGGGACCTTGTCCAGCCACGCGCCGCCGACCAGGCGCACCGCTCGCCCGTCGAGCAACCGCCGGGCACGTTCCACTACGTTCAGGTAGCGCCAGTGGTGACCGACGGCGGTCAGCACGCCCGCCGCGGCGATCTGGGCGCCCACCCGCTCGGCCATCTCTGCCGTCGCGGCTAGGGGCTTCTCCACGAAAACTGGTACCGCCGCGGAAAGGACAGCGGTCTCGGGCGCTCCGTGCGCGAACGGCGGTACGCAGACATAGACCGCGTCGACTCCGGCGGACAGCAGCTCGTCGGTCCGGGAGAACGGGCGGCACCCGACGTCCCTGGCCAGGGCCGCTGCCGCCTGCGGGACCACGTCGGCAATCCCGGCGAGGTGAACGTCCGGGAAACCGCTGAGCACCTGCGCGTGGCGGCGGCCCACGTTCCCGGCGCCGATCAGCCCGATCCGGCAGATGTCCATGGGCCTCGCTTCCCTCGCCGTGCACATTGGCGTACCTATGCGCGTTATGCCGTGGTTCTTGCGGGCAGTACGCCTCTCCTCAAGATCGCCGGGCAAACGACGATCGTGCTGGAGGACGCGTATGCGCTGCACAGGCATGTCACCAGTCGTCGAGGCCTGGTCAACGTGCCGGACGAGCAGCGCGCAGGACTGGCCGCCAGACCGGCTGCTGCCGGCCAAGGGCCAGACCACGGTGAGCGTCGTCATACCCGCTCGCGACGAGGAGCCCACCGTCGGGGCGATCGTCACGGCGATCCGGAGCGCTCTGATGCAGGCGGTTCCCCTGGTGGATGAGGTCATCGTGGTCGACTCGCGGTCCGCGGACGGCACCGCGGCCGCGGCCCGCGCGGCGGGCGCGTTCGTCGTGTCTCAGGACGACATCACCCGGGGCTTGCCGCCGATGCGCGGCAAGGGCGACGCGATGTGGGCCGGGCTGGCCGTGGCCTCCGGTGATGTCGTCGCGTTCATCGATGCCGACGTCGACCCGTTCAATCCGCGCTTCGTCACCGGCCTGCTGGGCCCCCTGCTGACCGACCCGGCCATCTCGTTCGTCAAGGGCTTCTACCATCGCCCGCTGACGTCCGGAGGGTACTCCGAGCCTGACGGCGGCGGCCGCGTCACGGAACTGCTCGCCCGGCCGCTGCTCAACCTGTTCTGGCCCGATCTCGCCGGCTTCGTGCAGCCACTGGCCGGGGAAGCGGCCGGCCGGCGGGAGGTACTGGCCCGGGTGCCGTTCGTGTCGGGCTACGGTGTGGAGATCGCCATGCTGGTGGACCTGCTCGACCTTGTCGGCCTTGACGCGCTCGCCCAGGTCGATCTCGGCGAACGTGCCCACCGCAACCAGGGCAACGAGGCGCTCGGCCAGATGGCCGGCCAGATCCTGCTCACCGCCTGGTCGCGGCTCGCACGTCAGGGACGAGCCGACGCGGATACCCCGCTGCCGAGCGTGCTCACCCAATTCCGGCGCGGGGGAGAACAGCCGCTGCCTAATCTCGGCCGCGAGATCGTCGTTTCCGACATCGGCGTCGACGAGCGGCCGCCGCTGATGACCGTCGATCACCCGCAGTCGGCGCCTCGGACGGCGACCCGGTGACGCGCACGGTGCTGATGAACGCCGGCCCGTGGCTGCCGGTGCCACCGGATGGGTACGGCGGCATCGAGAACGTGGTCGCCGCTCTGGTCCCGGAACTGCGCAGGCGGGGGATCCGCGTGCTGCTGGCCACGGTGGCCCGGAGCACGCTGCCCGCGGACGAGCGCCTGACGTCGTTTCCCGGCGGCCAGTTCGAGGTGCTGCAGCGTCCGTACAACCAGGTGTCCGGGGTGGCACACGCCCACCTGCACACCGTCGTGCGTGCGCTGCGTGACCGGCACGACATCGACTTGGTGCATGACCACGTGGAGGTCGTGGGACTGGCGGTGCTGGCGGCGGCGGCGCTGGCACCCGCGGCGCCGCCCGTGCTGCACACGCTGCACTGGGACCTGCGCAAGCACGCCGCCTTCTATTCCGGCCTAGACGCCGGACCCCGGGTACGGGTCAACGGCGTGTCTGCGTCGCAGCTCGCCCGGGCCCCGGAGGCCCTGCGCCGGCACTCGGCGGGATACGTGCACCTCGCCACGCCGCTGGCCGTGGGGGCCGACCGGCGGAGGCCGGTCGAGAAGGCCGGCCACGCCGTCGTGATGGGCCGGATCACTCCGGGCAAGGGCCAGCATCTCGCCGCCCGGCTTGCCCGCGAGTGCGGTTTCGACCTGGTGCTGGCCGGCCCGGTCGGGCCCTACCGGCAGCCGGCGGACCTGACGGCGGCAGGCGCTGCCGCGGCCGCTAACCCGGACGTCCGCTACTGGGAAGACGAGGTGCGCCCGCTCGTTGACGGCGATCGTGTGCGATGGATCGGCACCGTGACGGGTCAGAAGCGGGACTCGCTGGTGGCGTCCGCGCGGGCCGCCCTGTTTCCGCTGCAGTGGGAAGAGCCAGGAGGAACGGCGATAGTCGAGGCGCTGGCCCTCGGCACCCCGGCAGTCGGGCTGGCCCGCGGCTGCCTGCCGGAACTCGTCGAGCACGGACGCACCGGGTGGCTGGCGACCTCGCCGGACGACCTCGCGACGCTGATCCACGCGGCCGGGCGGATCGACCCGCGGGAGTGCCGTGAGCAGGCCGCCCGCAGGTTCACGCCCGCCGTCATGGCGGCGCGGTACGCGGACCTGTACGAACAGCTGATCTCCCAGAAGGCGTAAGCAGGGGCGGGTCAGCGGGGGCGTGAAACCCGGCCCGTTCGGCGGAAATTAGCCTCATCTATCACCCGGCCGCCGCCAGGATGTAGCGGTGGAAAGCGGCAGGTGCGCGAGGTCATACCGGCCGGGCAGCCGCCGCCGCTCCAGGTCGACCAGCCGCGACGCGGACAGTGCCGCCTCGGCCCTGGACAGCTCGGCGGCGTCGGTGATGCCCAGCAGGTTGCGCAGCACGCCGCTGGCCGGATCCAGGTACGGATCACCGGCCGCGTGGCTCACCTGCGGTAGCGGGACAGGACCCGCACCCGCAGCTCATCGGTGGACAGCCGTCCGGCCGCTACCTCGGCGAACAGCGCCAGGTCCTCCGCGCTGGGCTCCAGCCCTTCGGCCCGCACCGAGGCCAGCGCCGCGGCGACCGCGTGCTGCCGCTCCGAGGCCTCCTGCAGCGCTTCGTACTGCTCGACCGACACAAGTACCGCCTCCGCCCTGCGGTGGGCGCCGACGAAGACCGCGGCGTCCGGGGATCGCCGGACCTGGTCCAGCACGCCCGCCAGCCCGGCGCGGAACTCGCGGAACGATAGGATCTCCGGCACTGCCACTACTCAAGCGTACGCCATTGCGTACGCATATCCGCGCCGGACCGGCCTTGCGGAGCCGGCTAGCTGCCTGTGCCGGCGCTTGGGGTGAGTGCGATCTTGCGGGGGTCGGGGAAGCCGAGGCCGGTGTAGCCGGGTGCGCGTTTGGCGAGCATGGCGGCGAGAACACCGGTCCGCTCATCGAGGTAGTCGTGGACTTCGGCCGTCGTCTTGTTCTCGTGCGAGCGCAGGTCCGCGGTGACCTTCAGGGCATGGTCCCACCCGTTATGCTGCATGGCGAAGAGCGCTCCAGTCCGGGAATCAAGGCGTGTGGTAACCCGTAATCTCCCAGGACCAGGGCGCTCTTCGCTGCTGAGCCGGCAGGGACAGCCGCTCCGCGTCCACCCGCGACCCCGCCAGGGCCTCAGACCGCAGCGGCCGTCAAGCCGGCGGCCAGTGACCGAGCGGCCTGCCGATTTCCCACTCATGACCGAATGGATCGAAGATCCGGCCGAGACGCCAGCCGTGCTCGTCGGCCATCTCCGATGCCGCAGTGGCGCCGGCTTCGACGGCCCGCGCAAACGCCGCGTCAGGATCATCAACCAGCAGCAAGATCCGGCCAGTCGCGCCGCCGATCGCCCCCGGGCTGAACCGCGGCCCGTCCGCTCCGCCCGATGAAACCCAGAAAGCCGCGTCCCCGATCGCCAGCTGCGCAACGATCTCATCGCCTGCGCCGACCCGATGAAGGACCCTCGCGCCGAAGGCTGCCTCGTAGAATGCCACAGCCGCAGCGGCGCGATCGATCCACAGTTCCGGCTGGATGCCCGTCATCCCGCTCAGCGTAGCCGCCTAGCCCGACGTTCGCGGCCCGGTGAGACCCGTGCCCAGCGCCGGGGCCGCGATGAACAGGAAGCGACGGGCAGGCCCGCGACGCCCCGAGCGTAGCCGCCGGGACCGCCCCGCACCCGAAAGGTGCACGCAAACCCCGCCCGTCGCGGCAACAGACCAATGCTCACAGCCGCAGGCAAGCCAGCAGTCGGCTCAACCACCCATCAGCGCTGACTAGCGGAGGCTAAGCAGCCTGGATTGCGAGAGCCGGTCCCGGCTACATTCCGTGATGAGCGCGGCAACGCGCACGCTCAAGTAAGCGCCGTTCGGCATGATGGTCAGGGTGTGGCGCGGCATGACCGATCTGGTCCCGATCGGGGTTATCTGCCCGCCGCGGGTTCAGTGTGCTCGCCCGCGGCTTCAGCCTGCTCCCGGGCCGGTCTTACCCTGTTGCCCTTCACCGGCGCGATGCCGGCTGGCGCGGGCGTAACGATCCGGGATTGTCCGGCGCTTTGTAGCCAGGGGATCCTCGGCCCGTTCCGGGACATTCCGGGCGGCTCCCCGCTGCCGGGGCTCTTCCTTCCACTGGGCAGCGCGCGCCGTGGCGCCAGATGATGCGGGGGGCCGGTGACCTCAGGAAGGTTTCCCAGGCACGCCAGGCGGTCGGGCGTGGCCCGGCGGGCTGGCCGCAGAGCTGAGCCTGCGCCCCGCCGCGTCCCGGCTGACGGTGATCGCGAAGCCTCGCAGCCTGCGATGCCGTTCGATCCGCTGATTCACCCGGTTGCGATCACCGGGCGTTGTGTCATTGGTGACCAGATCCGGGTTCCTGCGGCCTGGTGCGCCGTGGCGGGGTGCCAGGCCGCTTTCGCGGATCCGGCCGCGCTCGGGGAGGCGGACAACCGGGCCCGGGCGGTTGCCGCGGGCTGGTCGGCGGACGCTTGGGGCTGGCTGGCGTGCCCAGCCTGTCAGCGTGACCACCCGGCACCGGCGTGGTGGGTTCCGGGTCGCGAACCCGGTACCGCCAGTGACCGCCGGCCAGCCGGCGGTACCGCACGGCCGGCCGGCGGGACGAACCAGTCCATCCGGCCCGCGGTCTGGGGGCCGCCGGCCGCGGCCCAGGGCCGGCCTCACCGGGTGCAGTGGCCACGCCTGCCTTGGGCTCGCGATCACCTCGCCGACGGTAGGCCGCCCCGCACGGGCCGAGATGAGGTCGCTGATCCGGCACTCGCGCCGCTCGGCGCCGAGCTCGCGCTGGCCCAGCTGGCACGGCACCCTCGGGGGCCCGGCAGGAAACTGAACGCCGCCTGGCACGGCGCCCAGGGGAATCGCCAGCGCTTATCGAGACGACCCCTCCGTTGCCCGGTTGCCTCCGGCGGGCTTGCTCAACGGGTCGTCAAGCTCAGCGCGGCTATTACCAGAATGAGGCCGACCGAGATGGCGCACGCGGTGCGCAGGCCAGCGGTGGCCCCCATGCTCGCCAGCAGCGAGCCGTACAGGGCTACGCCCAGGACGCTGCCGGTCTGGCGGAACCCGGTGAGGATACCGGAGGCGATCCCGGAGAAAGACGTGTCCACGCTGCCGAGCAGGGCGGCGGTGATGGCGGGCACGATCAGCCCGATGCCGAACCCGATCACCGACAGCGCGGCAACCAGTGCCGCGACGAGCGCCGCGAGGTGAGCGGACAAGATGCCGAGCATGGCCAGGCATCCCGCGCCCATCAGCAGGGCGCCGCCGACGCTCACCCGCTGGGTGCCGGCCACGGAGATGGCGCGCCCGGCGATCAGGTCGCTGGTCATGATCAAGACAGTTGCTGGCAGGAACGCCAGGCCCGCCGCAAGCGGCGACAGCCCCTCATGACGCTGCAAGAACAGGCTGAGGGTGAAGATCAGGCCGTAGAACACGACGTTGATGAGCAGTCCGGCGACGACCGCGACGCTGAGCGTCCTGGACCGGAACAGCCGCAGCGGCAGCAGCGGCCGGGACCGCATCCGCTCCACCAGGATGAACGCCGCTCCTGCCCCCGCCGCGACCAGGTAGCCGCCGACTACCGTAGGCGCGCGGAACCCTGCCGATCCCGCTTCGATGGTGGCGCCGGCCAGCGCGGTGAGCCCGACCACGGCGGCGAGTTGCCCGGGCAGGTCCGCGTCACGATCGCGGGCCGGCGCCGTCTCGCCTGCGTACCGGGACGTCAGGTACCAGCCTGCCGCGCCCAGCGGCACGCTGAGGAAGAAGATCGACCGCCAGCCCACCGCGGCGATCAAGACACCGCCGACCAGCGGCCCGGCCGCCAGTGTGGCCGCGCCGCCCGCCGTCCACGTGCCCACGGCGCGGGCCCGCTCGGCCGGCTCGGGGAAGGTGTGGTTGAGCAGCGCCAGCGAGCACGCCCCTAGGGCCGCCGCGCCGGTCCCCTGGACGGCGCGGGCGGCGATGAGCGCCCCGATGGCTGGCGCCAGCCCGCAGGCCACGGACGCCGCGGTGAATACGGCGAACCCGCCGAGCAGCACCCGCTTGGCGCCGCGGCGGTCGCCGAGCGCCCCGGCCGACAGGATCAGCGCAGCGAACGTCAGCGTGTAGGCATCGACCACCCACTGCAGCCCGGTGACACCTCCGCCCAGCGCCGCGCCGATCGGCTTGACTGCGACGTTCACCACGCTCACGTCGAGCTGGATCACGCCGAAACCCACGGTGGCGGCCGCCAGCACCAAGCCGCGATCCGGCGCCCGGCGCTGGGGTGGACCTCGACCAGCCGGATTCGCTAGGCGCGCCACGTGTTCCCTCGTCGCCGCGAACCAGCTTCGGCGGGAGCTCGGCGCTCGCCCGCGGCCAGCCGCAGCCCGCTCGGTGTCAGCCGCGGATGGCCTGCTGGTAGGCACGCAAGGCCTCGGGATCGTCGATGCTGCCGTGGTGGTGATACTGGCGCCAGCGGCCGTCCTGGTGCCGGAAGTACCTGGTAGTGCGGATCTCCAGCGGCATGGCGGTGCCATCCGGAGCGGTGTAGCTGCCCGTCTCCCGGCCGGCGAACACGGCGTGTGACTGGCCGTGGTAGGCCACGACGTCGCCGAAGATCACCCGGACGTTCGCCGGGCTGGCGAGGGCTTTGTGGTACAGCCCGGCGATCGCGTCCCCGCCGCGCAGGATGCCGTCGGCCGGGTTGTCCGGCTGCACACGCGGGCTGTCGGAGCAGACGGCCCGCAGCGCGTCCGCATCGGGATGATGCCAGGCGTAGTAGAACGACTCCAGCGCGGCCGGGGCGCCACGGACCGAGGCATCGGCGGCCTCGGCCAGCCGATTCAGCGAACCCGGGCCGAAGCGGATATCGGCCTTCTCAATCTCGGATTTCACGCCCATGATGGCCGCAACTCCTCTCATCCTGGTGTCAGCGGTTTTTGTCACGCGGCCCCGGCACTGACCCGTGGCTTCCACGGTCACGCCCTGGGTAACGGACCCGCATTCCCAGTGACCGGCGACCTGGCCGCCGTCGATGTGCAGGATCTCGCAGGTGGTATAGGGCGATGACTCCAGAAGCAAGCTGCCGTCGGCGACGTCCCTGATCTGGCCCACCCGCCCGGGTAATTACGGCGACGTTCTGGCCGTTCCCGCCCGTGAGCTGGTGACCGCCGGATCACTCGGGTGCGAGGTCAGTGGCGTGGTCTGCGTTGTCATCCAGGGATCCAGGGGCAACGACTTGACGATCGCCTGCATCTGGTCGCCGTCTCGGGCTGTCCATAGGCTCAGCGCACGCCCCGTGCCGGGCAGCACCCATAGCCGCTCCAGGTGTCCCTGGCCGGCCAGCTCCTTCGCGCGCTGGGCCTCGGCCGCCTGGGCGTCCTCGACGGCCTGGGCCGACGTACCGTCTGGGATGCTGATCGTGAAGGTGGTCAGGAACTCCGTGGACCCTTCGACAAGCCCCTTAGCCGCGAGCGCCGGATCGTTTGGGTGCGGCGAGAGCGGCGTGACCGCATCGGTCCGCCATATCCGCAGCGGCATCGAGGCCAGCACCTCCTCGAGCTGGTCGCCGTCATCGGCCGCAAACAACCCAAGGCTGCGCCATTCTCCTGGCTGCAGCGGAGGACGCCAGAGCCGAAGCAGGTATCCCTGTAGTGCCAGCTCGCGCGAGCGGGCGGCCTCGCGGGCGCGCACGTCCTCGACGGCCTCATCGGGCGTTCCATGCGGAACGTGGGTAGTCATAGTGACGAGGTACTCCATGGCTGGCGCCTCCTAGATCTCAAGCAGCGGCGCGGAACGGCCGCTGCGCGGCGGTTAAGGGTTGGGCAGGCCGGAGACCTTGCCGTAGCTCCGCCAGGCGAAGCGGTAGCTGTAGGTGTCCCCGATATGCCTGGACCGGGCTCCTGCGCCTTTGGCAGTGCCGTTAGGGGTTCGGTGTCCCTAGGAACGGGAAGACGGCCATCAGGTCATCATGTGGTCCGATGTTCTGGGGGTTGGCCTGCCCGTGGACCATGAAGGTCATGCGGGCGGAGAAGACGTCGTCTGTCATGACCCGGCCGTTGGGGTAGTGGGCCGGCCTGGTGCGGTCGTAATGCAAGATGTCGGGCAACAGGGTGAGGGCCGCCCGGTTGGCTTCGTCGGGGGGATAGCCATGCTGCTGGAGCACGTGCGACAGCGGCTGCAGGTAGTTCTTCACGTCGTCGACCGGGTCGGTGGCGTTGAATTCGTCTTTGATGTTGTTGGGGTTGAGGATCGGGTTGAACGAGGGGTTCCCTTCCCGGTCCATCGGCACGAGCGTGCCGTCGCGGCGCAGGCTGATCGTTATCCACGCTCCGATCTGCGGGCCGGGCCCGAGCATGTCGTTGGGCACCTCCATGGCGATGGAGTAAATGTTGGCGCCGGCGAAGGTGTCCTTGCCGCTCCACTGGAAGTCTCCTGTTGCGCCGTCGACCAGCCAGTGCAGGACGCCCTCGGCGTCGGCGAAGAAGGGGTCGCTGCGCTTGCCGATGAACAGCCGGCACGGGCCGGCCTGGACCGGGGTGGCGGTGGCGTCGACGCCGACCGGAGTGCCGGCGATGAGGACCTCGCCGCGGGGTTCACGGGTCAGGGCGTCGTTGCCGGTGGCGTAGTAGGCGGTGGCGGTTTGCCGGCCGTCGCGGGGCTCGGAGAAGGTGAAGCTGAACGCCGCATCGGCCAGCGCGTCCCCGTCGTTGTCGATGTTGAACCGGTAGACGGCGTCGGGATGGAACCCGTCGCCTTGCGTGAACGGGTTCGAGTCCATGATCAGCACGGTCCGGTCGGGGTTATCGGGTGCTGCGAAGACGAACAGGTCGGTCAGGTCCAGGCGGGCGTCGTCGCCGGGGGACTTGAGGTCGGCGGCGCTGAAGTGGTTAGACATTTGATTTCCTTTGCGTCTCGGGTTGGTGGGTCGGGCAGGGTCAGTTGCGGAGGAAGTCCAGGAGCGCGGTGTTGACCTGGCCGGCGTGGGTCCAGGGGATGGCGTGCGGGCCGCCCTTGATCACGACCAGCTGCAGGTCGTTGACCAGGCCAGGAAGCCGTCGGCCAGTCTTGTCCAGCGGCAGGACATTGTCCGCGTTCCCCTGCAGGACCAGCATGGGCACGCCGATCTTGGGCAGGTCGGCGCGGAAGTCGGTAGCCCAGGTGCCGATGCAAGCCACCGCGGCGGTGGCCGAGGCGGTCACGGCTAGGTTCCAGCTGGCCTGCCAGGCCTGGTCACTGACCAAGGTGCCGCGCAGCGTCTCGATGTTGTAGAAGTTGTCCAGGAACCCCTTCATCCAGGCCGGGGTGTCGGCCGCGGCGGCCTGGGCGAACTCGTCGAACACGCTGTGCGGCACCCCGTCGGGGTTGTCCGGCGCCTGCAGCAGGAACGGCGGGATCGGGGAGACCAGCACGCCCTTGGCCACCCGCGCCGCGCCGTAGGCGGCCAGGTACCGGGTGACCTCGCCGGTGCCCATCGAGTGCCCGGCCAGGACGGCCTCGCGCAGGTCCAGGTGCTCCAGCAGGGCGGCCAGGTCGGCGGCGAAGGTGTCATAGTCATAGCCGGCGGCGGGCTGGCTGGAGGCGCCGAACCCGCGCCGGTCGTAGGTGATGACCCGGTAGCCGGCGTCCAGCAGGGCCGGGACCTGCTTGTCCCAGGCGCGGCCGCTGAGCGGGTACCCGTGGATCAGCACCACCGGCTGGCCGGCGCCGTGGTCCTCGTAGTGGATCTCGATGTCTGAGTTGTTTTCCTGTCCGACGGTGACTGCAGGCATGGGATTTCCTTCCTGTCGCCGGGATGTCCGTCAGTGCTGCCAGCGCGGCACTAGTCGCGGGAGCGCTGGCTGCCTTGATGCCCGTGCTTTTACCGTGCGCCTGCCGCCCGGGCCTACGCCACGACTGGCTTTCTCCCTGGTGGTAGGCGCAGCCTCGCACCGGCTTGCCGGGGGCGGGGTTGCCTACTGCTTGTGCGGGTCGCTGTCGGGCAGCCAGGCGTCCGGCCGGTTGATCCCGAGGTCGCCGACCCCTTCGGTGAGGGCGTCCACGACGGCCAAGACGGCGGCTCGCTCCTCGCCGCGGCGCCAGACCAAGGACCAGGTCCAGTACACCTCGGGCGCGGTCACCGGGCGCCGGACCAGGTCGGGCGGCAGCGGCGCGGTCTGGCCCTTGGGCGAGTTGATGATGGGACGGCGGCTGCGGCGCACGTGGTCGAAGAAGGCGGGGCCGGTGATGCCGCCGTCGGTGATCCGTACCACGCGGGCGCCGGTGTCGCGGGCCAGCTGTGCCGCGTAGAGGTTCCACGATGCCCACGAGGTGGTGTCGTCATCGAGGAGAACAGCGGTGTCCCGGGCATGGACATCGCTGGTGTCGCCGCCGGCGGCGACCACGTAGAGCCGGTCGGCGCCGATCAGCCGCGCGTTGAGCCCGTAGTCTTCCAGGTCCTGGGTGCGCACCCAGCACACCGCCAGGTCCAGGGTGCCGTCCGCGACCCGGGCGGCCTGGGCGTGGGAGGGCTCGACCCAGGCGTCTACGCGCAGCTGCGCCACCGCCGAGGTGCGGACGGCCAGGTCTGCGGGCAGCCAGTTGACGTACCCGAGCCGGACCGGTTCGGAGCCGGACATCAAGGCAGCGCGGCGCTGCAGGTCATCGGCCCGTTCCAGCAACACGCGCGTATGCGGGAGCAGGGCCGCGCCGGCCGGGGTGAGGGCCACCGAGCGGCGGTCGCGGTCGAACAGCCGCACCCCGAGGTCGTGTTCGAGCGCCTTGATCTGCTGCGACAGGGAAGGCCCGGCGATCAGCAGCCGCTCGGCGGCCCGGCCGAAGTTCAGCTCCTCGGCCACCGCGACGAAGTAGCGCAGCTGGCGCAGCTCCACGCTCTTCACGTTACGCGCCGTGGGAGGCTGCGCCTACCAGCAGTGAGGAAGCCGGTTGTGGCGCCGGTCCTGGTGGCAGGCGCACGGTGGAGTCATGGAAACCACCGCGAACGCTCCCGGCGGCGGCCGGCAGTCGGTCACGGTACGCCTGGTCGGCGGGTCGGTCGCGCTGATCGAGATCGGGGGCGTGCGGCTGCTGACCGACCGTTCTCGGCGCCCCTGGCCTGATCGCCGGCAGTACCCGCAGCCCGGCTAGGACCGGTGGCCCAGGCGCGGCTGTCAAGGGGCCGGCACCATCTACGCCGTGCTGCTCTCCCACGACGGGCACGCCGGCCAACCCGACGGCGCCCTCCGGGGTCGGCTCGTGGCGGCCCCGATGACGCTGACGACCACCGCGGCCGCTGGCCGCCTGGGCGGTAACGCCATCGCGCTGCCGCCACCACCAGCCTCGTTACCGGGTTCGCACTGACCGGCCCGGACGTGCCGACGACCTACGTCAGCGGCGACAACTCAACATCAATCCCGGAGGTCATCATGAGCGCCACTGACGTGCCCTCAGCAACGAAGGCCGCGCAAGTCAGGCTCGATCGAGTTACACCTTCACACTGTCGAGTCGTACTCGACAACCCGCCGCTCAACCTCATGGGTCCGGAATTCGTTTTGCAGATCCGAGAGGTTGTCACGGCGCTTGAGAACGACGACCGAGTGAAGGTGGTGGTCTTCGAAAGTGCCGTCGGCGGCTTCTTTCTGAATCACTCCGACTTCCTCGCGAAGTTCGAGGATCTGACCAGCATCCCGCAGGGTCCGACCGGCCTCGAGGCATGGCCGGACGTCCTGGTGCGCCTGACGCGCGCCCCGTTCGTTTCGATCGCGCTGATCCGGGGGCGGGCGACCGGAAACGGCAGTGAGCTCGCGCTCGCCTGCGACATGAGCTTCGCGAGCCGAGAGAAAGCGCTCTTTTCGCAGTGGGAAGTGGGCGTGGGCCTCGTCGCTGGCGGAGGGCCCATGGCGCGATTGCCGCGGGTCATGGGACGGGGACGTGCCCTCGAAGTGCTCCTGAGCGCAGACGACATCCGAGGCGCCGATGCGGAGCTCCTCGGCTACGTGAACCGTGCGCTGCCGGATGCCGAGCTGGACAATTTCGTCGATGCACTCGCAACCCGGATCGCCTCGTTCGACAAGTGGGCGATCGCCAACACCAAGCGCCTCGTGAACGAAGCCAGCCTGCCGCCTGACGTCGAAATCAGAGCGGGCTGGGACGCCTGCATGGCCTCCGTCAAGCGACCAGCGGCGCAGGAAAGAATCAAAGCCCTCCTAGAGCGAGGACTCCAGAAGCCCGGAGACTCGGAAAATCGACTCGGATTCTACGTGGGACAGCAACCAGGTACCTGATCGTTCTTCCGGCTCGTACCGGTCAGACCAACAAATCGCCCCCAGCGTATGGGCGTCGCCGCCTGGCCTCGCACGGTTTCTCCCGGTCTCCAAGCACGCCACGAGTCGGGCATGCTGACGTCGTGGCGGGTGCGCTCGTCGCCGCTCCTGCGCCGGCGACTAACGCAACAGGGCTGCCGGACTGGCACGTTGCGGCTACGGGCTTCCTCCCCGGCGGCTGATCAGCTCGTCCTTGGTGATGCCGTACTGGGCGAGAAAGCGTTCCGCGTGGTCGTACTCGACCGGGTCGGGTAGCACCCGGTATGCCTCCTCGGCCAGTTCCGGCAGCGCCGCCATCCGCAGGATGTCAACCACGTGCTGCCGTGTGACCTGCATGGTTCACCATCCTTCCTTCTCGGTGTGCCGGTGCCGGTCATCCGGCATGCGCGGCGCCGTTCCGCCAGCTTCCTGTGCTTCGGCCGGCGAAGGATGGCCGCCGGAGCCGAAGCCGTCTTCCAGGGCCTCGACCGCGCCGAGAAGGTTGTGAAGGCCGACTTCGTAGCGCTGCTCATCGGCCGGATCGGACAGCCACTCGTCGACTGGTACGCCGGCAGCTTCCTCCGGCTGGCCGGCCTCGGCCAGGGTCAGCTCCGTGCTGACGTTGCGTTCGAGTTCGTGCAGGAAGGCGTCGCCGCCGGCCGGGGTGCTCATAGTTTCTCCGTTGGTTCTCCGTGCGTTATTTGGTTGAATGCCAGTCCCTGGCCGGTGATGATGTCCACGCCCGTATCTGGCGATGCCGCCAGCGGGTCGTGGCCATCCGCGCGCAGCCTGGTGATGAGCTTCGACCCGATCAGGCCGGTTCCGCCGATGACGACGATCTTCATCCTGTTCCTCCAGCGTGTGCCTGGTCGTTCCGTTTCGGGTGAGTCACCACGCAGTGTCTCTCCCGCCCAGCGGCGCCCGCCTCCGTCGAAGTCCCCAGCGCGGATCCCCAGCCGGAGGCCGCCAATCCCCGGCGGATGCCCCCAGGCGGTGGGCCGTCCGGGTCACACTCCGGTTCTGAACGGACCGGACATGGCATGGGCTGCCCGCAAGGGCTCGCGCGTTCTCTTTAGCTGCTGTTCGCGGTACAGGCCTCAAAGCCAGCTACGCGGCGTGGCCACGTGCCGCAACGGCCGGGCAGCCCCGCCCGGCGCCGGTGGCTGTGCCAGTCCGCCGGGGGGCTCACTAGGGATTCTCACGGAGGCGATCCCCGCAGGCAAGCGGGACAGTGGTGCCATCGGCCAGCAGAACGCCATAACGGCGGGCAATTCCGCGGGCCGCCCCTGGAGAAGATGAGTCCGCTACCGACCGGCAGTCCTTACTGAAGCCAGTCCCGTTTGGAGGAATACATGAGTGCTGAGCACGCACACCTGCCCCCAGGCGTTGAGGTGATCACGACCCTGCCGGAGGCGGCGGCCCAGATCCCGGCCGGCACCGAGGCCAGGACCATCCGGGTCACCCTGCCGCCCGGTGACCCCGGCGCGCCGCCGCACCGGCACCCCGGGCCGCTCTTCGGCTACGTGACCCAAGGCGAGATCCTCTTCGAGCTGGAGGGGCAGCCGCCCCGGGTGCTCAAGGCCGGTGACGCCCTGTTCGAGCCCGGGGGCGACGTGATCCACCTCCAGGGCGCCAACAACCTTCCGGACGCGCAGTCGCAGCTGGTGGTGATCATGTTCGCGCCGCCGGGTAGCCCGGTTCTGACCGTGGTCAACGCGGAGGAGCTGGCCGAACGACGACACCTACGGGTTGCCCAGCCATGATGACCACCAGGATTCCGGATCTCTCTTTCCGCCTGGCCGAGCAACAGCTGGCCGCCGCCTGGGAGACTAGCAGCGGCTGGAGCGCTGTCACCGTGCACCGGCCGGCAGGAGCACAGCCTTGCGGCTGACGGTGATGGCGCTGGCCCAGGGCGGTCAGCAGCACGAGCACGAGCCCCGCGGCGAGGCCACCCTCCAGGTGCTGCACGGGCGGGCCCGGGTGCTCGCGGACGGGGAGTCCTGGGACGCCGGCACGGGTGACCTGCAACTTCCGGCCCTGTCCATCGTGACCGGCCGCACGAACACACTCGGGTCGACGTCCCACGACCACCTCCAAGATCAGCTCTTGGAGACCGTCCGCTGGCCGGCGAGCAGCAGGTCGATTACCCCGGCCGACGATGCGTGACGAGCCACTAGCTTGTCGTATCGAGTCGCCACCGCACGTGAATGCTGGAGCCGGTTCACACACCGTTCCACGACGTTGGGTTTGCCGGTAGCGGACCAGGTCAACGCTGGTGGGCGCCCGCGGCGACAGGCGATCTGATCGCTGCGCTCACGGAGGATCATCGGCCGATCGTCCAATCTACCTGTCGATGGAATCAGGAGGCGCCATCACCATGAGCGACCATGACCCGAACAACAGCATTGAGCAGCCGGACAGCAGTCCGCACCCAGCCGCAATCACCTTCGTGACCACCGAGCATTTCACGCTCCAGGGCGCTCGCTCGCAGACGATCGCGGAATCGACCGGCCGAGCGGGCATGTTCCTCAGCGCCGTCAGCGGCGGGCTGGTCGCACTCGGGCTGGTCGCGACCGCCAGCAACGTCGGCGCGGCGTTCTACGCCTTCGGGCTTATCCTGCTGCCCACGCTGTCCTTTGTGGGGCTGGTGACGTTCGACCGGGCGTTGCAGTCGGGGGTCGAGGACCATGGCTACACCCGGCGGATCGCGCGGCTGCGTGCCTACTACTTCCAGTATGCGCCAGAACTGGTCGGCTACCTGCTCAGCGTCCCGCAGACGGAGCGGCTCAGGATTCAGGGGCTGCGGAGCGGGGGCGGGCGCGGGCAGGGATTCCTCACCGTGGCGGGGATGGTTGCCGTGGTCACCGCCGTGCTGGTCGGCTCGGCGGCTGGGCTGCTTGCGGCCGTGGTATCTGGCCATTCGTTGGTCGCGGCGCTGGTGGCTGGCGTCCTGGTTGCCGTCGTCGCGTTGCTCTGTCTGCTGCGCTACCAGCGTTCGGCCTGGCAGCGGATCAGTATCACGCGTCTGTTCCCCGGCGAGTAGCGGCGCTGGCGCGCTGGCAGGGTGGATCCCATGGTGGACCGATCCGAATAGCCCAACCGGCGGCGCCGTTCGTGGAGCTGGACGACGCCCGGGTTGTCCTTGCCGCCCTGTGATGTGGCTCCCATGACCCGTCAGACACCACCTAGGAAGCGCATGTTCTCTATGCGAGCCAGCGCCAGACGGGTCGATGGCGGACCGTGCTGGCTGAGAAGTCGACAGCCACAGTCAGCTCTGCTTACGGTGAGGTATCGGTGATGAGGGACTGGTCCCGGAAGGAGGCCTCGGCCATGGCGGACGACGAGGTATCCCGCAACCTCCAGGGCATGGATGAGCTCGACTTCAACGGATGGAACCGGGCCGACTGGCAGGGCGTGTTCGCCCGCTACCACACCGACGACGTGCTTGTGGAAGTCAAAGGGCAACCGCCCACCCGTGGCATCCAGGAGCACATTGAGGCTATGAAGGCTCTGGTCGAGTCCACCGGTGGCACGCCGTTCCAGGTCGCCTCCCACCCGATCAGGTTTGGCTCCGGAGAGTGGACCTGCGTGGTTGGGGAGTTCGAAGGCGGCGGCCGGATGGTGACCGTTGCGAAATGGCGCGACGGCGCCATCGCCGAGGAGTACATCTGGATTTAGCCGGCCGACTCGTGGCCGCCGATCCTCACATCATGTCGTTGAGACAGCCGGCACACCGCCTCCTGAGTCACGTGAGGCTCAGCCTGAACAATGCACTGCAGGCAGAACGCCCGAAATGTGAACGGTCAGCCCCGCACGCTTGGGCCACTGACCTCAGCCCAGCCATAACGGATAGAGCGTCGCCGTTCGCTCTACGCTCGACCCGTAATCGTCCGGGAAGAGCACTGCACCGTAGGTACAGCCGCCTGTGGCCCAGGAGTGCCGGGCGATGGCGCCTACATTGGTTCCATAGACGCCACGTACGGGGGACTTGCCAGAGATTTGCCAGAAACTGCGCTACACGCAGCCTCACACCGCCCACGACTCAACCTTCGGCAGCACCTCTCGCCAGGGCGATTGTGGGGACATGGGGTGCTGCACGGATACGCGAACCCCCGGCGCATCGATGGTAAGGATAGGGTCACCCGTTCGAATCAGGCCACTGCTGCTCGCGGGATCACTCCCTCACCATCGACCACGGCTGGCGCGAGGTCGCCCAGACGGCCCTCGACTTCGTCGAGCGGACCGCATCCCCGGGCTACAGACCTGGAGGCTCTATCGGCGCCGCGCCAGCTAACACTCCCGAATCAGCGCCATGAAGCGATGAAGGTCATAGCGTGTACCCGATCGCCCTATGGGGGATGATGGCCCTCGCAGGGTTGACGTCGGCGACCGAGGTCTGACGGGCTAGGCGGGCACAGCGGCGTCCCCCGCGCCCTGGAGCGCCTTCCGGAGTTCTCTGCGCGAACTGATGCCGAGCTTCGGGAATACCTTGTGCAGGTGGTACTCGACAGTGCGCGGGCTGATGAACAGCAGGGCGCCGATCTCCGGGTTCGTACGCCCCTGTGCGGCGAGCCGGGCGACTTGCTTCTCCTGCGTGGTGAGCTCGTCGACCGTCTCAACGGTACGCTTGCGCACCGTCTCGCCGGTGGCGGATAGTTCGCGCCGGGCGCGGTCGGCGAACGCTGCCGCGCCCATTCGGCTGAACATCTCGTAGGCAACGCGCAACTGCTCGCGCGCGTCCACGCGGCGGTTCTCGCGACGCAGCCACTCACCGTACAAGAGCCGGCTGCGCGCGAGTTCGACCGCCGAGCGGCTGCGCGCGAGCCGCTCGACCGATTCGCGGTAAAGGGACTCATCATCGCTCAGTAGTCCCCGGCAGCGCGCTTCGATCCCGAGCGCCCATTCGGTTCCGCTCGCCTGCGTGCGCTCGCTCAGGCGGTCGAGCGCCGCGGCAGCCTCGTCCGGCCGCCCGCCGCGGACGCCGGCCTCGATCAGCTCGACCAGGGCCCACCCGTAAAACACGACGTCCTCGTACTCGCAGGCCTGCCGCGCGGCCGCAAGCGCCTCGCCGTAGTCGCCGTGCCCGTTGCGCAGCAACGCGGTAAGCCACAAGGCTGCGCCAACCGCCGAACCCTCGCCCCGCTCGGCCGCATCCCGCCTGCCCCATTCGAGCAGCGCCTGCGCCTGCGCTTGATCGCCGCGCGCTGCGGCCAGCATGAACGCCCCGTACCTGAGCGGCGAGATTCCAGTCGCCTGCGTGATCGAATCGACCTCATCGGTCAGCGTCGCAGCGGTGGTGAACGCCCCCGAATGAACGTTGAGCGCGGCGAGGTAGTTGAGCGCGTTCGGGAGCAGGTGGAGCGCTCCGGTCTCACGCGCCAGGCGCACGCCGCGGGTCGCGAGCACGTGCCAGAGCTCATCGTCCCAGAGCTCCTGCGCGAGGCGGCACGCCAGCCACAGCCACCGCCGGTCCTTACCGCCGCCATCGGGTTCGCCGAACGCACGCAACGCCCGCGAGAGCGGCCCGACCGACGCCGCATACCCCTCGGTGAACCGCGTCACCAGGGCGTCCAGGAGCAGGTCGGCCGCGCCCACGGCCGGCATCCGGTTCGACGCGCGCGCGGCCTCGGCCACCTCACGCTCATCCGGACCGGTGCCCAGGCGCCCGGCGAACATCGCCGCCGCGATCGCCTCAAGGTAGGTCTCCCGGGCCATCGCGGCGTCCAGCGGATCGAGCCGCCTGGCCGCCTCGAGCAACAGCGGCGGCGCGTCGCGCCCGCGCTGGCCGGCAAACGCAATCTGCGCCCGCAACCGCTGCAGCCGCGCGCGCTGCAACTCGTCGACCGGACCGAGCTCGGCGGCGGCCAGCAGCTCGGACGCGGACGCGGCGTCGGCGACGTCGAGCTTGACCTGGGCCGCGGCGAGCAAGCGCTCGACCCGCATGGCGAGATCCGGCGTCAGCTCGGCGGCCCGCTGCAAGAACGCTGCGGCCGCCGCCAGCCCCCCGCGGCCCTGCGCCCGGCCAGCCGAGCGCTCCAGCTCACCGGCGACGGCCTCGTCGGGCCTGCCGGCCGCGCGAGCGCGGTGCCAGGCCCGGCGATCCGGGTCCAGCTGCGCGTCGGTCGCGGCGGCGAGCGCCCGATGGACCTCGCGTCGCTCCGGTGCGGATGCGGCCCTGTAGGCGGCCGAGCGGAGGAGCGGATGGCGGAACCGCACGCGCGCGCCGATCTCGACCAGGCCTGCCGCCTCGGCCGGTTCCGCCGCCTCGGGCCCGATGCCGAGCCGCTCGGCCGCGCGCCACAGCAGAGTCACGTCACCGAGCGGCTCCGCCGCGGCCAGCAGCAACAGCCGCCGGGTACCTGCCGGGAACGGCTCTAGCTGCCGCACGAAGCCCTGCTCGATGCGGCTGGTCAGCGGTGCCTCCACGGGTAGCCCGAACCCGCCCGCTACCGCGATCGTCGTCCGCTCGCGGGACAACTCGAGCAGCGCGAGCGGATTGCCGCTGGCCTCGCCGAGGATCTCATCCCGCACCCCCGCGTCGAGCGACCCGGGAATCGTCTCCTCCAGCAGCCGGCGAGCATCGTCGGCGCCCAGCCCCTCGATCACGAGCTCCGGCAGTCCGTCGAGCGAGTGATCATCGCCCGACTCGCGCAGCGCGAACACCAAGCCCACCCGCTCCGCCAGAAGCCGCCGCGCCACGAACGCGAGCATCTGCACCGATACCTGATCGAGCCACTGCGCGTCGTCGACGATGCAGATGAGCGGCTGCTCCTCGGCGGCGTCGGCCAACAGGCTCAAGACGGCCAAGCCGACCAGGAAGCGATCCTGCGGCGGCCCGCCGCTCATGCCGAACGCCGTGTTCAGCGCGTCGCGCTGCGGGATCGGCAGATGCCCCAGACGGCCAAGCATCGGCGCGCACAGCGCATGCAGGCCGGCGAATGCGAGCTCCATCTCGGACTCGACCCCCGCTATCCGGGCGATCCGGCATCCCGACGCGACGGCCGACAGATACCCCAGCAAGGCGGTCTTGCCGATTCCCGCCTCGCCGCGCAGGACCAGCACACGACCCTGACCTGCGCGCGTTTCCACGACGAGCCGATCCAGCACCTCGCGCTCGCGGTCACGATTGAGCAACCTCGCCCTTGAGAGGTGGATATCAGGCATGCGGACCCCGGTTATCGTGGACGAGAGGCACGCCGGCCAGCGGCTGGACAGCGCAGCGTCGGTGGGCGCGCGGGACCACCAACACCAGCATCATCATCACAACCGAGATGACGAGCGCGGCCAGTGCCCTCAGCGTAATAGGACAACCACGACGCGGACCGCTGCGACGGCGCGGATTCTTGCCCATTAGGTCCTCGGGGATTGGGGAACCTCGCAGACGGCGCCGCGGGCCGCGATGCCGCGGTCTTCGCGCTCATGGCGCACGAACTCGGCGCGCACGTGCGAGCTGCATGACGTCTCTGTGATGTCCGAGTGCCCGGAAGCCGCGCCCATTCCGGCCGGGGTTTTCCAGGCGCTCCGAATCCTCCACCGTGACTAGATCGCTCCAGGTCCGGGAAGCATGCTGAGGTCCGCCGACAAATCCTGGCAGAGCAGACCTGCTCTGCGCAACGGTCTTACGGCGTTGGCAGACCGCGCCGCGTCGCCCGCCTACGCCTCCGTCTGTTTTCACCACCGACTGGACAGTCCGTCATCGACGCCGGACCCCGCGCAGCCAGCAGACCAACGGGCGCGACGAGAAGTTCCAGCACGTCGGCTACGAGTCCGCCGTCATCGCGGCGGTACCGCGCCGCGCTGCCTGGAGTTTCTGCAGGTCATAAGCTTGATCACGGTCGGCATATTCATGCGTGAGACACCAGGCGGGGCGAGAGCCAGGCATCGGTCCCGCCCAGCTGACCTGCCCGAACACCGATACCGACCACAGCGATCACAGCGTGCCGGTACTTTTCGCTGCGTTGTTCCTCGAGGGCCGGTCAGATCGTGCTTCCACGGCCTCAGCTCGGCGACCAGCCGGTCGCCGTTTTGAACCGCGCGTTCGTCACACGCTCGCCGTCGCGGACAACGTTGTAGACCCCGCCCGGCGCGTGCAACGCGGCCACGATGGCCCGGCCAGCGTCCTCGGTCGACAGCGTCGCCCCGAAGGCCACGTACCGCTCGACCGGCATGTCACTTTCCGCACCCGGGCCGTACAGTCCGCCGAGACGCAGGACCACGCCCCGGCCCCCGCCAGCGCAGAACCGCGCGACGTGCCCCTCGGCATCAACGGCAGAGCGGCCTAGCTCGTACACGTCCTCAGGCAGCGGCGTCGATTCGTCGACCGGTCCGGACGGCGGGTAGATGAACGCGAGGCTCGGGAACACGAAGCACTCCACCCGGGCAGCGAGCGCGGCGTCGACGAGGATCCCGGTCGCCTCACGACGCAGCCGGTCGTTCTCGAGCCACGCCTCGCGCCGTCCCTGGGCTTCCCGCGGCGGGACGTGCGCGGCCAGGTGCAGTACAGCCCCGGTTCCGCGCACCCGGGCCGCGACCGCCACCGGATCGAACAGGTCGAGCTCTTCGCGGCGTGGCGCGTCGATCCGGTGACCGGCCTCGGACAGAAACGGCATCGATGCCCGGCCCAGTACCCCGGAACCACCGGTCATCAAGATCCGCATCCACACTCCGTCAGGTCGCGAGCCGGAACCTGCGTACCGCCCGCTCATCCCATGCGATACCACAGCCAGGCCGGTACGGGAAGACCAGGCGGCACGCGGTGAGCCCGAACAACCCGGCTAGAACGGGTACCGTCCACCAGGCCAGCACCGACCCTGACCTGCAGCGCTACCAGCAGCCCCACACCACCTCCACCACAGCCGGCGGCGAGCGCACCGCTGCGCGCTGCCGTCAGGCCCGGAAGTCACACCCGTGCTGGTTCCTGGTCGCCGACGGCGATCAGGCCATCCCGCCCGATGCCGAGCGCCAGTTCGCCGCAGCCGCAGGCAGCTGGCCCCGCTCGACTCTACCCCGGACGGCCCAAGCCGGCCCGGCTTCAGCTCCCGGCACCGGGTACAGACCTCCGGCTCACCGCCGGCCAGGGCGCCCCGCCGTGACAGCAGTTCATCCAGGCGTGCCGCCGGTACCAGACGGCGCTACCGGCCCACCCAAGGGTAACGTCGTCACATGGCGGGAATGAGCAGATGATGACAGGCAACGCACCACAGCTGTCCGGGCTCTTCGGTGTCTATCTGCAGGTTGGTGACCTCCACCGCTCGCTGTCGTTTTACCGTGACGTGCTGGCGCTGGAGGTTGCGTGGAACGACGGCGCGCTGGCGATATTGCACAGCCACCGGGTCCCTGCCGACTCGCTGGTGATCCGGGAGGTCGGCAAGGCCGCCCGGCACAAGACGGGCGAAGCCGGGGTAACGCGCGTCCTGTGGCGTGCAGGGGATCCCGCCGAACTGGACAGCGCCGGGGAACTCCTGACCCGGCAGCAGGTGCCTTACCGGCGGCATCGCGACGCGGAAGTCGACGGCATAACACTGCGCGATCCCGACGGGCTCGAGATCGTGCTCCTGTGGATCGGCGAGAAAGGCCCCGCCACCGGGCCACCAGCATGGCTCTACTGGTACCAGTGAACAGCAGGTCGCCCTCGCGGCGCTTCTGGTGGTAGCCGCCGGCGTCCGGTGTCCGGCGGCTCCCGGAGCCGGCGCAGATTCGCTCCGTTGTTCCTCGAGAGCCGCCACCCGCCCGCGCTGCGCTGCGCGGCCGGTTCCCTCGGCGTCGGCCGCCTGGCGCCCGGTACCGGCTTCCCGCTCGAGGACCGGGGCCGAGTTCGAATGCGGTCAGCTACCTCACGGCCAGCGGCCTGGCCTAGCGGCGCCGGCCGCGTGCTCTGGGTGACCGCCGGGGCGCTGTTCAGCTGGCGGGATCCGTGACCGGCTCGTCCTAGGCGGGCCGCAGGTCTTGCGGCAGGTACCCGGCGAGCTGGTCCGCGATCGCCGCGGCGGCCGTGGCTGCCGAGCCGACCGCCTCGGGAGCCCCGTCCCGCGTGGCGGCCTCCGCCAGCTGCCGGGACAGTAGGGCCGCCCGTTCAGACAGCAGCACCCAGGCGGCCTGTCGCCACGGTACGAAGTTCCCCATTTGGTAGTACATCTGGAATGCCGCGCCGGCCGTGCGACCGGGGTTCCCGGGCCCCATGGGCATCCGGGTCAGCGCGGTGCCCAGCGGCTTCAGGACGCCGGCCATGATGCCGAGCGCGGCGCGGACAAGTGCGTCCAGCTGGTCGTCGGTCTCATCGGTGTGGGTGAAGAACCGGGTCAGCACCTGGAGCAGCACCTCGTATCCGAGGTTGAACAGCTCGGCGACCTGGCGGGTCAGCGGCTCGGTCGGCTGCGGCTGCGGTTCGTCGATGTCGTAGGGCTGTTGCGTGAAGGCGGGCATGACCGGCCGGGCGGGCTCAAAGGACGGGTCCTGTTCCCGCAGCTTCTGGTATTCGCCCCAGATCGCGAAGAACCGGCCGTAATGCGCCGGCCGCCAGTCCCCGCGCGCCCCCTCACCCTGCTCGACGATCTCCTCGACGGCCGCGCGCGCCGACCTCAGATCCGTGACCGCGATGAGCTGCGGCCAGCGGAACCGCTCCGGGGTGGCCTGCGCCCGCGGCTCACCCACGAACAGCACCGGCTCGCCGAGCCGGCCGGCCAGATCGCTCAGGCCCTGCTCGATCCCGCGGTAGAGATGCCCGGCGGTCAAAAAGCCCTGCACTCGGGGCATCACCTCGGCCGGGCCCACCGGCTCGGGAGGCGGCACGGCCGGGACGAATTCCGTCGCGTCCACCCGCTCCATGCCCTCCGGCCGCTCCAGGTACAGGAAATGGGTGAGGGAATCGGCGCCGAACGGCAGCAGCGCGAACTCCACCCCCGGCGGGAGAAACTCGGAGTGGCGTGGGAAGTTCGGCCGCGCCAGCGTCGGCGCGGCCCCGATTGCCGTCATGACGTTATTGACGAGCGCGAGGTGCAGCATCTCCTCGATGGCGATGCCGGTCAGGGTTTGTTGCCATCGCGTGACCGCGTCGGCTTGCTCGGCGGTCAGGCCCTCATCGGGCTCGGTCCTGAGGCTGAAACACGCATACAGGTACTGGCACATGATCATGTGCTCGAACTGCGCTGCCTCGATCAGCAAGCTCCACAGCTGCTCGCGGTGCTCGACTACAAGCCTTGTCTCTGCCATCAGCGCTCCCGGTAAGCTCGGCTGGCCCAGCTGCCTGGCAGCAGCCACAGGCCGTGGATGAAGACGACCGGGGTGCGGCCCGAGGCGTTGGCCGCCTGGATCTCCCGGTTCTCCCGCTCGGACATTGACGCGATGCGACTGAGTGACATGAGTGTCTCCTCTGCTGGGTGAAGTCGCCTACTGCCCGGCGCAGGACGCGCGGGGTGATTTGCGGGCCGTCGGCGCCGCCGCCCAGACGGCCAGCCGCGGGGCTGCTGGACGGCCCGGGCACCAGGCGGGCGCGCTGACCCGCCGGATACGAGCACGGGTGGTCATCGGATCCTCCAGGGGCGGCCCGCGGAGTTGCCCGCCGTTATGGCGTTCTGCTGGCCGATGGCACCACTGTCCCGCTTGCCTGCGGGGATCGCCTCCGTGAGAATTCCTGGTGAGCCCCCAGGGGGCACTGGTACAGCCACCGGCGCCGGGCCGGGCTGCCCGGCCGTTGCGGCACGTGCCGGCGCCGCGTGGGCCGGCTGGCGTCCCGGCGACCCTGGGCGGGGCCGCGGGCTACCGGGCCGGCTCGCGGGTTATCCGGTGGCCTGGGCGGCCTCGAGGATGACGCGGGTCACGACCGACGGCTGGGAGATGAGGGACAGGTGCCCGGCGTTGACCTCGGTGATGCGGGCACCCGCGCGGTGGGCCGTGAATGTCTGGTTCGCGGGCGGGATGACGTGGTCCGCCGTCCCGATCACGGCCCAGGACGGGATGGTCTTCCAGGCGGGCGGGCCGAACGTCGCGGCCAGCGCGCTGGCCGCCAGCGGCCGCTGGGGGGCCGCGATGACCG
>Ga0081540_1001024_pt1 | contig 25052 bp, 26 predicted proteins | sample TabmetS2T1R1_FD_71024 | JGI IMG/M metagenome (GOLD analysis project Ga0081540, IMG submission 71024) | Tabebuia heterophylla rhizosphere microbial communities from the University of Puerto Rico - S2T1R1 | ecosystem: Host-associated > Plants > Roots > Rhizosphere ... | reverse complement strand
ACTCCTGGGGCAGGACGTGGATGACCTCCCGGTCCATCGGGATGGCCACCGCCTTCGCCGCGTCGATGACCCGGGTGATGTCCGCCTCGCGGACCTCCTTGTCCTTCACCGCCACGATGCCCTGGCTGTTGAAGCCCTTGATGTGGCCGCCGGCGATGCCGGTGTAGACGGTGGTGATCTCGCAACCGGCCATCAGCTCGGCTTCCTCGACCGCGCGGCGGATGGAGGCCACGGTGGCCTCGATGTTGACCACCACGCCCTTCCGCAGCCCCTTCGAGGGATGGCTGCCGATGCCGATGATGTCGATGCCGCCCTCGGTGAGCTCGCCGACGATGGCGCAGATCTTCGTGGTGCCGATGTCCAGCCCGACGACGATCTCTCCACCCTTCTGCTTGGCCATGTCGCTTCCGTCCCTTCTCGTCACTAGGGCGCCCTGGCGCCGGGCTGGATCTGCACCGCGACCCAGCCGGGCCGGACACGGTTCTCGAGGTGAATGGCGGCGGCGAGCTGCCCCCGGTGCTTCAGCTCGTCGCGCACGCGCTGGAGCCGCTGGAGCTGGCCGTCGAGGTCGTCGCGTCCGAGCACCACCCGGACGCCGTCGGTGGTGATGAGCTCGTAGCCCGCCTCACCGAGCTGGACCTCGGAGAGCCGCGGGCGCTCGAAGGCGCTCTGGTAGGCCTCGGCCACGCCCAGGCCCTCGCGGAGCCGCGCGGTGGTGCCGGCCGGGTCCTTCTCCGCCGCCTCCCGGCTGAGACCGGTGAGGAGCGGCAGGTCGAGCGCCTCGGAGGGCGAGAGTCGCTTGAATGGCGCGCCCTGGGCGTCGACCACGTAGAGGTCGCCGAGCGAGGCGAGCGCCACCGGGCTGCGCTCCTCGACCCGGAGCTGCAGGGTGTCGGGAAGGCTCCGGGTGACCTCGACGGTGCGGACCCAGGGATGGGCCGCCATGGCCTGGGAGACGGCGGCCGGGTCCAGCGACCAGAGGTTCATCCCCGGGGCGACGCCGGCGAGCCGGAGCAGCTCCTTCTCGGTGGCCCGCTTGAGCCCCTGGACCTTGACCGTCCGGAGGGCGAGCCGCGGCGAGCTGGAGGCCCAGAGGTTCAGCTGGAGACCGACCCAGGCGAGGCAGATCAGGCCGGCGACCGCCATCAGGCCGTGCAGGACCGTCCGGCCACTGGAGGCACGGGAAGCTGCGCCGTCGGCGCGGCGGCGCCGGTTCCTGGAGGCGAGGACGCCGGACATCTGATCCGGGGCATGCTCGGCCCGGATCAACCCCCGCGCCAGTTTTCGGCCACAGCCCTGTAGAGCTTGGTTCAGGCCTGGAGGGAGGCCCCCAGGAGGATGCGCTCGCAGAGCTGCGGGTAGTCGATTCCCTGCCCGGCGGCGATCTTCGGGAGGAGGCTGGTGGGGGTCATCCCGGGGATGGTGTTCAGCTCGAGGAGCGTGACCTCTCCCTCGGGGGTGACGATGACGTCCGAGCGGGTGGCGCCCCGGCACCCGAGGGCCCGGTGAGCCGCGAGGCAGACCACGTTGACCCGGGCGTACTGGTCGGGTGGGAGCGGCGCGGGGAAGAGGTACTTCGTGCCGCTGCCTGCCTTGTACTTGGCGTCGTAGTCGTAGAACTCGTGCGCCGGGACGATCTCGATGGCCCCGAGCGAGGCGTCGTCGAGCACCGCGCCCTGCACCTCTCGCCCCTTGACGAACTGCTCGACGAGGATGGAGCCGGCGAGCTTCGCCGCGTCCTCGACCGCCGCCTCGTAGGCGTCCGCGGTCTTGCAGATGTGAACGCCGACGCTCGAACCCTCGCGCGAGGGCTTCACCACCACCGGGAACGGGAACGGCAACGAGGCGGCCGCGGCCAGCGCGGGTCCGGCGCCGTCGAAGGACCGGTACGCCGGCGTCGGGATGCCGTGGGCGAGGAACACCTGCTTGGCGAAGACCTTCTCCATCCCCACCGACGAGGCGAGCACGCCCGAGCCGGTATAGGGGATGAACATCGACTCCAGCAGGCCCTGGATGCAGCCGTCCTCGCCGTAGCGGCCGTGCAGGGCGATGAAGGCGACCTCCACCCGCTCGGCGCGGAGCCGCTCGGCGACGTCCTTCTGCACGTCGATCTCCACCACGGTGTAGCCGAGGCCTCGCAGCGCGGCGGCGACGCCGGCCCCGGTGCGGAGGCTGACCTCCCGCTCGACGGAGAGCCCACCCATCAGCACGCCGATCCGCCGGTCCTTCATCCGAATGCTCCCACCCGCTTCACCTCCGGGACGAGGGTGATGCCCGTCGCCTCGCGCACGCGGACCTGCGCCCGCTCGATGAGCCCGACCACGTCGGCGGCACGGGCGCCGCCGAGGTTGACGATCCAGTTGGCGTGCAGCGTGGAGATCTGCGCGCTGCCGAGCTGCGCCCCCTTCAGCCCGACGGAGTCGATGAGCCGGCCGGCGTGATCCCCGGGCGGATTCTGGAAGACGCTCCCGCAGTTCGGCTGGCTGAGCGGCTGGGTGCGCTTCCGGTAAGAGAGGTCCGCCTCCATCGCCGCGCGCGAGGCGACGACGTCGCCGTCGGGGAGGCGGAAGCGCGCGCGGGTGACCACCGCCCCGGCGGGAAGCTCGGTGAACCGATAGCGGATGGTGAGCGCGCTCCGGGGGATCCAGCCGATGCCGTCCGGGGTGGCGAGCTCGATGGCGTCGAGGACTCGCTCGCACTCCCCGTTCTTGGTTCCGGCGTTCATCGCCACCGCGCCGCCGATGGTGCCGGGGATGCCGGCGAGGAACTCGGCGCCGACCCAGCCGCGGGCGCGCATCACGTTGGTCAGCCGGACGATGGCCGCGCCGGCGCCGAGGGTCACCAGGCCGCCGCCGGAGTCCAGGGGCTGCACCTCCTCGGTGAAGAGGTCCGGCGGAACCTTGAGGGTCACCCCGAAGATTCCCCGGTCGCCCACCAGCGTGTTTGCGCCGCCGCCGAGGACGTGGACGGGGACTGCCTCGGAGCGGGCGCGGGCGAGCACCGAGACCAGCGCCCCGGGCGTTCGCGGGCGGACGAGCAGCTCGGCCGGGCCTCCGACGCGGAGGCTGGTCCAGGGCGCGAGCGACTCGCCCGGGCTCGAGTCCGCGGCGAGGCCCGTGACCAGCCCGGTGCTGGCCGGCGGGGTGGAAGGCGCGATCAAGTGTCCTCTCTCAGAACCAGATGAAGGGGCCTTCCGCAAGTCCCTGACCTCGACCGGAAGCGGTTGGCCGCCGGTTCTCCTGGACGGGTAGGCCGGGGTGCGACGAGCATCTCCGCCATGGCCCTCCTCCGGAACGTGCTGGTGGCCTTCGTTGCGCTCGAGCACCTGGGGTTCCTCGTGCTGGAGATGTTCCTCTTCAAGAGCCCTGCCGGCCGGCGCATCTTCCGGACCACGCCGGAGTTCGCCGAGCAGGCGGCGCCGCTCGCCGCGAACCAGGGGCTCTACAACGGCTTCCTCGCCGCGGGCCTGGTCTGGAGCCTGGTGGCGGCGGAGCCGATGGCCGGGCAGCTGCGGCTCTTCTTCCTCGTCTGCGTCCTCGTCGCCGCGGTGTTCGGGGCGGCGACGGTCTCGCGGAGGATCCTGGTCATCCAGGGGCTTCCGGCGGCCCTGGCGCTGGTCGCGAGCCTGGCGGCATGACGCTCGGGCACGAGGACGCCGCGATCATCCAGGAGCTCGTGGCGATCCTGCCCGAGGTGAAGGAGGAGAGTCGGCGATCTCGAGCTCGTCTACGAGGTCGCGGGCGCCTTCGCCCTGCGCCTCCGGGATCTCATCCGCGCTGGCGCAGGCCCTGGTGACGAGCGAGTCAGGCGCGCCTTCGCCCTCCTGGAGGAGCTCTCGGGGCGAGAATCGGTCAACGCGCAGGAGATCGCCGCCTACGATGTCATGGAGGTGATCATGGACCTCCCCGAGGTCGATCCGCTCGCGCGATCATTGCTCGGCGACCGAGGGACGGCGGTGCGGGAGGAGGTCCGTCGGTTCTGGTACGGACCGAAGGGCTCGAACGCGTCGCCCAAGTCTCCCACGAGAGACTGATTCAGGAGGCGCCGGCCTCCTCCTGGCGCGCGGTCTCCCGCAGCCACCCGGCGAGCGCCTCCGCTCCGGGGCTGAGCGGCGTGCCCTGGGGCGGAAGGACGAGCCAGTAGCTCGGGCCGAGCTCGAGGCGCGTCGGGAACGGCTGCACCAGCGCACCGGTCCTGAGCAGCGGTGCGGCGAGGCGTCTCCGGCTGAGCGCGGCGCCCTGCCCGGCCCGCGCGGCCTGGAGCAGCAGCCCTCCATCGGCGAGCCGTGGGCCGCGGTGCCCCCAGGCGGGGCGACCCAGCCCGGCGGCCTCGAGCCAGGCCTGCCACGACAGCCGCGGGTCCTCGTCGTGGAGCAGCGTGACCCGGGCGAGGTCCTGTGGCGTCTTCAGCCGCGCCGCGACCGAGGGCGCACAGACCACCACCGCGTCGTCGGTCATCAGGGGCTCGGCGCGAACGCCGGACCAGGGGCCGCGGCCGAGGCGGAGGGCGAGCTCGGGTCCGCCGGGCTGCCCGAGCGCCGACAGCTCGCGGCTCTCGCTGACCCACACCTCGATGCCGGGATTCACGGCGCGGAAGGCCGCGAGGCGCGGCACGAGCCACAGCGCGGCGACGGACCCGGTGGTGGTGAGCCGGACCAGCCGCGGCAGGTCGGGGCCGGTGGCCTGGAGCACCTCGGTGCTCCGCTCGACGAGGTCCAGCGCCGAGGCAAGGGCTGCCGCGTAGCGCCCCGCCTCGGCGGTCGGGACGAGGCGGCCCCGGCCCCGCTCGAAGAGGGTGACGCCCAGCCACCGCTCGAGGAGCGCGACCTGCTTGCTGACCGCCCCGTGGGTCACGGCGAGCTCCGCTGCGGCGGCGACGGTGGAACCCAGGCGCACACAGGCCTCGAAGGCCCGGAGCGAATTCAGAGGAGGCAGCCGCCGCGCCCGGCCGGAGGTGTGAGGAGAATTCACAGTGCTGGAGAATGGCGACCTCGCGGGGCCGCTGTCCAGTGGTGAGGGAAAGGGCATGTCTTCCTCACCCTCCCTTCTGGACGTCATCCTCCGCCGCCGGAGCCACGAGCGCTTCGACCCGCTCCGGCCGCTGTCCGAGCATCACCTCCGTTCACTCCTCGAGGCCGCGCACCTCGCTCCCTCGAGCTACAACATCCAGCCCTGGCGCTTCCTCTGGACGGTGCGCGGGGACCCGGAGTTCGACGAGGTGCTGCATGCCCTCGACCCGGGGAACGCCTCCTGGGCCGGGAACGCCGCCGCCTTCGTGGTGGGGGCCTTCACCCGCGCCGGGCGTCGCGGGCGTCCGAATCCCTGGGCCGAGCACGACCTCGGCATGGCGACCGCCCAGCTGGTGCTCCAGGCCGTGGACCTCGGGCTCGGCGTGCACTCGATGGCCGGGTTCGACGCCGGGCGGCTGCGGGCCTCGCTGCAGATCCCTGCGGACATCGAGCCGATGACGGTGACCGCGCTGGGCTGGCCGTCCGAGGAGACGCCCCCGCCCCGGCAGCGGCTTCCGCTCGACCGCGTGGCGTCTCGCGGCACCTGGCGGCCCTCGGGGGAGAGCTGATGGACCTCTCCTCCTGGCTGGGTTTCCTGGCGCTGTCGACGGCAGCTGTGCTGACGCCCGGGCCCACGATGCTCGCCATCGTCGGGCACGCGGGCGGCTCGGGGTTCCGCCGGACGCTGCCGGTCGTGCTCGGGAACGCGCTGGGCATCGCGGTGGTGATCGCCGTCTCGATCGCCGGGCTGGCCGGAACGCTCCTCCGCGTCCCGGGCGTCCTGATGGTCCTCCAGCTCGCCGGCGCGGCCTACCTGGCCTGGCACGGGGTGCGAACGTGGTGGCACCGAGAGGCACCGCTCGCGGTTGCCGAGGAGCGCGCCGCCGCAGGACCGCTCTGGCGCGGGTTCTTCCTGGTCTGGTCCAACCCCAAGGCCCTGCTCTTCTTCGGCGCGGTCCTTCCGCAGTTCCTCCGGAGGGACCGGTCGCTGGGCCTTCAGTTCCTCGAGGTCGCGGCGACGTTCCTCACCCTCGAGCTCGCGGTGACCGCGTTCGCCGCCGCCGCTGCCGGACGGCTGGTGAGCGCCGGGACCGGACGCGCGCTGGTCTGGCTCCGCGGCACGGGAGGGCTCCTGGTGGCCGGAATCGCGGTGTTCCTGGCGGTCACCGCGATCCGCTGAGTCCCGTGATCGGCGCTTGGCTCAGAAGTCGAGGCGAACGATCTGCCCGTTGGTCCCGACGAGCCAGCCCGTCTGCTGGTCGCCGAAGTCCACGCCCCACAGGCCGGTGAGCCCGGTGATCACCTTCCAGGTCTGGCCCTCGTCCGGAGACCAGGCGGTGGCGGTCGGGGCGGTGGCCACGACCCGGATCGACGGGCCCTTGCCGTGCTCGTTCTCGCCCTGGTCGTCGTCGTCGTCACGGCCCCAGCCGTCGTGGCCCGTGCCGTGTCCGGCGTACGCCGTGGTGAAGATCGCGCCAGGGATCGGCGCAGGAGTGGCGAGCGTCCATGTGCGGCCGCCGTCCTTCGAGCGAGCGAAGTTGGGAACGACCACGCCAGCCGCGACGCCGAGGTCACCGCCCGCGAGGATGCCGTGCCGCGCGTCACGGAAGGCGATGCTGAACCCGCCGCCGACCGCATCCGGGCCGCTCGGGCTGATCGGCGCGGTGGTGGCTCCCCAGGTCCGGCCGCGGTCGGTGGTGAAGAAGACGCGCGTCGTCCAGGCTCCGCCGAGGTCGGCAGGAGGCGTACCGGTGGTGATCCACGCCCGGCGGTGTCCCTGGGTCGCGACGCAGGTCCCGCCCGAGGCGAACCCGGCCTCGCCGCCCTGCGTGGGGTTGCCGGCCAGCGGGGTGGGAAGGTGGTCACCGTAGAGATGCCAGGTCTGCCCGTCCGAGGTCCGCACCGCGGGGAACTGGCCGTTCAGGGAGTCCGCGAAGTCGAGGCCGGTGACGGGATCCCAGAAGGCGAAGCAGTCGTGGAACTCGGCCAAGGTGGCCTCGAACTGGATCTTCCAGGTCTTGCCGCCGTCCGTCGTCTTGTAGATGCGCGAGGGGATGACATCGGTGGGAACCGAGAGAAGGTAGGCGACCTTCTCGCTCACCGCCTCGACGTCACGGAACTGGACCGTCTCCGCGCCCGGGACCACGCCCGAGCGCCAGTTCTTCCCGCCGTTGCTGGTGACGGCGAAGGTTCCGGCGCGGCCGCTCGCCCAGACCACGCGGGAGTTCAACGCGCTGACGGCGATGAGGCCGTTCGTGGTCCCGCTGGTCTGCGGGGTGACCTTCGGACCCGAGTTCTTGTGGATCGCCTCGTCCTGCGCGGCGACCGCGTCGGTGGAGGTACCTTGCTCTCCTGCCCCGCAACCGAGGACTCCGAGCGCTGCGACCACCACCAGCCCAACGGCTGCCCTGAAGACAGACACGCGCTTCATCGTTCCCACCTCCGCGAAGGTTCGCGCCAAGGCGGGCGGTTCTCGCGCTCGCCTCCGGAGGGGTCAAGGCGTTTCGCTGCGGCTCCGATGTTCTGCTGACGTTGCCTGTTCAGCGCTCGACGAGAGCGCGGAGACGACCCAGCGCGTCGTCCCACTCGCGCGAGATCTGCTCGAGCGCGTGGCGCGCCTCCGCGATCCGGCCGGGGGCCAGCATCCAGAGGCGCTCGCGACCCTGGCGGGCGCTCTCGACGAGACCCGCCCTGGCGAGCACGCCGAGGTGCTTGGTGATGGCCTGCCGCGACATGCGGGTTCCCTCGGTGAGATCGGTCAGCGAGAGGAAGCCGTCGCTGGAAAGGCGGCGGAGGAGCGCAAGGCGCGTCGGGTCGCCGAGGGCCGCGAAGAGCGGGGTCGGGTCAGGCGCGCGGTGACGGGCTGGTGACATGGCGTTCGATGTTCCTGAGCTGCTCTTCCCAGCCACCGGAGTTCGCCTCGTGCGCCGGGGCGCGGCGGGCGGCAGGGAGCTTCGAGAAACCTGATTCGACGACCTCGAGGAGCGTTCCACCGGAGACCTCCTCGAGCCGGAACTCGACCAGGCTGGTGGGCTCGCTCGAGTAGTCCACCCCCCGCTCCACCGCGAACGGATGCCAGCGGAAGGAGAAGTACGTCTCCGGCTGGATGCGCTCCACCCAGGCCTCCATCGTGAGGTACTCGTAGCCAGGATACGTGACCGGACCGGCGATGCGCTCGCCGGCGCGGAAATCTCCGGTGAGCTCGACCCGGAACCACGCCGAGAACTCTCGGGCATCGGTCAGGGCGCGCCACACCCGCGAGCGGGGCGCACGGATCAGGATCTGCTTCTCGATGCGATCGGGGACTGTCTCCGCCATATGCAACCTCCTGGTTGCCTGAGTCTGAGGCCCCGACCGCAGAAATGCAACCAGAAGGTTGCCGAATGTGTTTGACACCTTCACGCAACCGTTCGGTTGCACGTTGGACAGACAGCAGACCGAGCGTTCCCTGGTGGCCAGGCCTCCGGCCCCTCGGAAAATCAAGAACGTGCAACCAGGAGGTTGCGCGATGTCTCTGAGACATTCCCGCAACCTTTCGGTTGCTCCTCAACACGATGCGCAACCAGGAGGTTGCGCGATGGAGTGGTGCGATCGGCAACCGGTCGGTTGCACGGGGGTCAGCCCGCGCGGGGACTGGCGCCGCGCCAGGCCAGGGCCATCAGGGGGGCGACCAGCGAGAACTGCAGAAGGGTGTAGCCGGTCTCCACTGCGACGAATGTGGAGAGCGAGGTCATCGGGTGCTTCGCTGCCACGGCCAGAGTCGTGAAGGACCAGGACAGCGCCGCGTAGACGAACCCGGCGCGGAGAGCGCTCCGACCCCAGTCGTCGACGGACGTGCTGAAGAGCCGAGGGTATGCCCACGCGAAGATCACCGCCTGGACGAGCATCGACGCGAAACCGAGCGGGATCAGCGGGTCGGGCCGGTAGATCTCCAGCCGCTGGTACAGCTCGTGGAAGAGCACCAGGTGCCAGACGAACCCGGTGAGGAACGTGGGGACGAGATAGGCCAATACGGCCAGGACTCCTCTCCGCATGACCCGGTCCTGCCTTTCCGCGGGACTCGCACCCGCTTGCAATTCGCAAGTGGTCCTAGCATCGATTGACTTGTGATTCGCAAGTGAAATATCCATGACTCCGTGAACCGGGCGAGACGACCGCGCTCCGCCTGCCCGATCAGCCTGGCGCTGGAGATCTTCGGCGACGCCTGGTCGCTGCTGGTCGTCCGCGACCTGATGTTCAAGGGGCGGAAGACCTTCCGGGAGCTCCTCGAGGGCGGAGAGGGAATTGCGACCAACGTGCTCTCCGACCGGCTGGCTCGGCTCGAAGCGCACGGGCTCCTGGAGAGGGCGCGTGACCCCGCGGACGCACGCCGCCAGATCTACCGACTCACTCCGAAGGGAATGGACCTCGCCCCCGTCCTGGTCGAGATGGTGCTCTGGTCCGCAGCACATCTGGACACCGACGCTCCACCACGAACGGTGGAGGCGATGCGCTCGGATCGAGAGGCCTTCCTGGACGAGATCCGCGCCGCCTGGCGCGCAGCGGCCCTGCCCGACCGCCCCGCCCGAGCTCAACGCCGACTGCTCCCGCGTCGCCGACTCCGGGCGTGAGCGACCACGCCGCAACGCCTTCGATCGCCGCCGCCGCGAGGAGGGCGAGCTGCGTCATCCGTGCCCGGTCGCCGGCTCGAGGAGCTGGAGGAGCTCCGGGCCCACCTGGGTGACGTCACCGGCGCCCAGGGTCACCACCAGATCGCCCTCGCGAAGCTTCGGCAGCAGCGCCGCTGCCGCATCGGCCCGCTTCTCCACGTAGGTCACCTCGCGGTGACCGTGGCTGCGGACCTCCTGGGCCAGCGCGTCGCCGGTGATTCCCGGGATGGGCTCCTCGCTCGCCGCGTAGATGCCCAGCACCATCAGGACGTCCGCGTCGTTGAAGGCGGTGGCGAACTCGGCCATCAGATCTCGCGTCCGCGTGTAGCGGTGCGGCTGGAAGACCACCACCAGGCGCCGTCCGAACGCCCTGCGCGCGCCCGCCAGCGTCGCCATCACCTCGGCCGGGTGGTGGCCGTAGTCGTCGACCACCATGATGCCCTGTGCCTCGCCCCGGACCGTGAACCGGCGCTGCACTCCGGCGAAGTCCGCCAGCGCCGTGCGCACCACCGGCAACGGGATCTGCATCTCCTCGGCCACCGCGATGACCGCCAGCGCGTTCAGAGCGTTGTGAGCGCCCACCATCCGCACCGTGAACTCCCCCAGCGACTCCTCGTGCCGGAAGGCCTGGAAGCGCGTGGAGAACCCGTCGAGGGCGACGTCCTCCAGCCGGTAGTCCGCGGTGTGCGAGCTCCCGTAGGTGACGTAGCGCTTCTCCATCGCCGGCAGCAGCGCCTGCACGTTGGGATGGTCGAGGCAGAGGACGTTCAGCCCGTAGAAGGGAACCCGGTTGCAGAACTCCACGAAGGAGTGGCGGAGCGCGTCGAGGCTGCCGAAGTGGTCCAGGTGCTCCGGATCGATGTTGGTGACCACCGCGATGCTGGGGTGGAGCTTGAGGAAGCTCCCGTCGGACTCGTCGGCCTCGACGACCATGAGGTCCGACTTCCCGAGCTTGGCGTTGCTCCCGAGCACGTTGACCTTGCCGCCCACCACCGCCGTCGGGTCGAGGCCGGCGGCGTTCATCACCGTCGCCACCATCGAGGTGGTGGTCGTCTTCCCGTGGCTCCCGGCGACGGCCACCGCGTACTTCAGGCGCATCAGCTCGGCGAGCATCTCCGCCCGCGGGATGACCGGGATCTTCCGCGCCTGCGCGGCGAGCACCTCGGGGTTGTCGCGCCGCACCGCCGAGGAGATGACCACCACGTCCGCCGAGACCAGGTTCTCCGCCCGGTGGCCGATCTCCAGCCGGGCCCCGAGGCGGTGCAGCCGCCGCGTGGTCTCCGACTCCTTCAGGTCCGAGCCGCTCACCCGGTAGCCGAGGTTGATCAGCACCTCGGCGATGCCGCTCATCCCGATGCCGCCGATGCCCACGAAGTGAACCTGCGCGGCGTGCCGGGTCTTGAAGAGGCTGACCACCGGGGTGCGTCGGGTCATCGCGGCACCACCTGACTGCGGCCCGTCGGCGGGGCCACCAGCTCGGCGCAGAGATCCACCAGCTCGCGCGCCGCCTCGGGCCGCCCCAGGGCGCCCGCGGCCCGCTCCATCCGCTGCAGCGTCTCGGGCTCGGCGGCGAGGCGCCGCAGCTCGGCAGCCAGCCGCTCTCCGGTCAGCTCCGACTCGCGGAACATCAGCGCCGCCCCCGCGTCCACCAGGGCCTTCGCGTTGATCGCCTGGTGGTCGTCGGTCGCGAAGGGAAAGGGCACCAGGATCGCGGCCTTCTTGCAGATGGTCAGCTCGGCCACCGTGGTCGCTCCGGCGCGGCAGAGCACCAGCGAGGCTCGCCCGTAGGCCGCGGACATGTCGTCGACGAACGGCACCACCTCCGCGGTGACCCCCGCAGCCGCGTACCCGGCCTTCACCCGCTCGAGGTCCGCCGCCCCGGTCTGGTGGACGATGTCCATCCGCTCGCTCAGATCTCCGAGGTGGGGCAGCGCCTCGAGCATCCGGGTGTTCAGGCCCCGCGCCCCCAGCGACCCACCCACCACGAGCAGCCGGAACCGCCCGTCGGTCAGCGGCGGCCGGCTGCGGAGGTAGTTGTCCATCAGCTTCCGGCGAACGGGGTTGCCCACCAGGAACGTCTTCCGCGCCGGGAAGGCCGAGCGCGCCTGCTCGAAGGCGACGAACACCGCGCGGACGATGCGCCCGAGGATGCGGTTGGTGACGCCGGGCAAAGCGTTCTGCTCCTGGATCGCCGTGGCGATGCCGCGGGTCCAGGCGGCCAGCACCACGGGTCCCGACGCATAGCCGCCCACGCCCACCACCACGTCCGGCCGGAAGCGCCCCACGATGCGCCAGCTGGCGAGAAAGGACAGCGGGAGCAGGAGCAGCGCCTGGAGCGACCTCAGCAGGCCCATGCCCTTGAGCCCACGCACCTCGATGGTCTCCAGCGGAAACCCCGCCGCCGGCACCACCCGCGCCTCGAGCCCCCGGGTGGTCCCGACGAACAGCACCCGGTTGTCCGGATGCCGCGTGGTGACCTCCTCCGCCAGGGCGATGCCGGGGAAGAGATGCCCCCCCGTCCCGCCGCCGGCGATCAGCATCCTCACGCAACCGCCTCCTGCATCCGGCGGACGCGCGAGGGTCCGGGGTTTCGCATCGGGGCGGACGAGGCGCTGAGCGAGAGCAGCACGCCCGCCGCGGCCATCGAGATGACCAGCGAGCAGCCCCCGTAGGAGACGAACGGCAGCGTGAGCCCCTTGGTCGGGAGCATCCCCATCGCCACGCTCATGTTCACCGCGGCCTGGAACCCGAGCATGGCCGTCAGCCCCAGACCGAGGTAGGTGCCGAAGGTCTCCGGCGCGCGCAGGGCCGCCCGCGTCCCGCGCCAGACCACGATGCCGTAGAGCACGATGGTGGCGACCGCTCCGAGCAGGCCCAGCTCCTCTCCGATGATGCTGAAGATGAAGTCGGTGTGGGCCTCGGGAAGGAAGAAGAGCTTCTGCCGGCTCTCCCCCAGCCCGAGCCCGAAGAAGCCGCCCGAGCCCACCGAGATCAGCGACTGCGCGACCTGGTACCCGATGTCGTGGCGGTGCGCCCAGGGATCGAGGAAGGCCTTGATCCGCGCCCAGCGGTACGGCGAGTGGGCGATGGCCGCGTAGGCCATCGGCAAGGCCAGCAGCACCGAGCCCACCAGGTACGAGACCTTCGTCCCCGCGGCGAAGAGGAGGATGAAGAGGAGGACCAGCAGCTCCACCGAGCTGCCGAAGTCGGGCTCCGCCATGCAGAGGGCGACCAGCAGTCCGGCCAGGAGGAGGTGCGGCAGGAACCCGATGGAGAACGTGGCCACCTTCTCGCGCTTCTTCGCCAGCGAGTACGCCAGGTACACCACCCAGGTGAACTTGGCGATCTCCGCCGGCTGGAGGCTCAGCCCCGGAAGGCGGAGCCAGCGGCGCGCGCCGCCCACCACCGTGCCGACTCCCGGGACGAGCACGAGCACGAGGAGCACGATGCTCAGCACCAGCATCGGGTACGCCAGGCGGGCGAGCCGCCGGTAGCCCAGACGGACGGCGGTGGCCATGACCACGAGCCCCACGCCGGCGGCGAGGAGCTGCCGCTCGAGGAAATAGAAGCCGTTGCCCTGCTTCTCGGCCGCGACGACCGCGCTCGCCGAGTACACCATCACCAGCCCGAGCGAGACGAGCGCCAGCACCGCGCCGAGCAGCACCGGATCGACCGACAGCCGTACCGGCTCCGAGCGCCCGTCGGGGAGCACCGGCGAGGGCGGACTGTTCCGGCGCGGTTTCATGAGAGCGCCTCGACGAGCGCGCGGAACGTCTCCCCGCGGTGCTCGAAGTTGCGGAACTGGTCGTAGGAGGCGCAGGCCGGCGAGAGCAGGACCACGTCGCCCGGCCGGGCGAGCTCCCGCGCCCGCGCGACCGCACGGTCCAGCGTGTCGCAAGGATGGACGGGCAGCACGGGTGCGAACTCCGCGTCGAGGAGAGGGGCATCCTGCCCAACCGTGAGCACCCCCGCGACTTTTCCGACCGCCGCCTCCACCAGTGGACGGTACGGCGCGCCCTTGCCCTTGCCGCCGGCGATGAGCCACAGCCGCTGGCCCGGCGGAAAGGCCCCGAGCGCCGTCAGCACCGCGTCGACGTTGGTGGCCTTGGAGTCGTTGATCCACTCCACCCCATCCAGCGTCCGGATCGACTCGAGCCGGTGCGGAAGTCCGGGGAATCCGTCCAGCCCGGCCTGGAGTGCCTCTCGGCCGACTCCGGAATGGAAGGCCAGCAGCGTTGCCGCCATCGCGTTGGCCAGGTTGTGACCGCCCCGCAGCGCCCGGTTCTCCAGCCGGAAGCTCAGTCCGGCGAAGGCGAGCTGGAAGCCGCCCTCGACCGGCTCGGCCGTGCCGGACATCCCACGCGGCGGCGGTCGACCGGGGCGGAGACCGAAGGCGAACCGCCGGGCGCGCGCGCCGTCGAGCATCCCGAGCGTCCAGGGGTCGTCGGCGTTCACCACCGCCACGTCGCCCGGCTCCTGGTTCCGGAAGATGCGCGCCTTCGCCGCCGCGTAGTCCTCCATCCCGTCGTAGCGGTCGAGGTGGTCGGGCGTGAGGTTCAGCACCGCCGCGCCGTGCACCCGGACCGTCTCCATCCCCTCGAGCTGGAAGCTGGACAGCTCGAGCACGTAGGTCCGCCGCGGGGGCTCGAGCACCGCCCGGGACAGCGGCGTCCCGAGGTTTCCTCCCACGAAGGGGTCCAGGCCTCCCGCCTCGCACAGCGCGCCGAGCAGCGCCGTCGTGGTGCTCTTCCCGTTGGTCCCCGTGACCCCCAGCACCATCGCCCCGGCGGGGACGTAGCGCGCGGCGAGCTCGATCTCGCCCCAGACGGGAACGCCGCTCTCGCGCGCGCGGACGATGGACGTAAGCCGCAGCGGGACTCCGGGGCTCACCACCACCAGGTCGGGCCGGCCGAGGTCGACGCCACCGAGCGGCGCGCCTCCCTGGACCCCGACACCCCGCGAGAGCAGCGCCTCGGCGCCGAGCTGATCCTCCGGCCGCTCGTCCCAGAGCGTCACCCGTGCGCCGCGCGAGAGCAGCAATTCGGACGCGGCGAGGCCGCTCTTGCCCGCGCCCAGAACCGACACCTGCTTTCCGCCCAGGTCCACGTCAGCGCAGCTTGAGCGTCATCAGCGCCACCGCGCCACAGACGATGGAGACGATCCAGAAACGCACGATGATCTTCGGCTCGGACAGCCCCTTGAGCTCGAAGTGGTGGTGCACCGGCGCCATCTTGAAGACGCGGCGGCCGGTCATCTTGAACGAGGCGACCTGGATCATCACCGAGAGCGCCTCGGCCAGGAACACCCCGTGGATGATCGCCGACGCGATCTCGTTCTTGCTCAGCACCGCCAGCCCGCCGAGCCCACCCCCGAGCGCCAGCGAGCCGATGTCCCCCATGAACACGCTGGCCGGGTAGGTGTTGAACCAGAGGAAGGACAGACCCGCGCCCACGATCGCGGCGCAGAAGACCGCCAGCTCCGCTCCTCCGGCGACCGGGAGGATGCCCAGGTAGCGCCAGAGCGGCGTGCTCACCAGACGCTGCTGCCCGGCGATCTCCTGCACGTCGGCGATGTGCAGCCCGCTCCCCGCCACGTAGCAGAGGATGGCGAAGGTGGTCGCGGCGACGATGGTCGGAACGATGGCCAGCCCATCCAGCCCGTCGGTGAGGTTCACCGCGTTCGATGTGCCGACAACCACCACCCAGGCGAAGAAGACGTAGAACCAGCCGAGGTTGGGGTTGAAGTGCCGGGTCGGGATGAAGGGGACCGTGATCCGGGTCTCGATCAGCAGATGCGGCACCCCGCCCTTCCAGGTGCAGAGGATGCCGAACACCCCCACCAGGAAGAACATCGTCTGCAGCGCGAGCTTCTTCTTCCCCGCCAGGCCCTTGCTGTTGCGCTTCGACAGCTTCAGCCAGTCGTCGAGGAAGCCGATGAAGCCGTAGCCGAAGGTCCAGAGCAGCGCGACCCACACCACCCGCGAGGAGAGGTCGGCGAAGAGCAAGGTCGCCAGGCCGATGCAGACGAGGATCATCGCCCCGCCCATCGTCGGGGTGCCCTTCTTCGTCTGGTGGCGGTCCGGTGTGTCCTCGCGGATGTTGCTCTGCCCGTGCTGGGTCAAACGCAGCTGCTCGATGAAGCGGCGTCCCCAGAACAGCCCGATCAGCAGAGCCGCGATGCCCGCCGCGACGATGCGGAAGGTGGGGTAGCGGAGGAAGTTGAAGAACCGCTGCGCCTGGGAATCCTGGAGCAGCCGGTAGAGGAGGAAGAGCACGGTTGCGAGGGGCCTCTAGTGTCCCCCGGAAGCCGACACTCCGGTCAGTTTTTCCACCATCCGCTCGAGACGCATTCCGCGGCTCCCCTTCACCAGGACGAGGTCCCCGGGCCGCAGCCGCGGCCCGAGCCATTCCCAGAGCGGATCCACTTCCAGGAAGTGTGCCGACTCGATTCCCTTCGCCGCACCGGCGGCCCAGGCGCTCCTCGGGCCGAGGAAGGCGGCGAGGGAGGCCACCTGCGACACCCGCGCACCCAGCGCCACGTGCTCCCCCTGCTCGCCGGGGCCCAGCTCCAGCATGTCGCCGAGCACCGCCACCACCCGGCCCCCACCGGCGAGGGTGCGCGCAGTGTCCAGCGCGGCGACCATCGAGGCGGGGTTGGCGTTGTAGCAGTCGTCCACCACCGTCCAGCCGCCGGTCGCCTCGACCACGTTCAGCCGCCGCGCGTACGGGCGCGCCGCCTCGAGCCCCTGCACGCACTCCTCGGGGCGGTAGCCCAGCGCCAGCGCGAGGGCGAAGGCGCCGGTCGCGTTCAGCGCGTTGTGCTCACCGACGAACCCGAGCGACACCGGCCAGCGCCGCCCGTCGGTCTCGATGACCAGCTGGAGCCCGCTCTTGCCTCGCGGTGTCGACTCGACGAGCCGGACCTCGGCGTCCGCTCTCCGTCCGAAGCCAAGCCGCGGACCCCGGGCCCGCGCGCCCTGCCCGACGACGTGCGGGTCGTCGAGGTTCACCACCGCCGTCGCCTGCGGGGACAGCCCGGCGAACAGCTCGCCCTCGGCGGCCGCCACGCCCTCGATGCTGCCCAGCCCCTCGAGGTGCTCCGGCTGCACGGTGGTGATCAGCCCCGCGCCGGGCTCGGCCACCGCGGTGAGCCGGGACATCTCGCCGGGGTGGTTCATCCCCAGCTCGACCACCGCCGCCACGTGCTCCGGCTTCAGCCGGAAGAGGGTCAGCGGGAGCCCCACCTCGTTGTTGAGGTTGCCCTCCGTCTTCAGGGCCGGCCCGCGCACGGCGAGGATCGCCCCCACCATCTCCTTGGTGGTGGTCTTCCCGTTGCTGCCGCCCACCGCGCCAAGCGGCAGGGTGAAGCGGCGGCGGTGGAAGCGCCCGAGGCCGCCCAGCGCCTGCAGCGTGTCCGGCACCTCGTAGAGCGGAAAGCCGGGAGGCACCGCCGCCCGCGGATGTCCGCCCTGGGTGACCGCGCCCGCCGCGCCCCGGCCGACGACCTCGGCCAGGAAGCCGTGGGCGTCGAAGCGCTCGCCGCGCAGCGCGACGAACAGCGCGCCCGGAGCGAGCGTCCGGGAGTCGGTGGAGACGCCCTCGAACGGCGCTCGCGCCGTCGCGGTGGGGCGTGCCCCGGTGGCGGCGACGACCTCGGCGTGGCTGAACCGGGGCTCGGCGGCCATCGGCGGCGGCGTCAGGCGGCCCGGGCCTTCGCCAGCGCGGCGCGGGCCTCGGCAACGTCGTCGAAGGGCCGCTTCTCGGTGCCGATGATCTGGTACCCCTCGTGACCCTTGCCGGCGACGAGCAGCACGTCGCCGTCCTTGAGCAAGGACGCGCCGAGCTCGATCGCCGCGCGACGGTCGGCGTCCACCAGGTAGCCGCGCTCGCCGCTCTTGGCCTTGCCGGCGCTCATCCGGCGCAGACCGGCCTTCTCCACCCCGGCGGTGATCTGGGAGATGATCTCGTCCGGATCCTCGGTGCGCGGGTTGTCGCTGGTGATCACCACCAGATCCGCGTTCTCGGCGGCGACCTGACCCATCAGCGGGCGCTTGCCCTTGTCCCGGTCACCACCGCAGCCGAACACCACCACCACCCGGCCACGGGCCAGCGTCCGCGCGGCCTCGAGCGAGCGCTTCAGCGCGTCGTCGCTGTGGGCGTAGTCGATCAACGCCACCCGCCCGTCGGACTCGATGCGCTCCATCCGCCCGGGCACGCCCTTCATCCGGGCGATGCCTTCCTTCACGTCCTGACGGCTGAAGCCCGCCCCCAGGGCCATGCCCGCGGCGGCGAGGATGTTCTCGAGGTTGTGGGGGCCGACCAGCGCCGACTGGATGGCGATGTCCCCGGCGGGCGTCTTGAGGGTCGCCTTGATGCCGGCCACCGAGTACTCGACGCCGGCGGCGGAGATCTCCCCGCCGTTCCGGCTGAACTTCCAGGCCATCCGCTTGCTCGAGCGAACCTCGTTGTAGAGGCGCGCAGCATAGGTGTCGTCGCCGTTCACCACCGCCACGCCACCCGGGCTGAGGTTCTCGCTGAACAGCTTCCGCTTCGCCTGGAAGTACGCCTCCATGTCCGGGTGGTAGTCGAGGTGGTCCCGGCTGAGGTTGGTGAAGCCCGCGGCGCGGAAGACCAGGCCGTGCACCCGGTCCTGATCGAGCGCGTGGCTGCTGACCTCCATCACCACCGTGTCCGTGCCCGCGTCCACCATCTCGCGGAACAGCGCGTGGAGCGCGAGCGAGTCGGGCGTGGTGTGCGTCGGCTCGAGCGAGCGTCCGGCGAACCGGGTGTCGATCGTTCCGATGCGACCGGTGGCCGCTCCGCCGGCGGCGCAGATCGCCTCCAGGAGCCAGGTCGTGGTCGTCTTCCCGTTGGTCCCGGTGACCCCGAGCAGCATCAGCTCGCCGGTGGGCTTCCGGTAGAAGTTCGAGGCGATCAACGCGAGGGCCTGCCGCGCGTTCGAGACCTGGAACACCGGCCCATCGGCCTGCACCGCACGCTGCGCGACGATCGCCGCTGCGCCCTTCTGCTTGGCGTCCGCGACGAAGTTCGCCCCGTCGGAGGTGGCACCCGGGATCGCGACGAACAGATCGCCCGGCTTCACCTTCCGCGAGTCGTGGGCAACGCCGGTGATCTCCAGCGACGCCCTCGAGCCGGACTGCTGCTCGGCACCAATCCCCGACAACACTTCGGTCAACTTCATGTACGCAAGTCCTTGCTCAGGGTGCGGCGCCCAGCTCGAGCGTCACTCTCGCCCCACGCGCCACGTGCGCGCCGGGGGCCGGTGACTGCGCCATCACCCGTCCACTGCCACGAAGTCTGGGCTCCAGGGAGGTCGCCAGCAGGCGCGCCACGGCATCACGACCGACCTGTCCTTGCACGTTCGGGACCGACACACTCCCCTGCTCCAGCCGCTCGGTGACCGGCTGGGCCGCGGCGGGTTCCTCCTTTACCTGCATCGGGGGTGGGATGGGAACCTTCTTGGCAGTGGCAAGCACGGAAAGCGACGGTGGGACGCCAAGGTAGGGAAGAACCGCCGTGGCGACCTCCTTGAACGCCGGGGCGGCGACCAGGCCTCCGTACACGTCGGTCTTGGGCTCGTCGACCACCACGTAGACCACCAGCCGCGGGTCGTCCGAGGGGGCGATGCCCGCAAAGCTGGCGATCCGCTTCTCGGAATAGCCGCGGGCCACCGGGTCCGGCTTCTGTGCGGTCCCGGTCTTCCCCGCCACCCGGTACGACTCGAGGGCGGCCCGCGGCGCCGTCCCATCCTTCTGGACCGCGCCCTCCAGCATCTGCACCACCGTCCGGGCGGTCCGCTCGCTCACCGCCTGCCGGACCTGGGTGGGCTGATTCTCGAGGAGCACCACCCCGTCCGGGTCGGTCACCCGCGAGACGAGGTACGGGCGCATGAGAATTCCCCGGTTGGCCAGGGCTCCGTACGCCGCGGCCATCTGCACCGCGGTCGCGCTCAGCCCCTGGCCGAAGGCCTGCGTCGCCAGCGTCACCTCGGCCTTGGGGAACGGGATGCTCCCCCGGCCCTCGCCGGGAAGCGCGAGCCCGGTCTTCTCTCCGAAGCCGAAGCGGCGGGGGGGCCGCATCATCCCCTCCCCGCCGAGCCGCTGCGCCACCTTGGCCGCGCCGATGTTCGAGGAGACCGCGAGGATGCGGCCGATGTTCAGCATCCCGTGCGGGTGGGTGTCGTGGATGACGTGCCTGCCCACCTCCCAGCTGCCGCCCTCGCAGTCGAAGGCGTCCTCGGGACGGATGGTGCGGTCCTCCAGCGCCGCGGCAGCGACGAAGGCCTTGTAGGTGCTGCCCGGCTCGAAGAGGTCCAGCGCCGGCCGATCGCGGACCGCCCCGGCGGCGATTCCCATCGACGGCGCGTTGGGGTTGAAGCGGGGATTCTGGGCGAGGGCCAGCAGCTCGCCGCTACGCGGATCGAGCACCACCAGCATCCCGCCGATGGCCTTGCTCTCCTCCACCGCGCGGTCGAGGGCCTTCTCCGCGACGTACTGCACCTGCCGGTCGATGGTGAGGGTGACCGTCGCTCCTTGCCGGCCAATGGACTCCGGGGCGCCCTGGAGGAGGAGGTTCCGCCCGCGCGCGTCGCGGGTGCCCTCCACCTTCTCGCTCTGTCCGGACAGCTCGTCCTCGAAGGCCAGCTCCAGCCCCTCCAGGCCGTGTCCGTCGGTGCCGACCATGCCCAGCACCTGCGCCCCGAGCTCGCGCTGCGGGTAGAAGCGCTTCGGCTCCTTGGCCACGCCGAGGCCGGGGACCTCGAGGCGCTGTGCGGCGGTGACCTCCTGCGGAGTCACCTGGCGCTTCACCCAGGCGAAGCGGCGGCCCCGGGAGAGCCGGGCCTCGAGGTCTGCGGGGTCGAGGCGGAGCACCCGGGCGAGGTCCTTCGCCGCGCGGTGCAGGTCGGCGACCATCGAGGGGTCGAGCCAGAGCGAGTCCACCTCCACGCTCTGGGCCAGCGGGATGCCGCGCCGGTCGTAGATGTCGCCGCGGCGGGCGGGGATCTCCATCTCCCGCACCGATTGATCCGAGGCCATCGAGGCGAGCCGGGCGCGCTGGATGACTTGCAGGCTGACCGCGCGGATCAGGGTCGCCCCGAGCGTCGCCATCAGGAGGCCGCCCATCACCAGCACCCGCGCCCGGGTCCAGCGGGTGAGCTCCGCCGGAGGACGTCCACGCTCGGTGGACCGGCGGGGAATCATCGTGGTGTTCGGCGATCGGCCAGCGTGCGGCGGCCCTCGGCCCCGCGAGTGGCGACCGCTCCCGGCCGCGCGGCGACCGAGTCGACCACCGAGGCGTCCGCCGGCGCCATCCCCAGCTGATTGCGGGCGATGGCCTCGAGCCGGGCCGGACGCTTCAGGGTCGCGAGCTCGAGCTTCAGCCGGTCGTTGGCCAGGGCGAGGGTGCGGCTCTCGGACTCCAGCGCCGACAGCCGGTACGCCGCGTCCACCACCTGGCTGCGCGAGGCGACGTGGAGGATGCCCACCGCGCCGAGCAGCCCGAAGCACATCACCACCGGAAGCATCTGCCCCAGCACTGCGCCGAGCGAGACCCGGCGCCCCTTCCCCGACTTCCGGCTCATGCCACCCTCTCCACGGCCCGGAGCCGCGCGCTGCGTGCCCGGGGATTGCGTTCCACCTCTGCGTCCGACGCCTGCACCGCCCGCCGGGTCAGGACCCGGAAGGTGCCCTGCGCGCCGCAGGCGCAGACCGGGAGCCCGGGAGGACAGGTGCAGCGCCCCTCGAGCGTGCGGAAAGCCTGCTTCACCGCGCGGTCCTCGAGGCTGTGAAAGGCGATGACCGCCGCCCGGCCGCCGACGCGGAGCAGCCGGGGGAGCGCGCCGAGGACCCGGTCCAGCTCTCCCAGCTCGTCGTTCACTGCGATGCGCAGCGCCTGGAAGGTCCGCGTCGCGACGTGCACCCTCGACGGCCACGCCTTGCGCGGGACGGCGCGCTTCACCGACTCGACCGCGGCCAGGGTCGTCGCCGGCAGGTCCTGCTTCAGGGTCCGGGCGATGGGTCGGGAGAAGGGCTCCTCGCCGAGCTCCCGCAGCACCGCGGCCAGCTCGGGCTCGGTGAGCCGGGCGATCAGCTCCGCGGCGGTCTCGCCGCTCGCTCCCATTCTCATGTCCAGGGGCCCATCGAGCTGGAAGCTGAAGCCCCGTCCGGGGGTGTCGAGCTGGGGGCTGCTGACCCCGAGGTCGAGCAGCACGCCGTCCACCGGGAGCAGGCCCATCGGGCCGAGGAGCGCCTCGAGCTCGCCGGCGCGACCCTCGATGGCGCGGAAGCGGTCCGAGCCTCCGAGACGGGTCCGGGCGGCAGCGATGGCCGTGGGATCGCGATCCACGCCGATCACCTCGGCGCCGGCGGCGAGCAGGGCCTCGGCGTGCCCACCGCCTCCGAGCGTCGCGTCGACCAGTCGCTTTCCGGAAGCCGGCTTCAAGAGCTGCACCACCTCGTCACGGAGGACGGTTGCGTGGACGAACGACAAGGAAGACCGCGGGCGTCAGTGCAGCCAGGCGTTGTGGCCCTGGCTCAGCGCCGCGCGCGCGTCACCGGCGTCCGAGTAGATCTCGAACGCGTCGTGGGCGCCCGCAGCACGGAGGATGGCCAGGAGGTACCGCGAGACGCCGGCGAGCTTCACGTCCCCGCCCCGGGCCCGGTACTCCTCCGCCTGCGAGACCAGCCAGGGCACGCCGCGGTAGTCGATGTGGCTCACGTCGCTCAGGTCGAGCACCAGCCACACACAGCCCTGATCCAGCAGGCGAAGCATCCGGTCCCGGATCGCGCGGAGCGCGTCTCGGTCCAGCTCGCCCATGCAGGAGAGGGTGGTGTGCTTCAGCTTCAGAGGGGGCTCGGACTCCACCTGCCTCGCCTTCTTCGCCGCCTTGGTCACGATTGCTCCCTTCCCTGGCGCAGCTCGGTGAGCACGCGCATGACGTCGGCCGAGTCGGCAGCGCCGCGCGCGTCGTCCTGCGCCTTGCGCCAGCCTTCCCGGCTCCACAGCTCGATGACCTTCACCATTCCCGCCCAGACCACGTCCTTCTCCAGACCGCCGTGCGCGCGCAGGGTGGGCGGGATCAGGATCCGGCCCAGCTTGTCGAGCGGGCACTCCTGGGCCGGGGCCACGTAGAGCCGCATCAGCGTCTTCACCCCGGGCTCCATCGGGTTTCGCGTGGCGAGCGATGCCTCGAGCTGCTCCCACTCGCGCACCGGATAGGCGTGGAGACAGGGGTCGAGCGCGGTCGTGACGATGAGCCGCTCGTCGTAGGCGCCCACCAGCGTCTCCCGGAGCTTGGCCGGGAGGCTGGTTCGCCCCTTCGGATCGATGTGGTGCTCGTAGACGCCCCGGAACACACGATGACCTGCCGCTGGAGATCCCTGCTGATCCACTCCATACCACTTCTTTCCACGGCTGATCCAGAAAGAGGGGGTGGCTTACCCAGGCAGGGCTTGTGGGTCCCTCGACTTTCCGGGAACTTTGCCGTCCGCCGATGAACGTTCCGGACGCTCCGCACTCGGTCCAGCCGGTCCGGCTCCGGATCTCGTATCGGAGCCCGGAATCGCTGCTCCAGGCGTTCACCAAGAGCGTCGGCAAGGGCGGGGTCTCGCTCCCGAGCGCGCGGCCGCTCGAGCGGGGCACGAAGTTCCTCTTCGAGCTCACCGCCGAGACGGTCTCGCATCCGGTCGAGGTGATGGGCGAGGTGGTGGACGTCCGCCGCTCGGCCTCCGGCGAGTACTTCCTCAACATCCGGTACGTGCCGGGCCGGAGCAGGAAGGGCCTCGACGCGGCGCTGCTCAAGCTCTTCGAGCAGCACCGCCACGAGAAGTCACGGCGCTACCCGCGCGTCCCGGTTCACCTCAAGGCGCAGGGGACGACGCAGGCGTGGAGCGTGCGCGACCTCTCGCGCGGCGGCGCCGGCGTCGAGCTGGAGTCGGGCGAGCTGCCGAGGGACGCCCGGCTCGGCGTGCCGGTGCTGCTCCAGCTGCAGCTCGAGAGCGGAAGCCTCATGCTCCACGGCGCGATCGTGTGGTTGACCGGTGGAACGTCGAGGCCCAGGACTCCGCCGGCGCTGGGCGTGGAGTTCGGCAGACTGGGGATGGAGGCGCTCCGGGCGCTCGATCGCGTCCTGGTGCTCGATGGGTTCCCGGCGGGACCGTGGCAGGCGGAGCTGACCTTTGGGATGGATGCGGTGGGGAGGATGCCGTAGCGCGCTCGGGGCTCTGCTCCTGCTCGGAGCGTGCGCGCCGACGTTGCGGGTCGCGCGTCCGGCGCCGGCGGTGGTCGACCTGGGACCGAAGGCGCGCGTGCTCTCGCTGGTGCGGGTGGACGGACCTGGCGACTCACCCGAGGTCGTCGTCCACACCCTGAAGGGCCGGGCCGCGCGCCAGGGCTGGTTCCAGGTGGAGGCCTGGAAGGCGGGAGAGCCGGTGGATGCGAGCGGGCGGCGCGCCTACGTCTCCATCGACGTGGCGGAGTGGAGCTTCGCCTCGCCGAAGAGCTCCGGCGGCGGCACCGAGCCGCAGGCCCGGGTCCGACTCCTGACGCGGGTGGCCCGCAGCCCCGAGGGGCCGTGGAGCGAGCCGTACGAGACCGGCGGTCTCGTCGAGGGCAGCGAGAGCGCCTCCGACGTGTCTCGCGCCGGCGAATCGCAGCTGCTCCTCGAGTCGACGCTGCGCGCAGTGGACGATCTGCTCCGCGCGCTCGCGCCGCGGCCTCGCGTCGAGGAGGTGGAGATGGAGGTGGACAGCCCGCTGCTCCAGCCCGGGGTCACCGCCGCCACCCGCGGAGATCTGGAGGAGGCGCGCGAGTCGTTCGAGTCGGTGCACACGCGGCATCCGGACCTGGCGGGGGCGTCCTACGATCTCGGGCTCGTGCTCGAGGCGCTGGGCCGCTGGGAGGAGGCCGAGGCGCTCTACGCCGACGCCGTCTCGAAGAAGGACGACCGGCTGTACCGCGACGCCCTGGAGAACGTCCGCCGGCGGCTCCGGAGCCAGGCCGCGGGATATCCGCCCTGAACTCAGTTCCCGGTGGGCCCGAGCGCCGCCGGCCAGAACTCGAGGACGCAGCTCCTGGGTTGCCCCGCTCCGCCGCCGACCGCCACGGCGCCCTTGCTCAGCGTCCCGTCCCGGCCCACGGCCAGCTCGCACTGGCCGTCCGTTCCGCTCAACGGGACGAAGCCACAGGTCATCCCCTCGGGCGTGAGCACCTCCACCACCCGGTCGCACTCCTCGCTGCCCCGATGGAGGACCGCGTAGGCCGTTCCGCCCCGCATCGAGAGGAGCTCCGTCGTCGGACGCGAGGCGAGCCAGCACGGCGCCGGCTCGACGGCCGTCGCACCCGGCTGGATGCGGTAGGTCCAGGTCCCTCCGAGCC
>Ga0081540_1001023_pt1 | contig 25059 bp, 21 predicted proteins | sample TabmetS2T1R1_FD_71024 | JGI IMG/M metagenome (GOLD analysis project Ga0081540, IMG submission 71024) | Tabebuia heterophylla rhizosphere microbial communities from the University of Puerto Rico - S2T1R1 | ecosystem: Host-associated > Plants > Roots > Rhizosphere ... | reverse complement strand
AGAATGTGCAGGCCGGTATTGGCGCGGTCGACAATGCAGATATAGCCGCGCTCGTCGGTCTCGACATTGTTGGTCTGGATCGCGACCTTGCAACGATCCTTGCCTTCCTCGATCTTGACGCAGCGCTTGTCGGTCGCCGCCGTGATCGACGGAATGAAATAGCCGACCTCGGTGGGATGATAGGGATCGCGAATGTCGAGGGCGCGGACGCCGGCATTGAAGAAGGCGATGAACGCCATCTTCTTGTAGAACACCGGCGCCATGCTCTCGCTGGAGGAGTGCGAGCCGAACCGCCCTCCCCGTTCGCAGAACGACCCGCTCGCCTCCGGCACCGTGTAACTCGAGATCATCATCGGCCGGTTCTCGACGGTAACGTCGGCGAACCACACCATCTGCCGCGGCTCGTTGCATTCGTTGAGGATCGCCTCATCGACGATCATCACGATGTCGCGGCTCTTGCCGTCCTTGTCACGCGCGAATTCCGCGATCGGCATGCCCGGCATCGGGAACGTCGTATGCGCGCCGTTGAATGCCGACATCGGCATCCGCGAAATCTCCGGCGAACGCAGATTGTCGGCAGTCGGCGCCTTCGGACCGTTGAGCAATTTCTCGCGGTCGACGATCTGCAGGAAGCCGCCCTTGTTGGTGCCGTAGCCGAAATAGACCCGGTTGCCGGAAGGTCCCGTCGAGATCGGCCCGTGCAGTTCCGTCGGCACCGCGCCGGTCGAGCCGGGTTCCTGGCCGGGCAGACCGAAATCGCGGATCTTCTGCGGATGCGCGGGATCGGAAAGATCATAGACCTGCGTCATGCGCCGCGTGCGCCAGTCCGGGGCGCCCGACACCAGAAACGCAATGCCGGTGTCGCACTCCCACCAGTTCTTGTGCGTGTCTTTCAGTCCGGCAATCCGCGTGACCAGCACGGGATTGGCGGGATCGGCGACGTTCCAGATCTCATGCGCCTCGCCGCCGAAGGTGCGCAGCATGTAGACCGCGTTTCGATCGCCCTTCGGCAACGCCTTGCCGTCGCAGATCCGCACCATCTGCGCGCCGCCTGCTTCATATTTGCCTTCCTGGCCGGGAATGTGGCGCAGATATTTCGGCTGCGACGGATCGGTGACGTCGACGATCGAGGTGCCGTTCGGCTCCGGCTTGCCGGTCTGCGGATTGACCGGCGCCGGAATATCATCGGTGCCGCCATGGTGCCCGATATAGGCGATCCAGCGATCGCCCTGATGGTGGATGGTCGGCTGATAGGCGCTGCGCGCCTGCAGGTCGCTGGTGCCGACCAGCTTCATGTTGGAGGCTTCCGGCGGCGCGCCGACCACTTGTTGCTGCGCGTGCGCGACGCCCGCGCACGTGAGGAAATAAATCGAGAAAAAGGCTGCGAGTTTGACGCGACCGCTCATGTTCCACCCCAAGTGTTCGAACCAATCTTCGTTGGCTGAGAGACACGGTAACACACACCACGACCGCGTCGAAAACACGGCCTTGACAGGCAACCATTTGGTTGCCTATTATTCTCACCATGGACGAAGTCTTCAAGGCGCTTGCCGATGCATCACGGCGCTCGTTGCTGGACAGGCTTCACGCCAGAAACGGACAAACGCTGAACGAACTCTGCGACGGCCTCGCGATGACGCGACAGGCCGTGACCAAGCACCTTGGGATTCTCGAAGCGGCCAATCTCGTCACCACGCGCAAGCATGGCCGCGAGAAGCTGCACTACCTCAACCCGGTTCCGATCCATCAGATCGGCGAACGGTGGATCAAGAAATTCGAGCGCGGGAAACTTGCCGCACTCAGCGAGTTGAAACGGCAACTGGAGAAGCGTGATGAGTAAGCCGGAATTCGTATATGTCACCTATATCGAGACCACACCGGAGAAATTGTGGGAGGCGCTGACATCGAGCGAGTTCTCGAGCCGTTACTGGTTCGGCACCGAAGTGAGGTCGGACTGGACGGTCGGCTCCTCCTTCGCGCTGATCAGCGACGGCAAGACCACCGATACCGGCAAGATCCTCGAAGCCGATCGCCCGCGCCGGCTGTCCTACACGTTCAAGCATGAGCTGTACGAGGCCATGCGCGACGAGCCCGCGACCAAGGTCGCCTTCACGATCGAGCCCTATGGCAATCTCGTCAAGCTGACGGTGACCCATGAAGGCTTCATCGAGGGCAGCAAGCTCCTCGGCGCCGTCTCGACGGGATGGCCGGCGATCCTGTCCGGCCTCAAGAGCATGCTTGAAACCGGAAAGCCGCTGGCGATCCCGCGGGCCGCGCTCGGCAAGGAAGAACTCAGGCGGTGATGAAGATCTATCGAAGGACCAGACCCGACATGAAGATCGAACAATTCAAGCCGGCGATTGTCTACACCATCTACATCGCCGCCACGCCCGAGAAGGTGTGGGAGGCGCTGACATCGGCCGAGTTCAGCCGGAAGTATTTTTCCGGCTTCGCGATCGAGGCCGATCTGAAAATCGGCGGCGCCTTCATCGCGCGTGCGCCCGATGGCTCCGTGCATATCAGCGGCGAGGTGATCGAGTGCGATCCACTGAGGCGGCTGACCATCACCTGGAACGTGAACTGGCCGGCGCTGGTGGAAAAGCTCGGTCCGACACTCGTGACCTACGAGATCGAGCCGGCGGGCGATGCGGTGAAGCTGACGATGCTGCAGTCGCATGACCGCGACATCAGCGACGACATCCTGTCCGGCGGACGCGCGGGCTGGCCCGCAATCCTCTCCAGCCTGAAGAGCCTGCTGGAAACCGGCAACGCACTCGCAATCAAGATGCAGCCGCCGGAGCGGATGCTGGCCGCACTGAAGGAATTGGGGATTGGGACGCCGTAAGCGCCTGTGTCGTCCCTGCAGACGCAGGGACCCATAACCACCGGCCACAATTGTTTTTGCGAGGTCGTTGTTATCTTGTCTTTTTCAGCAACGAAGGCCGCGGAGTATGGGTCCCTGCGTTCGCAGGGACGACGATAGAATTCTGGCCTCTCGCCTGCATCCCAGATTGAGGCAGGCGATCTGTGGACTCAGCCTGTCCCAAAGAGTATTCCAGCATGAGCATTTTGAAATAGCTGCCCAGGTTCGCCGCCCGGGTTCCGAGCAATACTGATCGCAACGTAATTCGGTGACTGAGAGCGCGAAAACGACCGACCGATGAGTCTGCGCACCCGGCTATTGATTCTTGTTATCGCCGCGATGCTGGTGCCGGCCATCCTGGTGGGACTGCGCTTCATCCAGAATCGCACGAGCGAGATCAACGCCGCACTGGTCAACCTGTCGGCAACCGCCAACGATATTTCGCGCGACCTGAATGAAAAGGTTCAGGGCACCGCCCAGCTTCACTACGGCCTGGCCCGCGCCCGCGACCTCGACACCAGCGACAAGGAGGCCTGCTCCGCCTTCCTGTCCGACGTGCGCGAGGAATACCGCCAGTTCACCGGGATACTGACCATCAAGCCGGACGGCAGCCTGTTCTGCGACTCGCTGCGAACCAACCGGACCCTCGATCTCAGGGATCGCGAATATTTCAGGCATGCGATGATTGCCATCGGTGTCGTCACCCTGGAGCCGGTGTTCGGCCGGCTGACCGGAATATCCGTGCTGCAGATCGCCTACCCCGTGCGCTCGGAATCCGGAGAACTGAAATTTGTCCTGCTCGCGTCGTTCAATCTGAAGAAATTCGCGGAGGATCACGAGAAGCGCTCGTTGAACGAGAACGAGATCCTGCTGGTGGACCGGAAAGGCATGGTGCTCGTTGCGCCGCAGGGAAAGGGCTGGGCCGAGCCGGGCGCATCGATCGAGAAGTCGGAGCTGTTTCGTTTTGCCGGCACCTCGAGCGGCGAGCCGTTCCGCGAGGTGACCGACCGGGACGGCCGGACCCATGTCTGGGCCGTCGCCCGCTCCACCTCGGTCCGCGATGCCGGGCTCTATATCATGGTCGGACGGTCCAAGGACGGTCTGCTTGGCGCCGCCAACCGCCGCCTCTACGAAGATCTGGCGATGCTGGTGGTGGCCTCGCTGCTGCTGCTCGGGGGCTTGTGGGTGCTCGCGACCATGAGCGTCGGCCGTCAGGTCGGGCGCCTGGCTGCGATGGCGACGAGACTGGGACTTGGCGATCTCAGGGCGCGGATCGCCCTGCCCCATCCCGGCGGCGAACTCGGCGGACTGATGACGCTGCTCAACGATACCGCCGAATCGCTGGAGCGGCAGCGTGCCGCGATCGCCGAGCTCAATCAGAAACTCATCCAGTCCCAGAAGATGGAGGCGATGGGCCAGCTCACCGGCGGCGTGGCGCATGATTTCAACAATCTGTTGACCGTCATCCTCGGCAATGCGGAGCACCTCGCCGAGAGACTCGCCGGGCACAAGGAGCTGCGCGAGATCGCCGAGAGCATCGCGACCGCCGCCGAACGCGGATCGGACCTGACGCGAAGCCTTCTGGCGTTCGCGCGCAAGCAGCCGCTGACGCCGAAGGACATCGACATCGGCGAGAAAATTCTCGACATGGAGCCATTGCTGCGCCGGACGCTGGGCGAACACATCGAGTGCGAGTTTCACCTCGATCGGGATCGGTGGAAGGCCAGTGTCGATCCCGGCCAACTGGCGTCGGCGCTGCTCAATCTCGTGCTCAACGCGCGCGACGCCATGCCCCAGGGCGGCAAGCTGACGGTCGAGGTGAAAAATACGTCGCTCGGTGAGTCCGATGTCGACGTCAACGGCGAAGCGCACGCCGGCGACTATGTCATGGTCGCAGTCACCGATAGCGGCGTCGGCATGACCGCGGAGGTCGCCAGCCGCGCCTTCGAACCGTTCTTCACCACCAAGGAGGTGGGGAAAGGCACGGGTCTCGGCCTGAGCATGGTCTACGGATTTGTGCAGCAATCCGGCGGGGCGATGCAGATACGCACAGAACCGGGACAGGGCGCGGCGGTCAGGCTTTTCTTCCCTCGTGTCGGGTGGTCGCAGACGAGTGTAACGCCATCCGCCGGTCAGCGCGCAACGCCGACCGGCAACGAAACCATTCTCGTTGTCGAGGACGACGAAATGGTGCGCGGCTATGTCGAAGGCGAGCTGAAGGCGCTCGGCTATCGCGTCATCGTGACGCCGAACGGACCCGCGGCACTCGCGATATTGCGCAGCCCTGGCGAGATCGACCTGCTGTTTTCGGACGTCGTGATGCCCGGCGGCATGTTCGGGACCGAGCTTGCGAAGGAAGCAACCGGACTGCGGCCCGACCTGAAGATACTCCTGACCTCCGGCTACACCGAACGGCCCGTCGAAGCGGTCGACGGGCTCGGACGAAAGGTGCAGGTCCTGCACAAGCCCTTCCGCCGGCACGACCTGGCGTCAACGCTGCGCTCTGTTCTGAAGGCAGGCTGACCGATAGTTTAGCTGGGGGTGTACGCCGGCTACCTGCCCTTCTGGATTCGCGTGATCATGAAGCCGCTCTCGCCGCTCTCTGCCTCGAACTTGACGGTGTCGCCGACCTTGACCTGCTTAAGCATCGCGCGATCCCTGACCTCATAGAGCAGGGTCGTGTCCTCCTTGAAGCCAAGGCTCGGAGCAGGACCCTGTTTCATCATGATGCTCCCGCTACTCTCATCGATCTTCTTGACCTCGCCGGTAATCGTTGCGTCCTGCGCAACGGCACCATTTCCCAACATGGCCATCAAAAGCGCCGTGCCAGCCACCCGCTTGAAAACTTTCAAAATGGACTCCTCTTCGTATCATCAGTCTCGTTCGAGGATTCCAATAGGCTGATCGCGTATCTCGATTGCGATTTCAGCTTGGCTTGCACTCATACGGACTGCATCGCCATCAGTGGCGGTCGCGGCGAATCTATGGCGGTGCAGCAAAATCGGATGCGTGGTTAATCGTTAGCCGTTCATTGCGCACGCATGCTGAAGCAATTGCGCATCACTCATAAGCGCGCCGGATCGCTCGATCTATTTCATCAATCAGCGAGCATCTGATTGCCGGTACTCAAACACTGGCGTTCGACCTCAAGAGGCTCAGACGCGTAACGTCAACCGGATCGCGTCATTCGAGCGGGAATTCAGCCGGCACCATCTGGCTGCGACGCTGCGCTCGGTTCTCAACGCGAGCTGACCGACAGCTTAGCTGGGCTACTCAGCTTCGAGCCGCGAGAACCGGAAATTGCAGTGGCTCGCGCCGCCGGCCAATGTTTGGGTCCGTTGCAGGCGAATGCCACGCGTTGCATATGCGTCGAAATCGAGCCCACACAGGTGCGGCAGGATTTCCTGGTCGCCGTGACGGGCAGCAAACTTGCAGAAGCCGCAAGCCTTGTAATCGATGCCGAATTCAAAGGTGTCGCCGGGGCCAGGCTCGACGAAATCGTAGACGAAATCCTCGGGATATTCTTCCGCGTGACTTCTTGCGGCCTGCTCGCGTATCAGGGTCTGGTTCTCCGCGGACATGAACTGACGCCCTGAGGCGAGACGTTCTGCCTCGGGTATCCTGAGCAATTGCGCCCTGTAACTCTCACGCTCGATCTCGCCGATGACCGGGAGCGCCACGCCATGCCGCCTGAGGACGCGCCCGATGGCCATGAAGCCCAGCAAGCGCATGAAGAAGTCGCTCATGCGGCCGGCCGAACCGCCGACATAGGGCATCTGGGCGAGGACGATTTCGAATTCGTCCATCACCTCCAGCTTGACCTTGTCGAGATCCGCGAGCTGCGTGCGTTCGCGCAACATCGCTTCGGCAAGATCGAGGCGCTGCCGCATGGCGGCTTCCATCGCGCCGCGATGCGCCCGGTAATAGGGATGGATTTCCGTCATGAGCTGTCCTCAACCGCAAAGCCAATTTATTGCAGGCTGGCCCTCCCATACACGCGCAAAGCCGCCTCGCAGCCATAGATTTTGTTTACTAGACCGCCTGGCCCGGCACCGGCGCGATGATCCGGCGGTAGAGATGCCAGGTGGCGTGGCCGAGCACCGGCAGCGTCACCACGAGGCCGAGGAAGTACGGCACCGCCGACACCGCAAGCAGCACCACGATGAGTGCGGCCCAGCAGATCATCGGCACCGGGCTGGTCACCACCGCGCGAACGCTCGTGATCATCGCAGTGACGAAATCGACGTCGCGATCGAGCAGCAGCGGAAACGACACCACGGTGAGCGAGAACAAGATCAGCGACAGCGCAGCACCAACCGCGTTGCCGATGGCGAGAAACAATAGCCCCTCATTGGTGGTGAGCACCACCGTGATGAACTCGCGCAGGCTGGAGAACGAGGCGTTGAGCCCGAGCAGCAGTGCGATCAGGAGCCGCACCTGGTACATCCAGATCACGAACACGAACAGCGTGACGAACGCCATCCAGCCGATCTCGCCGCGCGTCCTCACGGTGGCCCAGATGGCGGCAAACGAGATCGGCAGCCCGGCCTCGCGGCGGCGGCTCACCTCGTAAAGCCCTGTCGCGACGAACGGGCCGATCATCGCAAAGCCGGCGGCGAGCGGATAGGCCAGATAGACCATGCCGAACGCCGTTAGGCAGAGCACGATCGCGATCCCGCCGGCGGCATAGAGCGCGCCAAAGGCGAGGCCATATAGCGGCACCGCCTGGAAATCCCGCAACCCCTCGATCAGCGCCTCCGCGATGTCGGCTGCCGCAATGGGCCGCACCACCGGATCGACCTTGCCGGAAATCGTCGTCATCGATCCCTCCTCTGCTCGTTTTGGGGCATTGAGGCAGGGTGCGCGGGAAGAGTGTTGATCTTGGTCAAGTTCCGCCTGGGTGATCTGCTTTCACCGTCGGGTCTGTCGCAAGTGCCCGCCCGTTCACTCGTCGTACGCGGGCTTGACCCGCGTATCCATCACTCTTCAAAGAGAGTCTTGCGAAGTGCGATGGATTGCCGGGTCAAGCCCGGCAATGACGGACCTGCCTATCCCAGCGCCCGCAGCTCGCGCCGCAGCACTTTTCCCGTCGCGGTCATCGGCAGCGTATCGGCGAACTGCACGAAGCGCGGGTATTCATGGGCGGCGAGTTGCACCTTGACGAACTCCTGAATGTCGCGCGCCAGCGCGTCGCTCGCCGCAAAGCCGGGGCGCAGCACGATCCAGGCCTTGATCGATTCGGTGCGGATCGGATCGGGAATGCCGACCACCGCCGACATCGCCACCGCCGGATGCTTCATCAGCGTGTGTTCGATTTCCGCAGGCCCAACGCGATAGCCCGCCGTGGTGATGACGTCGTCCTCGCGGCTGACGTACCAGAAATAGCCGTCCTCATCCTGCACGCCGAGATCGCCGGTCAGCAGGAATTCGCCGGCGTATTTTTTCGCGGTCGCTTCCGGATTCTTCCAGTATTCGATCATGGTGCAGGGACAGGGCTGGCGCACGCCGATGATGCCGCGCTGCCCGCGCGGCAGTTCCTCGCCCTTGTCGTTGACGATGCGGACGTCGAAGCCCGGCGTCGCCTTGCCCATCGAGCCGGGGCGGATCGGAAACAGGTTCGAGTTGCTGCCGATCACGAGATTGCACTCGGTCTGGCCGAACACTTCGTGCGCATCGATGCCGAAGGTCTCGCGCACCCAGCCGTGCAATTCACCGCCAAGCGATTCGCCGCCGGTGAAGATGCTGCGCAGGTTCAAGCCGGGATTTTTCACATCCGCCTGCCGCATCAGCTTCAGCGCCGTCGGCGGCAGGAATACATTGCGGATACCGAGTTCGGCCATCATCGCCATCGCCGCCTGCGGCTCGAACTTCCGCGCGCGATGCCCGACCATGGGGATGCCGTGGTACCAGAACGCAAACAGGCCGTTGATCAGCCCGCCGATCCAGGCCCAGTCGGCCGGCGTCCACATCAGGTCGCCCGGACGCGGCAGGAAGTTGTGGCACATCTCGACATTGGGCAGATGTCCGAGCACGACGCGATGGGCGTGGAGCGCGCCCTTCGGATTGCCTGTCGTACCCGAGGTGTAGATGATGAGGGCTGGATCGTCGCATGATGTATCGACGGTGGTAAAATCCGGCGATGCGGCTTTCAGCGTCGGCCAGAACGGCTTGGTGCCCGCAGGCGTCTTGTCGCCGATGACATAGATCTGCTGCAGCGCCGGAAGACGATCGCGGATTTTGGCGAGCTTTTCCCAGCCGCTCTCATCGGTGACGATGGCCCTGGCTTCCGAATTCGACAGGCGGAATTCAAGCGCATCCTCGCCGAACAGCGCAAACAGCGGGATCGAGATCATCGCGGCACGGAACGCCGCGATATGCGCGATCGGCAATTCCAGCGATTGCGACAGGAACACCGCGACGCGGTCGCCGCGCGCGAGACCATCGGCCTTCAGCACATTGGCGAAACGCCGCGACATCTCCGCGACCTCGTCGAACGAGGTGCGCGTCGTGCCGCCGCCCTCATCGACATAGAGCAGCGCGAGGCGCTTGGTGCCGTCGGCATGACGGTCGCAGCACGCGACCGCCATGTTGAAGCGTTCGGGAATGTCCCAGCGGAAGTTGCGGTAGAGTTCGTCGTAGGTTGCGGCTTCGGTGAGCATGGCCTTGGTGTTTCCGTCCTTCGTCACGTCTTTTTGCTTATGGCTAGTTTTAAAGACGTGGATGCCCGGGACAAGCCCGGGCATGACCTGGAGAGACATTTTGTAGCTCTTTAGCCCAGGCCTAGAACGATAGCGCCTCCTCCATATCAAGCTCGGCCTTGAGGCTTGCGACGTCGCGATAGATCGAGGCCACGGCAAGCACGCGGCCCTTGAGCTTGTACTGGACCAGGCAATCCCTGCCGGCGATGCTGCCGTCCACGGCTATTTCGTCCCATTTCTCGGCATGACCGACATAGTTGATCGGCACGTCGTAATGCTGGCTCCAGAAGAACGGCACGGCATCGAAGCGTTCGAGTTGCCCGAGCATGTTGCGCGCCGCGGTCTGGCCCTGACGCTCGGCCACCACCCAATGCTCGACGCGGATTTTCTCGCCGGAATGCGGATCGGGCCAGCGCGCGATATCGCCCGCCGCGTAAACGCCGGAGACGCTGGTTTCCAGATAGATATTGACGGTGACGCCGCGATCGACCGCGAGCCCGGCCTTCTCAGCCAGTTCAAGACGCGGGCGCACGCCGACGCCGACCACCACGAGATCGGCCTCGATCACGCTGCCGCTTTTCAGCGTCGCGCGCTTGCCGTCGATCGCGGTGACGGTATCGCCGAGATGGAAGATGATGCCATGCTCCTCGTGCAGGGCGCGGACGAAGTCGCCCATCTCGGGCCCCAGCACGCGCTCCATCGGCCGCTGCTCCAGCCCGACGACGTGGACCTCGATATTTCGGGCGCGCAGCGAAGCTGCGACCTCGAGCCCGATAAAGCTCGCGCCGATCACGACCGCTCGCTGCGCGCCATCGGCCGAGGCAATGATCGCGCGGGAGTCGTCCAGCGAGCGCAGCACGTGGACATGGGGCTGATCCATGCCCGGTATCGGGAGGCGCACCGGCTCCGCGCCGGTCGCCAGCAGCAGGCGGTCGTATGGGATGGTCTCGCCGCCGGCGATCACGACATGGCGTGCGGCGGTGTCGATCGACGCGACCTCGGTCTTCAGCCGAAGGTCGATCTTCGCCTCGCTGTAAAAATCATCCGGCCGCAGCGGCACCCAGTCCTCCGGCGCGCTGCCGGCAAGGTAGTCCTTCGACAGGTTCGGCCGGTCCACCGGCGCGGCCGTGTCGTTGCTGAGCATCACGATGCTGCCGCGATATTCCTGCCGCCGCAGCATCTCGGCTGCGGCAAAGCCCGCCGCGCCGCCACCGACGATCACGATACGGCCGGGCACGTCAGTTTCCGGCTGCACCTGCGAATTGACCCGCGGCTTCGGCTGTTCACGCTTCTCGCGAACGAAGACGCGGTCACTTCTTAGCTCTACCTTCCAGACGGCGACCGGGCTGAGCGCGGGCGCGCGGACGGCTTCGCCGGTGCGGAAGTCGAAGCAGGCGTGATGCCAGGGACAACGGATGCCCTCGCCGGTCACGAGGCCTTCGGCAAGCGGGCCGTGATAATGGCTGCAATGCGCGCCGATCGCGAAAACTTCCGATCCCGACCGCACCAGCAGGACTTCTTCGTCGCCGACGTGACCAAGCAGCGTCTCGCCGTCGAGTTCGGACAGCGGTACGCCCTTTGACAGATCGGGACCGGCGGGCGGAGCTTGCTGATCGGCCATCTATTCCTCCGCTGTGTCGTGCCTGCTCTTGTCGCGCTAGGTCGCCATTCCCAGAAATTCCTGACGGGTCAACGTGTTGTCGCGAAAGCAGCCCAGCATGCGGCTGGTCACGAGATCGGTGTCCGGCTTGTGCACGCCGCGCGTCGTCATGCAGTGATGCGATGCCTTGATAATGACGCCGACGCCCTGCGGTTCCAGAACGTCATTGATGGTGTTGGCGATCTGCGCCGTCATCTTTTCCTGGATCTGCAGCCGCCTGGCATAGACGTCGACGACGCGCGCCAGCTTGCTGATGCCGACCACCCGGCCGTTTGGAATGTAGGCCACCCAGGCCTGTCCGATGATCGGCGCCATGTGATGTTCGCAATGGCTCTCGAACCGGATGCCGCGCAGCGCGATCATCTCGTCGTAACCCTCGATCTCCTCGAAGGTCTTCTTGAGGATCTCAACCGGGTCCTGAGCGTAGCCGGCGAAGAATTCCTCGAACGCGCGCGTCACGCGCGCCGGCGTCTCGCGCAAGCCGTCCCGTTCCGAATCTTCGCCAGTCCACCGGATGATGGTGCGCACCGCCGCCTCGACCTCGGCCCTGCCTGGCCTCTGGATCTTCGGCGGCGACACTCTTGCGCCGTCCAGCGCATGTACTCTTGGATTCATTGAGATGCCTTTCCACGACGTTTGCCAACCGAGCCTGAACCCGTTGGATGTTGCGTCAGCGGAAAGGTTCCCGGGGAAAAGCTAGCCCGACAGCGCCGCCTTCACCATGCCGCTGGCCTTGCCGAAATCCATCTGGCCGGCGAATTTCGCGCGCAGCACGCCGATCACCTTGCCCATGTCCTTCATGCCCGCGGCCCCGGTCTCGGCGATCGCGGCCGAGATCGCGGCATTGACCTCGTCGTCCGACATCTGCTTCGGCAGGTAGGCCGAGATCACTGCGATCTCCTCGCGCTCCTGCGCGGCAAGCTCGGCGCGTCCGCCCTTGTCGTACAGCTCGACGGATTCCTGGCGCTGCTTGATCATCTTCTGCAGCAGGCCGAGCAGGTCGCCATCGGAAAGCGGCGGTTTGCCCTGCCCGCGCGCCTCGATATCGGCGTTCTTGATCGCTGAATTGACCATGCGCAGCGTGGAGAGCTTGCGCTCCTCCTTGGCCTTCATCGCGTCCTTGACGGCGTTGTTGATGTCGTCGCGCAGCATGGTTTCCTCGCTGTGAAAATGCTGAGAATTGGCTCTCGAGCAGAGACTCTCGGTTAATCCTTGCCGCCTATATAAGGACTGGCATGAAGGTCGAAAAGCATTTTGCTGCGCTGGTATTGTGCCTTGCGGTGCTTTGGGCGAGCCGCTTTGCGCCGCCCTATTCGTGCGCAGCTCTTCGCGACATGCACGTTGAAGGGGGATCTTCGTGGGTGGCCATCGCGGGATGCGGCCTCCTTCTGACCGTCTTTCTGTATCTGCTCGTTTACGACGGGGTTTCCTACCTGGGAGCAGAGCTTCGATCATCTCGATATCTATCCGGAGGACGGCACGCTGCCGATTTCCTTAACAACCAAGCTGCTGCTCGTTTACCCGCTCGATCTTGCCGTCGTCACCTTCCTCCTGCTGCCTTTCTGGACGAAATGCGCCTATTGCAGCTGACGCTGTGCGCTTCGCCGGCCGTCTCCTTGGCCGGCGAATTCGGGGTGGCGTAACCGCGACGGGGGTCGGGTTCCTTGTTTCAAGCATGGAAAATGCCCGAAACCGCATGTGAATCGGCGGTTTTCGGCTTTGACGCCTGCGGATGTGGCGTCTATGAAGTGCGCTCATGACAACATCTGACAGTTCCTCAGCCTGGCCGGACCACAAACCGACCGCGCTCCTCGTGCTTTCCGATGGCACCGTGCTGGAGGGCTTTGGCCTCGGCGCGGAAGGCCACGCCGTCGGCGAGGTTTGCTTCAACACCGCGATGACCGGCTATGAGGAGATCCTCACCGATCCCTCCTATGCGGGGCAGCTCATCACCTTCACCTTCCCGCATATCGGCAATGTCGGTACCAACGACGAAGACATCGAGACGGTGAACATGGCGGCGACGCCGGGCGCGCGCGGCGTGATCCTGCGCACCGCCATCACCGATCCCTCGAACTACCGCGCCACCAAGCATCTCGATTCCTGGCTGAAAGCGCGCGGCATCATCGGCCTCTCCGGCATCGACACCCGCGCCCTGACCGCGCTGATCCGCACCAAGGGCATGCCCAATGCCGTGATCGCGCATTCGAAAAGCGGCCAGTTCGACCTGCACGGGCTGAAGGAAGAGGCGCGCGAATGGCCTGGCCTCGAAGGCATGGACCTGGTGCCGATGGTGACCTCCGGCCAGCGCTTCACCTGGGACGAGACGCCATGGGCCTGGCAGCAGGGCTTTGGCCGGCAGACCGAGCCCGAGTTCAACGTGGTCGCGATCGACTACGGCATCAAGCGCAACATTCTGCGGCTCTTGGCCGGCGAAGGCTGCAAGGTCACGGTGGTGCCGGCGACGACGTCGGCCGAAGACATTCTGGCGATGAAGCCGGACGGCGTGTTTCTTTCCAACGGCCCGGGCGATCCGGCCGCGACCGGCAAATACGCGGTGCCGGTGATCCAGCAGGTGATCGCTTCGGGCACGCCGACATTCGGGATTTGTCTGGGCCACCAGATGCTGGGCCTGGCCGTCGGCGCCAAGACCATGAAGATGCATCAGGGCCACCACGGCGCCAATCACCCGGTCAAGGACGAGACCACCGGCAAGGTGGAAATCACTTCCATGAACCACGGCTTTGCCGTGGACCAGGCGACGCTGCCCGAGGGCGCAACGCAGACCCACATCTCGCTGTTCGACGGCTCCAATTGCGGCATCCAGCTCGACGGCAAGCCGGTGTTCTCGGTGCAGTACCACCCGGAAGCTTCTCCGGGCCCGCGCGACTCGCACTACCTGTTCAAGCGCTTTGCCGACCTGATGCGGGCGAACAAGCGGACGTAGGGCCCACTTGTCATTGCCGGGCTTGACCCGGCAATCCATCTTTTGAAGAGTGATGGATGCCCGGGTCAGGCCCGGGCATGACGACTGCTATTTGCCGACAGCAGTATTCATTCCTGCGCAGTTTATTCGCTGAACGTCATAGACCGTAGGACGCACCTTCCATGCCCGACAGCCCCACCGCCCCCGAGGCCGAATTCGGCGTAACGCCAACCGAGGTGATCGCGTCGATGTCCGGCCTCGACTTCGTCCGCGCCATGTTCGACGGCAAGCTGCCGACGCCGCCGATCATGCAGAATGTCGGGCCGTTCGATCAGACCGCCGAGAAGGGCCTCGTCGTGTTCCACAGCGTGCCGGGCTTCCGTCACTACAATCCGATCGGCTCGGTGCATGGCGGCTATGCCGCGATCCTCCTGGATTCCGCGATGGGGCTCGCCGTTCAGACGACGCTTCCCGCCGGCACCGGCTACACCACGCTGGAATTCAAGATCTCCTTCATCCGCGGCATGAGCAAGGATAGCGGAGTGGTCCGCACCGAGGGCAAGACGCTCAATGCCGGCCGCCGCGCCGCCACCGCCGAGGCGCGCATCACCGACGCCAACGGCCGCCTGCTCGCGCACGCCACGACGACGTGTCTGGTTTTCGAGTATCTAAAGGGAACGTGACGAAGGCCGCGGAGAGGATCAGGTGTAAACGAAGGTCTGCAGGGCGATGCGTTCCACCGGATCGTAGTAGAGAAGAATATCGTCGGCGCCGGCGTCGCGATAGCGCCAGCCCGGAACGGATGCGATGAAGCGGTACAGTCGCCCATCCCATGTTCTTGGCGCCGCATCGTCGTCGGAGTAGGTGAACGCTGCTCCCGGCACGTCCGACCACACCATGTTGCAAACCGGCGCAACCCCTCCGAGCTGAGACAGAGCCTCTACCGGCACTGGTTTGCTGCCTTTAAACAACTGACAGATTTGGCCGGTGTGTTCAAACACTGCCTTGTGGGCAGCGAAACTCGCGTGCTGTTCTTTATAGAGCTCGGCAATGGAATAGGGGATGCTATCGTCCAGCTCCGACTCGTCGGCATTTTCGATCTCAAAGAACCGGAAATCCCCCAGAAGCTCATAACGGTGCTCCGGCGTCAGTCGAAAGCCGATCCAGTTCGGTTGCAGGTAGGGCCCCCACGCTTCCTTCCCGCCGTTACCCGGATAGCCCTCGCAGGGCTCGATCGGGCTAACCAGATGAATCCAGCCTGACAATGCGGGATCGACCGTAGACAAATCGATTGAAACGAGCGGGTTCAGATGGCGCGCATATCGCGCCACGGGTTCGGCGAAAACGGTTTCCGCGGCAGGAAACGGCCTCAAGAGGGACTTTGGCTGCATCAAATTTGGCATATGGCCTCGTCGACGAACATGCTACCTAAAGGCGCATTCTTCTGGGATGTGCCGTCCTCTATCGGTTTCCTGCGCAGTGAGCAACAGGCGACGATACGGTCTCTCTCGGCTTTTCGAGCTATCAAAGGGAACGTGCCGCGCTGAACGCAGTTTGATCTTCGCGGGATTGTAGGGTGGGCAAAGCGAAGCGTGCCTACCACGTCCATTGTTGCTGCGGGTTGGTGGGCAGGGCGCAAGAGCGCCTTTGCCCACCCTACGCAATGCGAATTTGTGGAGAGCAACCATGCCCGTCGTCAGCGCCGATATCGAGCCGCTCGCCTTCCAGTTCGAGGACGACGGCCTCGTCCCCAACAATCCGATGCCGTTCCTGGTCTACAAGGGCGCGGTCGACGTTGCGAACGATCATCCGGAGAAGACCATCGAGGGCCTGTTCGGCGCCAATGGCTGGGGCGCGATGTGGCGCAACGGCGTCTACGATTATCTGCACTACCACGCCACCGTGCATGAGGTGCTCGGCGTTGCGCGCGGCCACGCTCGCGTGCAGTTCGGCGGCGACCACGGCAAGGCGCTGGAAATCTCCGCGGGCGACGTCGCGATCCTGCCGGCCGGCACCGGCCATCAGTTAATCTCGGCAAGCGACGATTTCTGCGTGGTCGGCGCCTATCCGCCCGGACCGCCAATGCAGATCACGCGGCCGACGCCGGAAAACCATGCGAAGGCGCTGAAGACGATCCCCGAAGTCGCCGTACCGAACACCGATCCGGTGCGGGGAGAAAGCGGCCCGCTGGTCCGGCTATGGAAGCGCAGCGCGCGTTAAGCGGGTGGAAACCATCAGCCGCGGCTGGCGATTTGCATCTTCTGGTCGGCCGGAAGCTGCGGCGCGGGCTCCGCTGAAGACAGCCGCATCGCGGCAACACGGGCGACAAAAAGCCCGATGACGAGATTTGCCCGCTCGATCTCGAGCTTGTCGCGGATCGGTCCGTTCGGAGCGGTGGCACACATGGTCTTGATGCAATCGAGGGTGCGGGACAATGAATCGACGACCGTCAATATCGGTTCGATCGACGGTGGGGCCACCGCTGACGGTCCCGACACGGCTTCAGCCGCGCGGGGAAATTCAACCACTTTTCGCATTCATTCGATTCCAAACTAGAAGAGCCTGTAGCGCGCGGCCGGGTTGTGCCCGGATCATTCTGCTCGGGATCATCGGCCGCCACCCATCATAGCGTCGCCTCGCACAGGCTCGCTTAAATTGATTATCGGAATCTTGCAGCACAACCTTAATATGTGCGCATTTTTTACGCGCTTTGCGCGCCTGCCGGCTCCCGGGATGCCGCGTATGGAACTGGTTTAGATCCTCTTAACGTCAAGCCCGCTGGCGTCAGCTTCGAGAGCCTTGACTTAAGTCAACACACGCCGCGGCGCTTCATGCGGCGGTGACACATCAAGGCCCGCGACCCAACTCCACCCGTTAAAAGGCTTGCGCGTTTCAAGCCGCATTTGAAAACGGAGGTCACGCGCATCGCCTGGCCGCAACAGATGCTGCGAGCTTCTCGCAAACCACCACAGCAGCAGACATCGAAAGAGGAGAAATTGGAATGTTTCGGAGAATTCTGACACTCACCTTGCCTCTCTGCCTTGGCGTGGCGGCGCCTGTGGCACTGGCCCAAAGCGCGGCACCTGCAATCACCGAGGAAGCGGCACATGCGATCGCGGTGGACGCCTATGTCTACTTTTATCCCCTCCTGACGATGGACATCACGCGGAAGCAATTCACCAACGTTGAACCGGGCAAGGAAAACTTCAAAGGCCCCATGAACACCTTCGTCAACGTACCCGAATACCCACCGGCGAATTTCAGGGGCGTGGTGCGTCCTAACTTCGATACGCTCTATTCCGCCGCCTGGCTGGATCTGACCAGGGAGCCGGTCGTCATCTCGGCTCCGGATACCAATGGGCGCTATTATCTGCTGCCAATGCTGGACATGTGGTCGGATGTCTTCGCCTCACCCGGCTGGCGCACGACAGGTACCAAAGCGGGGACTTTCCTGGTGACGCCTCCCGGCTGGCGGCCCGATCTGCGCGAAAGGTTTGCCGAGGAGTTCAGGCTTCCGACAGAGACACAGCGTATCGACGCGCCGACCCCTTACGTCTGGATCATCGGCCGCACAAAGACGGACGGCCCGCCGGACTACGATGCGGTCCACAAGATCCAGGCCGGCTATAAGGTCTCGCTGCTTTCCGAGTACGGCAAGACGCCGAAGCCGACCGAGGTCAAGATTGATCCCAGCGTCGACATGAAGACGGCGCCCAAGCTGCAGGTCGACAACATGTCGGCGGGCGTGTACTTCGCGCAGGCCGCCGAGTTGCTGAAGCTTCACCCGCCTCACATCACCGATGAGCCGATCATCGCGCAAATGAAGAGGATCGGCATCGATCCCGGCAAGAGCTTTGAAATCAGCAAGCTCGATCCGATCCTGCAACGGGCGCTGGAGACCGCTCCGCAGGATGGACAAAAGCTTATGGCGTGGAAGGTGCCGACGCTGGCGCGCGTTGCAAACGGCTGGTCGATGAACACCGACACGATGGGTGTTTACGGCAACTATTATTTGAAGCGGGCCATTGTCGCGCAAGTCGGGCTCGGCGCCAATTTGCCGGAGGACGCCATCTATCCGCTTAATCTAGCCGACGACACCGGCAGGCCGCTGGACGGGGCCAACAAGTATACGATCACGTTCGAGAAGAGCGCCGCCCCTCCGGTCAATGCTTTCTGGTCGATCACGCTCTACGACAAGGAAGGCTTCCAGGTCGCCAACGCGCTGAACCGCTTCGCGGTAAGCAGCTGGATGCCGTTCAAATACAATGGCGACGGTTCGCTCGATCTTTATTTCCAGAACGAGAGCCCCGGCAAGGACAAGGAAGCCAACTGGCTTCCGGCGCCGAAAGAGCCATTCAATCTGACGATGCGTCTGTACGCGCCGAGGTCAGAGGCGCTGACCGGCAAATGGAATCCGCCGCCGGTTGTGAGGTCGCAGACAACGGTGGGCATATCGGCCCAATGAAAGTTGACGGCAAGCCGGCGCTTCGGCGCCGGCGGCCGGCCGCGCAAAACACCGGATGCCTGACAACGAGCGGACCGGGGCCTTTTTCAAAAAGGATTCTCACAATTCGTCGCGTCTCAGGTTGGGCTTCGCTGCACAAACGAGAGGGGAAATCCCATGATCGACGAACAGAACAAGAGTCGGCCGAAACAGCAATGGCTATTGGCGACCGGTCTTGCGACTTTGCTGGTCACTTTTCCAGCTCTTCTCGCCGGATCGGCAGCGGCCCAGCAAATCACCGGCACGCCGGGTACGCCCGGCGCCACGATGACACTCGATGGCAAGCAGCTTCCGCCCGAGCCGCCGAAGTTCGGCGGTGTGATCAACGAGACGGCCAAGGATTCCAAGCCGTACTGGCCGCCGTCGGTGGTGCCGCCCAAAGGCGCGCCAAACGTGCTGCTGATCATGACCGATGACCAGGGCTATGGCGTTTCCGGCACCTTCGGCGGTGTCATCCCGACCCCGAACATGGATCGAATCGCCAAGACGGGCCTGCGCTATACGCAGTTTCACTCGACGGCGCTGTGCTCGCCGACGCGGGCAGCGCTGATTACCGGCCGCAACCACCATTCGGTCGGGTACGGCGTCATCGGCGAAATGTCGACCGGCTATCCCGGCTATGATTCCGTCATCGGCCAGGAGAGCGCGACGATCGGAACCATTCTCCGCGACAACGGATATGCCACGTCGTGGTTCGGCAAGAACCATAATACCCCGACCTATCTGTACAGCGCGGCCGGACCATTCGACCAATGGCCGATCGGCATGGGGTTCGAATATTTCTACGGGTTCATGGGCGGCGAGACCGACCAGTGGACGCCCTACTTGTTCCGCAACACGACCCAGGTATTTCCGTGGATCGGCAAGCAAAACTACAACCTCATCACCGACATGGCCGATGACGCCATCAACTACATGAACGGCCTGAACGCCGCCGCTCCCGACAAGCCGTTCTTTGTCTATTACGTGCCGGGCGGCACGCATTCGCCGCACCAGCCCAAGAAGGAGTGGATCGACAAGTTCAAAGGCAAGTTCGACATGGGATGGGAGAAGCTGCGCGAGCAGATCTTCGCCAACCAGAAGCGGCTCGGGGTAATCCCCGAGAACACCAGGCTTACCCCCTGGCCGGATACACTGCCGAAGTGGGACTCGCTTTCCTTCGTGCGAAAGAAGCTGTACGCGCGGGAAGCCGAGGTGTTTGCCGGCTACGCGGCCTACACCGACTACGAGATCGGCCGCGTCATCCAGGCGGTCGAGGACATGGGCAAGCTCGACAATACGCTGATCATCTATATCAGCGGCGACAACGGCACCAGCGCAGAGGGCACGCTTGAAGGCACACCGAACCAGATGACCGCCTACAACGGCGTTCTGGATCTTCCGGAAGCCGAGTTGATGCTGAATTATGAAGCCTGGGGCTCCGACAAGACCTACCCACATATGTCAGTGGCCTGGTCATGGGCGTTCGACACGCCGTTCAAATGGACCAAGCAGGTGGCATCTCACTTCGGCGGCACACGACAAGGCATGGCGATATCCTGGCCCGCTCGCATCACGGACGCCGGCGGCATCCGCACCCAGTTCCACCACATCATCGACATCGTGCCGACCATCCTCGATGTCGCGGGCATCCAGGCGCCCGCGACGGTCAACGGGATCGCGCAAAAGCCGATCGAGGGCGTGAGCATGGCCTACACGTTCGACAAGGCGAATGCCAACGCCCCCTCGAAGCGCGACACGCAGTATTTCGAGATGTTCGCCAATCGCGGAATCTACCACGACGGTTGGTATGCATGCTCGACGCCCCCGGTGCCGCCCTGGCTTCTGGGAACGTCCAAGCTGCCCGAGATCAACGACTACAAATGGGAACTTTACAACATCGCCGAGGACTATTCGCAAGACAACGACCTCGCCGCCAGGAATCCCGACAAGTTGAAGGAGATGCAGGCGTTGTTCCTGACGGAGGCGGCGAAATACCAGGTCTTGCCGCTGGACAACTCGATCCTGCCGCGGCTCGTGACACCGCGGCCGAGCGCGACCGCCGGACGAACTGTTTTCACGTATTCCGGTGAAAATTCCGGCATTCCGGATGGGAGCGCTCCGAGCATCCTCAACAAGGATTACACCATCACCGCCGAGATTACCGTTCCGCAGGGCGGTGCGGAGGGAATGATCGTTACCCTGGGCGGTCGCTTCGCCGGATACGCTCTCTACCTGCTCAAGGGCAAACCGGTGTTTTCCTATAACATGCTCAATCTCAAGCGGTACCGCTGGGAGGGTGGCGTTGGAAGTCGCGATGTCTTTGGCGATGCGCTCAAGCCCGGCAAGCACACGATTGTGTTTGACTTCAAGTATGATGGACCCGGCCCGGGCAAGGGCGGCACCGGCGTGCTCACGGTTGACGGCAAGCAGGTCGCCAAAAAGTCGATGCCGCACTCGATTCCCTTCCTGATGGCGATCGACGAAACCTTTGATATCGGCAGTGACACCCGCACCACGGTGGACGACAGCTACAAGCTGCCGTTCCGCTTCACCGGCAAGATCGACAAGCTGACCTACAAGCTTGGCCCGACGCAAATGTCGGGTGGCGAGCAAAAGCTGATGCGGCACGCGCTCGAAAGGGCGAGAGACTAGGCCAGTATTCGTTGATCTGCGGGCATCGGAAGGGTGCCCGCAGATTCATCGTTGCGAACTCAAAACGGCCGCAAACCGACCAGGACGCGACGGGAAGGTCCATCGGAACGCACGCGCTGCAGAACGCAGGAGCGGCCAAGGCCACCCTGCTATTCTGCGAGCCCGGGCGTCATCACGCCGCGTTGTCGCCTTCCTGGCGGCTGGCCTCGAACAGGAACCAGGTCCGGCGTTCGGTCTCGTCGATGAAGACCTCGATCAGGCTCGCGGTGCCGGAATCTTCATATTCGTCGCAAAGCTTGTGCGCCTTGCGCATCGCAGCCGCCATCTTCTTGTTGTCCTCCATCAATTCGCGCAGCATTTCGCGCGGCGGCACATACTGCTCATTATTGTCCTGGATGGTCTGCAGCTTCGCGATCTGTCCAATCGAGCGGATCGTGATACCGCCGAGCTTGCGCACGCGTTCGGCGAGTTGGTCGGTGGTGGCGAAGATCGCGTCCGATTGCTCATCCAGCATCAGGTGATAGTCGCGGAAGTGCCGGCCGCTGATGTGCCAGTGGAAGTTCTTGGTCTTCAGATAGAGCGCGAAGGCGTCGGCCAGCAACGTGTTGAGCGAGGCCGAAATCTTCTCTACGCCGGCCTGCGGCAGGTCGGTCGGCGTGTCGAGTTCGGGGGAGACTTTGTCGGGCTTGGTGGCTTTGCTCACGATGAACCTTCCTGTTAGGAACCGGACAGCGGCGGCAGTCTAGATTGGCCGCCGACCACCTAACGCATCACCTTACCCTCGGTTCCCCCGCCGGAACCGCAGTCTTGCCGGGCGCCGCACGCATGGAAGAATGGATCGACTATTACGATTCCACGCATACGATCTATGCGAGCAAGCTGCACCGCGACCTGCATTTCCAGGTCATCGCGCGCGACATCATCGGCTACATCTCCGCGCCGAACCAGGTGGTGCTGGACTATTCCTGCGGCGAAGCGCTCTCCGCGGCGAGGGTGGCGGATGCCTGCGCCAAGCTGTATCTGGCCGAGCCCGCGCCCGGCGTTCGCGGCCGGCTGATCGCGCGCTTTGCGCCCAACACCAAGATCCGCGTCCGCTCGCTGGATGACCTGCGCACGATGGAAGAGAGGTCGGTCGATCTCGCTGTCATGAATTCGGTCGCGCAATACATGACGCCGGCGGAACTGGATTCCGCCTTTGCCGTCATTCGCCGGCTGCTGAAGCCCGCCGGCCGCCTGGTGCTGGGCGACATCCTGCGGCCCGAGGTCGGCATGGGGCGCGACGTGCTGGCGCTGCTGAAATTCGCCAAATCCCACGGCTTCCTGAGGGACGCGCTGTACGGTCTGGCGAGCACGGCGCTGTCGGATTACCGGCAATTGCGCACCCGGATCGGGCTGCAGCGCTACGGCGAAGACGAGATGATCAAGAAGTTCGCCGCCGCCGGCTTCAGCGCATCGCGCGCCCGTGTCAACATCGGCCACAACCCGTGGCGGATGACCTTCGTGGCGCGGCACGCTCTCACGCGCGCTTAAGTGATCGAACCTCCCGCCGGCATTGTTAACGTTAAACTGCGGAAAGCATGGTTCGCCACGCCGGGATCGGCGATGATGACCGCGGCCCGGTGGCGGAAGCGTCGACGCGGGAGCAGTGCAATGCTCCTTATCCTGGTTCAAATCCAGGCCGGGCCTCCACGCTTCGCCCTGACGGGCTACGCGTGGCGCAGCCACGCGGAGACGGTCAGGCCGGAGCGTGTCCGGCGTAGCTTGAGCGAAGCGAAAGCGTAGACGGACTGGGCCATGCCATGGCCCGCAGGCGGCCAAATCCCCCAAAATCCCCGTTGATGGCCCGTTTTTGGGGGTTTCACGGCTCCGGAATCTGGTCTAAAGACCACCCGCGCGCGAGGGAAACCCGCGCTCTTGGCTTAGGGGACGCGCGGCTGCGCGCCCTTTTTTTGTGCCCAAAATCCAGTCTGAGAGCTGATGCCCAAAAGAACAGATATCTCCACCATCCTGATCATCGGCGCCGGTCCCATCGTGATCGGCCAGGCCTGCGAATTCGACTATTCCGGCACTCAGGCGGTGAAGACACTGAAGGAAGAGGGCTATCGCATCGTCCTCGTCAATTCCAATCCGGCCACCATCATGACCGATCCGGAACTGGCGGATGCGACCTATATCGAGCCGATCACCCCCGAAATCGTCGCCAAGATCATCGAGAAAGAACGCCACGTCATTCCCGGCGGCTTCGCGCTGCTGCCGACCATGGGCGGCCAGACCGCGCTGAACTGCGCGCTGTCGCTGCGCCGCCAGGGTACGCTCGACAAGTTCGACGTCGAGATGATCGGCGCCACCGCCGACGCCATCGACAAGGCCGAAGACCGTCAGTTGTTTCGCGAGGCCATGACCAAGATCGGGCTCGAAACGCCGAAATCGCGGCTCGCCAACGCCTCGGCGCTGAAGAAGTCCTATCGCGACAAGCATCACGCCGAGCGCGAGAAGCTGTCCGGCGCCGCGCTGGAAGAATGCGAGCGGCAATGGACGCTCGGCGAAAGCGAGCGCCGCAAGCGCTACCAGGAGCACGCGCTCGGCCAGGCGCTGATGGCGCTGTCCGAAATCGGGCTGCCCGCGATCATCCGCCCCTCCTTCACCATGGGCGGCACCGGCGGCGGCATCGCCTACAACAAGGAAGAGTTTCTCGACATCATCGAACGCGGCCTCGACGCCTCCCCGACCAACGAAGTGCTGATCGAGGAATCCGTGCTCGGCTGGAAAGAGTTCGAGATGGAGGTGGTGCGCGACAAGAAGGACAATTGCATCATCGTCTGCTCGATCGAGAACCTCGATCCGATGGGCGTGCACACCGGCGATTCCATCACGGTCGCGCCGGCACTGACGCTGACCGACAAAGAATACCAGATCATGCGCGACGCCTCGATCGCGGTGCTGCGCGAGATCGGGGTGGAGACCGGCGGATCCAACGTGCAGTTTGGCGTCAACCCCGACGACGGCCGCATGGTCGTGATCGAGATGAACCCGCGCGTGTCGCGCTCCTCGGCGCTGGCCTCGAAAGCCACCGGCTTCCCGATCGCAAAGGTCGCGGCCAAGCTCGCGATCGGCTATACGCTCGATGAAATCGCCAACGACATCACCGGCGGCGCCACGCCGGCCTCGTTCGAGCCGACCATCGACTATGTCGTCACCAAGGTGCCGCGCTTCGCCTTCGAGAAATTCCCCGGCGCCTCCTCCACGCTGACGACCTCGATGAAGTCGGTCGGCGAAGTAATGGCGATCGGCCGCACCTTCCAGGAGAGCCTGCAGAAGGCGCTCCGCGGGCTGGAAACCGGATTGACCGGCCTCGACGAGATCGAGATCGAGGGGCTCGGCCGCGGCGACGACAAGAACGCGATCCGCGCAGCGCTCGGCACGCCGACGCCGAACCGCATCCTGCAGGTGGCGCAGGCGATGCGGCTCGGCTGGTCGAACGAGGAGATCTTCAATTCCTGCAAGATCGATCCCTGGTTCCTCAGCGAGATGCGCGGCATCGTCGACATGGAAGCCAAGGTCAGGGCGAACGGGCTGCCACCGAACGGTTACGGCATGCGCATGCTGAAGGCCATGGGCTTCTCCGATGCGCGTCTCGCGGTGCTGACGGAAACCACTGAAGCCGAGGTGAAGGACAGGCGGCACGCGCTCGGCGTCCGTCCCGTATTCAAGCGCATCGACACTTGCGCCGCCGAATTCGCTTCGCCCACCGCCTACATGTATTCGACCTATGAA
>Ga0081540_1001022_pt1 | contig 25093 bp, 25 predicted proteins | sample TabmetS2T1R1_FD_71024 | JGI IMG/M metagenome (GOLD analysis project Ga0081540, IMG submission 71024) | Tabebuia heterophylla rhizosphere microbial communities from the University of Puerto Rico - S2T1R1 | ecosystem: Host-associated > Plants > Roots > Rhizosphere ... | reverse complement strand
CGCAAGCAAGGTCTGGTATGGGCCGGTCCGCTATGAGCATGACTCCGAGCCCTATATGAGGATCGCGGCCGCGGGAAATCTCGCCGCCGCGGGCACAGCCATTGCCGACGTCAATCTGAAGCTGATCTGGGATGTCATCGCCGCGATCAGGATCGGTGAAAGCGGACATGCTATTGTCGTTGACGATACCGGCCGGCTGATTGCGCATCCGGACATCAGCATGGTCTTGCGCGGCAAGGCCGGCTCGGAGGATTTTCTTCGGCTGAAGCAGGCGCTCAATGCCGACGCGGCCACGATCGTGACAACGGGCATCGGCGGCAAGGCAGTCGTTGCCGCCGCGGCGCCGGTCACAAAGCTGGGCTGGACGGTGATCGCGCTGCAGCCCGCCTCCGAGGCCTACGCATCGCTTCGTGCAGGCCTGTGGCGTTCGCTCGTTCTGATCGTCATCGGCGCCCTCATCGCCGTCGCCTTGTCCTATGGACTGGCGATGCGCATGTCCGGGCCGATCCGTGAGCTCGAGGACGGGGCGAAGCGGATCGGAAGCGGGCAGTTCGATCATCGCATTGCGCTTGCAAGCGGCGACGAATTGGAAAAGCTCGCCGCGCGCTTCAACGAGATGGCCGGAGAACTGGCGATCTCCAAGCAGAAGTCGGAGCGCATCAATCGCCTGAAGCGATTTCTCGCCCCGCAAGTCGCCGAGCTCGTCGAAAACTCCGACGGACTGCTCGATGGACGGCGGCGCGAGGTCGTCGCCGTCTTCGCCGATCTGCGCGGCTTCACCGCCTTTTCCGCGCGCGCCGAGCCGGAGATCATCATCGCAGCGCTCCGGGAATATTACGAAGCGGTCGGCGCCGTCATTACGGCGCATGAAGCAACCCTGATCCAGTTTGCCGGCGACGGCGTCATGATCCTGCTCAATGCACCGGTCGCCTGTGCGGACCCGGCGCATCGCGCGGTGCGACTTGCGATCGACCTGCAGGCGGCGGTGCAGTCGCTCGCCAAGAGATGGTCCGACAAGGGCTACGCCATGGGTTTTGGCGTCGGCATCGCGATGGGACCGGCGACGGTCGGAACGATCGGCTATGAAGGCCGGCTCGACTACACCGCGGTCGGAAGCGCGGTCAATCTCGCCTCCCGGCTTTGCGACCTGGCCGGCGACGCGCAGATCCTGATCGATCCTGTCGTGGCGGAACAGGTAAGCGGCGATGTCCGGGTGACCTGGCTCGGTGAGCGGACCATCAAGGGATATAGCCGCGCCATGCAGGTGTTTGCGGTCGTGGATGGCGAGAGCCCGCAAAGAAAGCCGAAAGTAAGCAGCATTTCGCGCGGACGCGAGGTAATTCGGCTTGATGGCGCCAATCCGCGTGCCGCGCTTTGCGGATTGAAATCCGCTTCTCCCGAAAGTCCCGGGGTTGGAATGCATCCGGTCGGGTATTGAAACGTGGCGTGACGGCAAGTTCGCAGCTCGCGGGTTTGTGCATTTTGCCCCTTAGCAGCCGGGCACATGAATTAGCTGGCTGACCACGAAGGGATCGAACTCCCACATTCCCGATTGAAATTTCCCCTTTTGAAATGATTTGAGAATTTCGCCTCGCGTGCCCCGTTTCCGGGCGCGGAGACTTTCGACCTGCAAAGCCGGCGATTGGGAGGCTCGGAGACCGCGCGTGAACTCGAGCGCGGCCTTGAGAGCACTGGAAGGTACCCCAAGCAGTCTGCATCGCGCGCAGCAGTGGACTATGCCGACCCAAGCCAACACGATCGCTATGGGCCAGAGACCTAGCCATCTCGACGCGCGATTTAGATTTCAAAGTAAGAACCGGAGTTTGGCCGTCCCGCAGCCGTCCTAGTGGTGGCCACGATCATTGATTTTCTAATCCGTGATTCTCAACAGGCAACAAGGAGCCATCACGATGAGCAAAGAAGAAGACAACAAGGCCGTGGTTGGCCGCTGGTTCACCGAGTTCTGGGGCAAGACCGTCAACCTTGGCGTTGTCGACAACATCGCCGCGCCTGACATGCTGCTCAAGTACTCGCTGCACGAGCCGCGCCACGGTCATGCCGATATCAAGGCGTTCATGACCGACTTCCGGGCTGCGTTTCCCGATCTCAACTTCTGGGGCACCGCAGATCTTATCGCCGAAGGAGACTACGTCGTCGGTCAATGGGAAGGCGGTGGCACTCACACCGGGCCAGCCTTCAACGACTTCCTGATCGGCGGCCTTCCGGCGGCTACCGGCCGCAAGATGCACTTCACCGGCACGACCGTGTTAAAGGTGATCAACGGCAAGATCGTCGAGGAGATCGGCTTGGACGATGGTGTCACCGCGTTGAACCAGCTCGGGCTCATCAAGGCCGCCTGACTGGGTACTCAACATTAGCCACCAGCTTGGGGACGCCACCAGGGCCCGCACTTAATGTGCGGGCCCTTTGCTGCTTTCGGAACTCTGCCTCCTCCACCGCCTGTCAACATTCGAATACGAAGCAAGAAGCGGAGCGCCCGCTGGATGCCACCGCAATAGCGTGGCCTCCAACGTCAAAAGAGGACACGTTCTCATGATCCGCATCGGTTACGCACCTGGCGCATTCGATCTATTTCACATCGGTCATCTTAATCTGCTCCGCCGCGCTAAAGAGCACTGCGATTACCTGATAGCCGGCGTGGTGGCTGACGAGGTGTTAATCCGGCATAAGGGCGTGACGCCGGTCATTCCGCTGGCCGAGCGGCTCGAGATCGTTCGTAACGTTCGCCTCGTCGACGCGGCGTTTCCGGCACTTACCAACGACAAGCTCGCGATCTGGAACGATTTGCGCTTCAACATGCTGTTCAAAGGAAACGATTGGCAAGGGTCCGAGAAAGGCAACCAGCTCGAACGCGACTTCGCGGCACTCGGTGTCGAAATCGTCTACTTTCCTTACACGCAGACTACTTCCAGTAGCGTGTTGCGCCGTACGCTTCAGAACATCAACGCGCTGACCCGCCAGGCGGGGCTGGAAGCCGCAGCATGAGCACCTTGCAGTAATCTCAGCAGGGCGGCGCCCGGAAACGGTACTTGACGCGGCGGCCCGTGCAGGACCTGCCGAGGCCCCCTAACCGCGGATTTGAAAGCAAGGATCGGAGCGCGCCTTCGGGAATCGGGTGGCAACATTGCGCTAGTCGTGGAAGCTGGCAATCGATGAACGCAATGCCCGAGAAAGTGCAGAAGCTAACGTCCGTCCCGATCGCGGATGATCCGCGATGGGTCCGTGTTCTTGCGCGTGATAAGAAAGCCGATGGCCAATTCTGGTATTCGGTGTCGACGACCGGCGTCTATTGCAGGCCGTCGTGTCCTTCGCGCACCGCCAACCCGGAGAATGTCCAATTCCATGACAGTCTCGAAAACGCCAAAGCAACAGGCTTCCGGCCGTGTCGGCGTTGCAACCCGGATGGCTCGTCGCTCGAGGCCGAAAATGCCACGTTGGTCGCCAAAGCCTGCCGCCTCATCGAGCAAAGCGAGGAGGAGCCTTCGCTGGAGGATCTGGCCGAAGCCGTTGGCCTGAGCCCGGGCTACTTTCACCGCATCTTCAAAGCGGCAACCGGTTTGACACCGAAAAACTATGCTGCGGCCGACCGCGCGAAGAAAGTTCGCGAAGGTCTCGTTTCCGGCAATTCCGTCACCGAAGCGATCTATGATGCCGGCTACAATTCGAGCGGCCGCTTTTACGAAAAATCGACGGGAATGCTCGGCATGACGCCATCGCAGTACCGTGCGGGAGGGATGAACGAGAAGATCAAATTCGCGGTCGGACAGACATTCCTCGGCGCCATTCTTGTCGCTTCGAGCCAAAAGGGAGTCGCTGCGATCTTGCTCGGGGATGATCCGGACAAGCTCGTTCGCGACCTTCAGGACCTTTTCCCCAAGGCACACCTCATAGGGGCCGATCAAGATTATGAAGCGATGATCGCGCGCGTCATTGGATTCATCGAGGCCCCCGAAATCGGCCTCAACCTTCCCCTCGACATTCGCGGCACCGCCTTCCAGCAGCGGGTTTGGCGAGCGCTTCAGGAAATCCCCGTCGGCGCAACCGTGTCCTATGCGGAAATCGCGCAGCGGATCGGTTGCCCAAATGCCATCCGCGCCGTCGCCGGCGCATGCGCGGCGAACAAGCTCGCCGTCGCCATTCCTTGCCACCGCGTAGTCCGCAACAATGGTGCGGTCTCGGGATATGCCTGGGGCGTTGAACGTAAACAGGCGCTTTTGAATCGTGAGGCATCGCGCTCCGCGTGATCCCTACTCCAGCCCGCGCGGGCACTCCTATTCCTGATGTCATCTCGCACACTGAATTTGAAAACAATAATCGGAGTGCGGGCTCGCGTTGCTGCACCTACCGTTGAGGCGATGCCGTGCATTGGCATCGGGAACCCCTGGAAAAATTCAGGTATATCGGTGCGGGAACGCGCGAGCATGGATCCTCGGTATGCACTGAAGGCCAAGAGGGGCCAGAACCGACGATTCCGTGCCCCCGCGAAGGCCAAGGTCGTTCCTGCCGACATTGCGCCTGACGATCCAGACAAAACGCGCGTGATGACGTACTTCGCCGAACTCGTGCGCGATGGCTATGCCCAATGGCACAGTCTAGAAAACGGAACGATCAAGCTCCGCTTGAACACCGGCGAGATCTATCTTCTCGACAGCACGACGGTTACGCGGATCGCGTGACCTGGTAGCGTTTGGGACGCCGCAATCACTGAACACAGATCCGCTCAGTGTTGCCGCCTTACCTGGTGGCAAATGGGAAATCGTGGCTTTCTCAATTTGAGAGCAAGCATCGGAGTTTAGGCGCGCGTACTTCCGCATAGTTTCGAAATGAACACGGAAGGAGAAAGCCATGAACTCGGTCACACGACTTGCGGATGCGCCAGGCCTCGCCAGCATCGCCACGGATATTCTCTTCTATGGCACCGGCGACTGCGCCCTCGGCAAAGTGCTGCTCGCTCGCGGCAACAAGGGCATTTGCGCGATCCTGCTGGGTGAGACCCAACATGAGCTAGAGGCGGAGCTTGCGGGCCGCTTCCCGAAAGCGACTCTCATCGCGAACGAAGCCATGATACGCGCCGAATTGGCGAAGGTCGTCCGTTACGCGGACAAGCCCTCGGAGGGCCTCGACCTTGAGCTGGATATGCGCGGGACACAGCTGCAAAAACGCATCTGGGAGCAGATTCGTGCAATTCCCGCAGGCAAGACGCTAAGCTACATGCAGCCGGCCCGCCTGATCAATCGTGTCTACCCCCGGTTCGCAGCGCGCGTCGTGGCCAATGCTTGCGCCGCCAATCCGCTAGCGCTTGCCGTTCCATGCCACCGTGTCGTCCGTTCGGACGGCGAACTTGCCGGGTACCGCTGGGGTACCGAGCGCAAGCGCGAGGTCCTTGAGAAGGAGGCCATGGCATGAGGCTGCATTCCTCCAATACCAAGGTCGCGTCTCCCGGAGTTTCGGCGGAGGCTCGTGTGGCTGCCTACGACTGGCAAGCCCTTGCGCAGGAACTCGATCAGTTTGGCTGTACCATTCTGCCGAAGCTGCTTTCACCGGTCGAATGCCATGACATCGCAGGTCTCTATTCCGACGAGAACCATTTTCGAAGCCATGTGCACATGGCGCGACACGGGTTCGGCAAAGGCGAGTATCGCTACTTCAAATATCCGCTGCCGGATCTCCTGGCTGGGCTGCGCGCCGCGCTCTATCCGCGCCTCGTGGAGGTAGCGAACGAATGGAATGAGCGAATGGGGATCGAAGAGCGCTACCCCATCGCACACGCTTCCTTCCTCAAGCGGTGCCACGCTGCCGGCCAGCTCCGGCCAACGCCGCTCCTGCTGCAATACGTCCCCGGCGATTTCAATTGCCTTCACCAGGACCTCTACGGAGATCTCGCCTTTCCAGTTCAGGTCGCAATTCTACTGTCGGAGCCAGGAAAAGACTTCACCGGTGGTGAGTTCGTATTGACGGAGCAGCGCCCCCGAATGCAAAGCCGCGCCGAGGTCGTGCCCCTCCGACGCGGCGATGCCGTCGCCTTTGCCGTCCACAACCGGCCGGTGCGCGGTTCAAAAGGAAACTATCGTGTGAACCTTCGGCACGGCGTGAGCCGGGTGCGGTCAGGGATGCGTCATACCGTGGGAATCATCTTCCACGACGCCACGTAGCCACCCCAGACCAGCACAGTGGCGCTCCCCCAACATCCGCATCGCGTCTTGATGATCAGCGCCGGTCTGACCCTGGCGAATCTCAAGCGCCTCAACGGAGAAGAGCCATGAAATTAATCAGGACCACGGGCGAAAAAGTAGGTCTATTCGTGCCGCTAGCGGAAGGACCGCGTATCATCGATATCGTTGGCAGCTTGAGTGTGCTTGAGCACGATCCGCTATCAAACGGCATTTTGAACGGCGCACTGAAAGGCGGTTGCGACTGGCTTCTAATCGTTAAGCACTGGGCACATCTACGCCTGCCACTCAAGAAGCTGATGAATATCGCCATGGCAAACCCTGACCACCCGGGGCTGGTGTCGCTGCCAGTCAAATACAGCTCCAAGGCTGGGAATACGCTTCATCCGATCGTTGCGATCGAAATTACGGACGTCGAAAACGTTGAGAAATGCGATCCGACAGGCCGGCAGGCAATGGAGCAGCAGCTCGGCGGACAGCCGAGGAGCGAACCTGTTGTAGACAGAACGGCAGTAACTGAAACAGCAGAGGTGATCGACTTTTCGTTGTCCCATCGCGTGGACAAATTCCAAAGGTGACTGTCATTGACAGACGCCGTATGCGCTCATCTTAACTCGCGAAGAGAGAGCGGCGACACTCAGTTCGCTGGTCGCCGCTGCGCAGGTACCTTTAATCGGCGAAGCGGCCGGCGCTTCACGCCGGCGATCGCACATCTCGCGGCACCAACCCTTTTCCGATTTGAAAGCAAAGAGCGGATCGGCTACGTCGCTGCTGTCTCCTATCGTCTGCGCAGTCGGTTCGAAGGAGAGAAAGATGCGTGAGGTGATACGTTTTGCATGGGGATCCAGCTCCCTCGGCGACTTTGTGGTTGCGTTATCCGACAAGGGGATCGTGGCCTTGGAGTTCGGATCTGGCCGCGATTTTACCGAAGCGGCGCTACGGGTCCGCTTCCCCGAGGCTGAATTCGTCAACAGCCAGCCGGCTCTCGCCGACACCCTCGAAAAGATTTCCCGAGCAATCGAACAGCCAGGATTCGACCCTGCGCTGCCACTTGATATGCGAGGGACCCCCTATGAAGTACGGGTTTGGTCGATGTTGCGCGCGTTACCTGTTGGCGAGACGACGAGTTACGGTGCACTCGCTGCTCAATTGGGCACACGCGACGCTCGCGAGGTGACGGAGGCGATCGCCAGCAATCCGATTGCGGTACTGGTGCCATGTCATCGCGTCGTCAAGAAGGATGGATCAATCTCGGGTTACCGTTGGGGTGTGAAACGCAAACGCGAGCTGCTGGCGCGCGAGGGGCGCTCTGGAAAATGAGGCCGGTCACGAAGCGAGCCGGTGCGACTGGCTCTATTTTTGAAAGTGACGTTCCTTTTTGCAAGCGTCGGCTTCAACGGTGCATTGGGCAACGCACGCTCCCGATAACCCACAGTTGCGAGAGCACGAATAGTTATTCGAATTGCAGCGCTCCACACACTCGGCGGCCGTCTGCGATTGCGACTGCGCTGTTCGATATCTATTCATCGCGGAACCCGCGTGGCCGTGCGCGATGCCCGCCAGGCACAACGCCAGCGGCAGGCTGTATCTGATCGCTGTAAGTCTGGCAGAGATCATTAGTGTGTCCTCGGTCGTGTGCGGGCCGCTGATAAATGGGCTTTGCCGAGCCGCCGGGAAAGCTCTTCGGGCAGGCTAAACGACACGCTAGGTCCGGTCGGTGTCCCCATCGTCAGTGTGGGGCGCCATCGGCGCCAGGTTCGAGCCGAAACTCGGTTGCTGGATACGTGATAAGCGTCGCCTGCGTATCTCTATGTCGTTTGTCATCCAGGCCGTCGCGCGTTCTTCGAGGCGCATAGAGCCTGGCGTCAAGGACATCACTCCGTTTCTTGCTTTCAAATCCGTTTACTCCAGTGAACGAAGCGGTTCGAGCGCAAGAAACGGAGTTTCGAAAAATGCTCGATCTCTCAATCTGTCGGGACACCAGGCACAACCGGACGAATTAGAGATGACCTCCTTTAACGACCTGAACACGTTCGCCGCCGCGCGCGGCGAAGGTCTGCATCCGAAACTTCTGGAGCTGCGGTTTCGATCAATCATCTCTTCACACTTGGAAGTAGTGGTTCGGAGTGATGGCATGCTGCAGGCAGGACCCAACCCTACCTTGGAATCGAGAGCACCCTTCGGTAGGTCGGTTCCAGCTCAGAACGATCGTGCTTTGGCTCCCGTACACGAACAAGCGGCTGGCAAGTAGCAGGCGCCAGAATAAAAGGATCGCGCGCTCATGGCTGCTGGTAGAGCGAAGACGTCGACCCGCCGATCTTCCTGCGCCACGCAGCGCTGGTCGGTTGCGGGATCGGCCGCGATCTTCGCTATCCTGTTGCTGTTGATGGTCGATCCGCGAGACGCAAAGGCCGAACTCGGCCCATGCACGACCGCAGCACCCACGACGCCGAATGTGGTGGTGTTCGTGTCGGACCTTGGCCGCTCTGCGAGATGGTACAGCGACAAAATAGGCCTGTTGGAAGAGACGCGCTCATGCGCTGTTGAACGACGTTTCGCTCATATGATTATGATGACGCGCGGGAGGGCTGGGCTCACGTTAGCTTCCTCTGGAGGATCAAATTTGGCTTATCGAGACCCGCAAGCGATATGCCTGGTGCTGGATGGCTCTCCTGCTCCTTCGTCCGGCTCGCCGCCCGTCTTTCTTGCCGATCCGGACGGTGTTTCAATCGAACTTCCGGCCTTTTCAGACACTGTGAGGTGAGATCGGCAGTGCTGGGCAAAGTGCCGAGGCGAGATGCGACCTTGTCATGGGCGACTAGCCAGCCGTACGTGTTCCGGTGCTGCCGCCACGTTAATTGCGCGGAAGCGACGATCCCGACGATTCTACGGCCCTCGTCGAACCAGTACAGGAACGGTGGACCCTTTCGCCTCGGTTGTGCGCGGCAGGCCCTCCGAGAAGAGCAGAGCATCCAGACGACTCCGGACCGCTTCGGCCTCCCGCCGCAAGGCAAGGTCGTGCGGATTGGCAAAGTTGGAAAAGGGGCCGACCGAAGCGCTCTCAAGGAGGGCTCGAACATCAGGTCGCAAGAACTGCCCGCCAACGGCGGCAAATGCGTACCAATTCAAGGGGGAGAATGAACCCATCTTGCTACCTCCTGCTCATCCATGGCGCTTGCCTGGATGGCAGGGTGGCCGGAATCGCGCACTCCGATGCTTGCTCTCATATTCGAGCAGTTGCTCAAGGCGGCGTCCGACCACGAGCTCGTTGCATGGTCATTTCCCAGGTCGCAAGGCGACCTCTTTACTCTGAGCAAGCTTTTTTGGATGACGGTACACGTTCAGCGCCCTTTGGGTTTCCGGGCTGGTTTGGAAGCAGGAAACGGAGTGCGCAACGTTACCTGCTCATTTAGGTTCGTGGAGAATGCGTGTCGCTGTGACAGCGAATTGCCAGCAATTCCGAGACCGCGGCCTTATGTCGGCTGAGATCGATGCGGGGACAGGAACATGAGACAACTGCTGTTCTTTACGTTTCTCCTGGCCTCATCAGCCTACGCAAGAGATCACGGGCAATGGGAAAGAGCCGATCCAGTCGTGCGCGAGTGGTTTCGCACCCTGATGCGACCGGATAATCCGCATGTCTCCTGCTGCGGCGAATCTGACGCTTATTGGTGCGATGATGTCAGCGTACGAAGAGGACGAACCTATTGCAGAATCACGGATGATCGCGAAGATGGACCGTTGCGTCGACCGCACATTGATGTCGGCACTGAATTTTATGTTCCAGACCGCCAAATCAAATGGGACCGAGGTAACCCGACCGGGCACACCGTTGTGTTTCTCGCTGATATTGGCTTCGGCATGAAGGTTGTCATTTGCTTCGTACAAGCAACTGGAACGTAATCGAGGCCACCGCGCGAATCGATGGCTCGGAAAATCGCGCCGCGACGCTAGCATAAGTCTGCTACGTCACCACAAGCGGACGTCAGAAAGGCAGCGCGAAGATTCAGTTAGTCGCGGCTGGATACACCGCCAACCCCACTAGTCGGCCGGGCTTGGGTATCGAGCCTCGCGTTCCCCAAAACTGAACTTGCACTGCCACCTCCATGAGTTAAACGCACGGACCGACAAATAACACAAGTTAGTTCAAGCGCGGGACGTGTCGGGGTCGGTGCGCAAGAAAGTGGCCTTACATGGCTGGAGGCCGGCGACGTGGCCGCTTCTTGCCGACCGCAAAATACCCTCAGCGTTCGCGCAAGCTCTCCTGCCGGTAGCGAAGCAGTGGCGACAGGAGATAGCTGACGATCGTGCGCGATCCGGTCTTGATCTCCACCGTCACCGCCATGCCGGGCGACAGCTTGACCACCCTGTCGTCGATCTGCATTTGCGTACGATCGAGAGAGATGCGCGCGCTGTAGTTAAGCTCCTGACCTTTCGGTTCGCTAGTTTCATTCTGCGTCCCCAGCGCACGGTCATTGGAGCGGTCCTGTTGCCTGTCGCGGATCACCGCATCCTGCGAGACGCTATTCACCTCGCCGTGCAGAAGGCCGTAACGGGTAAAATTGAAGGTGTCGACCTTGATCTCAGCTTCCTGTCCGGCGTGGACGAAGCCAATGTCGCGGTTTGATACCATGGCTTCTATTTCAAGGCGGCTGTCGCTCGGCACCACCGCAAGCAGGGACTGCGCAGGCGTGACCACGCCGCCGACCGTGTGAATGGCAAGTTGCTGCACCACGCCGTCGGCCGGGGCCGTCAGTTGCTGAAGTCTGGTTCTCTGCTCGGCCTTGATCACATCCTGGGCGAGCCCGTTCGCCTTCTGCTCGGCTTTTGCGAGTTCATCGGATAGCGTACGGCGGTATTCGGCCGCGGCCTGGCCGCGTGTCTCGCGTATTGCGGCGATGGCTGCTTCGGTTTCCTTCAGATGGCTTTTCTGAACGTTGAATTCCTCCTGTTGCTCGACCAGCAGCTGCATCACCTCAAAATAGCTCAGCTTCGAACCGAGCTCTTTCTCCACAAGCGTTTTGCGGATATCGACACGCGACTGGATGACGGGAATGATCGTCTCCAGCTTGTGAATCGTGGCAGCCGTCGTAGCTTGCTCGGCTTCCTTCTGCGCCTGCTGACGGGAAAGCGCTGCAATCCTGGCGCGGTGCTCCGTCACCTGGTTCAGCAACAGCTGGCGCTGGGCGCTGACGAGTTCGGGGTCTGCATCGGCAGGCGGTACGAAATTGCTCGCGGGGTCATCGCCGCCAGCCAGCGCCGCGCGCAGGCGCGCGATGTTAAGGCGCTCGGCGACAAGATCGTTGCGCAAGTGATCGCGCTCCGCCGCATTTGCGGTCGGGTCGAGTTCGATCAACACATCGCCGGCCTTCACGATTTGTCCGTCCTCAACCCTGATCGACCGCACCACGCCGGTCTCAAATGGCTGAACCACTTTAGTCCGGCCGCTCGGCACAACTTTTCCGGTTGCCGACGCAACGATGTCGATCGTGCCCCACCAAGCCCAAACCAGCGCCGCGCAAAACATTAGGATAATCGCGGTTGTAATCGCACGTCCGACGGGCGACGGCGGCGTTTCCACAATTTCGAGCGCAGCTGGCAGAAACGCCAGCTCTTCGCGGCGCCTCTGTTGTGCCCGCCGAAACGGGACGACGCGTTGCACGGAATCGGTTGGCATCACCGCATTAGACGACTTCATGGATTCCTCCCGCCTGCAAGCGATGCAATGACGCGTATCGTCCGCCCGTCTTGATCAGTGCGTCATGCGTCCCATCCTCGACCAGGCGGCCGCGATCGAGTGTGACGATCCGATCGGCTGCCCTCACGGTTGAGAGCCGGTGCGCGATGATCAGCACGGTCCGTCCCTTGGCGATATCCTTCATGTTCTGCTGAATGATGCGCTCGCTTTCGTAGTCGAGCGCGCTCGTCGCCTCGTCGAAGATCAGGATGCGCGGATCGGTGACGAGCGCGCGCGCGATGGCGATGCGCTGGCGCTGGCCACCCGACAGGGTCGAGCCACGCTCGCCGACCACGGTGTCGTAGCCCTCGGCGAGTTCAAGTATGAACTCGTGCGCTCCCGCAAGGCAGGCCGCCGTAATGATCCGCTCCATGGGCATCGCCGGATCAGCGAGCGCAATATTGTCGCGCACCGAGCGGTTGAACAACACGTTCTCCTGCAGGACCACGCCGATCTGGCGCCGCAGCCACGCCGGATCGGCCAGGGCGAGATCCATGCCGTCCACCAGCACGCGGCCACGCTCCGGGACGTAGAGGCGCTGCACGAGTTTAGCGAACGTGCTCTTGCCTGAACCCGAGGGTCCGACGATGCCGACCGTCTGTCCGGCCGGCACTTCGAAACTGACATCGCGCAGGACTTCCTGCCCGTCGATCCGGTAGCGAAACGTGACCTGATCGAACTTGATGTCGCCGCGGATCGCCGGCAGCCGCGCACGGCCCGCAGCGTAGGTTGGCTCGGCAGTAGTATTGAGGATGTCGCCTAGCCGGGCAATCGACAGGCGAGCTTGATGAAAATCCTGCCATATCTGCGCCAGACGCAGTACCGGCGCGCTCACCCGCCCGGCCAAGATGTTGAAGGCCACGAGTTCGCCTACCGACAGGCTGCCATCGATAACCAGTTTGGCGCCGAAGTAAAGGATACTGGCCGTGACGATCTTGCTGATGAGCTGAACTGCCTGGCTTGCGCTGTTGCCAAGGCTCAGGACCCGAAAGCTCGCGGCAACGTAGCCGGCAAGTTGCTCTTCCCAGCGGCGCTGCATCTGCGGTTCGACCGCCATCGCCTTGAGTGTTTCGATCCCGGTCACACTCTCGACCAGAAAGGCCTGATTTTCGGCGCCACGTCGGAACTTCTCATCCAGCCGCCGGCGAAACAGCGGAGTCGCTCCAGCTGAGATGACGATATAGAACGGGAACGAACCAACGACGATCCAGGCCAGCAGCGGCGAATAGAAGAACATCACTGCGAGAAACACAGAGGTAAAGCACAGATCGATTACGAGCGTCAGCGCCGAACTGGTCAGAAAATTGCGGATGTTTTCCAGTTCGCGCACTCGCGCCACCGAGTCGCCGACGCGCCGCGACTGGAAATAGGCCATCGGCAACGCCAGCAGGTGGCGAAACAGGCGCGCGCCGAGCTCGACGTCGATGCGGTTGGTGGTGTGCGCGAACAGGTAGGTGCGCAGGATTCCCAGCACGGTCTCGAACACCGAGATCGCCAGCAGCCCGAAGACGAGGACGTCGAGCGTGCTCAAGGAGCGATGCACCAGCACCTTGTCGATGACGACCTGAAAAAACAGCGGCGAGACGAGACCAAACATCTGCAGAAAGAAAGATGCAAACAGCACCTCGCTGAGCAGGTCGCGATACTTTTGGATCGCTCCCAGAAACCAGGTTATGTCGAACCGGCGGGTGACGTCCGACAATCCGGCCCGGCGCGTCATCAGAATCAGCCGACCGTCCCACACCGCGGTTAACTCGTCTCGTGTCATCAGAACCGGCCTGGGCACCAGCGGTGATTGGACGAGAACCTTGTCTTCGGCGGCCTTGGCGACCAGCAGAAAGCTGCCATCATTGAGCGCCGCGATGGCCGGCAGAGGGGTACGGGCGAGTCGCGACCAGTCGGTTCGACAGAGGCGCGACTTGAGCCCGAGATCCCTGGCGCACCGGAGCATTTCCGATGGGCCTATCTTGTCGATCCCGAGCCGATGCCGGATCTGCCCGGCATCGGCGGCAACGCCCTGGAGGTGCAGCAGCGTCACGAGTACCTCGAGGCCGGGATCGATTGGCCTCGCAGGAATGGTTTCGATACTCATCGGCGTTCTCCAGGGCGAGGTAGCGTCAGGCATGCGGCTGCGCAAGCAGCGGCGGCTGGTTCGCAGACTGCTCCGCAATCTGCATTCCGCCATGGCCGTCGCCGGCCGTGACGAAGCTCGACGCCATGAACTGGCCGAGCACGGTCGCGTTCGCGGCAGGCGCTGCCGGCGCGGTCGGGGCCGACCCGCCCGGGATAATGACGTTGGCTCCCGGACCGCCATCGAGGACATTCTGCGCGCTGCCGCCGATCAGGATGTCATCGCCCAGACCTCCGCTGAGGATCTCGCTGCCGGTGCCGCCCATGAGGATGTCGTCGCCGTTGCCCCCATTGGCGGTGAGCAGGATGCCGTTCCGGAGCCCGGACGCCGAGATGACGTCGTCGCCGCCAAGGCCGTTGATGACGAGACGATCGCCGGCGTTGACTCCGCTGATCGTCACGTCGGTCGCAAGACCCGTCACTGTGATGACGCCGTTGTCTTCGGTGACGTTGATGACGTCGTTGCCATCGGTTGCGTTGAGCACCACCGTGTCCGGCTGGCCGTCATTGCCGCCGAGGTCGAGATTGACCTGCCTGGCGCCAGTGCCGGCCAGGTTGTTGACGGTGATGGTGTCGGCGCCGCCGCGGGCATCGAAATTGATCTGCTCGACGCCGTTGAGGTCCATGACGACGCCACCGGGGTCCCGGCTGAAGCGGACCCGGGTGCCAATGGCGGAAATATCGATGCTCTCATTGATATCGGCGCCATTGAACTGCAAGGTGTCGAAGCCAGCCTGGCCTTCGACCGTGTCACTGCCCTCGCCCGGATTCCAGATGAAGGTGTCATCGCCGGCACCGAGCCGCGCCGTGTCGCTGCCGCGGCCGCCAGTGATGGTGTCATTGCCGTTACCACCCAACAGCGTGTCGTTGCCGTCACCGCCTGTGATCGTGTCGTTGCCGTCACCGCCGTCGATCGTGAGCTGAATCAGGGTGGAGAGACCGTTTCCCGCAGTGATGGTGTCGTCACCGCCATTAGCGTTGACGACAAGGTTCTCGGTGGTGCCGATGTCGAGCGAGAACGGACCCGGGCTGAGGCGGTCGAAGCGCACGCGGCCGCCGTTGGCCGTGATCGTGAACACTTCGGAAGCGCTGCCGCCGTTGACCTCGGCGGTGTCGATGCCGTCGCCGCCTTCCATGAGGTCGCTGCCGTCGCCCGGATTCCAGATCATGCGATCGTTGCCGGCCTGGCCGAACATCCGATCGTCGCCGGCCCCGCCGGTCAGCGTGTCGTTACCCGCCCCGCCGAACAGCTGATCATTGCCGCCTCTGCCATTAAGGATGTCGTTGCCGGCCTGACCAAACAACAGATCGTTGCCAGATCCGCCGGTCAGCGTGTCGTTGCCGTCGCCGCCGAACAGGTTTGCCGCGGGCAGCGCACCGTTGGCTTCGTCGAGCGTGATGGTGTCGTTGCCGCCCTGCCCGAACACCTGGATCAGGTTGGTGTTGGCGACCGTCGGTTGACCGCCAATGACAGCCACTGCGCCGCCGTTGACGAGTATGCTTCCGGCTGCGTTACGACTGGCAACGATCGTGTTGTCTTGCGCGTCGCCGAACACTGTGAGCGAACCGGAGCCCGGGAGAAAAGTTGCTGTGGTAGCCATTGCAGTCGTCCTTTCGAAGGTTGATGGTCAACACAAACGTGAATTTCGGTCTGGAATGACCCGCTTTCGATTTGGACGATGTCAGATGTCGCGTGTCTTCCAGGGACGCAGCATGGTCGTCCCGGCGTTACACGCGAATTGCAGGCAGTGTTACGATCGTAACTTGGCGGGAGGATTCAGGCCGCGCGCGAGCGCCGCGGCGAGTTCGGAGCTGACCAGCGGCCAGCGCAGCACCTCGGAAATCCCTGCTTCCGCCAGTGCGTTAGCGCTGACTTCGATGGAAGACGCGGCGGCGAGCAGCACCGGTTTAACCGGCACGATTTTGTGAACGGCTCGCGCCAGGTTCAGCCCGCCCTGCGTTTGCGGCCCCAAGCAAATCAGGATGATATCAAACCGGCCTGGCTGCGAACGGCAGGCTGCAATCGCATCGACCGGGCGCTCGAACCCGATCGGCTCGTATCCGAGCGCGGCCAGTTCTTCTTCGTCGCGTATCAGATTTTCTCGCTCGTTTTCGACGATGAGCACCGTCTCGCCACCCCCGAGCGGTAGCAGGGACGGTCCGAACGCCGTGACGCTTCCCGGCGCTATCGCAGGCAGCCATATCTCAAAGCAGCTTCCGTGCCCGGGCACACTCTGGACGTCGATGGCTCCTTCATGGTCGCGAACGATTTCACGTACGGTCGCTAGGCCGAGGCCGGTTCCGGCAACGCGGGTCGTAAAAAACGGCTCGAAGATTCGCTGCGCAACACGCTCATCGAAGCCGCGCCCGTTGTCGCTGACGGCGATGCGGACATAACGTCCGGGCGAGAGTTCGCAATCGCCCATCCGACGCTGGTCGGCCAGTTCCGCCTGCCCTGCGGCGATGCGAATACAACCCCTGCCTTCCATTGCCTGTACGGCATTGGTGCACAGATTGAGGATAATCTGCTGCAGTTGCGTCGCCTCGCCCGAGACAGTGACGTCGATCGGGACATCTTCAAGGACCAGATCGACATCCCTCGGCAAGGTGACACGTAGAAGGGCGGCTGCTTCCTCGAGCAGGGAGCGAACCTGCACCGGTTGAACGCGTGTGTCGGTCCGCCGCCCAAATGTGAGGATGTTGTCCACCAAATCGCGCCCGCGCGTGGCTGCGTGTCGAATTTCCTCGACATATCGCGCCGACCTGGTTCCGCGGACCACCTGGGTCTCAACCATTTCGGAATAGCCGAGAATAGCTGCAATAATATTATTGAAGTTGTGCGCAATCCCACTGGCAAGCAATCCGACCATTTGCATGCGGCGCGCTCGTTCCAATCGCACCGTAAGTTTCGCCCTGTCACGCTCAAGGAATTCGCGTTCAATGGCATTGGCAACCGCGTCGCCGGCAAGTCGGAGGATCGACAGCGGAAATATGCTGCTTCCAACCGGCTCGTACACGTCAAAACCCATCATGCCTCGGACCCCGCCCGGCCGGGTCAACGGCACGCAGGCCCAGGCACGCACCCCGGCAACGGTGAGCGCGTCCTTCAACGGACCGGATGGCAATGCTGTTACATTCGGAACGGTGACATAGCCCGCTTCGATTCCAACGACCGGCTCCGATAGTGCTAACGCCTGATCTGGCCAGCCCGGCGGGAACGGCTTTGCGTCCGCGGACCATAAATGCGACCGCACCGGTTTCTCGTCCAGCACCACATAAGCGCGATTGGCGCCGATCGTCCGACTGAACTCGCCCAACACCTGCTTCAGCCGCGCCTCCATTTCGGCCGGGGAACAATTGATCAGACGTGTCGAGTTCTCGGCGATGACACGTTCGAATGCCGCCCGTTGTCGCAGCGCAACGGCGCGCGCGCGAAGTCGTAGGCCAAGAAGCACGAGGATAATGAGCAGCGCCAGCGAAGCCAGGTACAGCAACAGACGAAAGCGGTGTTCTGTCGCTTCTACCCTGGACCGGTGATCTGAAAACAGCGCCCGCGTCTCTTCAACGGCCTGCCGGCTCGGCACAGCTATGAAGGCCTTCAGCGTTTCATCGACTGCCGGCAGTTCGTTATACAGGAGACGCGCATGGGCCAACATTGCCCGCGCTACTTCCACGTCGAGCTCATTCAAAGGTGCCCGCTCGCCAAATTGGCCAATTCGATCCTGCAGCGCCTTCAGGGCTTCGCTTGATGTATCGCGCGAGAGGTAGAGAATTGCTGCCGCCAGAGCATCGGTCGCTGACGCGAGTCGCGTGTCGTGGGCGTGAAACGTAGGACTCGTGCTGATCAGGCCAACATACGACAGCGAGTTTTGCAGCAACGCATTGCTGGTCTTGAACCGCTCCACAAGCTCTTCCTGCTGATCGACAGCCGCCGCAAGCCGATCAACTGGCCCTGCATCAAGGCCTTCCGTCTGCGCGTGCGAACGTAGCCGGATGACTGCGTCCTGCATTGCTCGCACGGCGATTGCAAAGCTGTCGTAGTCCCGAAGCAGGCCGGCCCGCGCCTGCAGTACGTCACGATGAAGAGAGGCTTCGGCGAGCGCGTAATCGTTAAAGGCCCGCAACGTTAATGCATAGGCTGGCGCATTGGTGTCGATCCCGCGCAACAATAGCCATGTGAGCAGTGCGAGCAGGAGTGAAAACCCGACGGCGCCAGCCAGATTCCTCATCTTGTTTCAACGCCTGGTCGCTGTGTGGCGCCGGCCGGCCGCACCAAATGACCTCGATACTCGCCGGTCAGGGTGTTGAGAAAGGCGACGATGGCGGCGATTTGCGATTCGGTCAGCACGCGATCAAGCTGGGCAATGCCCATCGCTTTCACCGCCTCGGGCAAAGTTTGCGCGCTGCCGTCGTGGAAATAGGGTGGCGTGGTGGCAACGTTTCGCAAGCCAGGGACCCGGAGCAATACTGGCTCCGGCGAGCCGAGCGGATGGAAAATGCCGTGCCGCTGGAAAAGATTGCCACCCACATTGACGCCTTGATGACAACTGATGCAGCCGAGCGATTTGAATACTTGATAGCCTGACAACTCCACCGGGGTAATCGCATCGACTTCGCCCGCGAGCCATCGGTCGAAGCGGCTACCCGGCGTAACGAGGGATCTTTCGTATGTCGCGATAGCATCTAGCAACGCAGCTGCATCGGGCTCCCGCCCATAAGCATCGCGGAATTGGCGGGCAGCTTCGGGATCTTGCCGCAGTTTGCCGACGGCCTCCTCCGTGCTGGATGCCATGGAGTTGCAGAGACTACGCTCAGCTCCCTCCTCGAGCGATCGGACGTTTCCTTCCCAGTTCAAGCGAAAGTTCAAGCTCACATTGAAAATCGTAGGCGTATTTAGCGTCATCGGCTGACCCTCTGCCGTGTCATGGTCCCTGGCAGTGGCACCATTAGTTTCGACATCGTGGCAGGATGAGCAGCTGTGCGTGCCAGCGCGCGATAGACGCCGGTCCTTGAACAGGCGTTCCCCAAGCAGGCGACGTTGTGGGTCCAAGCCGAGAGCGGCCGGGATCGGCGTGATTGGCTCTTGCGCCGCTCCAGCTAGAATAGTCGGCGACTGTGCGGCCGCCGGCCAGCCAACCTCGAGGCAAAGGACCAGGAAGAGATACGCAATCCAGCGCCAGTGCGGGACCTTGGTCACGCCGGACGTCATCAAGACGCGCCGTTGGGACGCAATTGGCCTGCTCGTCATAAATGCATTCGACCGCTTTGGACCCTTGCCAGGATCTGGGTTACAGCAAGATAGCGCAGACCGCCGCGCGTGCTTGCAGCCTAGCTTGTGAAAGGGTCCAGAAATTCTTGATTTTTTGTCTATTTCCATTGATGCGCGGGTTTTGCTGCTTGCGAACAAGGCGCCATGCATCAATCTTAAGACGACGGAAATGCGCAGCCGTCGCTGTTGTATCGATCAAGACGAGAGTACCAGCAGGGGTACGCAGATCCTTCAACCGACCGCGACCGCGGTCATCGTGGCGTCATTGAACAGGTTATGGAGAAATGGGCGACCCGTCGGTTAGAGGCATAGAGATTAGCGAAAGCGAAAAGTGCCAACCGTGCATTCTTCTCGTTGAGGATGATCCCTCCTTGCAACGCATGGTCCTTGATTTCTTTGTCGAGAACAGCATCCGCGTTCTGATCGCGTCTAATCGTCAGGAGATGGCCGATCAACTTGGGAGTACCCAGGTCGATCTCGTGATTCTCGATCTTCGGTTAGGCTTGGAGGACGGCCTCGATCTCCTGAGAAAGGTCAGGCTTAGCTCGGAGCTACCAATCATTATCATTACTGGCCACCGTTGCAGCGACATTGACCGGGTGGTTGGGCTGGAGCTTGGTGCTGACGATTATTTGACGAAGCCATTTAATCTGCGCGAGTTGCTCGCGCGTACCCGCGCGATATTGCGGCGCTTCGATGCCGGGCGCATCGCGAAGCCTCGTGATCCCGACCGTAGCCGTTTCCGGTTTTTGGGCTGGCAACTTGACCTCAGGATCCGCCGGCTCACCGACCCGGGCGGCGCCCAAGTCGCATTGACGAACGGTGAGTACGCGATGCTTCTGGCCTTCCTTGCGGCACCGCAGCGGCCACTGAGTCGCGATCATTTATTGCAGGCGACTCGCATGCACGACGATGTCTTCGACCGCAGCATCGACGTGCAGATTCTGCGCCTCCGCCGCAAGCTCGAACGCGACCCCCGCGCACCCCGCGTCATCCAGACCGAGCGCGGGGTCGGATATGTGTTCGCCGCTCCGGTCGAGCGGGTCTAGGTGGCATCCGAATGCCCGGTGGAAGCCAAAGCGCGACGCCCTGGCCGTCGCTGGTGCGTTGCGCCGCCCCTGCTTCAAACGAGCCTGCTCCGAGGGGCCCGGAACAGTCGAGGGATGTGCAGCAAATACTCCTGCGGGTCGTCATAGATCCATCTCGCGACCGGATCTGTGCCAAAAGCCAGAACGAGCTTGGCGATGGCACGATCGACTTCGCTGGCGCCGGCGATGGTTTCGACGGCAGAGCTCGTTTGATCTCGAGGTTCATACCTGCTGCGAAAATCATCACGCATCGTCATTCCCTTTTTCTGGAACCAGGCTTTCAGGCATCGGGCAAGTGGGTCAGATATTCATAGATCGCCCTCAGCTCTTCATCGCTCATCCTACCGATTGGCTGCCATGGCATTTCCTTGCTGACTTCGTGGCCGTTCGGGTCGGTCCCCGTTCGCATCGTCGCGACGAATTCCTCAAGCTTCCATCCCTTCACAAGATTGAGGTCGGGCCCGAGCGGGCCAAGCTGACCAGGCACGCCGCCCGTCAGCTTCGCGCCATGGCAGGCGCGGCAATCCTGATATGACAGGATGTATTCGCCGTACTGCAATGTCGGACCCGCGGGCGGGGCGACGATGGGGCCGGTGGATACCGGATTTCCTGTCGGCAGCATGCCGGCGCCGAGCATCGCGATGCCCAACAGGTTGAGATGATCCGGCGAGTCCTCGGTTGCCTTTCCAGCGGCCGGCACGCTGCGGATATAGGCGATGACGGCGCCTATATCTTCGTCGCTCAATTTTCCCGCATTGGTGTAGGACATGATGATCAGCCACCGACCGTCCGGGTCGACGCTGTTGCGAATAGCCCGAAAGAGGTCGGCATCAGTCCAGCTGTTCAGTCGACCGGCGGGTGTCAGGTTGGAGGATACGAACGAGCCGACCGGCACCGGAAAGTGCTCGCCGATGTCGAGGCCTCCGGTCAGCGTGCCGGTCTTTGAGTGGCATGCGCTGCAGAAGCCGTCCGAGATCGCTTTTCCGCGCTGAATCTGTTCGGGGGTGCCTGCTACTTTTGTGAGAGAGGCCGGGGCACTGCGGGCATGCAGCTTGAATAGCCCGTTCACCGTGATCAGCGCTGTCAAGGCCACAACAGCCGACAAGGAAACCGCCAGGCCTGTACCGCCCCATTTGATGATGGCGCTCCTTGCCTGCCGTGCACGAAGGCTGAGCCGACCGAACAGGGCGGCGACGATGATCAGCAATGCGGGACCGAGAAAATCAAGCATGGAGCATGTCACCATCTATCGGGCAGGACAGGATGGAGAAAAATTGGCCATCCGCGGGCGCGTATTCCGGCTCGCCCGCGGAGTCCTACAGCTGGAAAAATGCGAGGCGGTTACGGTTACCGCATGTTGCGTTACAGCCGTAACATCATCGGTGGTGACGGAAAGTCTAACGGCTGCCGACTTGGCGGCGACGAGTGACCACCGTCGCGGCTCCCCGCTGCGCGACCGGGGCGCTGCCGGATAGAAAAGCGACTTCGTGGCCTTCGGCGATCAGGAAGCGTCCGATCGCAAGCAGCGGATTGAGATGGCCGGTGGCGGGAGCCGAAGCAAGGAGGATTTTCATGTGACCTGTCACTTTCGTTGGTGAAACCAGCCGCCCGCTCGGAGGCGTCCGAGGGATTGGCTCATGCAGGGCGCAGGTTGGCGCTTCGTAGTTACGCCGCGACTTCGAAGGCCACGCGAAATGGTTACGGCTGCAATGCGGGATGGCCTTTGCGAGGGCGGCGGCGCTCAAGCCTGCACGAGCGCGTGCTCGGCAGGATGAGCCAGCCGCCAAACGTGAGTTTGCTGTTCGAGAACCCGACGGGATGTCACTCGGCGGCGAAGGCGGTTGCCGGTGTCATCCCCTCTACAGCCGATTTGCTCCGTCAGAACCACCGCGGATTATGGCCGGGCTGCTAGCCACAGGCGCTGAGAAGAGTCCCACGGATCGCTTCCAGAAGGCCCGATATCGGCTCGTAACTCTGGTGAACCATGCGGAGCTGGCCGGCAAAGGTGCTGACGCCGATCGTCTGCCGGTCGGCTGGGAGATTGGTCAACAGCGCTGGCCCCCAGACCGCCTTGAGCCTCAACGACCCATATTCAACCGCAAGCGGCAGGACACCGAGATTCGAAATGACTGCGGAGCTTGGCGGCATGGAAGCCAACAGCGACGCCACCTCGTCCTTGCCTGCGGCCGGCGGTATCCTGGCCGCGATCCACAGCAACATTCCCGCCATCGCCGCAAGCGAGCGCGCCGCCCGCAAGCGATCGACGATGTCACGAGCGTCGCTCCAGAGCGACTTTTGTCGCGTGGCGGCGATCTCGATGATACCGGCGCCAATAAACACGCCGCAGCCGGTGGTTTCCATTCGCAAAATCCTGCCCAAGTCGATAGGACAGTGCATCCTGATGACATTGGCGTCGGAAGCTGGAAGGTAGCGCGAGGCGGCTGCACAGATTGCGCCATGCACGGTCGTTCCGTTCGCCTTGCACGATCGTATAAGGCGAGCAGTCTCTTTCTGATCCCATTCCATGATCGCCACATTCGCCGTGAATCTGTCGGGCGCCGGTCCGGCCGAAGCGCGGGCTCTTGAGGAGATATCGACGCGCGAACCGCCCTCCCCGACGACGACCGGATCAGGGGCGAAGCTCGCGAGCATTTCTTCGACAGGAGGAAGCGGCGGCAAGACCTCGAGACTTTCGCCAGCGAGCGCGCGCATGACATCATGGAGGATGCGCGTTCCGGACAAGGCATCCATTATCGCATGATGAAACGTCAAGACGATCGACGCGCCATCGGATGCCCACAAGGCCGTTGCTCGCATCAGCGGACCCGGAAAAGCACTGAAAGGCAGACTTAGCTCCCTTTCGACCACCCAGCGCCAGTCTGAGGCCGTCTCGGCCAGAGCCGCGTGGAGCTCGATCGAATGGTCGATGCGATAGAACGCTGGTTCGGTCTCTGCATCGTCGACGATGCAGACCCTTAGCGCAGGGTGCCGCCTGCGAACCTGGTCGAGGGCCGCTGCGAGCTTGGCCGAATCCAGCTCGCCTTCGATCTGGGCGACAAGGCAAAAATGCACGGGAAAGGCAAGCGAGTAGAGATGGAAGAATCTCTCGCCGCTGCCGAGCGGGCGGATGAGAACGGACTCTCGTTTCTCCGCAGCCATCATTTCCAGTGGCTTGCCGCCCGCGAACGCTCCGTTGTTTGCTGTCATCATTTCAGCAGCCGCGGCAGATGATGAGCTTGCGATCGATGGCAGCATCCTCTGCAGTGAGGCGCTCGAGCTCACTGGGAGTCTGCGACGGCACATCGCGCGCGTGCGGTTGGCGGTGCCCGACCGGCGCCCGGCCGATCGATCGCGTGTCCTGCGTCAGCCGAAAAGGCGCCGGCGCAGCCGGATACCCTACCGACGATCTCGGCCTTTCCACCGTCTGCGCAATGCCTGCGCGATCCCCGAGCAAAGCCAGCACCGCTACCGTCTTGATGAAGTTTCGCATGACTACCTCTCCCAATGTCGACGCTCGTTGTTCGCGACGCGACCTAAGTGGTCCGAGGTGTTCACGCTGCAGATGTCATATTACGAGTGCGTGTTGTAGCGGCGCGAAAAGGCCTACAGACGTAATAAACAGCCGTGATGGGGAACGTTCAGGGAGCCACCTCCGGAATGGCTGCAGCTCGCGACCAGACGAAATTCCGTAACCGCTCATTCGGCGAACGCACACCGAAGATGGAGAGCGTTTTGTACGGTGGTCCGGCCCACACCTGCTCGATCACCGATTTCGTCGATGGACAGGCTGCAGTGTCCGCGCCGCTTCACCTCAAACGAAACGATGCAAAGAGCGGCTCGCTCACCCTCAGTTTAGTGATGACGCATCGTGTCGGGCAACGCGCTCGAACCGCCCAGCATTCGCTTCCGGTGACGACGTTTAGTTCGCTCTTCGGATGATATCCGTCTGCGACACGGACGAGGCGTGAAGCGCGATGACACGCGGCCCTGCAACTTCGCGATTGGCTGCGCCGCGATCGATCCGCGGAGTGGCTTCCGCCGTTCCACCGCTTCTGTGAGGTACTGGGCTTCGGTACTTGACAGCTCCCCTCTGGGCCAATGATGACGCCAGATCGCGTTCAACATCTGGTCGAGATCATGTGAGAAGCCGATGCCTGTCTGCTGGCTTTCGTTACAGCAGACAGGCGGGATGCTGCCGAGTCCGACCAGCTATAGCCAACTCATATGAATGGGCGCGCGGTCACACACGTTGAGCTAGTCAACGTACGTAGTAATAGCCTCCTGATCGGTATGCGACCGGTGGCGCAACATATACGGCCGGCGGAGACGCGTAGACAGCAGCGGGTGCAGTGTAAGCTGACGTCGCTGCCGCGCCCACAGCAATGCCCGCTGCGGCACCTGCAGCACCTGCGGCAATGGCGCCTCCGTAGCAGCAGCCGTGGTAGTATCCGCCACCCCAATAGCCGCCGCCCTGATGGGCTCCGTAGCGGAAGCCGTGAACGCCGCCAAATCGCCCGACCGCGGCACCGTGAAAGCCGCCAAATCCCCTGAACACCGCAGCTTGTGCCGGCACAGTTAGGGATGTTGCGGCCACAGCGGCAACCGATGCCGCCAAGATAAGATTGCGTACCATCTGACAACTCCATAGTTACCGCCACGGTCGGCGCCGTGTAGCGGT
>Ga0081540_1001021_pt1 | contig 25100 bp, 29 predicted proteins | sample TabmetS2T1R1_FD_71024 | JGI IMG/M metagenome (GOLD analysis project Ga0081540, IMG submission 71024) | Tabebuia heterophylla rhizosphere microbial communities from the University of Puerto Rico - S2T1R1 | ecosystem: Host-associated > Plants > Roots > Rhizosphere ... | reverse complement strand
GATTGATCGGACAACTGGTCGCCGAGGGTGACCCCACGGTGTTCGGGGGGACCTCCTGGGCCGACGTGCTCTCGAGGCGGCTGCGGATATCCCGGGGCGAAGCCCAGCGACGCATCACCGAGGCGCTCTCGGCGTAGTCCGGTGAACTCATCCTGGGAGACCGTCACGGCGGTCTACGACGAGTGGGAGGCGGCCAACGCGAAGGTGGACGCCCTCTCGCTGGACGCGCTGAGCGATTGTGAACTGCTGGCGCTGCAACACCGACGGGAGGTCGTGGCGCGCAGTCTTCCCGCGGTCGACCATCAGATCATCAATCGGCTGGCCGCCGAGGCCGACCCGGTGCGAGCGCCGAAGACTCAGGCCTACATGAAATCGGAGATGCCTTACCTCGGGGTCCCGCTCCCTCGGGTGCGCGCGATCGTGCGGGCCGAAGCCGCCGAACGGCCACCGGCGACCGTCTTCGCGCTGACAGCAACGGTGCGCGCTCTCTGGCGCCCCGCTGTATACCGCGAAGAGCGCTATTCCGCGACCGAACTCACGGGCCTGCCGAGTGTTCGGCGGCTACAAATCCTGGCTTTGTTGCCGCTCTACCAGGAGATGATCACCACCGGCGCCTGGTGGGATCATGTCGATGAGGTGGCCCACCGGATCGGTGCGCTCCTCCGGGCCTTCCCGAGCGAGATGCGGCCGACCATCCTCGCCTGGTCACGTGATCCGGACCGCTGGCTCCGCCGAACGTCGATCATTTGCCAGCTCGACGCCAAGGACCAAACCGACCGCACGCTCCTGTCGTCCGCGATCCTGGCGAATGCCGACGACCCAGACTTCTTCCTGCGCAAGGCCATCGGCTGGGCCCTCCGCCAGTACGCCCGGGTCGACCCGGACTGGGTGCGCCGCTTCGTCGCCGACAACGAGCTCAGCCCTCTGTCCCGCCGAGAAGCGCTGAAGCACCTCGCGTGACGGTCGTCCGCTACGCGCGGAGCCGGGCTCCGTAGTCCTCGGCCGCTCGGGCCACCGCCGCGTCGCGCGCGACCGACGCCTCCTCGACGGTCAGCGTTCGGTCGGCGGCCCGGAACCGTAGGGCGAATGCTAGGGACTTCACGCCCGGACCCAGCCGCTCGGCATCCGCGTAGACGTCGAAGAGCCGAGCCGACTCGAGCAGCGGCCCGGCTCCGGAGCGGATCGCGGCAAGAACGTCGGCTTCCGCGACGTCAGCCGGCACGACCAGGGCAATGTCGAGCAGCACGGGCGGAAACGGTGAGATTTGCGGAGCGGGCGCGGGCGGGGGCGGCTGGAATGCGCCGAGGTCGAGCTCCATGGCGCAGGTGCGCTCGGGTAGCCCAAGGGTGGTGACGACGCGCGGATGAAGCTCGCCGGCGTACCCGATGACTCGGTCTTCCAGCACGAGCTCCGCGCATCGCCCGGGATGCCATGGCGGCTGATCCCCGCGGCGAATGGTCAGTTCGGTTCGGGCGGCCCGGGCCAGTAGCCGGGCCGCCTCGACCGCATCGGTCCAGTCGGCCGGGCGCCCGGTCCCCCACCAGCCCGCACGATCGCGCGGTCCGGACAAAACAACGGCAGCGCGCTGGGGCTGATCCGGCAGGGCCGCCTCGAGCGATGCCAGCTCCGCATCCGACGGCCGGTGCGCGACGCTCGGCCGCGGTACGGCCGGAGCGTTCGGGCGCGGGAGATACACCAGTCCGATCTCGAACAGGGACAGCTCACGAAGGCCGCGGCCGAAATTTCGAGTCAGCGTCGCTAGCAGCCCCGGCAACAGGGATGTACGCAGCTGCGGTTCGGCGTCAGACAGCGGATTCGCGACGACCAGGGCGTAACGGCGGGGGTCATCGGCGGCCAAACCGAACTGGTCATGCACCGACGGCGAGACGAACGGGTAGCTCAGCACCTCGGTGTAGCCGGCGGCCGCGAGCGCCCGCGCCAACGTGCGACGGAGCCGCTGGTCCGCGGCCAGCCCGCGACCGGGCGGCGGAGTGGGCAGCGCCGACGGGATGCGGTCGTAGCCCACCAGGCGCACGACCTCCTCGACGAGGTCAGCCGGATCGGTCAGGTCGGGCCGCCAGCTCGGTGGCGTGACCGTGAGTAGGTCGGTACCGCGCACGGCGCAGCCGACCTGGACGAGTCGCCGCAGGACCGTCGGCGCGTCGATCGGGAGTCCAGCAATCTGGCCGGGGCTCTCAACCCGGAGCCTGATCTCGACGGGTGGCGGTCCAGCCCCGACAACGGTGAAGCCGGCAGCGGCCACGGCACCACCGTGCCGGACCAGCAGGTCCACGCAGCGCTGCAACGCGACGGCCGCCACCTCCGGATCCACCCCACGCTCGAACCGCTTGGCCGCTTCACTCGGCAGCTTGTGGCGACGCACGGCGCGGGCAATCGACGTCGGTTCCCAGTGGGCCGCCTCGAGCACGATGTCCGTCGTGCCGGGGTCGATCTCCGTCGACGCTCCGCCCATGACGCCGCCGAGGGCGATCGGACCGGTGTCGTCCGTCACCACGAGATCATCCGGATCGAGCCCGCGCACGGTTCCGTCGAGGGTGGTGAGCTTCTCACCCGGCTGGGCGCGGCGCACGCCGATCGGCCCGGTGAGCTTGCTGCGGTCGAACGCGTGCAGGGGTTGGCCGGTCTCGAGCATGACGTAGTTGGTGATGTCGACGGCCAGCGAGATAGGGCGCATACCGGCGCCGGTGAGACGAGCCCGCATCCATTGCGGGCTCTGGGCGGTGGGGTTGAGCCCGGTGACGACCCGCGCGGAGAACCGGTCACACCCGACCGGATCGTCGACGACGACCGGGTAGGCGGGTGCGTCCGCCGTCGGGATTGTCACTCGGTCGGCGACGTCGCGAAACGGAGCGTCGAAGGCTGCTGCCGCCTCGCGGGCGAGACCGCGTACCGACAGGCAATAGCCGCGGTCCGGCGTAACCGCGATGTCCAAAACGGCGTCATGCATGCCGAGGGCCGCGAGAGCGTCGCTGCCGGGCGGCCCCGCATCTGGCGACAACACCAGGATTCCGGTGTGATCGTCGCCTATACCTAGCTCACGCGCTGAGCAGATCATTCCGTCGGAGACGTGCCCGTATGTCTTGCGGGCCGTGATCGTGAACCCGCCTGGCAACACGGCGCCTGGCAGGGCGACGGCGACCAAGTCGCCGACCACGAAGTTGTGGGCCCCGCACACGATTCCGCGCCGCTCGGACTCACCGATGTCGACTTGGCACCACCGGATAGTCTTACCGTTGCTGTGCAGCTCGGTCGCGATCGACCAGACCCGGCCGATGACGACCGGCCCGGTCACGGCGTCAGCAGCCGCATCCACCCGCTCCACCTCCAGGCCGACGCGCACGAGAGCGTCGCCGAGCTGGTGCGGAGTGGTGCCAGGCGGGAGGTCGACGGACTCGGCTACCCAGCTCAGAGGCGCGCGCATCACGCCTCCAGGCCGAACGCCTGGGTGAACCGCACGTCGCCCTCGACCATGTCACGCATGTCAGCCGCCGAGTTGCGGAACATCATGGTTCGCTCGATGCCCATGCCGAAGGCGAATCCGCTGTACTGCTCGGGGTCGACCCCACATGCGCGCAGCACCCGGGGATTGACCATGCCGCAGCCGCCCCACTCGATCCAGCCCTCGCTGTTGCAGGTGCGGCAGTCCGAGTCCGGGTTGCCGACTGATTGACCCCGGCACACGAAGCACAGGAGATCCACCTCGGCGGACGGCTCGGTGAACGGGAAGTAGGACGGCCGGAGCCGGGTCACGATCCCCGCTCCGAACACGGCCTGGGCCATGTGATCGAGCGTGCCCTTCAGGTGAGCCATGGTGATGCCTTTGTCGACGACGAGGCCCTCGAGCTGGTGAAAGACCGGGGTGTGCGTGGCGTCGAGCTCGTCGGTGCGGAACACCTTGCCGGGGCACACGACGTAGATCGGCGGAGTTCGGATAAGCATGGTCCGAACCTGCACGGGCGAAGTATGGGTCCGCAGCACCAGTCCGGAGTCCTCGGAGCCGACGAAGAACGTGTCCATGAGGGTTCGGGCCGGATGGTCGGGCGGCATGTTCAGCGCATCGAAGTTGAACCACTCGGTTTCGATCTCCGGACCTTCGGCGATCTCGTATCCCATGGCGACGAAGATGTCGGCGAACAGCTCCTGGATTGTGGTGAGCGGATGGCGAGCACCATCGACTCGCCGATCCGAGGGAAGGGTGACGTCGACCGCTTCGTCGACGAGGACGCGGGCGTCGCGCGCGCTCGCGAGCTGCTCGGCGAACGCGGCGACGGTCTGCGGCCCGCCGCCACCGTGCAGCAGCACGATCGGACGGCCTTCGCCGTGCTCGGTGACGGTGACCTCGATCGGGCCGAGACCGTCGGGAGTCAGGGCGTACGTGGTCGTGTCGGGCATCTGGGACTCCTTGGTCAATGTTCTCAACGAGCTTTATACAAGCATATTGATATAAGCAAGTTGATAGGCTCGCCACTACGATGCCCGCCTCGCTCCGACAGACCGGCCTCATGGTCAAGCGCCTGCAGATGCGCCACCACCGTCGCCTCAACGCTGCCCTCGCCGAGCTCGGCGTCAGCCTCGTCCAATGGGACGCGCTGCGCCACATGCACGAGAACCCCAGCGCATCGCTGCACGACCTTGCGGCGCTGACCTTCCAGCCCGACCAGGCCTTCGGCGCGCTCGCCGCCCGCATGGAGCGGCGCGGCCTCATCGAGCGCGTCCCCGGCCCCGGTCGCGCCGTGCGCCACCGCCTCACGCCCGAGGGCGCACGCGTCCGCCAGGACGGCGTCGCCGTGGTCGAGGGCGTGTTCGCCGACTCGTTCGCGGCGCTCACCCCGGCCCAGCAGGAGACGTTCGCCAAGCTCCTGGGCAAGCTGGTCGAGGACGAGCCCGCGCCGTAGACGGCCGCGCTCGCGTGAGGCGACTCACAGTGGACCGCGAGCCGGCGGTCGGCTACCCTGCGCTCACCTTCACCGCGATCGGTGAAAGGCAGGTGGTTGATCCATGAGTGTCGCCACGGAACACGCCACGTCGCGCCGCCCGGCCTGAGCCCGGGCCCCCGCACGACGCCGTCTTCCGCTTCTCACTGAGCCACCTCTCGGAGGTCCCCTTGTCGCGCGATCAGCGCACGGGTGCCCGGCGCCGAGGTCCGGACACCTTCCGATGTCGCAACTGCCGCCTGGACGTGTCGATGGACGCGCCGGGCACCGAACACCGCAACCACTGCCCGAGCTGCCTGTGGAGCAGGCATCTCGACGCCCGCATCCCCGGCGACCGCGCCGCTGACTGCGGCGGCTCGATGGAGCCGATCGCCGTCTGCGTGCGTACCGACGGCGAATGGGCGCTCGTCCACCGCTGCTCGGGCTGCTCGACGCTGCACGTCAACCGCATCGCGGGCGACGACAACCCGCTCGTGCTCATGCGCCTGGCGGTCAGGCCGCTGGCGCAGCCACCCTTCCCGCTGGAATGGCTCAGCCGGCTGTGAGCACGATCCAGGGTCACCTCAAGCTTCACGCGGTTTCCACCATGCGGTCCGAAGCGCGCCAGATGAGGCCGCACACGCGCCGGAAGGTGTCCGGGCCGGCCCGGTAGCCGTACTCGCCCTGCAGGCCGCCGTAGGGCGCGCGGGCGTAGACGGCGCAGCCGGCGTAGGCCTCGGCGAAGCGCTCGCCGGCGGGCTGCTGGCCGCTCGTCCACGAGCCGCGGTAGAGGATCGCGCGCTTGAAGGCCAAGCGATCGGCGGCGGTGAGCACCCGCTCGTCGAAGACATGGCCGAGCTCGTGCATGAGGGTCCAGCGGACGTCGACGCCCGTCGCGACCGGGAGGTGCAGCAGCCCCGGCTCCCAGCACGAGTCGTAGCGCGAGCCGGGGCAGGCATGGAGGTCGACGACGACCGTGCCGGGGGCCGTGGGAACCCGCGACGCATCGACCAGCGCCTGCAGTCGCCCCCCGAGCGGTGCGCCGGCGGTGCCGAGCAACGTGACCGCTCGCGCGGGCGCAGCGAGCGCGAGCGCAGCGACGGCGACGGAGAGAGCTGCTCTGACGCGCATGACGGTCTCGACGCGAGACCAACGAAGGAGGCGGAGGACGGCTTGCGGCGGACAGCCGGCTACGCCGCGAGCGCGGCGAGCGCCGGCCACTGAGGACATCTACGGACCAGTTCCAGCACTCACCGAATGGTGCGGTCGCGCCGTGGCGCGACCGGCTAGGGTCCCGTCTCCGCACTCTCCGCCCCTCTCGTCGCCAGGATCCGGATCGCCCGATGCCCGCCTCGAAGGACTCTGCAAAGCCCATTGCACGCAGCCGCGAAGAGCTCGACCCACGGATCGTCAGGGCGCTGTCGCACCCGATACGCCACAAGGTCCTCGTCGCCCTGAACGAGCGCGTCGCCAGCCCGAAGGAGCTGGCCGCCGAGCTCGGCGAGCCGCTGGGCAACGTCAGCTACCACACGCGCGTGCTCGCGCAGCTGGGCTGCATCGAGCTCGTGAGCACCACTCAGCGCCGCGGCGCGCTGGAGCACCACTACCGCGCGGTCATGCGCCCCTACTTCGACGACGCCGCCTGGGCGCAGATCCCGGTCTCGACGCGACGCTCGCTCTTCGACGCCGACCTCGACCGCCTGTGGACCGAGGCGGTCGAGGCCGCGAAGGCGGGCGGCTTCGACCGCGCACGCGCGCACGTGAGCTGGTCGGCAGTCGAAGTCGACGAGCAGGGCTTCAACGAGCTCGCCGACCTCCTCGGGTCGGTCGCCGAGCGTGCGCTGAAGATCCAGGCCGACGCGGCCAAGCGCCTGCAGGGCAACGACGGCGCCTCGCCGGCGATCCGCACCGGGATCGGCCTGCTGCAGTTCGAGCGCCCCGCGGCCGAGGCGCCCGCACCGGCCGCCAAGGGCCGCGGGCGCGCCAAGCGCAAGCGCTAGCCCGGCCAGGCGTGCCGCGGCTCGAGCTCGCGCGCGAGCTCGAGGGTCGCGGCATCGACCGTCGCGACGCTCAGCTCGGCGTCGCGCGCGCGTGCGTCGAGCAGGGCGCGCTCGACCGCGCCGATCGAGATGCCGGGGAGCACGTCGTCGAGCGCGCCGGCGGTCTGCGGGTCCCAGCTGAGGTCGAGCGCGCGGTAGACGTCGACGAGTGCGTCGCGCAGCCTGTCGCCGCCGCCCACGAGCACGAACGCGGTCAGGAGCGCGGCGCCGCGGACGGCGCGCTGGGCCACGCCGACGAGCTTGAGCCTCCCGGAGGCGCTGACGGTGTAGGCGCCGGCGCAGTACTCGCCCGGGATCTCGCCGACGCGGGCATCGACGCCGAGGTCGTCGAGCGCGCCGGCGAGCAGCGCGGCCCCGTCGCGGAAGCGCTCGTGCAGGCCGGCGGTGACGTCGGGCTGCGGCGTGATCTCCTCGTAGATGAGGGCGTCCTCGTCGTAGGCGGCCGCGTGGCCACCGGCCAGGCGCACCACCGGCTCGAGGCGGTGCCGGCGCGCGGCGGCGCCCGCGCGCGCGAAGCCGGCCCGGAGCACGTCGAGACGGCCGAAGGCCGTTGTCGGCGCCGGGTTGTAGAGGCGCATGGTGGCGCCGAGCTCGCCGGCGGCGACGCGGTTCAGCAGCGCGTGGGAGACCGCGATGTCGAGTGCGGGCCGATCCGGGAACGAGTCGCGCAGCAGGCGCACGTCGTCTAGCGCTCGTCGGCGGCGCAGCGCCGCGTCAGGGAGGCGGTCACGCCCGGCGAGACTAACCGTGGTTCACGAATCGCGCCGAACGGGTAAGCCCGCCTCCACGAGAGAGGTCGAGTGCCCCGGAAGGCCCGTCGCAAGGCGGGCCTTCCGCGTTGCGGGCGCCCGGCTAGCGCTCGATCTCGAACCAGACGTGCGTCGAGCCCTCGTGGACGCCCCAGCGGTTGGAGAGCGTCTGCACGAGATGAAGGCCCCAGCCGCCGACGTCGGTGGCCGGCCGGCTGCGCGCGACGGGGATGAAGCCGGCGCCTTGGTCGATCACCTCGGCGCGGACCTTGCGCGGGCGATCGGCGTCGACCTTGAGCTTGATCTCGCCTTCTCCGCCGTACTTGACCGAGTTCGTGATGAGCTCGGAGACCAGGAGCTTGATCTCGGGGATCAGGTCGGGATCGACCGTGCCCTGGAGCCGCTCGACCGCGCGCCTCGCCGCCGCCGGCGCGCGGTGATCTCGTGGTATGTCGATGGCGAGCGTCACGTTTCGAGCGAATGCACCGCAAATTGGCTGCGGTCGGTATTCCACATGAGCAGCGCGCTAAACCCCGGCGGCCGCATGGATGATGTCGACCAACGAAACCGGTGCCGGCAGCCAACTGAGCGTTTCTTCGCGAACTCTTCGGTCGCCCTTGCGGCGCTCTTACGCGCCGATGGTCAGCTTGCCGGTCGATGAGCGCCCCGATGCGGGTCCTGGTGGTCGACGACGAGCCGGCGGTGCGGTCGGCGGTGCAGCGCGCGCTGGCGCTCGAGCGCTACGACGTCGCCCTCGCCGCCGACGGGCGCGAGGCCCTCGACTGCGTGGCGGGCGAGAGCGTGGACGCCGTCGTCCTCGACATCGCGATGCCCCACGTCGACGGCCTCGAGGTCTGCCGGCGCATGCGCCAGGCCGGGGACCGCACGCCGGTGCTGATGCTGACCGCGCGCGATGCGATCGACGACCGCGTCGCCGGCCTGGACGCCGGCGCCGACGACTACCTCGTCAAGCCGTTTGCCCTGCGCGAGCTCCTCGCGCGCCTGCGCGCGCTGCTGCGCCGCGTGGAGACGCCGTCGCAGCGCCTGGCCTTCGCCGACCTCGCGCTCGATCCAGGCTCACGCGACGTCTGGCGCCGGGATCGGCGCATCGAGCTCACCCGCACGGAGTACGCGCTGCTGGAGATGTTCCTGCAGCACCCGCGCCAGGTGCTCACGCGCTCGCAGATCTTCGAACGCGTGTGGGGCTACGACTTCGGGGCCACGTCGAACGCCCTCGGCGTCTACGTCGGCTACCTGCGCCGCAAGACCGAGGCCGGAGGCGAGCCGCGGCTGCTGCACACCGTGCGTGGCATCGGCTACGTGCTGCGCGAGGACCCGTGACCCTGCGCAGGCGGCTGGCGCTGATGTCCGCGCTGGCCGTCGGCGTGACGGTCGCGCTGGCGTCGCTTGCGTGCTACCTGGTCATGCGCCACGAGCTGCGCTCCCAGGTCGACGCGCCGCTGCGCGCGCAGGCGCAGCGGATCGCCCAGCGCGGCGAGGTCGTGGGCCCGCGGCTGCCAGGGCCGCCGCGGGGCGCGGGCGGCCCGGCCGAGTTCTCCCAGGTGGTCGCGCCCGACGGCGAGGTGCGCGAGCGCTACGGCGGGCTGGCGATCGCGGTCGCTCCCGGCGACCGGGCGGCTGCCTTGAACGGCGGCGCTCCCTTCATCGCGGATCGACGGGTCGACGGCGTGCACCTGCGGGTGCTCACCGTGCCCGTGCCCGGCCTGGGCGCCGTGCAGCTCGGGCGCTCGCTGCAGGGCGTGGACGACGTGCTCGCGCGGCTGCGCAACGTGCTCGTGCTGCTCGTCGTGGTCGGCACCGCGTTCGCGGCGGCCATGACGCGGCTCTTCTCGCGACCCGTGATGCAGCCGATCACCGACCTCACGCGCGCGGCCGAGCACATCGAGGCCACCGGCGACCTCGGGCGGCGCATCGGCGCGCGCGGACCCGATGAGGTCGGCCGTATGGCCGAGCGCTTCGACGCCATGCTCGACCGGGTGCAGGCCTCGCAGGTCGCGCAGCGGCGCCTGGTCGCCGACGCCTCGCACGAGCTGCGCACGCCGGTGACCTCATTGCGCACGAACATGGAGGTGCTGCTCGCCGGTGCGCAGCTGGAGGAGGGTGAGCGCCGCGCGATCCTGCGCGACATGGTCGGCCAGTCCGAGGAGCTCTCGACGCTCGTGAGCGACCTCATCGAGCTCGCGCGCGGGGACGAGGGCGACCCGCCCGCGGAGGACGTGGCTCTCGACGGCCTCGTCGCCGAGGCGGTCGAGCGCGCGCAGCGCCACGCGCCCGGGGTGCGCTTCCGCGCCGACCTCGACCCCTGCACGCTTCAGGGCGTCCCCGACCGGCTGGGGCGGGCGGTCAACAACGTGCTCGACAACGCGGGCCGCTACAGCCCGCCGGGCGGCGTCGTCGAGGTCGCGTTGCACGGCGGGACGCTCGCGGTCCGCGACCACGGACCGGGCGTCGCCCCGGAGGAGCTCCCGCTGCTCTTCGACCGCTTCTTCCGCGGCGCGGGCGCCCGCGGGCGGCAGGGCTCAGGCCTCGGGCTGGCCATCGTCCGACAGGTCGTCGAGTCGCACGGCGGGACGGTCGAGGCGGCCAACGCGGAGGGCTCCGGGCTGGTCCTGCGTCTGACCTTCCCGGCGGTCGACGACGCCGTCGACTTGGCCGGAGTTCGGGTCGCCTAACAATTGCTCGCAGTAGGGCCAGCCGGTTTGGTAGAACCAAGGAGTCATGAGCGCCACACCCAACGCCCTCGACCCCGAAGATCGCAGCGAGCATCTGAAGGCATCGCCGCCGCTGCTGCCGTGGCCGATCCTCGACCGCCTCACCCGCGTGCACCCGGCGGTACCCGTGATCCTCTACGGGCCCGTCGTCGTCCTCCTCGCCGTCTTCGCGTTCAGCCGCATGAGCGTCCTGGAGACGCTCGGCTACGCGGTCCTCGGCTACGCGCTTTGGACGCTCACCGAGTACTGGCTGCACCGCGTCGTCTTCCACTTCGAGCCCGAGAAGGGAATCGGCGCGAAGCTGCACTGGCTCATCCACGGCGTGCACCACGAGCACCCCAACGACCCGCACCGGCTGGTCATGCCGCCGAGCGCGTCGCTGCCGCTGGCCGCGATCTTCCTGGTCGTCTTCTGGCTGGTCTTCGGCTCGCCGGCGTGGCTCGCGGTCTCGGCGGGCTTCCTGATCGGCTACATCGTCTACGACACGATGCACTGGTACCTGCACCACCGCATCCCGCGCACCAAGCTGGGCAAGCGGCTGCGCGAGCTGCACCTGCGCCACCACTTCCAGGACGACACGCGGGGCTTCGGCATCAGCGCGCCCTATTGGGACCGGGTCTTCCGCACCGCGCCGCGATCGCGCCGCGAGGCGGCGCGCAACGGACAGGGCTGAGTCGCATCGGCGGCGTGTCTGGTCGCGCGCGGCTCGCTAGAGTTCAGAGCCACCGAGCGGCTGTGGTGAAATTGGTATACACGCAGGCTTCAGGTGCCTGTGGGCTTTACGCCCGTGGAGGTTCGAGTCCTCTCAGCCGCACTGCGACGAAGGGTTGCTACCCTCATCGGCGCGCTACTCGCCGCCATCGTCTAGGGGACTAGGACGCCGCCCTCTCACGGCGGAAACCGGGGTTCGAATCCCCGTGGCGGTACTGCGAGACCCCCGATGAAACGGAGGCTCCGCGCGTCAGCCTGCCGGTCGGTCCACGGTCGCTTGCGTGAAGAAGCGCCAGATCGCTTCCGTTGCGTCGGGTCCTCGCGGGTCACTGTAGGAGCCACCGCGCGCGCCGCCGGACCATGCGTGTCCGAGTCCGTCGACCTGCAGGAGCTCGTGCATCAGGACGCCGCGGCGGTCCGTCCATTGGGAAAGTGTGAAGGCGTACCCGTCGTTGACCTCGCCTCGCGAGGTAGACGTGGGGCGAGCGAAATCGAGATCGCAGGTCTTGGGCGCCGCGAGGCGGTTGGCGGTCATTGACTGCTGGAGGACCTGGTCTGCGTTGACCGGGGCGACGGTGTCGTCGGCGCTGCCATGGACGACGATGCTCGGGACGGGTCTGGCGAGGTCACCCAGAGCGGCGTGAGCGGCGCGGCCCTGCCCGATGGGGTCCTCGCCGCCGCGCGCCATCGCGGTGAAGGCGGCGCCCACGCTGGCGGCGGACCGGTAGGAGAGTCCCGAGTGCACGGCGACCGCGGCGAACAGGTCTGGGTAGACGGCGGCCAGGATCGCTGCCATGGCGCCGCCCGCGGACAGGCCGGCCACGAAGACGCGGCGGGTGTCGATCGCCAGCTGCGATGTCGTCCCCATGAGCTTGCGGACGATCGCGGCGATCGCTGCCGGCTCGCCGGCGGCGCGCCGCTGGTGCTCCGGTGAAAACCAGTTCCAGCAGCCGCGCAGGTTGTCACCGCGGTCCTGCTGGGGATAGACCGCGACGAACCCGTGGCGGTCGGCTGCCGCGTTCATCAGTGTCGCGGCGGCGAAGCTCGCCGCATCCTGCGTGCAGCCGTGCAGCATGCAGACGAGTGGGACGGAGGTGCCCGGCTTCACCCCCGTCGGGACGTGGACCAGCGCGCGCCGCGTTTGCCCGACGACCGTCAACGTCTCCTCGCGGAGATCCGTGGGCAGTTCGCCCGACGCACCGCCGGCTCGCTCGATCACTGCGCGATTGGACGCGTACAGCTCGCGCCAGTCGATGGGATGCATCTGCGTACTATATCAATCACGCGCTTGGCAAAGCGATCAATCATGGCGCTCTCGCCGGCACGAAGCTCCGGTACACGCTCAGTAGTGCGGTCCGCTGCGGCTCGGTGAGCTCGGGGTCGCGCAGGATCGCGGCCTCGGTCTCGCGCAGGCCTGGGTGGCCTTCGGCTTCATCGGCTTGGAGCACGCCGGCGCGGGTCAGCAGCGACCCGAGCGGCACGCCCAGCGCCGACGCGATCGCCCTCAGCACGCCCAAGGAGGGCTCGTGCAGACCCCGCTCGAGCTGGCTGAGATAGGCGTTCGAGACCTTGGTCCGCTCGGAGAGCTCCCTGAGTGACAAGTCGGCCGCCGTGCGTTGCGCGCGCAGCAAGGCGCCAAGCGCCTCGAGCTGAGCTTTCCAGAGGTCATCGCTCACGCCACACATCTTCCTTGAGCGTCGAGTGGAGGCGGCTAGGTTTGGTCGGTTTGGCGCTCCTCGAGCCGCAGGGCGGCGGCCTCCGCCGACGCCGAGCGGCGCGGTGGCTCCGCGCGCTCGCGGCCACTCTTCGGCACGTTGACCTCGACGGCTCCAATCTGGTGCAGGATGGCCAGCTCGGTCGGGCTGTGCCATTCCTCCGCCACGCGCCCATGCGCGACGCGCAACAGTGTGAGGCCCTCGATCTCGAAGCCCACGCCGGTGGGAGCGACGCCGAGGTAGGGGCCGCGATGGGTGCCCTGCAGCCGGTAGCGCAGCGCGACGCGGTCGCCCTCGACCACGACGTCCTCGACCGTCAGGCGTGCGTCGGGGAAGGCCTCCCACAGCGCCTCGTGGAACCTGCGCAGGCCGTCGAGCCCCTGCAGGCCGCCGGGGTAGCCATGCAGCGCCACGTCCGGGTTGTAGGCGTCCAGGAACGCCTCGCGGCCCTCGCGCTCGTTGAACCGGGCGAAGGCGTCGGCGGCCATCGCTCGGATGTCCTCGTCGCCCATCGACGCTACATGTCCTGACCGCCGTTGACGGCCCAGACCTGGCCGGTGATGTATCCCGCGGCGTCGGCGGCGAGGAAGTGCACGACGCGCGCGACCTCGTCCGGGCGCCCCAGCCGTCCGAGTGGCACTTGTCCGCGGATGCGGTCAAGGACCTTCTCGGGGACGCTGTCGAGCATCTCCGTCTCGATGAATCCCGGAGCGACGGCGTTGACCGTGAGCCCGACGTCGTTGCCGTCGAGCTTGTCGGCCTTCTTGAGCGCGAAGGCGGCCTCCCTGGCCAGCGAGGTGGTGAGGCCGAAGAGCCCCGATTTCGAGGCGGCGTAGTTGGTCTGGCCGATGTTGCCGGTCTGACCGATGATCGACGAGATGTTGATGATGCGCCCGGTCCCGCGCTCGATCATGTGCTCCAGCGCCGCGCGCGACATGAAGAAGGCCCCGGAAAGGTTGACGGACAGGACCTTGTGCCAGTCCTCGTCGGTCATCTTGAAGATCGTCTTGTCCGAGGTGATCCCCGCGTTGTTGACGAGCACGTCCAGGCGCCCGTGGTGGTCGATGACCTCCTGCACGGTTCGGCGGCAATCGTCGGCGGAGCCGACATTCCCCTGGTGGATGGAGACCGGGATCTCGTCCTTGGCGAGCTGCGCCTGGAAGGCCTCGGCGCGCTCGCGGTCGCGGCCGTAGCCGGCGGCCACGGCCGCGCCCTGGGCGGCCAGGCTGTGGCAGATGGCGGCGCCGATGCCACGTGTGCCGCCGGTGACCATTGCCACGCGGCCCTTGAGCTTCTCGCCTACGGTCTGGAACGGCTCGGCTTCGGTACGGGTGATGGGCATGATCTGGGTCTCTCCTCTGGGCTAGGCGTGCGAGCGCTCGTCGAGCCACTCGGCGATGTCGGGCCAGACCTCCTTGCGGGCCTTGGAGCCGGCCATCAGGCCGATGTGCCCCCCGGGGCGGTCGAGGTGCGTGACGTCGGCGCTGCCGACCAGGTCAAGCACCGGCAGCGTGCCCTGGCGCGGGGCGATGTGATCGGCTCCGGCGGTGACCACGAGCAGGTTCTGTTCCACGGCTGACAGGTCGGCGCGCCGCTCGCGCAGCCGCATGCGTCCGCGCACCAGGCGGTTCTCCTTGTACATCCATGTGATCCATTCGCGGTAGGCGCGGCCGGGGAAGGGTGGGTTGTCGGCCACCCACTTGGCCATCGCCTGGTAGGCGTCGGGCCGCGCGTCGCCGTCGAGGACCTGCAGCCACAGTCGCCGGTAGGTCGTCCAGTAGTTGCTCACGGGCTTCATGAGCTTGTTGGCCCAGTCAACGGTCCGTCCCGGCACCGAGCCGTAGACCTCGGCCACGCGATCGACGTCGAAGGAGTCGCGTGCCACCCAGCTCGTGTAGAGCGACGCGGTCGTGTCGATCGGCGTGGTCAGTAGGACGAGGTTGCGCACTGTCGTGCCCGGCTGAAGAGCGCAATGCAGCAGCGACAAGGTGCCGCCAATGCACCATCCCAGCAGCGTGGCCTCCTCCTGCCCCGATACGCGGCGCACCTCACGCAGCGCCGACGGGATCTCGTCGCACACGTAATGCTCGAGGCCGAGGTCCGCGTCCGCCTCGTCGGGCACGCCCCAGTCGAGCAGGAAGACGTCGTAGCCCTCGTCGAGCAGGAACTCGACGAACGAGTGGCCCGCGCGCAGATCGAAGATGTCGGGGCGGTTGATGAGCGCGAAGACGAGCAGGACGGGGACCGCGTACGTGCGATTGGCCGAGCGATAGCGGTAGAGCGTCGTCGTCCGGTGTGTCCACACCACATCCTTGGGCGTGACGGCGATCTGCGCGTCGCGCTCGGTCAGGACGATGTTCGCGAACTCGAGCGCCGCGATCGGCGACCGGGCGATGCGCTCAAGCGCGTTCATGGCGCTGAGCTTCGCTGCGAGCGCCGCCGAGTCGCTGATCCGGCGGCCGTGGGCTTGGCGCCGTCGGCCTTGGCGGCGCGCGTCGCCGATGCAGGCGCGCCATTCTGGCGCTCGACCTCGTCGCGCAGTCGTTCGACCTCCTGCAGGACGTGCTCGAGCTTGTCCTCCGTGCGGCCGAGCTGGCGCGTCAGGCGCGTGATGTCGCGCCGCCCGGCGAGCCGCAGGTTGCTCCACACGAGGTCCAGGGCGTCGAAGCTGATGCGCGTGACCGCGACGACGTTCTCGGTCGCCATCGCCAGCAGCTCACCGAAGGAGTCGCGCGAGACCACGCGCTCTGCGGCTTTCGCCACCCGCGTCTCGGCCTCCTCGTACAGGCGGCGAGCCTCCTGCTCGGGGGTGAGGCGGTCCTCGGCCACTCCCAGAGGCTATGCCCTTTACGCAAGTAGCATGAACGCCGATGGCCGACGGACCACGAGCCGAGCGTCTGGGGGAGATCATCCGCCGCCAGCGTGAGCTCAGCGAGCTGTCGATGCGCCAGTTCGCTGACCTCGCGGGCATCTCCAATCCGTATCTCTCGCAGATCGAGCGCGGCCTGCGCGAGCCCTCCGAGCGCGTGCTCGACGCCATCGCCTCGGCGCTGCAGGTATCGGCCGACACGCTCTACGAGCAGGCCGGCGTCACCGTGGGCGAGGAGCCCAAGACCGGCGCGCTCGAGCAGGCCATACGCGAGGACTCGCGCCTGACCGGCCGCCAGCGGCAAGCACTGCTCGAGGTCTATCGCGCGTTCGTCGCGCAGGCGCGCCCGGCGTCGGGCTCGCGGCGGCGACACGGGTGAGCCGGCAGCGCCTTCAAGGCGCCGGGATGGCCCGGGCGCGCGGAGTGCGCGTGCGGGCGCGCCTGCGAGCTCGGGCAGCGTTCGCCCCAGACCGCGAGTGCTCGAGCACCGCCCCCATGACGGCGGGCCAGTGATCGCGCAGCGCCTCGGTGCCCATGAAGAGCCCGAGATGGCCGCCTGAGGTCGTACGCCGCGTGATCTGCTCGGCCGGGGTCGAGATGGCGCCGGCCAGCGCGAAGACCTGCTCGGGCGGCGTGATGTGGTCGGCGGCGCCGGCCAGGAGGTTCACGGGACAGGCGATGCGTCCCAGGTCGACCGCCTTGCCGTCGATGCGCAGTGCTCCTCCGATGAGCTCGTTGTCGCGGAAGAGGTGCTCGACGAGCCACAGATAGAACGGCCCGGCGATGTCCTGGGTGTGCTTGAACCAGTCCTCGAAGGCGCGGTAGCGCTCGACATGGCGGGCGTCGCGGACGTGAGCCAGAAGCTGCAGCTGCTTTCCGACCTCGTTCTCGGGCTTGATGACGATGAAGCCGCCGAGCAGGTACTCGCCCTTCAGCACGCCGTTGCCGTGGGCGACGAGCGCACGGAAGAAGGTCAGGTCGTCGTCGCTCAGCGCCTGGACGCTCTCGTGGATGACCGCGCCGCCGGCGTGGAAGTCGATGGGCGCGCCGGCGATGGTGAGGGTGTTGACGCGCTCGGGGTGAAGCGCCGCGTAGATAGCGGCCAGCCAGCCGCCCTGGCAGTCGCCCACGAGGTTGACGCGCCCGCCGGCGCCGACCTCATCGACGGCGGCGTGCACCTCCGCCACGTAGTTGCTGATCGTCGCGCCCTTGGTCTCTTGCGTGACGCCGATCCAGTCGAGCGCGTAGAGGCGCTCGAGCCCGGAGGCGAGGATCGTCTGCATCTGACTCTGCCTGGGGCTGTAGTCGACGATGCACGAGTCGTGGCCGGCCTGTGGCGGGAGCACGAGCGTCGGCACGACGTCGGCCGGGCGCGCCGGCGTGAAGTCGCGCAGCCGGGTGAGGCGGCTGCGGCGCACGATGCGCTGTCGCGAGGCCCATTGCGGCGGGCGGCGGTCGGCCATGAGTCGCCACCAGCGCACCCCGTCGAGGGCGACATCGGCCGGCGTTCGCTGCTCGGCCATCGCCGCGCTCCAGTAGTCCGCCATCCCGGAGACCGCGACGCTCCACGTCTCGATCGTGGCGTCGATCGTGTGGCGCGTGACCGATGGCGCGCCGCAGACCGACGAGATGGGGAGAGCGCTGAAGCCCGGCACGGGTAGGAATGTAGCCATGGCTCCCGACGGTGAACGGAGCGTCATCGTCACCCTGGACGGGTGACAATCAACCCATGACCCCGGCACGCCAACCCAGCGTCATCGTCACCGGCGCGGCCAGCGGCATCGGGCGCGCCATCGCCGAGCGCCTCGTCGCAGACGGCTTCAACGTCCTGGCCGTGGACCTCCAGCCCGCGGGTGACACGCCCGGCGAGCCATTCGCGGCCGACCTGACGACCCGCGACGGCAACCGCGGCGCCGTCGATGCCGCAGTCGAACGCTTCGGACGCCTCGACGCGATCGTCCCCAACGCCGGCTTCCAGCACGTCGCGCCGGTATCGGAGTTCGCCGAGGATCGCTGGGACGCGCTGCTGGCGATCCTGCTCACGAGCCCGTTCCTGCTGGCCAAGAACGCGTGGCCGGCGCTGGAGCGCAGCGGCGACGGGCGCATTGTCGTCGTCGCCTCCGTGCACGGGCTCGTCGCGTCGCCGTTCAAGGCCGGGTACGTGTCGGCCAAACACGGGGTCATCGGCCTCGTGAAGACGCTCGCGCTCGAGGGCGCCGACAAGGGGATCACGGCGACGGCCCTATGCCCGGCCTTCGTCCGCACCCCGCTCGTCGAGAAGCAGATCGGCGATCAGGCGCGGGCGCACGGCCTGCCGGAGGAGCGCGTCCTCGAAGACGTGATCCTGGCGCCCCACGCGGTCAAGCGACTGATCGAGCCCGCCGAGGTGGCGGGCGTGGTGTCCTTCCTGCTCGGCCCGGACGGGCGCGCCTTCTCCGGCGCGCCCGTGACGATGGACCTGGGGTGGACGGCGCGCTGAGCGCGCCGCCGCGGTTAGTTCTTGAGCAGCTCGCGGCCCGTGCTCACGTACAGCTTCGTCAGCTCACGGGTGAAGCGGGCCTGCGCGTCGACGACGGTTGAGATCCACTCGACGTCGGTCTGCTTTGCGACCTTCTCCTGGTAGTCGGCGATCGACTCGAGCGTCTTCTCGTACGCGTCGAGGTAGGCGCCGCCGGCCTGCTTGCCGGCATCGAGGATGCGCTCGTTCAGGTCGCGGATGCGCTCAGTGGTCGCTTCGGTCTGGTTCTTGCTGGCGGTGGCAGTGGCCATCTCGTTGCTCCTCATGTTCGTAGCCTTCTGCTTGCAGATTAGCAAGATACTCAGCTAACTGCAAGCGTCGACGGCGGCCGCGATGGCCGCGGCGACCGTCGCGGCTCCGGCGCCCAGCGTGATCGTGTAGTGGTTGACCCCGGGCACCTCCTCGACCACCGCGCCGGGATGAGCGGCGGCGAACGCGTCGAGCATCGCGCGCGAGATGAGCGGGTTTTCGTCGTCGAGCAGTCCGCGCGGCGCTCGTAGCAGCCGCAGCGGCGCCCGCACACGTCCCAGCGCGCTGAGCGTCGCCTCGTCGCGCAGAATCTCGGTGCCGTCGGCGCGCACCGCGGCCTCCGAGACAACGCTGCGCAGGGCGCCGGGCTCACCCGCGAGGTCGGCGCGCACGTAAGCCTCGACGTCTTCGGTCCAGCGACCCGCGAACGCCGGGTGTGCCTGCCAGAACGCCATGTACTCCTGCGCCGAAGCGAACGTCATGCGCAGGCGCGCGATGGCTGGCCCCAAGAGCGCGTCGAGGGTCTGGTCGGGATCGACGTCGGTGCGAGACGGCAGGCTCAGACCACCGTCGACGAGCACCACGGCGCCCGCGCGCTCGGGCCGCTCGGCCGCCAGCCGCGCGACGACGAACGCGCCCATCGAGTGCCCAACGAGCACGGCCTGCGGCAGTCCCGCGTCGTCGAGCACGCCCAGCAGATCGGCGACGTGCACGGCCATCCCGTAGGGAGGCCCGACCGACGCGCTGCGACCCCGGCCACGCAGATCCGGCGCAAGCAGGCATACGCCCGGCCGCCGCGGAAGAAGCTCGCGCGCGACCGTCCGCCAGCCCATGTGCGACGCCGTGATCCCATGCGCCGCCAGGACCACCGCCTCTGCCTCGCTCGGCGGCGATCCGGCAGCCGCGACATGCAGAGCGCCGCCGGCGACCGGCACCGCGCGGCCGACCTCGAACGGATCCAACACCCGGAGCACTCTAGGCGCCGAGCACTGTCGCAGGTCGAGAGCGAAGCGCTCTCCGCTGAACACGACGAGTCCCCTCCGGACGCCCGCCCCACCCTGCGTGCGGTCGACGAGCCCGACCGGTGACGTTGCGCGTCGGATAGAGCGCTGCGGGTAGGCGCGCAGATCGCGCGCGCGATGCCGCCCGTTTACTCCGGGGCGACGGACGCTGCAGCTTCACGGCAACGAGCGTTACGTCTGTTCGTGGTGGGGCGGCGTGAGAAGCGGCATGAGCGGCCCATCGCCGCAAACGAGTGGCGCTCCCTTCGTAGCGAATGGCGTGTTCGGTCGGATGCGCTCGCGACCCCGTCCTCCTCGCATACGATCGGGCCGGGTCGGGAGGAGGGGTGGCACTTCCCGATCCAGGGTGTGAGACGACCTGTCGGACTTTGCGGGATGGGTCGCGAAAGCGAAGATGAGAGGAGGCGGGCGGCGAGACGATGTTCGGGCTGCTCTCGCTCGGGTTCACCCTGAGCTTGGACAACTTCCGTAGCTCGCTCGTGCTCGGCGGGCTCAAGCCGACCTTCAGGCAGTCGGTCAAGACATCCGCGATCTTCGGCATCTGGGATGGCGTGGCCCCGCTGGTCGGGATCCTCATCGGCGAGTTCCTGAGCACCAAGATCGCCGGCCCCGCCGAGACCATCGCGATGTTCGGCCTCGCCGCATACGGCCTGTTCCTCATCGTCCGGGCGGTGACCTCACCCGAGCGCGCCGATCCGGACCTGAAGTGGGCGAGGTTCGGGCTGCCCGTGCCGCTGAGCATCGACAACGTCGTCGGCGGCACCGCGCTCGGCCTCGCCGGATACTCCCCATGGCTGGCGCCCATCCTGTTCGCGGCGATCACGTTCGGGATGTCCCTCGCGGGGCACCAGATCGGCCGCACCGTCGCGAGCGCCGTCGGCTTCATCCCCAAGATCAACACTGACCTGTTGACCGGGATCGGTTTCGCCGCAATGGCAGCCCTGTTGGCACTTGGCGTCCACCTCCCGCTGTCGGACGACTGATACCCGACCCAACGCGAATCCTGCAGCAGGAGCCGGCGCCCCGGCGTTGACCCTGGGCGTCGCGGCTCACCCACCCTTGCGGGTAGTGGTAGGTAGCCATCGGCAACGGCGAAACCGATGCTAAGGTCCCGGACCGAGTTTGGCCCGGCTCACGGGCCGAAGTCGCGCGGCCATGCTCGCCGGGCGAGGCTGGTCAGAGGACGTGGGTGTCCTTGACTGCGACGCCGCAGGCGCGCATAAGATCGCGCTGAACGCAGGCGGGCATCGGGGGCGACGGGCGGGAATGGAGAGTCAGCAGCTGCAACCGGGTCTTGCGGGCGGCGCTCGGCGAGCGTCCCGTGGCCCGAGCCCGGCCTGGGTGGACGTCGCGCGCCGCCGGCGCGCCTCCGCGTACATCGCGGGCCCGGGGCTCGACGATGCGCTCGCTGCAAGCAGGCGCCTCGCCGCCGACGGGATCCCCGTCGCGCTTGGGTACTCGGCGCCGCCGGACATGAGCGCGCGCGCTGCAGCCGATGTGCACGTCGGCGCGTTCCAGGGCCTGGCCCGCGACGGGACCGACGGCTACGTCTCGGTGAAGCTCTCGGCGCTGCACTTCGACGCGGCGCTGCTCGGCGAGCTCGAGGCGGCCGCCAAGCAGGCCGAGCGGCGGCTGCAGATCGACGCGCTGGGCCCCGACAGCGTCGAACGCACCTGGGAGCTGGTCGAGGGCATGGCCGATCCCGGCGCGCTCGGCTTCGCGCTGCCGGGCCGCTTCCGGCGCAGCGTGCAGGACGCGCGGCGCGCGCTCGATCTCGGCCTCGTCGTGCGCGTGGTCAAGGGCCAGTGGGCCGACCCCGACGACCCGAACCTCGACTCCGGCGCGGGCTTCCTGAAGGTCGTCGACGCGCTGGCCGGCAGCAAGAACCCCGTCGCCGTGGCGACGCACGACATCCCGTTGATGGAGGAGTCGGTACGGCGCCTCACCGCCGCGCGCACGTCGTGCGAGGTCGAGCTGCTGATGGGGCTGCCGTTCGCGGCCCCGGCCCGCGCCGCACGGCGGCTCGGGGTGCCGGTGCGCCTCTACGTCCCATATGGGGCGACCGGCGCCGCCTACGGCGTCGGCGAGCTCGTTCGCAACCCGGCCACGGCATGGTGGCTCGTGCAGGACCTCTTGCTAGGGAAGGACAAGACATGGCAGAGCATCAGACGCTCACGCGCGAGGCTGTGACGCCGGACCAGGCCCGCGGCGACTCGATCCCCTGGGTCAACTGCATCTTCGAGCAGCCATGGTGGCTGGACGCCGTGGCGCCCGGGCAGTGGGACGTGGCCGAGGTCACGCGCGGCGACCAGGTGGTCGCGCGGCTGCCGTACATGCTCCGCCGCCGCTTCGGGCTGAGCACCATCAGCCAGCCGCCGTTCACCCAGACGCTCGGGCCGTGGCTCGCGCCGATGGAGGGCAAGTACGCGCGGCGCGTCGAGACCGAGAAGAAGCTGCTCGGACAGCTCGTCGAGGCACTGCCGCCCTTCGACTTCTTCCGCCAGAGCCTGTCCCCGACGCTGACCAACTGGCTGCCCTTCTACTGGGCGGGCTTCGAGGCGACGGTCCGCTACACGTACCGGATCTGCGACCTCACCGACCTCGACCGGGTCAGAAGCGAGTTCCAGGAGCAGGTCCGTCGCGGGATCAAGAAGGCCGAGAACGCGGTCGAGATCGATCACGACTTCCCGCTCGAGGACCTCCTGCGCCTCAACGAGCAGACCTACGCCCGCCAGGGGGTCAAGTCGCCCGACGACCCCGATCTCATCCGCCGCCTCGATGCGGCCTGCGTCGACCGCGGCGCACGGCGGATCATCGGCGCGGTCGACTCCGACGGTCGCACGCACGCGGCGCTCTACGTCGTCTGGGACGACCAAACGCTCTACGCCCTCATCAACGCCCGCGACCCCGAGCTGCAGACGTTCGGCTCGAACACGCTCCTGTACTGGGAGGCGATCAAGCTGGCCTCCGAGGTCTCGCAGCTCTTCGACTTCGAGGGCTCGATGCTCGAGCCGATCGAGCACTTCTTCCGCGGCTTCGGCGGCCGGCAGACGCCGTACTTCTCGATCTCCAAGGCGGGTATCAAGGCCAAGTCGCTGCTGGCCGCGCGCTCGACGCGCGCCGCGCTGCAGCGGATGGGCCGTCCGCGGCTCCCCAAGCGCAAGGCGACCGCGCCGCCGGCCAACGGAACCCCGCCCTCGGGCTGAGCGCGGGCGTACCCTCGAAGGGGCATGGAGGTCCCGACCGCACCAGTTGCCCTACGGCGCGCCGGCTATCGCGTCGCGCACCGGATGCTGCGGGTGTACTGGCGGCTGGTGCACCCGCACACGCGCGCGGTGAAGTGCATCGTTCGCCAGGGCGACGCGGTGCTCTTCGTGCGCCACGCCTACGGCGACCGGCGCTCCTGGGAGCTGCCGGGCGGCGGCATCAAGCGCGGGGAGGACCCGCGCGACGGGGCCGCGCGCGAGGCGCGCGAGGAGCTCGGCCTCGACCTGGCCGACTGGCGCGCGCTGGGGACGGTCGAGGCGCGCGGGCGAGGCAAGGTCACGACGATCCAGTGCTTCGAGGCCAGGCCGCCCGGCCGCGAGCTGACCCTGGATGAGGGCGAGATCGAGGAGGCGCGCTGGTTCGAGCTCGACGCGCCGCCCGCGCGGCTGGGCATCGACGCGCGGATCGTCCTCGCCTGGCTGCTGGGCGGCGAGGTCAGGCTGCGGCGCGGCTGACCGGGGCGGCGCGCAGGCCGTGCGGGTCGCTCGCCGGCGCCCGCAGGCCGAAGTAGCGGCTCAGGAGCGTCGCGTACGCGCGCCGGAAGGGGCCGGGGTCGTCGAGGCGCACCGGCGAGTCGCGCAGCGCCGCCTCGTCGTAGGGCACGACGACGGCGTGCGCGCGCGTCACCATCCGGCTCGCCGGGACGAAGGTGTACGGGCGGTCGGTCGTCCGCAGGCGAACGAGGAGCCAGACAGGATGGCTCGCGGCGTCGACGAGGAGGTCCTCGACGGTGCCCGCCGCCGGGCCCCCGGCGGGGGACAGCGGAGCACCGATGAGCGAGGGGATGAGGCCGGGGGCGTCCATGCGCGTCGGGCACCTTTCGGTGTTCGGACCGGCCTTCCTGCGGGCGTCGGCCTGCGGTTCTCTTTATGTGAAACGCGTACCCTGGCACTGCGATGGCACGACGCCGCGACCTCCCTCTGATCACCGCCGCGCTCTGCGCGATCGGACTGGTCCTGTGCGGCTTGTTCGCTCTCGTCTGGAAGGCCGGGCACGAGCGCGACTCGGCGATTCTCTACGGCTTCTCGCTGCTGTGGCGCGACAGCACCGATCAGCCGCTGAGGATCGTCGCGCGCATCCCCGATCCGGTCCCGTACGCGCTCCTCGGCCTGCTGATCATCGGCGTCGCCGTGCTGCGCAAGAAGTACTGGCGCGCGGGGGCCGTCGCGGTGCTCCTGATCGGCACGGGGTTGACGACGCACGTCCTCAAGCACGCGCTCAACACGCCGCGGATCTCCCAGTGGTTGGGGCCGTGGGGTCAGGTGGGAAACAACAGCTGGCCGAGCGGGCACTCGACCGCGGCGATGACGCTCGCCCTGTGCGCGGTCATGGTCGCGCCGCCGACCCACCGCGCGCTCGTCGGGCTCTTCGGCGGGGCGTTCGCGATCGCCGTCGGCTACGCGACGCTCGCGCTCACCTGGCATTACCCGTCGGACGTCGTGGCCGGCTATCTGGTCGCGGGGCTGTGGGTGTCGCTCGCGGTCGCGGTGCTGCAGCGCGTCGAGCACGGCGCGCCCGAGCCCATCCGGCCTCCGCCGTGGGAGCCGCTCGTGCTGCTCGGCGGGATCGTCGCCGTGGTGGTGGCGGCCGTCGTGGCGGTGGAGGCGCACGCGGTCACCTACTACGCCCACCAGCGCCCGACCGCCGTGGTCGGGGCGGTGACCATCGCCCTGTGCGCGCTGGCGATCGTCGCGCTGATCAGCGCCTCGACAGCGCGAGGCGGACCCCCGGGCCGATCAGCACCGTCGCCGTAACGCGGTCGCCGGCGCGGCGGACCGGCGCGCGGCGCGGCACGTCGCCGGCGCGCGGGACGAGCTGCGGGAGGCTAATCGAGGGCGGCTTCGAGCTCTGAGGCACGCGCGGTGGCGATGGCGTTGCGCGTGGCCTCGTCGTGGTCGGTGAGCGCGAGCAGCCGGGGGCGAAGCGGCGGCTCGACCGCCGCTGCGACCGCCGCGCCCGCGAGGGCGGCGAGGCCGTCGGACGCGAAGCCGAGGCCGCGCTCGCCGGCGCCGAGGGCGATGCCGCAGAGGATGGCGAGCTCGTATGTCCCGTGGGTGCGCAGGGCCCGGAGCGGCCGCGAGCGGTCGGCGGCGAGGGCCTGGAGGAGAGCGTGCGCGGCCTCGCCGTGGCCGCGTGGACCCGAGGCGATGATGACGGCGAAGCCGTCCGCGGCCGCGGCGGCGGCGAGGTCGCGCCCGGCGTCGACGCCGGCAGCGACCTCGCCGACGGTCAGCAAGTCGGTGGCGGGCGCAGCCTGCGCGCCCGACGCGCGGC
>Ga0081540_1001020_pt1 | contig 25114 bp, 23 predicted proteins | sample TabmetS2T1R1_FD_71024 | JGI IMG/M metagenome (GOLD analysis project Ga0081540, IMG submission 71024) | Tabebuia heterophylla rhizosphere microbial communities from the University of Puerto Rico - S2T1R1 | ecosystem: Host-associated > Plants > Roots > Rhizosphere ... | reverse complement strand
AAGCGGCGCATGAGTCACGCCTGATGAGCCACACAGTCGAGAAATATTTCTGCCGCGAGCGGGAGAAGGCAGTCCAGTCCTGGCGTCCGGAGCGGCCCAATGCGATCGAGCGCGACATCGGCCTCGAGGCCCATGTGCAGCGAGAGATGCCGCTTTTCCTCACGTTGCGCGACAGGGAGGGCAATGCACTGACTACAGCGATGCTGCCACCGGGTGGCAATGATCGCGGCGGGTTCCGGATCATCATCGTTGCCGCATCCAATGCCGATCCTTATCCTCAGCAGGGCGCGGCCATCGCTGCGCTGGGAGCGCATTTCGGTCTCACACTCAATCGCGACCGCTGCTTCCCCTACGGCCGCTAAGGAGCCTGACAAGTATCGCTACTTGATTGGAGCGATGTCGGCTCATGGGCCCATCACGTCATTTCGTCGCCGCGCAGTAGTGGGTCGCTTTCGGGGAAAAGGGAGACATCAAACGGCAGGCAGGATCGGCTGGGTCGGTCGCGAATGATGCTGTGGACGGCGCCCACTCTGCGGCATCGAAGTGCCATAGGGTGGTTGCGTTGAAGCAAACCACTTTGAGGGGAGCCGTCCATGGGTGAGGTTAGCACGATTGGTCTCGATATTGCGAAGTCAGTCTTCCAGGTTCACGGCACAGATGTTGATGGCGCGGTTGTGATCCGCAAGCGTGTGAGCCGCGCCAAGGTGCTGGAGTTCTTCTCGACTTTGCCGGCTTGCGTTGTTGGCATTGAAGCTTGCCCAAGTGCCCACTATTGGAGCCGTGAGCTCCGGGCGCTCGGCCATACAGTGCGGCTGATGCCACCCAGTTATGTGAAGGCCTATCTCAAGCGCAGTAAGAACGACGCTAACGATGCTGCGGCGATCTGCGAGGCAGTGACACGTCCGTCGATGCGTTTTGTGCCAACCAAAAGCGAGCAGCAACAATCAGGCCTGATGCTGCATCGCAGCCGACAGCTATTGGTCCGTCAGCGAACGATGCTGTCGAACGCGATCCGCGGTCACCTGGCCGAGCTCGGCATTATCTCGGCAAAGGGGCGCAACGGCACAGCCGAGCTGTTCAAAATCATTGCTGACGAGAAGGATGGTCGGATACCCGCGGCCGCACGGTTCAGCCTCGATGTTCTTGCCCGCCAACACGCCGCGATCACAGCAGAGATCGGAGCTATCGAGAAGCGCATCCATGCCTGGCATCGTTCAAGCGAAGAAAGCCGCCGGCTCGAGCAGATCCCAGGCGTTGGTCCCATCGTCGCCACCGCCCTGGTGTCAGAAGTCGGTGACTGGAAAGAGTTCTCGTCCGGACGAAGCCTGGCGGCCTGGATCGGGCTTGTTCCCAAGCAGCATTCTACCGGCGGCAAGGAACGTCTGGGCAGAATCTCAAAGCAGGGAAATCGGTATTTGCGATGGCTGCTCGTCACGGGCGCCATGGCCGTTATCCGATATGCGCGGCAGCATGGCACGCGGCGCCTCTGGCTTGCGCATATTATGGAGCGCCGGCCGATCAAGGTCGCCGCCGTGGCGCTTGCCAATAAGATCGCGCGCATGGCCTGGGCCATGATGGTACGCGGAGAGCAGTTCAAAGAGCCAAGATTGCTGCCAGCAGCATAGACAACAGGAGTCTCAACGATTGGCGAGGGCATGACGACGTAATGCAGATACGGTTGTTCCGGGGATTGGGAGAGCCCGTTTGGGTCAACGCACTTTCAAGTGCATGCGAACGATTGGGACCCGATCCGCGCAGAGCATTAGGGCCAGCGGCCACACCTGCCGCATCAAAAGGCCGGACACGTGACCGCACCCGACCAATGCTGCAAAACGTCAGAAAGTTCTTGCCAGGGCGCCGTCCACACGTGACCCACTGCGGACCTAACGCTCTCCCACCGCGACGTGATAGTGTAGCGCTCCCACGGCGTGGTCCTTTGAGGAGGTCACATGCGACGGCGAGATTTCGTTGCGTTTATTGGTCCGCTGTTGGTCTGGACATCGGCCGCTCACGGACAGAAGCGAAGCTCGTTCGAAATTGGCTTTCTGAGCAGCAGGTCAGCCACCGAATCCGCCTCTGTGATTGCGGAATTCCACGAGGGTCTCAAGCAGAGCGGTTATGTCGAAGGGCGAAACGTTACCATTCATTACCGATGGGCAGAGGGTGACTATGATCGCTTGCCGACATTGGCGGCCGATCTGGTGAACCGTGAAGTTGCCGTCATCGCGACCGCCGGCGGCACAGTATCGGCGCTCGCAGCCAAAGCTGCCACCGCGACGATACCAATCGTATTCATCAGTGACCAAGACCCGGTAAAGGTCGGTCTCGTCAGCAACTTGAACCGACCGAACGGCAATGCGACCGGGGTCAGCCAATTCACGAGCGAGCTAGAGGCGAAGCGACTTGAGTTGCTCCATGAATTGATCCCAAACGCGCGACTCATCGCCTTCCTCGTGAATCCCGGCTACCCAGATGCGGAAGCGCAGATTAATCAAGCGCAAGAGGCGGCGCGGGGACTTGGTCAGCAGCTACTCATTCTGAAGGCGTCAAATGTTGGCGACCTTGAACCGGCTTTCGCCGCGCTGACGGTGCAGCGGGCGGATGCGCTACTGGTTGCTTCCGATCCGTTCCTTATCGGCAAGCGCGACGAACTTGTCGCGTTGGCGGCTCGGGCCGGGGTGCCTGCGATTTATCAATTCCGACAATATGCTCTAGCTGGCGGATTGATGACTTATGGGAGTCGCCTGCCAGATTCCTACCGGCAAGTTGGTGTCTACACGGGCCGAATCGTAGAGGGGAGAAAGCCGGTTGATCTACCTGTCGTACAATCGGTTAACTTTGAACTTGTGATCAATCTGAAAACAGCAAGGGCGCTTGGGCTCGCCGTCCCACCGTCACTACTCGCCCGTGCCGACGAAGTGATCGAATAGAGAGTTGATGTGCTGCAATTACAAATCGCGTCGTCGGCGTGGGCGAGCAGCGTCGGCGGAATTTTCAGGCCGACAACCTTGGATGAAGCGGAGGCGTTGAAGGTCGATGCGCACGCGCAGGGCACCGTGCTTCCTGAGGTAGCGGATCGCCACCATCGCCGCGGCGAGGCCCGCGGCGGCGGCAACGCCGAGCGCCCAACGCGGGCCGAACCGATCAGCGACCCAACCGACGATCGGCGCGCCGACGGGGGCACCTCCCAGCGCTACGGCGAGGAGGATCGCCATCACACGCCCGCGCATGACGGGCTCGGTCGACAGTTGCACCAAGCTGTTCGTCGAGATGGTGAAGGTCTGGGCCGACACGCCAATGATGAGGAGCGCGAGCGCGAAGAGCCAGCGGTTGGGCATGATCGCAGCCAGCGCGCAGCCGAACCCGAAAATTGCCGCGGCACCGAGCAGATGCGCGATGCGGGGTTTCGCCCGCCTGGCAGCGATGAGCGCGCCGGCGATCGATCCGATCGCCATGATCGAAGTCAGGAGTCCGTACTGGCCTGCTCCGGCGTGAAAGACTGTGGCAGACATCGTCGAAATGAAGATCGGAAAGTTTAGTCCGAACGTGCCGATCAGGAACAACATGACAAGCACGGCTTTCAGGTCGGGTCGTTTCCACACATAGCGAAAACCCTCGGCGAGGCTCCCTCGGGCTCGGAGAGCTCGATCCCTCGGATAAAGCTCACCGACGCGAAGGAGACCCAGCGAGCAGAGCACGGCGGCAAACGAGGCGGCGCTGATCACGAACACCCAGCCGGAGCCCGCGATGGCTATGAGGACACCGGCCATGGCCGGGCCGATCGTCCGGGCGACGTTGAACGAGGTGGAATTCAGCGCGACTGCGTTCGACAGATCAGCTTCCCCGACCAGCTCCGAGACGAAAGTATGGCGCGCCGGTGAATCGAACGCCGCGACGCAGCCCAGCAGAAGCGCAAAAGTGTACACATGCCACAACCGGACGATCCCGGCGACGGTGAGGATACCCAGCCCAAGCGCGAGCGCTCCCATTGCCGCCTGGGTGACGAGCAAGAGCTTTCGCCGGTCGAAATGATCGGCCGCAAAGCCGATCAAAGGCAGCAAAAGGGCCTGGGGTCCGAACTGGAGTGCCATCACCACACCGACAGCGGCCGCATTGTCGTGAGTGAGCTGGGTGAGCACGAGCCAGTCCTGGGCGGTGCGCTGCATCCATGTTCCCACATTCGAGACCAGCGCCCCGCCGGCCCAAGCGCGATAGTTAAAGCTGCGTAGCGAACGAAAAGTGCGCTTCACCGGGCCATCCACGAAGCTGCAGTCGGCATGGCGCACATGGTCACGAGCGAGTCCTATGCCCAGGCTGGTGTCCCGATTCCGAAGCTCGCAAACCTTGCAGCACACTCATCATGCGAATCATGCGATCAGGGGCACTAGAAGGCCAACGTTGTTTCGAGCGTCGCAGCGTGTCGTGTCCCGTAGCCTGCATCATTCCGGTTCAATTTTCGCGTGACCATCGTGTATCGCGTGATCGGGCCGTCTTCAGGATCATCGCCTCGATAATGTACGACGGCGTTTCGCGGCGCTTCATGCCCCGTGCCAAACAGTTTCACGGCGGATGCTTCGACGACGTGGAGTGTAGGATCCTGCGCGAATTCCCTCAGCGCTGCGAGCTCAGCGGTGCTGGCACCGCCCGAGCGCCACGACGCTTCCAGAACGCCTGATCGTCTCCGGCCTTTGCCATCGAGTCCTTGAGCAACGTCGTAGTTCCGGCGCGAAACCATGAAGCCTGGATACTCACGCATGGCATCCTCGTACAGTATGGCCTGAGTGATAGCGAGGCGGACCGCGCCGGGCATCGGCAGCCGCGCCAGCGCCCCCCAGCCCCCGCGCACGCAGACGAGATCGGAGCCGCCGTAAACCCGGCATCCAGCGTTGTTTGTCGCAAGCCTCTGCTTGCCGTGATACGCGATGGTCATATCGTCGATGGTGATCTGCCCGATACTCACCGTCGTGACGTCACGCAGATTCGATTCGACCACCAGCCCGTGGGTGGTGATCGCCGCCTCGGAAAACGCCTCGAGAAACGCTTCGACCTCATCGATCGTCATGGCGACCGTGTGTCCCGCGCCTCCCGCCGCCAGCGGCTCTTTTATCCGAATCGGCCCGGAGCTCAGGAGGCGTGCCGCCGCGGTGCGGGCGTCATGCACGCTGAAGACCGTGTAACCCGGCAACACGACGTCCTGGACCATTTTCGCGTAGGCGGAAGACCAACCCTCCGGTCGATCCGCGCTGGGATCGACGAGCTGATGGGTGATCGCCTTGGTCTTCGCGAAAGGAAAGGGGACGACGGCGCCAAAGAGATCGGTGGGAAGGCAAATGCCGAGGCACGACGCCTCGTCCACCATCAATGTATCGTCGGGAACGAAGAATAAATTTCCCGAATAGCTCTTGGCGTTGTCGTAGAGACCCGCAAACTTGGCGCCTTTGATCCGGGCAATCGCCTCGGCAACGGCCGACAGGGTAACTCTTTCGTGGGCGTACATGGACCCTCCCAGGCGGGAGAAGTAGACGACCACCGCGCTATCCGACACGGTACATGGCTGGGCACACGAGCTCCGGCCTTTGGCCAAGCCATCGCTTTTGGCGAGTGCAGTGCCGGTCAGGGGCAGAAAGGGCCGCGAAAGATCAGCCGCAGCCGTTAGGTGTCGCAGCTTAAGCGGAGGATTTCCGTCCATGCGCAATCTCCTCGACGAGTCGAGCGTTGCGCAGAGCTTGGACGGTACTCGTCTAGACGGGAGTCTGCTTTTCCCGTGAGCGCCGACTTGGGAGCGGATTTGGCCTATCGCAAGTACCCACGTCGGACTTGTTGACGCAGGCGCGACCGAGCAATGAAAGCGGCTTTGCGCTTTTCGGATTGACGCGGCGATCCGCCATCGGAACTTCACTCTGCTGCATCACGATTGTGTGTCCGACTCCCCATCAGGATTACGCAACTCGGCAACGGTGCCCGCAGTGCGGTCCAGGCAATTTGTCGGATTCGCGCCTGAGGATCACGACGCTGGGCAATTCGCGGAGCCCTTGCGCTTCGATGTACCGCGCCCTACGTAGCCATCGCGGGGATACGCAGTCTCCCCTTCAGACGGTTTCCGTCCAAGCACTGCGCAACGCTCGATGTGTCGAGGCGATTGCGCATGGATGGAGCTTCCTCCCGCTTTTTTTTCTATCGACCACCAACGCATGCCGGCGCCGCTCTCGCCGGTATTCGCGCACATCTGCGCTCGGCGGCCCTTGTCCGTAGCCGGCCTCGCGTTCGATCGCCTCCCGACCCATCAAATCCAAACCCCCGATAACCGCAAACCGCCTGGAGGAGAAGCACAATGAATCGAAAGCTGATGTGGGCCATCGGTGGTGGCGGATTCGTCATCGCTGCCACCGGGCTCGCGATCGTGATGGCAGAGCCAACCAAGGGCCCACCGTTCATCCCCGGCGACCAGCCGGTCACCGAAGATCAGATCCGTCAAAGGTTGCAAGCGGACGGCTGGTCGAATGTGCAGATCATGCGCGATGGCCGGTATTTCGAAGCGATCGCATCGAAGAACGGCCAGAACAGCAAGATGTTCGTGGACTCGCAAACCGGCCGATTGCGTGCTGGCGACGATGATGACGACGATTAAATCGGGTCACGCTGTCACGTCCGAACTCGTCCGCACGAGGCACGATGGTCCTCGTGCTTAGCGAAACTGGGGGCGACCAGTCGATCAAAGGAAAGAGACCATGGATCGACGGAAGAATCGCCTGATCGAATGGATCGACTATCGGCTGCCGATCTTCACGTTTCTAGGCCACGAGCTGAATGAATATCCGACGCCGAGAAACCTGAACTATCTCTGGAATCTTGGCTCGGTCGTCGGGATCACGCTCGTCATCATGATCGTGACCGGTATCGTGCTGGCGATGCACTACACGCCGACGGCGGACGGTGCATTCAAGTCCGTCGAGTACATCATGCGCGATGTCAACTACGGCTGGCTGATCCGTTACATCCATACGACCGGTGCATCGATGTTCTTTGCAGCGGTCTACATCCACATTTTCCGTGGACTTTACTACGGGTCCTACAAGGCGCCGCGTGAGCTCCTGTGGGGACTTGGCGTCTTGATCTTACTGTTGATGATGGCCACTGCGTTCTTTGGCTACACCCTGCCTTGGGGACAAATGAGTTTCTGGGGCGCGACGGTCATCACCAACCTGTTCTCCGCGATCCCGCTGGTCGGCAACAGTGTAGTGACTTGGTTGTGGGGCGGATATTCCATCGGCGATCCGACGCTCAACCGCTTCTATGCACTGCACTACCTGCTCCCGTTCGTGATTGTGGCCGTGGCGATGTTGCACCTGGTGGCCCTGCATCGCTTTGGCTCAAACAATCCGACGGGCCTCGACACGAAAGGACCTGAAGATACGATCCCGTTTCACCCCTACTACACGGTGAAGGATCTGTTCGGGCTTGCCGTGTTCCTGATCATCTTTTCGTGGTTCGTCTTCTACGCGCCGAATTTTCTTCTAAACCCCGACAATTCAATTCCCGCCAATCCCGGTGTCACACCATCGCACATCGTGCCCGAATGGTATTTGCTACCCTATTACGCGATTCTTCGTGCGATACCGAACAAACTCCTCGGCGTCTTGGCGATGTTCGGCTCCATCTTCGTCCTCTTCGCCCTGCCTTGGCTCGATAGAAGTCCCGTGCGGTCGGCCCGCTTTAGACCGGTCTTCCGACCGTTCTTCTGGCTTCTGGTCGCAGATTGCGTGCTGCTCACCTTCGCGGGGGGCCGGCCACCAGAGGGAGCATGGTTGGTTATGAGCCGATTAGGGACGACGTATTATTTCTTTCATTTCCTCGTGATCTTGCCGCTCGTCGGCTGGCTTGAGCGGCCAAACCCCCTGCCGATCAGCATCAGCACACCCACCCTCATGCCGGCAGATCCGCAATGAACGGCCGCACCGTATCCCACAGCATATCCGTTCGTGCGCAAGAACGGCTGCCGGATGCAGACGTATCAGGATTGCCAAGGAGTCCGGCATGAGCATTGCGGCAATTCCTACGCGCGCGCGGATCAACGAGGTCGCAGTTTATTTTTTGCGTCTCGGCCTGATCGGGTTCGGTGGCCCGGTGGCACTGGTGGGCCAGATGGAGCGCGAGCTTGTTACCGAGCGAAAATGGCTGACCATGGAGCAGATGCGAGAGGCGATCGCAGTCTGCCAATCCTTGCCGGGACCGCTCGCCATTCAGGTCGGCGTGTATGTCTCATACCTGCGTGCCGGATTTTGGGGCGCGTGGGCCGGCGGATGGTCTTTTATCTTCCCGAATTTCCTGATCGTCGCCGCGCTGGGCGCCCTCTACGTCTACCTCGGCGATCTTCGGCCAGTGACCGCCGTGTTTTACGGCGTGAGTCCCGCCGTAATCGCGTTGATCGTGCATTCCTGCTATCGGCTGGCGAGACTCGGCATGGAAGACTGGCTGCAATGCGTGATCGCGGCAGCCTGCCTGGTCGTCACCGTGGTTTTGCAAGCCGAAGTGGCATTGCTGTTCATCGGCGCCGGCATCATCGGCATTCTCTATTATGGAAGCGTTTTCCGCCGCGGTCCGCCTGCCGTCCTACAAATAACTGCAGTCCCTGTATTGGCACAGCTTGCACCGGTCGCATCCGGGTCGCCGCTTGGGAAACTCTTGCTCTTCTTCCTCAAGGCGGGTTCGCTCACCTTCGGCAGTGGTCTCGTGATCGTGCCATTCTTGCAGCAGGGGTTGGTGCAACAATACGGCTGGCTCGATCCGCACCAGTTCTTGATCGCTGTTGCGATCGGCATGATCAGCCCCGGCCCGGTGGTGATCACCGCGACTTTCGTCGGCTACTTGGTCGCCGGGTTTTGGGGATCGCTCGTCTCGACGATCGGGATTTTTCTCCCGTCCTTCATCCTGGTACTGGTCGCCGCGCCGCTTCTAGCGCGTCATCGAACCAACCTCAATGTCCAAGGCTTTGTGAAAGGCGCTTATGCCGCCGCAATCGGAACGATCCTGGGGGCCTGCATCTTGCTCGGACGGATCGCCATCGGGGACTGGCTGACGGCTGTTGTCGCCGTGGGGTCGCTGGCAGCTCTGATCCGCTGGAACGTGAACACTGCGCTGCTCATCGCGGTGACAGCGGTGGTCGGTCTGATCGCATTCCCACTGCTGCAGCCGACATGGGTGATAGTCAGATAGCGGTCTTGAATTGCGCAACCCTGCGCAAGCACACCAGGAAGTCAACATGACGAGAAGAAATGCGGTGCTCGCCGTCGCGTTCGGATTGGCGACGTCGGGAAGCCGCGCACGAGCGACCCGGCGTCCTCTCCCCAGAAACACTGGCACCGCGAGTAACCTTCATCGTAGCCACCGTCCATTTGCCCGATCCGCGCTGTCACCACGCTTCGCTGAGGCACCGTACCTGAGTTGCAGCGAACTCGTCTCCGCGCAAAAGCCCTTGTAGAGCGCGTGGATTTTGCGTGAGCTCGCGGTTGGGGTACTTATTGGGGTAACAGAGAACGCGGTCAACAATTATCGTTTAAAACCAATCGTATACCGTAATTTCTGGCGGAGGGAGTGCTACTGGGATCCAACATTCTCCGCGCAAACCATCGTACTTCAGCGTACCTCAGAGTGCCTGTGGGTGCGGATAGCGCCGTAGAGTTCGCTAAGTTTCTTCCGTGCGACCAGCGCGGCGCGCTGACGCCAAAGCGGCGAGCCGCCGCTCTTTTTCCCGTTGCGCACGTGTTGGCCTGACCGGCTTGGCACGCTGGGCCGCCAGGGCCTCGTCGGCGCGAGTCTGTGCTCGTTGCACTCGGCGCGGACGCACGCCGAAAGCCTCAATGAATGACCGCAACTCGGCCGCCTCTTCGCGTGGCATGGGTCTAGTTTCCGCGAGATTTTACTGGCCGTGAAACAATAGTGCCGCGCGATACGTCTCGCCTTATCATTTTTAAATGTGGATCAAAAAAAGTAGGCCTAATCTACTCGGCGCCCTTGATCTTCGCGCAAGCTTTAGCAATGTCCGCCGGCTCCAGCGTGTAGCCACCGGCAGTGAGAATCCACGCTACGTGGAATAGGCCAGTCTCTGTCGCGGCGGCACGAAGGGCGTCCCTCAACGGCATGATGCGCGAGGGCATCTCAGACCGTCGTGGACTCCCTGCCGCGCGTCGAAATCCTCGGCGGGCTGACGCGGCTCTCGTTCTGTATGCAGCACCAGCGCGAGCGGGTATCGATCGTCCGTCTCGTACTGGCAACCGAGAACCTGCAGTCGAGATGCGCTGGCGAAAGGCAAGAACGCCGATCCGCTCTCGATGATCAATCATCCCGACAAGCGGTTGCGCACTAGCAAAGAAAAGGCACCCCGGCGCCTGTGAAACGTCGGGGTGCCACTTACGCACAGGCGTACATCCGGCCATGTGCGCTCTTATACGAGAACGCGATTGCGGAAAATCAGGGGCGGAAAGCCGATCGTGTCCCGGCCTGAACCTTAGGTTCCGTCGTGTAGATGACAGACTGCCGAATCCGAAGGGCGGTATCGTTCGGGTGTCCCGCCGATTCGACCCCATCCTCGGGCGGGACACCCTGACTACGGAACTGCCTCCTTGACGCCCCAGCGGCCATTGGACCTGACTGCTGGGGCTCTTTGTGCGCCCTACTCATTCAGCGGCAAGCCAAGCTCTGCGGCCTTGTCCCGAACCTCCTGTTCGGTGCGGCACAGGTAAACGGCGATCTCGTCAAGCAAGAGCCCGCTTTCGATCGCGGCCCTTAGATGGCGCACGTCAACGTCCGACCACGGCTTGCCCGTGTTCAGGTATGGTCGATTGTTATCGTTGCTCGCCTTCATCGCGACGCTGATTACTGGATGGTTCATGCTGCTGAGGGAAGTTTTTCCTGGAACGTCGAGCATCGAGCCAAATCATCATAAGGCCGCCGATCACAATGATCAGCACCGCCAAGATCAAGACTGCTGTTAGCCGCTCGAACGGTGATGATAGTAGGTCCATCGGCTCGGAAATCGCTCCAGCCTGATAATGCGCGGCCGCCGATGCCGTTTCAACGCGGGCATTCGCAGGTGACTTCGAAGCGGCGGGCCGGGATTGCCGACTGCGTCCCGGCCAGTTCCGTGAAGTTGTGTCGCGCGGCTGACTGACGGAACAGAACGGACGACGATAGCGTGTGCGTGTCCCCGACCGAAGCAGCCAACCCCTACCTCTCGGTCGGTAGGCCAGACAGAACGCAAGATCATTGGGAGAGACTCAGCCTCAGCGGACCTCCAACCTGCTGGGGCTTTTTTATGCGCGGGCGTCCACTAGGCGACGGAGCGACAGCGCAGACCGGTATAACGTGGCGCTTACCGCCTCCGGCCATTCGGAGCCGCGGTTTGTGGAGAGATGATTGAGCCCCAGCGGTCATTGGACCGAACTGCTGGGGCTCTTTTCATGTCCCGATTTGTCCCCAGCTATACCGATCGACAATTGTCATAATCCGTTATGCCATGGCCGATTCCGGACCATGGATGTGAGCGACCTCAGAATGGCACTGGTCATCAGCGCAGGCATGCTGGCGATCATCGGCTTGCTCGCCGCAGCGTTCTACAGCTTGCCATCCTGAGGCCGCCCACCTGAGGTTCTTCTGCGTCTGCGTGCGAAGCCAATCGGGTATCGGTAGACTACGCGGCCAACCATCTTCGCTCTCCGCGCGGCGCGATGTGCAGCGCATTACCGGGAGACGTCCGTTGCGGCTCGGGCGCTGGGTCACGAACTCGGGAAGCAAATTCGAAGATCATTGGGTCTCACCGGCAGCCTCACGCAGGCTCGCCTTGTTTCTTTCGTTTAATTCGTCACTCGCAGGACACGGTTTGTTGTCCTTACCGAGCATCCCTCGGGCAAGCTGAGCGCTGCTGCGGGACGGGGGATCCCGAAACTCGCGACTGATCATTGCTTCCGCCAGGGCGTTGACGCTTCGCTTCGCGTCACAACGCCGACCGCGCTTGCACGCGCGTTTCTTCCCGTCGCAAAACAGGGCGCGCAGAAATGCGACTCTTCCGTTCTCGACTTCGGTTTGGGAGTGCTTCGAGATCTCGGCGCAATTGCGCCAGACGTCTTCGATGTCCGCCGTGTCGTCCTGCGCCGGATTGGCGCGAAGGCCGGATCGCATCCGGTCGATCGCCGCCTGTTTTCGCTCCACGATCGAGATGCCGGCGACGGACTTCTCGATGAATTTTGCGATATGCTCCGGAGTCGCTGGTACTCTCTCGCCGGAAATGTCTGGTTCGTCCGGAACGAGCGGCAAAAACGCATCGGGCACATAACGGGCTATAGTCGCATTCGTGCAGGAGGGGTTCTTTGCGCGCCACACGTCGATCGAGAACAGCAGCGCATGTGTCATCGCGCTGCCGCCGAGGTCCGCACCCTGGAGGCCCACCTCTAGAAGGACCGCCGCGCTAAGGTCGGCCCCCCGGAGATCTGCTCCCTGGAGGCCCACCTTAGCAAGGAGCGCCGCGCTCAGGTCGGCGTCCCGGAGATCCGCGCCCTGAAGATTGTCTGCGGAGAGCAGCGCAAACTGCAGGTATGAACGGTTGAGCGATGCGCCTTGCAGCTGGGTCAGCAATAGGCTTGCGCCTTCAAGCTTGGCCAGGGAGAGGTCTGCGCCTTGAGCCTGCGCATGGTCCAATGTTGCACCGTAAAGCATGGCCTCTTTGAGCGATGCGCCTTGCAGCTGGGCCCCCGATAGCCTCGCGCCCATCAACTCGGCGGATCGGAGGGACGCGTTTCGAAGGTCGGCTAACTTGAGGTCGGCATCGTTGAGCATGGCGTTGTCGAGCTGCGCGCCCGCGAGATTCGCCGCCGTCAGGTCTGCGCCCTCGAGGTTGGCCCCATACAGCCGCGCGCCCCTGAGTCGTGCGTGGGACAGGTCGACGCGCCGCAGGTCAGCCCCGGCTAAAAAGGCGCAGGTGAGGTCGCGGTCGCCAAAGCTGTGCGTATATTTGCGCTCGCTCGGGGCGTAGACCCGCTCGCTTCTGGCTTGCAACTTGGCCAGTTTCTCCGGATCGACCACATCAACCTCTGGCGGAGAGAGCCGATCGAAGCCGCGAAAAGCGTGTTGAAGGGGGCTTGGGTTCCGACACTCGGGCGGGCGCCCGGGCCATCCTTCTATGTCCTGCAATAAGGCGGGCAACTGAACGTGTGATTCGAAGCGAGTCCAGTTCGCGTGCGGTTCGCCGGGAAAGGTCAGAGCGACCCAGGAAAACACCGCGAGTGCCGCAGCGCACAGCCATGCAATCCAGCCCTGCAATATGAAACGCCAACTCAGGTCATTGTCCGGCCGCCGCGCTGCCCGCCACAGGACGAGCACCGCAATGAGGTCGAGCACGATCACCAGCCTGATGGTCCACGTAATTAAAGGGCTGTGGTAGGGCAGCAACTTGAATTGGAAGAGGAGGAGCACCAGGACCGGGGCGATCGCGAGCGTCAGCCAGGCGATGATCCGGAGCAGGCCCCCCAACACGCCGCGGCGCTCGCGCGGTCCGCCGGCAAAAATCTGAGCGAAGAGCGTATTGGCGAGCCGTTGCCGGATCGCGGCGTTGTCGCTCGAGGTCCTCACCGTGCGATCCAGCACGTCGTTGTAGGCCGCCGCCGTGCGGCCGAGGAGCAGGATCTGGATCAGCGCATAAGAGTGAAAGACGAGCAACAGGATGGGCGTGAGAAAGAAGAACCCGACGAGCGGCAGATCGACGCTGAGGGCGGGAAGCTTGATCGGGTCTTCGCGAAGAAGCTGACGGTCTGTCACCGTGCCGGCCGCGACGGCGAGATAGAGCGCGAAGCCCAAAAAGCTAATCCAGATCGTCGAGACGCGCGTGGCCGAATCGTTGAGCGATCTTTCCAGCGCCTCCACATCGAACGGGTCCGGTTCTCGCGCCATCGGCCCCTCGCGGCATGCATCACAATCTTCGCGCGCTGTGTTTTTCTTGGCAAGCTCGACGGGCGTTGGGCGAAAATCCGCTTCGGGTCAGATCCGGTAAGTCTCGCAGTAAGCAAATGACTTCCGGTTTGCCCCCCGAAAGCAGACATTCGATCCGCGGGTTAATGAGTACACGCCCTAGTCGGCAATTCCAAAACTCGGCATGGCGCAAGACGCTTGTTGATCGCTGCTGAAGCGGGACTGACACCAGAGCTCGGCCGTGCCATAGGGTCTTGCTGTCCCGGCCCGGGGCTCGCCCAACCCAACACCACACCTTACCCAGAGTTGGCCGGGATGCCTGCCCGGGCCTTATAGCTTCGGCCGTGCGACAGAAGGTGGTGTTGCGGTACACCCGGCTATTGCTTGTTTGGCGGCTTCAGCTTGGCGAGCAGGTGCGGCCACCGCTGCGCGATCAGCTCGCGCACCTCGTTGCTGATCACCTCGATATGGTCGAAGGCTTCGAGCTGCTGGCGCAGTCGCTCGAGATCTTCCTCCGTGAGCTCGTGGCCGTTGATCGTGGGGGGCTTGGTGGGCGTCATGCCGTTCTACTCGTTCAGCGGTAGACCGAGCTCGGCGGCTTTCTCCCGCACGTCTTGCTCGGTGCGGCACAGGTAGACGACGATCGCGTCTAGTAAGCATCCGCTTTTGATCGCGGCTTGCAGGTCGCGGACGTCATCGTCCGACCAGGCTTTCCTGGTGTTCAGATCACTTGGCTGGTCGCCGTCACTTTGCATTCCGTTTGACCTCCGGCCATCGCGCGGCAACCGTCGCCACTGCCTCCTCGAAGGTAGGGGCGCAACCGTTCCCAGTCGTCCCAGGCTTGCGTTCGAGCAGAAAGATGGACCAAGCCCACGGTCGATCCTGCGGCACGCCGGCACCAGGACGAAAGATCCGCCCGATCTCACGACCTTCAAACACAACGTCGTAGTCGTCTGTCTCCGCCCGGCCGGGGACGCTGGGGGCAGAACGTAAGGTCAAGCTGCTGGTTTGTTCCGCCATAGATCTCTCTTGCTCTATAGTAAGAACGCTATGGCGAAGAAGAAGCTGCATACTTGGCGTATTGTCGAGATCAGGAAGATAAGGTCAGTACATTGGCCGCGTTGAGGCCGAGACCGCGACCGAGGCGATTGAGCTCGCGGTTAAGGAATATGGGCTCAGCCCGGAGCGGGCGAAACGGCTGGTAGCGCAGCGGGAGGGCTAAGCGAAACGGCACGCCAACTAAGGCGGCCTATCGCTTCGCTATTAGGCGACTCGCCTCGGCAATCAGCTCGAGTGACTCCGTAACGAGTTGTCTCGACTTGGTGCAGGTTTCAACTATTTCGCGGCGCTTGGCTTCGCTATCGCGCTGCGTAGCCGTAGACTGGGTGACCTCGATTGAGGATGCGTTGATGGACCGCGGAGACCGCATCGGCTTGCTCCCTGTTGGACAGGCGGGACACAACCGGTCTCTCAGCCACCGGCGCCTGCAGGCAAGAGCCGCTGCCGTTGATGAAACTCAACGAATGACTCGGAAACTCCGTTCCGCAAATTTCGACAAGCACCGGGATTGCGACCTCCCTCTGTAAAGCGGGCGTGAGCGGTCTAGTGCTGCTCCCGGCTGATCCTGATCAAGTCGTCTTCGAAGATCACTTGTGTACGTTCAAACGTATTGCAGATCTCATAAGAGGTATGGCGAAACCTTGGTGGCCGCTTTGGAACGTGTTGCCGCTTGGCACGTTCTGTCAACGATTTTGGGGGCGGGAAGCTCGACACTTGCCCTAAGGGCAGTTCAGTCAACGATTTTGGGCACGAAGCTCACATCTGTCCCCGCAGGGAGAGCGGCGACGGAGGCGCAGGCACGGGGTTCAGTAGGAGTATGCGTCATGAACACCCAAGCCAACCTTTTCGACTTTCATCCCGGACCGGCTCAAGACACCCAAAAACCTTTTGCTGGTAACGCGCGTCGTACCGAGCGTATTCGTGAAGGAAAACCGGGATACACTCAAAGAGGGCTACGCTCTCGCGCGCGACTCAAAGCTACCAACGATGCGGCCTGCCCGATCATCGGGATCGCTGCAAGCATCCTGCTCGCCATCACGGCTTGTCCCGAACCTGCCCGCGCACAAGTAATCCCAAAGTCACTCGAGCAGGGCGGCACCGGCGTCGAGATGAAACAGCGCAAGAATGCCTGGACGGTGGCGGTCGCTGGCGGCCAGTTGTCGGGGACCTACATGACCCTGGTCGATGAGATGGCGCAGGTGCTTGACGATGGCAACAATCTGCGGGTCATTCCCATCGTCACCTATGGTGCGGCCTCCAATCTCGACGACCTGCTCTACCTCCGGCAAGTCGACCTCGTGGTTACGCAGTCGGATATCTTCGAATATTTCCGCACCCAAAGAAAGGTGCCCAATCTCGAGAGCAAGATTCACTACCTCATTCGCCTGCCAATTTCAGAAATGCATCTCCTGGCAGGCACCGACATCAACAGCGTCGAAGAGCTGCGCGGAAAAAAGGTCAGCTTCGGACCGGCAGGCAGCGCCTCGAGTCTGACTGGAACGATTGTATTTCAGCGGCTGGGCGTGACGGTGGAGCAGGTCTTCTTGGACAACGCCACCGCGCTGAAAAAACTCAAAGCCGGTGAAATTGCCGCGCTGGTCCGCGTGATTGGAAAGCCAGTCGACTTTTTCGCGCACATTCCCGCGAATTCAGGTCTTCGCCTGATTCCCATTCCCTTCACTCGACTCTTTGCCGATCAGTATGCGCTGGGTGAATTCACCAGTGACGAATATCCGACACTAGTCTCCGAGGGAACGAAGATCGAGACGATCGGGGTGCCGGCTGTGCTCGCGGTTTATAACTGGCCAAAAGACAGCGACCGTTACCGCCGCGTCGAAAGGTTTACCAAGGCGCTTTTCACCAACTGGGAAAAATTCGCCGAACCACATCGCCATCCCAAATGGCGCGACGTCAATCTGGCAGCGAAGGTTCCTGGCTGGACCCGGTGGAGCGTGGCCGACGAGATGCTGAAACGTATCCAACCACGGGATTTGAAAATGTCCGATTTCCAGTTGTTCCTAGAGCAACGGTTTCCGCCAGTCAGAAACCTTCCCGAGACGCAGCAGGACGCGCTGTTCCGTGAGTTTGTCGAGTGGCGCAGGCGGAACAACGTCCGTCAGTAAACGGTGCTGTTGATGGTGTGCGGCGTTAGCGGGCAATCCGCGTGACGAGGAGCACCCCCAATCTGTGCCTTACGGCCGCGCGGGCCCCCTACGATTTGCGCGAACGTTCCTAAGCTCAGCGCCGAACAGGACGACAGCACCAACCCCAATCGCGCATCGCCTTCGAGCGCGCCGCGGAAAGAAAGTGAGGGCCGCTCGGGGGAGGATGAGCGGCCCTCAAGTCAGGTCTCAATGAAGCGTCCCCAGCATAATCCTTGCACAGCGGGAAAGAAGGCCGAACCGCCCACACGTGGCTTTGTCCCGGAAGAATATTTTTGCCCACTGTAGAGAAATGACTGTGCGTCATGTCCAACTTTTGCAACATTCCGCGCCATCACCCAGACTGGGCAATCCGCGTGGATCCCTACGTCGTGCTTTTCGCAGGTCATCGGCAAAGTCTAAACGGTCGCCGCTTTGTTGGGTCAATGTCTGGACGTGTCCTGCGAGCACCCTCGCCGGGCCTCGATAGGATCGCAAAGTGTATTGCCGTCGATCCAGGACGAGAGCTAGACCGGGCCTGGAACGCATCGCCGGTTTGAATCGTTGCGCCCGTGATGTTCGACGTACGCGATCAGATCAGGGAGGCAGGACCGACGCTCGCCGCGGCGCTGATTGAGGGCGACGGTGATCGCGCCAATACTTTGCGCGCCCTCGGTCCTGATTGCGCGGAGTACGGGGAGTAGGCTGCGCGCATGCTCGTTCGCGCTGCTCGAACCTGAGTCACCCATGCGCTGCGGGGCATCGTGCCGCGGCACTCCGTTTGTCAGCGTATCCGAGCATCATTGGGGGACCCTGCTCTGGGTTGCCCAACGAAAGCCACCGACCACAGGCATTCAGATAGGAAGGGTTCCACGTCGGGGGTACAGCAATGATCCGCGCCACGGTACTCCGTGCGCTTGTGCTGACGGCGGCTTTTGCCGCGGCGTTGACGCCGGTCACGTGCCTTGGCGAAAACAGCAATCGGTTGCCGACCAAGGCAACAAAAGAGTTACCGCCCGAACTGCTCTCGCTGCTCCGACAAAAGAGGATGCAAAAACATTCACCGATTCTTGTGCGCATTTTCAAGGAAGAGGCGGAGCTCGAAGTTTGGAAACAGGACACCACCGGCCGTTTCCAGATCCTCAAGATCTATCCGATCTGTCGGTGGTCGGGCGATCTTGGGCCGAAGTTGCAGGAGGGCGACCGTCAGGCTCCAGAGGGGTTCTATACAGTTACGCCCGAGTTGATGAATCCCAACTCCAACTTCTATCTTGCGATCAACACTGGCTATCCCAACAGCTTCGACAAGGCGAACAACCGCGACGGCAGCTTGCTCATGATCCACGGCGACTGCTGGTCGAGCGGTTGCTATGCCATGACCGACGAACAGATAAGCGAGGTCTATTCGCTGGCGCGCGACTCATTCCTCGGCGGACGGCCGTCATTCCAGGTCCAGGCCTATCCGTTCCGCTTGACGCCGGCGAATCTGGCGCGGCATCGAAATAATCCGAACTTGGCCTTCTGGAAGATGCTCAAGATCGGCAACGATCACTTCGAGACTACACATCTCGAACCCAAGGTGGATGTGTGCAATCGCCTCTATGTGTTCGATGCGCAACCTCCCCCGAATTCGCCGAATCCCCTTGTGTTCAATCCCACCGATAAATGCCCCGCCTTTGTCGTGAATCCGAAAATCGCGCGGCGGGCGCTGCGGAAACAACGCGCCGACGAGCTCGAATACGCGCAATTGCTCGAAGACAACGTGCCAGCCGCCCCAATCTACAGCGGACTGGACGGCGGAATGAATAAGGTTTTCCTCGCACGGTTTCCGGGCAGAGTGACGCTTTCGAAAGTGCTGCCGTATGCATCTCACCTGCCGGAACTGCCACCGATCCCCTGGGTCGACAACGATGGTTCGTTGACGAGCAAATTGTTTGGCACCTTGTTCTGATCGACGTGGGGCGTGCGGTACGCACGGGCGTGCCGAAGGCCGATATCACGGTTTGCAGGCTTTCCTCGCAGGGTTTCAGCTCGCTGATCCTGTGAATAACGAATAAGCGCGGGTAATTGCTGCGATCGCTCACAGCCGCTTGTGGCCCATGACCTCTGGGGGATCGATCGTGAGGGCCGCGATCGGGGCTAACCGGACCCACCTGTAGATCACGGCGACTTGGCGGCGTACGAGGTCGGCCGCCAATTCGCGGCACGGTTCCGCTTGGGCGCGCAACAGAAAGCTGCGCTCACCGCAAACTCCCGCCTATAAAAAGAGTGAGCTAGGGAGAGGCGTCAAACTTCTGCGCGCGAGCGAGTAGGTTTGCGACCGAAGAAACGTGCCATCGCGCGCCGCGCGACGTTGGGATCCTGCGCTCATTGAGGGCAGCAGTGATCGACCCAATGCTTTGCGCCCCCTCCGCCCTGATTGCGCGGAGTACGGTCAGCAGACTGCGCGCGTGTTCGTCTGCCGCCTCGATTGCCGATGTACGACCGATCTGCCCAGCTTCGCGAATGTTCGTGGGATTGCCCAGGAAAGCGCCGTTTGCCTTTCTGATCGCGAGCGCCGCCTTTGTGCGCTCCGAGATCAGCCGGCGTTCCTTTTCGGCGAGCGCTGCGTATAGGTGCAGCATGAACGGATCGGCGTCTCGGCCGAGCTCTGCCACTATGAAGGGCACCCGCTGAGCCATGAGGCCGGCGACGAACGCGACGTCGCGGGACAGCCTGTCCAGCTTGGAGATTACGACGCTGCATTTGGCCTTCCTGGCGGCAGCGAGCGCCGCCGCGAGCTGTGGGCGTCGATCGAGCGCATCAGCACCTTTGCCGGTCTCCGCCTCGACGAACTCGGCAATGAGCTGGATACGTTCTGCTTCGGCAAAGCGGGCAAGCGCCGCACGTTGGGCTTCGATGCCAAGACCAGAGCGCTGTTGGCGGTGAGTTGAGACTCTCAAATAGGCGACAGCGCGATCCATACAGAGTGCATACCACCGTTTGCGGTTTGTATGAACGCACTATCGGAGCAATCTAATTGCTGTTTTCTTGTTGCAGCAGCGAAGCGTACTTGAGCGAACGACCGCGAAAAATCCCCACAGTGACTCACAGAAGGCCACACGTGCGATTTGCCTCGTGTCCGCCCTTCCCCCAGCGCGCTTCGGCTAAAACGCACACACGGCCGTCTGTGAGTCACGTGGCGGCTTTGTTGCACACAACTCCCGGCAGGGGGCGTTCGGGACGGGACTTCAGCTGGTCGGCTCGGAGGGGCCGGTCGCCTCGCGCATCCGCCGTCCGTATTGGCTGGCGAGATCGAGATAGCGCTGCGCGATGGCTATGAGCCTCAGGCGGATAGTTTGATCAAAGCTAAGCCGCGCTGCTTCAAGACAATCGGCAGCAGCCTGGCGATAGTCCGTTTCGCTGTGAGCCATGCAACGATACCATCGGGCAGTACCCCGACGATAACCGCAGCAACGCATCGCCGTTCCAGAAATAGATTTCAGCGGACGCCAACAGAAATTAAGAATTTGTTAACCTCTTCGCACCGGCGCGGCAGGGCGCGTTGCATCCTCCTGACCTTGTGAGTGGGAGTCGGTCCGAGGAGGATCGCTCACTTGTTTTGCCTCATTCGATCACCTCGTCGGCGCGAAGGAGAATCGACGTGGGCACGTCCAGCGCGAGTGCTTTGGCCACTTTGAGGTTGATCACCAGCTCGAATGTAGTCGATTGCATGACAGGAAGTTCCGCCGGTTTAGCGCCGTTCAGGACCCGCCCAGCATAGATGCCGAGCTGGCGGTTCGCCTCGGTGATGCTGGTGCCGTAACTCATCAGCCCACCGGCATCCACGAACTCCCGCAGCGCGTAGATCGCAGGTAATGTATGCCGGGATGCAAGCGCGGCGACTCTCGCGCGGTGGTCGGTGAAAAACGGATCTCCTTGGACTGATAAGGCCGTGACCCGTTCGCGAATCAGCGTTTCGAAAGCCGGGTCGAATTCGCTTTCCGTTCCGGCGTTCACGACCACCAGCTTGTGTTTGAGAATGTCCGCCGCCTCGGATGCTGCTGTCGTGGCGGACGCAAGGTTCGGATTGTTCGGGTTTACAAGAAAGCCGATGACTGTGGCCTTGGGCGCCAACTCCTGCAGCAGCTGAGCATGCTTTGCCGCCATCTCGCTGATCAGGAAACTTATTCCGGTGACGTTGCCACCGGGATGTGCAAGTCCATCTACAAGCCCAAGTTTAACCGGATCGCCGCCCATCGCGAAGAGCAGCGGCATTGTTGTGGGCACGATGGGCTTGGCTGCAACTGCGGAGCTTGTGCCGCCGGTCGCGACCACAAGATTTACTCGACCGCGAACCAGTTCGGCCGCCATCGCCGGCAGTCGATCATGGTGACCTTCGGCAAACGAATATTCTATTGCTACGTTGCGGCCTTCGTTGTAGCCGGTTTCGCGAAGGCCCTTCCGAAAAGCTGCGACGATGTATTGAGAGTCCTCGAGCGATCTCGTGCTGAGATACCCGACCACCGGCATAGGCGGCTGCTGCGCACGCGCCGCCATCGGGCATGCCGCCGCGCTCCCAAGCAGCGCAATGAACTCCCGCCGCCTCATTCGATCACCTCGTCGGCGCGAGCAAGCAGCGTCGGGGGCACGACGAGGCCAAGCGACTTCGCGGTCTTGAGATTGATCACCAGTTCGAACTGCAACGCCTGCACCACTGGCAGGTCGGCCGGCTTCTCGCCTTTGAGGATGCGCGCGGCATAGATTCCCGCCTGGCGTCCCACTTCTGCGCGGTTGCTGCTGTAGCTCATCAGGCCGCCGTCCGCGACGAATTCGCGCCACTCGTAGAGCGCTGGAATGCGATGGCGCGCCGCAGCCGCGACAAGCTGCGCGCTGATCACCTGCAAGGACGCCGACGCGCCGTAGATAATCGCGGCGGCATTGCGTGCGGTAATCGCGGCGAATGCCCGCTCGATCCCATCCGCGGCGCCGATCTCGACGATGAACAGATCCTGGCCGACGGACCGCGCTGCCGCCTGCATCTCCTGGATCTGGGATGGCGTTGTTGCGTTGCTTGGGTTCACGACGAAGGCGATGGTGCCGGGGGTGGGCAACATTTCGCGCAACAACCCGAGACGTTTCGGCCCAAGCTCGCTGGTGAACACGCTGACGCCCGTGACGTTGCCGCCCGGCCTGCTGAGGCTGGCGACGAGGCCGAGCTGAACAGGATCGAACCCGCTACCGAACACCACGGGAATTGCTGTCGCCGCCGTCGCCACCTTGGCCGCACGCGCGGCGTTCAGGTCGGTTGCGACCAGCATCGCGACGCGCCGGCGCACCAGCTCGGCCGCCAGCGACGGCAGCCGCTCGTCGCGACCGTCGGAGAACAGGTACTCGACGGCGACGTTGCGCCCCGGCGCGAAACCGGACTCCTCCAGCGCCTTCAGGAAGGGTGTGCGCAGCGGCGCCTCGGCATCGTACGACCGGCTGCTAAAGTAGCCGATGACAGGCACCTCCGGCTGCTGCGCGTGCACCGCGAACGGCCATGCCGCGGCCGCGCCGCTTACCAATGAAAGGAATTCCCGCCGCCTCATGGTCGCCCCGGACGCGGTGAATTGCCAGAACGGCACGACCCTAGCACGGCTCACGCGCGCGTTGTGTGAAAGCAATCACATTGGGCGGTCAGACTGCCCCTAGGACACGCAGATCCATGGCGGGCCACCGAGACCGGCGCGCCCAATCACCAAGCGGCCGATGCGCGCGTAGCAAAATTCGATTCTCGACCGCCCTTCTGCACGATATGTGTCGGCGATCACAGACGCCGTAAGCGCTTTCACCTAGCAGAGCATTACGGTCCAAGACGAAGCGTGAGCGGAGCAGGCAGATGTACACGTTTCTGAAACTGGTCCTTACCGCCGCCGTGTTACTGGCTGTTGCATGGCCACTGGCATTTTGGGGAACACGTACAGGGCCCGACCAGGCGCAGGCGAGTTCGGTCGCATACAAGGCGCCGTTCTCCTTGCTGCCGCAAGCCGATTTGTCCTGGTGACGACGGCCCGGTGGAGTTGAGTCGCGGTGGCTGGTGGCGGGCTTGAAAACGGCAGCTCCGAAAGCTTGCCATCAAGCACTTACATCCTGCGCCGGCGCGGGTGGAAGGGCTGACTGACCTGATCTCGGAATTGCGTAGTGGCACAAACGTGCAAGAGGCCGCCTGATGGGGACCACGAGACTGCCACGCCAGCGACGGGTACGGTCTATTCGTCCCGGCGGGCACTCAGGAGCCGGAGGGAGCTCGAAGCGAACACCTACACCGGGGCCCATCCCGGACAATAGATTTATTCTGAGCAACGCCACGTCCGATGGAGTCGGTCGCGGCGAGCAGGCTCCTGAGGTCACTCTGACAGTGCATGTGCCCCTCCGGATGAGTCGCCGCGGCGGACGCAAGATCGTGATGACGCCAAACGGCTCGTCGGCATTCCCGATCAAGCGGATGCGACTCGATAACGTAATGGTCAAAGCTCTCGCCCGAGCGCACCGTTGGAAGCGCATGATGGAGAGTGGCGACTACGCTTCCGTCGCCGAACTCGCGGCAGCCGAGAAAGTTAATCAGTCTTACCTCTGCCGGGTTCTCCGGCTGACGCTCCTCGCCCCGGAAATCGTAGAAGCGATCCTTCATGGCCGCCCCGAGGCACTTGACCTGCGGCGATTGATGCAGCCGGTACCAGCTCTTTGGCGCGAGCAAGCGGTAGCGATGGACCTGTCCATGTAACATCACGCGAAAATGGAGGAACGCGGATATTCTGCCGTTCGATCTTTCGCCACAACCGACATTGGTCTCTGTGGCTTCTCAAATAACTGGTCGTTACACCGTGGCCACTCCGGGCCTGCTTCTGTCCTTTAGCCAATTTTTTCTTAATTTGATATCCCGTCTCTGAAGGGGACTTGGGCTAATTTCCAAGCTCAGCTGCCACGACGGTGAAATACGCTGGGTATGCGGCAAGAACTGCAGCGACCTCAGCCGAACTGTTCCGGCATACCGCGCGCGCGCCACCGCGTTCCCGCACGTCGGGCCATGCCGCGGCAAGAGCCGAGGCTACGACGCGATCGGCAAGGCCAGCTTCGACGAAAGCGAGTGCGGCCGAGTCCGTGAGTCCATTCTTCACTTGCCGCTGGAGCAGGGCAAGCGCGCCCTGTACACCTGGGTCGAGCGCCTCGGCTAGGTCGGCAAGCGTTGCGATGACCATCGCGACATCATAGCCAAAGCCATTCTCGCAGAGAGCTACGGCATCCTCGACCGTCGCCCGATCCCCGCTGACGCGCACGTTCCGGCCGGTCAGCAGCGCGTGGATTGCAGCATAGGAGTGCCCTGCCACCCATTCGGCTAAAGCGAGGGGGACGACATCGGCATCAGAAAGGTTATGGATCGACCGAGCATTGGTGTGTTGCAGGACCCTCCCCGATACCGCGTCGAGCAAACGTTCCTCCGCGACTGCAATACGAAGCGCTTCAATATTCCCGCTGAGCCACGCCTGAAGTTCGGCGACCGCGGCCGGCGGCAGGGGCGATCGGCGGATGAGGAGACGTTGCGGCCCATCGGTGCGCTCGACGACTGCGTGCGCGATGCGTCCGAACACCTCGACCAGCCTCTCGCGAGTGGCTGGGTCGGCGAGATGATAAGCGAGTGTGTTGGCGGCGAGCTCGCCCACACGGGCCGCGCTGTCCTCGCCTTCCTCGAAATCCATGTTCGCGATCAAGAAGGCAGCGATGTTCTGCACCGCGCGGGCGCGGCCGTCAATGAACCTGCGGAACTCGTTGGCACTGATGTTTGGCTCTATTGCCTGCGCTTCGGCGACCACAGACTCGATCCGGTCGCGGTCGGCAAACGCGAGATCGAGCCATTCCGGCAGCATCGGCTGCGAGATCGGCGGCGCCCCCGGCTGGCGTTGCACATAGTCATCAAGAATAGCAAAGATGCTGCT
>Ga0081540_1001019_pt1 | contig 25133 bp, 27 predicted proteins | sample TabmetS2T1R1_FD_71024 | JGI IMG/M metagenome (GOLD analysis project Ga0081540, IMG submission 71024) | Tabebuia heterophylla rhizosphere microbial communities from the University of Puerto Rico - S2T1R1 | ecosystem: Host-associated > Plants > Roots > Rhizosphere ... | reverse complement strand
AAGAAACTTGGGAGAAAGGCCGGCGCAAGCGCGTCAACGGCGGGCGCTGACGAACAGCCAGACAGCGATTGCGAGAAGCAGGGCGGCGAAGATATTGCCTGCCATTTTACGCCGATGCGATGCGGCGAAGAATGCCTGCAGCCCGCCGGCCAGCACCACGATGAGACCGTGCACGAGCGTGGCGATGCCGACATAGATGGAAACCAGCAGTGCCAATTCGCGTGCCGAGGGCGCCGGTCGATCGATGAATTCGGGCAATACGGCGATGAAGAACATCGCCGCCTTCGGATTCAGAAGATTGGTGATAAAACCTCGACGGAAATGAATGAAGTGAGATGACTGGCTGACCGGCGCGGTTGCGATCGGTTGCCGGGCTTCCCTCCAGCTGTCAAAGGCGAGCCAGCACAGATACAGCGCGCCGGCCCAGCGAAGGCTTTCGTAGGCGACGCGGTTGTTCAGCATAAGCGAACCGCCGCCGAGCCCAACCGCGATGCCCAGAAGCGCCAGTCCGAGGGCAACGCCGAGCACGGCCGAAAACCCCGCGAGGCGGCCACGGCTGGCGCCGAGCACGGCCAGATACGCCATGTTCGGCCCTGGCGTCATTTCGATGATGAGTGACGTCAGAACGAATGCGACGAGCGGTGAATTGAACGGCGCGCTGTCTCCCGCAAGCTCCAGGATTCGATCCATGCCGCCGTCAGTTCACTAGGTGACGCGGTTCCAGATGTGCTTGCGGGGCGCGGGCGAATGGCTCGATGGATGTGCGAATTCATGATGGCCGTCCGCCAGGTGCATCACCTCGACGCAGTCGGCGTTCAGGCGCTCGTTGTCGACCAGCCGTTCCGCCAGCACCAGCGCTTCAGACGGGCCGTCCGATTGGACGTCGACCTGGCGCTGGAGGCACTTGAAACTATGTCCGTCGGAATTGCAGAGATCCTTGTAGAAGGAGACGCGGTAACTGTTCATCTTGCACTCTCTTCCTTCCGGCTTGCTGTCGCGCACCTTGCTCTCAGGCGTCCATGTCGGCCAGCCGCGGCCGATTGCGCAGCACGATTTGACGGGCACTCGAAAATACCAAAATGCCCTGGTCGCTTAGCTGTGAAAGTGTCCGCGACACGGTTTCCAGCGTCAGGCCGAGATAGTCGCCGATATCGCGGCGGCACATCGGCAGCGCCATCATGCCGGCCTTGGCGAGCCGACGGTCCATTTCCAGCAGAAAGGTGGCAACCTTTTCCATCGCGGTCTTGCGCCCAAGAAGCAGCATATGATCTTCGGCGTGCCGGAGATCGCCCGCGGTCATGGTCCAGAGATTATGGGCGACCTGGACATTCGATCCTGCAGCAGCTTCGAGGCCGCGGCGCTTCACCAGGCGGACGGTGGTCTCAGAGATCGCTTCGGCGGTCAGGCGATGGGTCGATCCGGGATCGAGTCCGAACACATCGCCGGGCAGATGAAACGCGCCGATCTGGCGCCGGCCGTCGTTGAGGAGCTTGTAGGTACGAACCGCACCGCGGATCACCTGATAGACGTATTCGGAGGGTTCGCCTTCGCCGTAAATTTCCTCATCCTTCCGGTAGGAATATTCGGTGGCGATCACGCCTGCGCAGCTGGCAATCACGCTAAACTGGTCGAGGGCCGGGGCAGCCTGGGAGCGCGGGGCGGGGAAAACCTTGGCTGCCGGGACTGCCGGGGTGGTGATCGTCTGGGTGAGCATTTTGCCATCTCCTCGATGCGGGATGGCTTTGTGTACGGCGGATTTTTGCGGCCCGATATTTCGGTCGATATCCTAAGGACATCCCCCTACGGGGTTTTACGGAGGCGACCGCGCCTGTGTTTCAGGGCTGGCCTACAGCGCGCCGCGCATCTATCGCTTCTCGAACGCATTCGACCAGATTTTCCTCCAGGTTGGGCTTCAAAAGCACCTGGCGCACCCCCGCCGAGCTGGCCTTGGCCGAGATGTATTCGTCCGGATACCCCGTAATCATGACGATCGGCGTAGAGACGTCGAGGCGCCGCAGCCGTTGGGCCAGTTCCAAACCGTCGATCTCAGCCATCTTGTAGTCCACGACAAGGCAATCGGCCCGGTGCCGGGTTGCGGAGCCGAGCAACGCGCCCCCGCTGCGGAAGGTTCGGACGTCAAACCCCTCGGTCTCCAGGAGAAATCGCAATGATGTCCGTACGTCATAGTCATCATCAACGACGTAAATCATCGATTTCCTGGCCGCAGGGCCGGCGCCGGTTTCACCGGTGGCGCTGTTTTGGGTGCTGGTCATCCCAGCAAATTAGCCGATTTGCCCATCTCCGAATTGACTTGGCTCAATCCTCGACGATTCCGGCCCGGATCGCGAACCGGACCAGCTCAGAAAGGTTACCGGCCTGCATCTTGGTCATGACGTTCGCCCGATAGACCTCCACCGTGCGGGGGCTGATATCGTATTCCCTGGCGATCGTTTTGTTCGATTGTCCGGTCACCAGCCCCTGCATCACCTGGCGCTCGCGTTGGGTGAGGCTGGCCACCCGCGCAGCCAGGTCCGCCGACAGCGCCTCGCTTTTCGAGCCGTTTTGCTGTTCGGAGAGTGCGGTCTCGATCATTCCGATCAGCCGGTCATCCTCGAATGGCTTTTCGAGAAAATCGAGCGCGCCGAGTTTCATCGCTTCGACGGCCAGCGGCACGTCGCCATGACCGGTCATGACGATCACGGGAAGCTTTCGCGTACCCGAATTCACCCGACGCAGCAGCTCCATGCCATCGATGCCCGGCATGCGCACATCCGTGACCACGCAGCCGGGCTCCAGCTTTGCAAGCTCGTCCAGAAAAACCTGGGCGGAATCGAAAAGGCGCACGTTGAAGCCGGCCGAGCCCAGCAGGAAATCCAGCGAGTCGCGCATCGCCGGATCGTCGTCGATGACATAAACCTTATTGCTCTGCGACATCGATCAGATCCTTGGCGGGCGCAGCCGGCAGGGTGAAACGGAACGTCGCGCCCCCGGACTTGTTTGTTTCCGCCCACATCCGGCCGCCATGGGTTTCGATGATGGTGCGGCTGATCGAAAGGCCGACGCCCATGCCGGCTTCCTTCGTGGTGAAAAATGGCTGAAACAGATTCGCAAGGGCGTCGCCGGCGAATCCAGCTCCGGTGTCCGAAACGGCTATTTCAATCATATCATCTGCGGCCCTGGTGTTTGAGGCAATCAGCTCGCGGTGCGTCGAAGGGGCCATCGCTTCCAGCGCATTTCGGAACAGGTTGACCAGGACCTGCTGAATCTGGACCCTGTCGGCAAGCACCAAATCGCACGAGGGATCCAGGTTGAAGCGGAGGAACACGCCCTGTTCGCGGGCGCCGGTGAGTCCGAGCGCGCCGGCCTCTTCGACCATTTTCGCAAGACTCTCGACGCGCTTCTCGGACGCGTCGCGCGCGACGAAGTTGCGCAATCGCCGGATGATGTCGCCGGCGCGGATCGCCTGCTCCGCGGCGCGATCAAGCGCGGCTTCGATCTTCGGCGCGTTGGCGTCGGTGCTGCCAGCCAGCAGGCGGCGCGATCCCTTCATGTAGTTGCTGATCGCCGACAACGGCTGATTGAGCTCGTGGGCGAGGGCAGATGCCATCTCGCCCATGGCGCTGAGACGCGAGACGTGAACCAGTTCAGATTGCAGTTCCTGCAACCGTGCCTGGGTTTGCTGCTGCTCCGTAAGGTCGCGCACGAAGCCCGTGAAGTAGGGCTTCCCGGCCGACTGCATCTCGCCGATGGTGAGATGCATCGGAAATGTGGTGCCGTCCTTGCGCATGCCGGTCACGATGCGGCCAATGCCGATGATGCGTCGTTCACCCGTCTTCAGGTAGCGGGCGATATAGACGTCATGACGGCTGCGATCCGGCTCCGGCATCAGCTCGCTGATGTTTCTTCCGATCGCCTCAGGTTCGGTGTAGCCGAATTGACGCTCGGCGGCGCTGGAGAAGAACTGCATGATGCCGTGCTCGTCGATCACGATCATCGCATCCGGGATCGTATCGAGGATCGAGCGAAAGTGCCTCTCGCGAATCCTGACAGCGTCTTCGAGACGCTTCTCACGGTCGATGTCGATCATGACGCCGCTGAGCCGCGCAAGGCCGCCATCGAGTCCATTGACGACGGCGCCGAGCGCACGCACCCAGCGACCTTCATCCGACTGGGGTAACCGGTACTGAACGTCGAAATTGCACCCGGTGTCGATTGACCGCTGCAGGGCTGTTGCCGTGCGAGCGCGATCCTGCGGGTCCAGCAGGGAAAGGAAAAGGTCGTAGTCGACAGCCGTGTCAGGCGCGACGCCGAAGAGCTTTCGGGTGGTGTTGGACCAGTTCAACTGCCGGGTTGAAAAATCCAGATCCCAGGTGCCGACGCCCGACCCCTCGGCGCCGCTGCGCACGTTCTCGTCGAGCGGATCCTGATTCCGAAACGGTCGGTCGACGTCAATCATGCTTCGCTTTCGAGAGCCTTCTTGCGTGCCAGATATCGCATCCAATCGAGCCGGTGAAAAGCAAGCGCGCCGAAATTATTGTTGTCATCTATGCCATTGAAATATAAGAGAATTTTTGCGAAATGCGCGGGGTGGCGCGCGCTGCCGGTGCAGCGTGTGTAAGGCCCGGTTCTTGATCTAGGTCAGTTTCGATCCGCATCGGGCCTCTAGGATGCAGCTTCGTGGCAGGAAGCTCATACGGCATTCCGCCCAAGGCTGGAGCAGGCAATGGACTACAAAACTGTCATGGTCGGTCTGGCGCTGGACCGGCCCAACGATGCCTGCCTCAGGGTGGCCGGCGATATCGCTGAACGATTCGGGGCACGCGTTGTCGGCGTGGCCGCATCGGACCTCAGGGCGCCAATGTATTTCGCCGAAGGTGATTTCGCGCAAAAGCTGCTCGCCGAGGAGGCAACGGCCATCCAAAACCGATTATCGGAACTCGAGGCGGAGTTTCGCGCCGCTGTCGAGAAGCGGGCCGCGTCGGTCGAGTGGCGTTCCGCTCGCGCGCTGCCGGTGCCGTACATGCTGCAGCAGGCGAGGGCCGCCGATATCATCGTGGTCGGCGCGCGCACCGAAACCATGGTCGATCCCGGCGCGGCTCCGGATCCGAGCGATCTGGTGATGCAGGCAGGCCGTCCGCTCATGGTGGTGCCGCCATCCGTGCAGTGGCTGGATTTGAGAAGCGTTCTGGTCGCCTGGAAGGACGTGCGGGAAGCGCGACGGGCGGTGTTCGACGCGCTACCGATCCTGGCCGCGGCAAAAGAAGTCACGATCGCGGAAATTCCCGAACAGGACACCCATCGCGCTGACGCGGTGTCGCGGGTTGCCGACGTGGCAGCGTGGCTGCGCAGCCACGGGATCGCGGCCCACACGATCGTTCCCGAAAAGCCCGTCGGCGTCAGCGAGCAACTCGACAAGATCGCGGCCAATGTCGGCGCCGGCGCCGTGATTGCCGGCGCCTATGGCCACTCGCGCTTCCGCGAATGGGTGCTCAGCGGCGTCACCCGCCACCTTGCAACTGAATCGCGCCGTTGCGCGTTTCTATCCCGTTAAAGGGAAGTGGACGACGATGAGGAACCGCCGTGCATAGATTTCTCGAAGCCACCGCCGGGCAATACATGACGCGCACAGTGAAGACGGTTGCGCGCGACACCACCATGCGCGAGCTGCAGAGAATGTTCGACGAGGATGGTTTCAACTGCTATCCGGTTCGCGAGGGCGAAGACATCGTCGGTGTCGTCAGCAATTTCGACTTTCTGAAATGCTTCGCCTTCAACTCGGGCCGCATGGTTCCGGCCTATGACGAATTGCTGTCGCGGACGGTTGCGGACGTCATGACGCCGGAATTCATCTATGTCGATCCAGCGACGAAGCTGACGCGCGTATTGCAATTGATGGTGGACCACCGGATGAAGAGCCTCCCCGTGCTGGATGCCGGACAACGGCTGGTGGGGATCATTGCGCGCGAAAATATCATGCGAGCTCTGACAGAGAGCGCGCAAGCGTAAGCTGCCGTCACCAGATTTCGGCTATTCGAGGGACTTCAGGTACACCAGCAGGTCAGCAATCTGGTCCGGCTCCAGCTGAAACTCCGGCATGGTCGGATGGCCGGTCTGAATGCCTTCGGCTAGCGCTTCGGCCAGTGTTTCTACAGGATAGCGCTTGTGCAGCGTCCGGAACGGCGGCGCGATCTTGAGCGGGCTTGGCGAAACCTTGTCGATCGAATGGCACTTCGCGCAATTGTTCAGCGCGAAGGTTTTACCGCGCTGTTCTTGAGGCGAAGCCGCCGCTGCCGGCGTCAAGGTGATGAGCGTAAGCGCCAGCGGCACCAAAACTCGTCCGATCATTGCGGCGTTCACTCCATGGAAAATACGTTCCCGGTCCGGAGCCGTACAATGAAGGATTAATCGTCGATGAATTTGATCTGGATCAATCAGCCTTTGCTGGATCGACTAGAATGAATTATATCTCCGCGTCCTGGTCCAGGCTGCCATGGCCGGGAGATATGAAGGCCGAACGAGCGCTTGAACGGGCAGTGGCAATGATACGCACTATCTCTCCGAATCCAAATCGCGCCATTTTTGGCCGCTGCTCGGCCTGTAGCGTGCGGTCGTTGAGCGTCTGCGGCGCGCTCGACCAGAACGACCTCGCGGAGTTCGAACGGATCGCCCGCCACGTTCATCTGGCTCCGAATGAAGCGCTCTTCACCGCCGGCCAGATCGCGCGTTCGGTCCACAATCTGACCGGGGGCGTGGCGCGCCTGTATAAGTTGTTGCCGGACGGGCGGCGACAGATCATCGGCTTTGCACTGCCGGGAGATTTTCTCGGCACGACGCCCTCCGATCGCTACGGCTATTCGGCGGATGCGATTGATCCCGTCTCGGCGTGCCGTCTCTCCAGGGAATCGTTCGCGCATTTCATCGCGCAGCGGCCGCACTTTCTGCTCCGAATCAATGAGTTCGCGGCCCGCGAACTCATGCTTGCGCAGGAGCAGATGCTCCTGCTGGGCCGGCGCACGGCGGAGGAGAAGGTCGCGTCTTTCCTCGTCGGCTGGCGCGAGCGTCTGGCTCATATCGGCGACGAGCGGCAAACAATCGCGCTGCCGATGAGCCGACAGGATATCGCGGACTATCTGGGACTGACGATCGAGACTGTGAGCCGGACGCTGACCCGGTTCGAACGTGAGAAGATGCTCATCATCGTCGCCGGCGGCGTCCGCCTGCTGGACCCGACGCGGGCCGCAGCCATGGCCGCGGCGTAAAAATTCCGGCGCAAACCGCGATCAGTTTGATTCAGGTCAAAGCCAGAATGCAAGCGCGCGGGCATGCTTCCTCCATCGTAGGAGGTTAGCCCCATGCCAGTCGATTCGTTGATTGTTTCCGTCTGCGTCATCGCGATGTTCGTGGTCTTCGGCGTAGCGCTGATCTGGGGTGACCTGCAAACCCGCCCGAAACAATTGGCCCAGCAGTCCGGCGCCAAACGCCGGGCGTTCTGATATCAGGCCTTCCCGGCCGGACTGTCTGCAGGAAGCGAGTACTGCTGTGAACGACATCGTCCGCCGTTACGCCAGACTTCAGGTGCCCCGATATACGTCCTATCCGACGGCTGCCGAGTTTACGGCTGATGTCGGCGCTGCCGATCAGCGCCGGTGGCTGAAGAGCGTGGAAACATGCGAGGCCGTTTCGGTCTATCTGCACGTGCCGTATTGCCGCGAACTCTGCCTCTATTGCGGCTGCAACACCAAGAAGGCGCCGCGGGACGACGTCATCTCGACCTATCGGGAGGCGCTCGAGCGCGAGATCGGCCTCGTCAGCGACGTCCTGTCAGGGCCGATCCGTGTCGCGCGGCTGCACTGGGGCGGTGGAACACCAAGCATCCTCGGCGCAGACGGGCTCGCGTCCGTCATGAAAGTCCTGCGCGACCGCTTCGCCTTTGACGCCGGGTTCGAGCACGCTATCGAACTCGATCCGAGATATGTGACTTCGTTGCTGGCGGCCGGCTTGAAGGAGCTTGGCATCAACCGCGCCAGTCTGGGCGTGCAGGACGTCAATCCGCTTGTGCAGGCGGCGATCGGGCGATGGCAGCCGATGCAGGATGTCGCAGCCGCCGTGTCGCGGTTGCGGGCCAATGGAATTGGCAATCTGAATTTTGACCTGATCTACGGTTTGCCGCTGCAAACCATCGTCTCGCTTCGAAAGACCTGCGAGATGGTCGCCATGCTCTCGCCGGATCGTATCGCCTGCTATGGCTACGCCCACATGCCGCGTCTGAAGGCTAACCAGCGGCGCATCGATGAGAACACACTTCCGGGCGTCGAGGAGCGCATCGATCAGGCCGAAGCCATCACCGAGGAATTCCTGCGCCACGGCTTCCAGAAGATCGGCATCGATCACTTTGCAAAGCCCGGCGACGCGCTGGCCCGCGCTGCGAACTCAGGACGACTACACCGCAATTTCCAGGGCTATACCGATGACGGGCGAGAAACCCTGATCGGTCTCGGCGCGTCCTCGATATCCAGGTTTCCGGATGGATATGTCCAGAATATTTCCGACGTCCCGAGCTATATTCGCGCGATCTCCGCCGGCCATCTCGCGCCATCGCGCGGCTGCAGGCTGGATACAGCCGAGAGACAGCGTGCCCGCACTATCGAAAGCCTGATGTGCCAGTTTCAGGCCGATCTCGACGCAACCGCGCCGGACATGGTGTTCGACGAAGAATTGGCGCTGCTGCAGCCACTTGTCCGCGACGGTCTGGTCCAGATCGAGGATCGTGTCGTGAAGGCCACCGAGGCAGGCCGTTCGGTCGTTCGCGTCATTGCGGCGGTGTTCGATCCCCATACCCGCGCCGATACCGCGCGATTCAGCAAGGCAGTCTGACGGCCAAGTCTGGTTTGATGCACGTGAAGGCGCCAAGCGTTTGGTGACGGTTGATTCCTGTGAGGCCTCCAATGACGATCACATCCGCAGGTACGGGAAAATCATTTGGCGTCAGCGCGTTTGGCCACTGGGTGCGGGCATTCGTCTCCAGGTTCAGGCGTCCGGTCGAGTTGAACGGCACAAGTAGCGGAGAGTTCGCAGAGCGAGAGGACGTGCCCGCGGGAACGCAGGTACTTCTGCCGATTGGCCCTTGCTGTTGCTGAACGCCCCGTTCCAGGTCCGGTTCGACCTCGATCGATGTTGTCCCCAAAACAGCCGAAGTTTGACCTCGATCAAATCGCCGGTCGCGAAGCTGTGATCATTGAGACTGGCATTTGCAGAAGAGAAGCCCGCGCATGACACAATCTCAAACCGCAAAATCGATGACACACGGCGAGGCCGGTCTGGCGCTGGCCTTCTCAATTTCCGCGCTTCTGTGCCTGTTCGCGGCCGGCAAGGCGTTGGATACGGCCTTCGCGTTCCACGCGTCGCTTGCATCCGCCGCGAGCCTGTGGGCCGTCTTTGCGATCGTAAACCGGTATTTCGACCGTCCTGCATCGCTGCCAGCGCGGGAAATCAACGGCCGGCCCAACTTCAATATGGGACCAATCAAATTTTCGGCCACGATGTCGGTATTCTGGGGTATCGCCGGATTTGCGGTCGGCCTGTTGATCGCGGCGCAGCTCGCGTGGCCCGCGCTCAACTTCGATCTGCCATGGACCAGCTTTGGTCGGCTGCGACCGCTGCATACGTCAGCGGTCATCTTTGCCTTTGGCGGCAACGTGCTGATCGCGACCTCGTTCTACGTGGTTCAGAAGACCTGCCGTGCGCGCCTCGCGGGCGATCTCGCGCCTTGGTTCGTCGTCATCGGCTACAACTTCTTCATCCTGATCGCAGGCACCGGCTATCTGCTTGGCGTGACGCAATCCAAGGAGTACGCCGAGCCGGAGTGGTATGCGGATCTGTGGCTGACCATCGTCTGGGTGGTTTATCTGCTGGTGTTTTTGGTCACCATCATCAAGCGCAAAGAGCCGCACATCTTCGTCGCCAACTGGTTCTATCTGGCCTTCATCGTCACCATCGCCGTGCTTCATCTCGGCAACAATCCGGCGCTCCCGGTGTCCATGTTCGGCTCGAAATCCTACATCGCCTGGGGCGGCGTTCAGGATGCCATGTTCCAATGGTGGTACGGGCATAACGCGGTCGGCTTCTTCCTGACCGCCGGCTTCCTCGCCATCATGTACTACTTTATCCCCAAACGCGCCGAGCGGCCGGTCTATTCATATCGGCTGTCGATCATCCATTTCTGGGCGATCATCTTTCTCTACATCTGGGCCGGCCCGCATCATCTCCACTACACCGCGCTTCCGGACTGGGCGCAGACACTCGGCATGACATTTTCGATCATGCTGTGGATGCCTTCCTGGGGCGGCATGATTAACGGATTGATGACGCTGTCAGGGGCGTGGGACAAGCTACGTACCGATCCGGTTCTCCGGATGCTCGTCGTGTCCGTCGCCTTCTACGGCATGGCCACGTTCGAAGGCCCCCTGATGTCGATCAAGGTAGTGAATTCGCTCAGCCACTACACGGACTGGACCATCGGTCACGTTCACGCAGGTGCTCTCGGTTGGGTCGGATTCGTTTCGTTCGGTGCGCTGTACTGCCTGATCCCCTGGCTGTGGGATCGCAAGGGCCTCTACAGCCTGAAACTGGTCAATTGGCACTTCTGGATCGCGACCATCGGCATCGTCCTCTACATCTCGGCGATGTGGGTATCCGGAATCCTGCAGGGCCTGATGTGGCGCGCCTACACGTCGCTCGGCTTCCTCGAATACTCGTTCATCGAGACCGTCGAGGCGATGCATCCCTTCTATGTGATCCGCGCCGGCGGCGGCGCGCTGTTCGTGATCGGCTCGCTGATCATGGCCTACAATCTCTGGATGACCGTGCGCGTGGGTGAAGCCGAGGTGCAGTCGCCCGTCGCATTGCAGCCCGCGGAGTGAGGATAAAGAAATGTCATTCTGGGCAAGGCACCAAATCTTCGAAAAGAACTCGATCGTCCTGGTCGTCGGCATCCTCGTGGTGATCGCGATCGGTGGCCTGGTCGAGATCACCCCGCTGTTCTATCTGAAGAGCACCATCGAGAAGGTGGAGGGCATGCGGCCGTACACGCCGCTGGAGCTCGCCGGGCGCAACATCTACGTCCGCGAAGGCTGCTACCTCTGCCATTCGCAGATGATCCGGCCGCTGCGCGACGAGGTCGAACGCTACGGACACTACTCGCTCGCCGCCGAAAGCATGTATGACCACCCGTTCCAGTGGGGCTCCAAGCGCACCGGTCCGGATCTGGCGCGCGTCGGCGGCAAGTACTCCGACGAGTGGCACGTCACGCATCTGAAGAATCCGCGCGCCATCGTGCCGCAATCGATCATGCCCGGCTATCCGTTCCTGGCGGAAACCGAGGTCAATTCGGAAGCCATCGCCGAACATCTGCGCGCCAACCGCACCATCGGCGTGCCCTATAGCGACGAGCAGATCTCCAATGCGGCGGCCGACCTCAGGGCGCAGGCCGATCCGGACAATGCCGGCACCGACGCGTTCGCAAAGCGCTACCCAAAGGCGGTGGTGCGCAATTTCGACGGCAGGACCGGCAATCCGACCGAGATGGATGCGCTGGTCGCTTATCTGCAGATGCTCGGCACGCTCGTCGACTTCAAGCTCTACAACGAAAAAGCCAATTTGCGCTGAAGGCAGTCAGATGAAAGCCATATTAACCGCTTCGAACCCGGTATCGGAATTCGTGACGTCGTTCTGGACGCCGGTCTTTGTCGCAATTTTCATCGCCATCGTGATCTACGCGCTCTGGCCGCGGAACAAGGCAACCTTCGACGCTGCGTCGAAAATGCCGTTGCGTGAGGACTGATCAGCCATGACCGACCACAGCGACATCGATCACGCCACCGGCAAATCCACCACCGGCCATGAATGGGACGGCATCAAGGAGCTGAACACGCCGCTGCCGCGGTGGTGGCTCATCACCTTCTATCTCACCATCGTCTGGGCAATCGGCTACTGGGTGGTCTATCCGGCCTGGCCGCTGATATCGAGCCACACCACCGGCCTGTTCGGCTACTCGACCCGCGCCGACGTTGGAGTGGAGCTCGCCAATCTCGAAAAGATCCGCGGCGAGAAGATGGTCAAGCTCGCGGCGACGCCGCTCGCCGAGATCGAGAAGGACCCGGCGCTGCTGGCGCTGGCGCGCGCGCGCGGCAAGGCGGCGTTCGGCGATAATTGCGCGCCCTGCCATGGCAGCGGCGGCGCCGGCGCCAAGGGTTACCCCAACCTCAATGACGACGAATGGATCTGGGGTGGCAAGCTCGAGCAGATCGAGCAGACCATTTTGTATGGAGCGCGGTCGGGAAACGCCAAGGCGCATGAAGGTCAAATGCTCGCCTTTGGCAAGGACGGTATCTTGAAGCCGGACCAGATCGTCACCGTTGCCAACTATGTGCGCTCGCTGGCGGGCCTTTCCACCAGCCCCGGCTATGACGCGGCGGCCGGCAAGAAAATCTTTGCCGAGAATTGCGTCTCCTGCCATGGCGACAACGGCAAGGGCAACCAGGAGCTGGGCTCGCCCGACCTGACCGACAAGATCTGGCTGTTCGGCTCTGATGAGGCGACGCTGATCGAAACCATTACCTACGGGCGCGCGGGTGTGATGCCGGCCTGGGTTGGCCGGCTCGATCCGGCCACCATCAAGGCGCTGGCGGTCTATGTGCATTCGCTGGGCGGCGGAAAGTAACCGCCGCTTCCCTTGAGATGCATCAAGGCTCGCGAGGCAGGGTGGACATATATTTCCTTCGCACCCGCGAGATCGGCTTTAGTCAATGAGCAATACCAGCGTCCAGGACGATCTTGAGCTCGATTACGGACCGCTCTATGCGGCCCGCAAGAAGGTGTACCCGCAAAAGGTCTCCGGCACCTTCCGCCGCATCAAATGGGGGTTGATGGGCGTATGCCTCGGCGTCTACTACTTCCTGCCATTCGTGCGCTGGAACCGCGGCCTCGGCGCGCCGGATCAGGCCGTGCTGATCGACTTCCCGAACCGGCGCTTCTATTTCTTCTTCATCGAGCTGTGGCCGCAGGAAGTCTATTACTTCACGGGCCTGCTGATCATCGCAGCCCTGATCCTGTTCCTGCTGAACTCGATCGGCGGCCGCATCTGGTGCGGCTACCTATGCCCGCAAACCGTCTGGACCGACCTGTTCTATGCCGTCGAGCGCCTGATCGAGGGCGACCGCCGCGAGCGCATGAAGAAGGATGCCGCAGGCTGGAATCTTGAGCGCGTCTCTGAGGCCGTCCTCAAACATTCGATCTGGCTCATGATCGCTTGGTGGACCGGCGGCGCCTGGGTGCTCTATTTCGCCGATGCGCCGACGCTGGTGAAACAGCTCATCACATTCCAGGCGCCGATGATTGCCTATATCTGGATCGGTATCCTGACCGCGACCACCTACGTGCTTGCCGGGTGGATGCGCGAGCAGGTCTGCGTCTACATGTGCCCGTGGCCGCGCATCCAGGCGGCGCTGACGGATGAATGGGCGCTCAACGTCACCTATCGCTACGACCGCGGCGAGCAGCGCACCTCGCTGAAGAAGGCCAAGGAGCTGCGCGCCGAAGGCAAGGCGGTTGGCGATTGCATCGACTGCTATCAATGCGTTGCGGTCTGCCCGACCGGCATCGACATCCGCGACGGCGCGCAGATGGATTGCATCCAGTGCGGCCTGTGCATCGATGCCTGCGATACCGTCATGACCAAGATCGGCCGTCCGCCGCGGCTGATTGCTTATGACAACGACATCAACATCAAGCGCCGCATGGAAGGAAAGCCGGAAATCTATCGCCTCGTGCGGCCGCGTACGGTGATCTATTGCGGCATGATCGCGGTCGTCGGCGCCATCATGCTTTACACGCTGCTGACGCGCACGCTGCTCGATGTCAACGTGCTGCACGACCGCAATCCCGTGGCGGTGAAGCTGAGCGACGGTTCGATCCGCAATGCCTACACCATGCGGCTCCTCAACAAACGCGGCTTTGACCGCGTCATCGCCATCGATGTCGATGGACCCGTCGACGCGAAGGTGCATGTTGTTGGCGTCGACTCCGTGACGCAGGACCGGCCGATGGTCGTGCTTGGCCGCGACCAGACTACCGAGTTGCGCGTGCTGGTCACCGCGCCGGCCGAGAACAACACCGAGAAGTCCGTACCGGTGCGGTTCCGCATCACCGATGTCGGCCTCGGCGAGACCGCGGTTGCGACCGACAATTTTGTGGCACCTTGAGAGGCGGACAGGAGTTTTCGATGCGCAATCCATCCGACGCGCCGCGGCCGCTGACAGGACGGATGGTGCTGTTATATCTCGTCGCCTTTTTCGGTACCGTCATCGGCGTCAACATGCTCATGATGAAATTCGCCATCGACACGCTGCCGGGCACGGAAGTCGACAGCGCCTATCGCGCCAGCCTCGCCTACAAGAGCGAGATATCCGCAGCCCATGACCAGGACCGCCGGAATTGGAAGGTCCATGCCCATGTCGAGCGTAGCGCCGACGGCGCAGCCACGGTACGGCTCGATGCGCGCGACGCCAATGGCACGCCGCTGTCAGGGTTGAAATTCTCCGGGCGGCTGGAGCGGCCGACCGACAAGCGTGTCGATCGCGCCGTCGAGCTCGCCGAATCCGGCATCGGCATCTATCGCGGCAGCGCCGCCGACGTGCTGCCGGGGCAGTGGGATCTCGTGATCGAAGGCGAGGCGAAGGGGGCACGGCTGTTCCTGTCGCGCAACCGCGTCATCCTGAACTAGAGCATGATCCCGAAAATTGGGAACCGGTTTTCGGAATCAGATCATGCTCAAGGGAAAGTAAGCATGCCATGGCTCTGACGCGCGATTATTCGCACTATGTGAAGGAACTGGACGCCGGCGTCGCCCATCTCGACCTTGCGGTCGAAGGCGTCAGCTGCGCCGGCTGCATGGCCAAGATCGAGCGCGGGCTTTCCGCGATCCCCGACGTCACCCGCGCCCGCGTCAACCTGACCGACCGCAGGCTCGCAGTGGAATGGAAGAAGGGTGCGGTCGATCCGGCCGCGCTGATCGACCGTCTCGCCGAGCTCGGCTACAGGGCCTATCCGTTCGAGCCGGTGCGCGCCGAGATTGTCGAGGCAGAGCAGTCGCGCTTCCTGCTGCGTTGTCTTGGGGTAGCGGCCTTTGCCGCTATGAACGTGATGATGCTGTCGATCCCGGTGTGGTCGGGCAATGTCTCGGACATGCTGCCCGAGCAGCGCGATTTCTTTCACCGGCTGTCGGCGCTGATCGTGTTGCCGGCTGCGGCCTATGCCGGCCGGCCGTTCTTTCGGTCGGCGTGGCGCGCGCTGCGCGCCGGCGGCGTCAATATGGACGTGCCGATCTCGATCGGCGTCATCCTCGCGCTCGGCATGAGTGTGGTGGAGACCATCGATCATGCCGAGCACGCCTATTTCGACGCCGCGGTGATGCTTTTGACCTTCCTGCTGGCCGGGCGCTATCTCGATCAGAACATGCGGCGGCGCACCCGCGCGGTGGCCGGCAATCTCGCCGCGCTGAAGGCGGAGACGGCGGCAAAATTTGTCGGCCCCGACGAGATCAGCGAGGTGCCGGCCGCGAGCATCCGCGCCGGCGACATCGTGCTGCTGCGGCCGGGCGAGCGCTCCGCTGTCGACGGCGAGGTGATCGAGGGCCGTTCCGAGATCGACCAGAGTTTGATTACCGGCGAGACGCGCCATGTAGCGGCGGAGAAGGGTACGGCAGTCTATGCCGGCACGATGAACGTGTCGGGTGCGCTGCGGGTCCGCGTCACGGCGGCCGCCGAAGGCACGCTGCTCGCCGAGATCACGCGGCTGCTGGACAACGCGCTGCAGGCCCGCTCGCGCTATGTGCAGCTCGCCGACCGCGCTTCGCGGCTCTACGCGCCGGTGGTACATGTCACCGCCGCTCTCACCATGCTCGGCTGGGTCGCGTATGGGGCGAGCTGGCATGACGCCATCGTCACGGCGATCGCCGTACTCATCATCACCTGTCCCTGCGCGCTGGGGCTCGCCATTCCCGCCGTGCAGACCGTGGTCGCGGGCGCCATGTTCCGCGCAGGTGTGCTGATCAATTCCGGCGATGCCATCGAGCGCGTCTCCGATGTCGATACCGTCGTGTTCGACAAGACCGGGACGCTGACGCTGCCCGATCTCGACGTGGTCAATGCCCGGAGCATCCCGGCTGATGCGTTCAGCCTCGCCGGCCGCCTCGCGCTGGCAAGCCATCACCCCGTCGCAGCCGCGGTGGCACGTGCCGCGCAGGCGAGGGCGCCGCTCTCCGCCGCTCAGGAGGAGCCCGGCAAAGGCGTGTGCGCCATCGTCGACGGCGTCGAAGTCCGGCTCGGCAGCCCGTCCTTCTGCGACGCCGATGGGCTTGCCAATGAAATTCTGAGCAGGGATCCCGAAGTGTCGGTCGTGGCGTTCCGTCGCGGGACGCAATGCCATGTCTTTGCCGTGCGCCAGCAATTGCGCCCGGACGCCGTCACTGCCATCACGGCGTTGAAGACACGCGGTATCGCCGTGGAGTTGCTCTCCGGCGACCGCGAGCCTGCGGTGCATCATGCCGCCCAGGCATTGGGCGTCGCCGTGTGGCGGGCCGGCGTGACGCCGGCGGACAAGATCGCCCGCATCGAGGAGCTGAAGCGGCAGGGCCGCAAGGTGATGATGGTCGGCGACGGCATGAACGACGCGCCGTCGCTGGCGGCAGCCAGCGTCTCGATGTCGCCGGTCAGCGCCACGCATCTGAGCCAGGCCACCGCCGACCTCGTCTTCCTCGGCAACGAACTGTCGCCCGTGGTCGCCGCGATCGATTACTCGCGCCAGGCGGTAGCGCTGATGAAGCAGAATATCTGGCTCGCGGTCGGCTATAACGCGTTCGCGGTGCCGGTAGCGATCGTGGGCCTGGCGACGCCGCTGATCGCAGCGGTTGCGATGTCGGGCTCGTCGGTGCTGGTGATGCTGAACGCGCTGCGTGCTCGCCGCGCTGGACTGGAGGTGCGCTGATGGAGGTCCTGGTCTATCTGGTGCCGCTGGCGCTCGCCCTGGGCGCGTTGGGGCTGGCGGCGTTCCTGTGGTCGCTGAAAAGCGGCCAGTTCGATGATCTCGACGGGGCCGCATGGCGAGCCATCGCCGACGACGATCCGCCGCAGTCGGCGCAAAAATAGCTCGGGTCTGCTTCGACCGCGCGTCAGGGATGCGCGGGCGGCGACAGCATCTCGGTCTCTTGTCCGGAAGACCGTCCTTCTCACGTCCTGAAAATCTTCCAGCGTGGAGCGCGGCTAGTCGTCTGCGCGGTTGATTCGGTAGAGCTGGACGTAGCTGCCACGATAGAGCGGCAGCAGGGCGGGATGGGATTGCACGCTGGCGGGCGCGTCAATCAGGAGCACATAGTCGAAATCCCGCCGCCAATGCTCGAGGTAGCGGGCGCGCTGCAGTGCCTCGGACGGCAGCGTTTTCGCGGCTAGCCATTGCCAGTTGGCCAATTCGCCCAGCGGCTGGGCAAGACGATCGAAAGGCGGCTTGATGGTCAGCGGCTGCTGAGCCGGATCGGCAAACAGCAGCGGATAGAACGCCTTTCGCTCGCTGACCAGCAGAGCGGCAAGATGCCCATCGAGGCGATAGATCCCCGGCAACGCCCGTCCTTCCGGCTCAGTGCCCGTCAGATTTCCAGGACGGCCCCGCACGGGCAGTACGCGCGCCCCAGCCTCCACGTTCGCGAACGCGGTCCGCAGTTCCACGAGATCGTGACGATGCTCCAACCAGGCAGCGCCCACCTGGGCGGAACGCAGCGCTATAAGAACGCCGACCACGATACCTGCGAAAGCGGCTTCATGACCGGTGGAGCCGGGCCGGATGCCGGCGAACAGCAGCAAGCCGATCATCATCGCAGCGCGCAAGTCAACGAATGTGCCTCCCTTCAGGCTCGAGGGAGCTACGGCAAACACCAGAAGCAGAGCGGCCAGCGCCAGCGGCAATCCCGGAGCGAGTTCGATCCGACGGCGGAACAGCACAAACAAGGAGATAACGACAAAGCCGGTGATCACCGTCAGCTCGGCGTTTGAGGTCACGAAAGGCGCGAAGATTCTCCACAGCTTGGCCGGTCCTTCCCACTCGCCGGCCGATGTCGGCACCGCCGCGAGCGGGCTCAGGAGCGCAAGCGCCAATGCCGGGCATAATGCCACCACGCACGCGCCTGCTGCCTGCAGGACGTCCCTGGCTGCGAGTGTGCCGGATTGCCGGTGTTTCCACAGTAGGCCGATTTCGTGGGTAGCGATCAGCAGGGCGAAGAACGCCACACCGAAGATGTGGCAGAAGAAGATGATTGTCGCCGCGACCGCACCGCAGGCGATCCGGACCAGCGGCATGTTCCGGCGCTGCAATACGATCCACGTCGCACCGGCGATCAAGGCCAGCCCCAGCGAAAGCAGGAAATTCAAGAAGCCGAGGAAGAACGCGCCATTGTAAGCGAGCAGTCCCGAAGCCAGCGGCCACCACGACCATTCGCGGAAGACGGCGCGATGGTACGCAACCACGCCGATGACCGGCGCAAACAGGCTCAACGCCAGCAAGAGCCTGCCGCCAATATGAACATCGGTGATGCGCAGCACGGCGGCGCCGATGATGTCCATTCCCAGATTCGGCAGGATTCCCCAACGGGCCGCATACATCTGCGATGTGACGGGATCATCGGGATGGGCCAATACAAAGTATCGTGCAAGATGGTTGGGATAGTCGAGCACCGGCGGCACGTCGACGAGACCGAGGGGAACGGCGATTACGATCGCGAGCAGTCCTGCTGCGAGAAGCCAGCGCCAATTCGCCTCGCTCCGAGCACGCACCGGTTCATAAGTGGCAAACGAGCTTGGAAAGGGCGCGTTCATTCGCGGGCAGAGGCCTCGGACGATTCGCAGGAATCAAGGTTCGACCAGTTGCACGAAATCCTTTCGCAATCCTAAAACGAGACCCGTTCCCGAAGGGCTCCAGGGCGCAAATAATGGCAATGCGCCGTAGGCAGCGCAAAAACAGCTGGAAATCGAGCCGTTTAATTGCGTTTCCGGTACGTTGGCGGTGGCCTGCGCTGGAAATGGGTGTAGGCTCTCCTAAATAATCAGGGTTCCTAGTTCCGCTTTTTCCGGGAGCACAGATGGCCCCAAACCGCGTTCTCGCCGCCTTCGCCTGCGCCGCGCTTGTTGCGCTGGGCACGCCTGTGCGCGCCGACGAGTATCGCGCCGGCGAATTCTTTGGTCTCGATCTGTCGAAGGCCGTGCTGTCGCCGAAGCGGCTGGGGCCGACGGCGGAGTTTGCGCCGGTGGCGGTGGAAGCCCGCACCGATGCAAAGCGCAATGTGGCGGAACCGAAGGCCGATCCTGCGCGCGTGGTGCACACGACCCGGGTCACGCCAGCCGTGGAGAAGCCACGCGTCGCGCAAGTGCGTGTTGAGAAGCCGCGGACGCCGGCGCGGGCGAAACTGGCGCGCCGCGGCAATCCGTTGAACGCCCAGGCCATGGATACGCGCGTCCAGACCACGCGCGTCCAGACCTGGCCATGCAGGTCCGGCGGCATCTGTAACTGGAAGTAGTTTCTCCGGCCAGCCGGCGCATTTCAGCCGCCGCAGAGTCATCCACCTGTCGCAAAACCTTCGGCCGGGAGTCAAAAAACCTTCGGCCAGGAGTCAAGTTGAGCAGGCATTTTCCGTCGCGATTCGACGGAGATGTGCCGGATGGCGATTGCGATTCGCGGGGCGAAGCGGGGACTGCTGACGCGCCGCCAGTTCTTGAACAGGTCCGCTTCAACGCTCGCTGTCGCGGGCCTCGGGAGTATCGCCAGGCCCTATCTCAGCCGTGCCGCCGACCGCCCGCTGATCGCAAGCGGCATCCAGGCCGGCGATGTCGCCTCCGACTCCGCCGTGATCTGGGCGCGCGCCGACCGGCCGTCGCGCATGCACGTGGAATGCTCGACCGTCGAGAGCTTTGCCGACATCGTCCGCACCGCCTCCATCGACGCGCCTCCCGAGCGCGACCTCACTGCAAAGCTCGTGATCGACGGCCTGCCGGCAGGGCAGGACATCTTCTATCGCGTGCGCTTCGAGGGCTTTGATGCCGGCCATGCAGGCGAAATGCAGGTTGGGCGTTTCCGCACCGCGCCTGGCGCGCGGCGCTCGGTTTCTTTCCTCTGGTCCGGCGATACGGCGGGGCAGGGCTGGGGCATCGATTCCACGCGCGGCGGGTATCGCACCTATCGTACCATGCTGAATAACCGCCCCGATTTCTTCATCCATTGCGGCGACCACATCTATGCGGATTGCCCGATCGAGCGTGAGCTGACGCTGCCGAACGGCGAGACCTGGCGCAATGTGGTGACGGAGGAAAAATCCGTCGTCGCGCACAGCCTCGAGCAGTTCCGCGGCAACTACAAATACAATCTGCTCGACGAGAACTTTCGCGCCTTCCACGCCAACGTGCCGATGCTGGCACAATGGGACGATCACGAGGTGACCAATGACTGGTCGCCGCTCGGCACCTCGGACGAGACCGGCTATGCCGAGGACGGCAGCCCGCTATTGGTGGCGCGCGCCCGCCGCGCCTTCCACGAATTCATGCCGATTCGCCATACGCCTGCGCAGGACGGCCGTATCTACCGCAAGGTCGCTTACGGGCCGCTGCTCGACGTCTTCCTGATCGACATGCGCAGCTATCGCGATTCCAGCTGGAACAAGGGCGACGCGCGCGACGCCTGCATCCTCGGCGCAACGCAGCTCGCCTGGCTCAAGCGCGAACTGGTGGCGTCGGACGCGACCTGGAAGGTGATCGCGGCCGACCTGCCGATCGGGCTGTTCAGCGAGGATGCGATCGCGCTTGGCGATGGTCCGCCGGAACGTCGCGAGCACGAGATCGCCGATCTTCTTTCTTTCATCAAGCGTGCGGGGCTACGCAACATCGTATGGCTCACTGCCGATATGCACTACACCGCCGCGCATCATTACGATCCGAGCCGGGCGGTGTTTCAAGACTTCGAGCCGTTCTGGGAATTCGTCTCGGGCCCGCTGCACGCCGGCACCTGGGCGCCGGGAAAGCTCGACAACACCTTTGGACCGAAAGCGATGTATCAGAAGGGCTGCGACGGCGAGAACCTCGCGCCATGTTTCGGCCTGCAGTTCTTCGGCCGCGTCGATATCGACGGGCAGACCGGCGTCATGACGGTCACACTGAAGGACGTCGACGATACAAGCCTGTGGTCGGTCGATATCGAGCCGCAGCTGGACGCGCGGCCGGGGCGCCTGCTGGCGCAGCACATCTGAGCCGCGCCCTGGCTTCTTTGTTTGAGCATGATCTCCGCGCAAACGCTTCGCGTTTGTCGCAGGGAAAACCGCTACGCACTTTTCCGGATCATGCTCTAGCGGAACGCGGTCACCAGCAAATAGCCGCCGACGACCAGCAGCACGGATAAAGCCGTCACAGCGCCGAGCACGCCGAGGCTGATGGCAAGCAGTCCATGGGCTTCCAGCCATCGTCGTAACGCGTTACCCGCCTTGCTCATGATCCCCTAACTCGATCTTGATTTGCCCTAGCCCGTGCCGGCGGGTTATCGCTGTTACCCCTTCTCATTCCGCCTATCAACCAACCCCTTTGTTTACCGTTACCGCTCTCCGGCGGTTTTGCCGCGGTCTGGAGCACCCCATGGAAACCATCAAGACCCAGGGCATTGCCATGCCAAAACTTGGGCTCGGCACCTTCCGCATGCAGGGCGATACCTGCCGCGCGGCGGTGGAGAGCGCTCTTGCGCTCGGCTACCGCCACATCGACACCGCCGAAATGTACGGCAATGAGGAGGCGATCGGCGCGGCGCTCGCCGCCGTGCGGGTGCCGCGCGGCGAGCTGCATGTCACGACGAAAGTCTGGGTCGAGAACCTCGCACCCGCCGCCATCCGGCGCGCCTTCGATACGTCGCTGAAGAAGCTGCGCCTCGACCACATCGACCTCTATCTCGTGCACTGGCCCTCGCGCAGCATGAAGCTGGCGGCCGTGCTGGAGACGCTGATCAAGCTGAAGGAGGAGGGACGCACCCGCGCCATTGGCGTCGCCAATTTTCCGACGGCGCTGATGAAGGTCGCAGTCGAGCAGGTGAAGGCGCCGATCGCCTGCAACCAGGTCGAATATCACGTGATGCTGGATCAGGCGAAGCTCAAGAAGTACCTCGCTGCGCACAACGTCCCGCTGGTCGCCTATTGTCCGCTGGCGCAGGGCCGGGTGGCGTCCGAGGAGACGCTGGCGAAGATCGGCCGCAAGCACAATGCGAGTGCGGCGCAGGTCGCGCTGAAATGGCTGCTCGATCAGGACGGCGTCGCTGCTATCCCGAAGGCCTCGCGTGCAGAGAGCCAGAAGGCCAATCTCGATGCGCTGGAGGTCACACTGGACGATGAGGACCGCAAGGCAATCGCGGCGTTGCCGAAGGACAGGCGCTGCGTCAATCCGGGCTTCGGGCCGGATTGGGATTAGCACGGCGCACACCACCGAAATAGAAAATGGCTCCTCTTGCGAGGAGCCATTTTCCTGTGTCGGCCGTCAGTAACGGTGATAGCGCTTCTTTATCACGACGACGCGGTCACCATGGTGACGCCAGCCGCGATGCCAGCCACGGTCGTGGTGGTACATCTGGGCACGCGCACCATACCAGCCGTGATGATGGCCGCCGCGCTTGATGACGACGGTCTCGGCGCTGGCGATCGAAGGTACTGCGACCGCCATCGCACCGAGCGCGGCGAGCACATAAGCAAACTTCCTCATGGTGTCCTCCTCACATTGTGAGGTGAGAACGAGCGGTGCCGAGCAACGTTCCGGTGGAACTGCAAGAGTTTTCTGAACAAGTGTTCAGACGACTCGTTGCGAACCGCTGGTGGCACCAAGCGGCCCATCGACTGTCCGCAGCGCGGTGATTCTCTGCCGAGCTCTCCTTCGGATTCGCATAACCGGCCGGCCGCGCCGGCGCTGGTCGCGTGAGCTGCTCAGGCAGCTGCTCGGCGTGGGCGCGCGCCCATCCGCAGGCGGCTTGCTTAACCGGCGCGGGCGGCGCATCATCGCGCCATAAAAATCACCCTGGGGGAGCGTTTGCCATGACGGGATTTTCTCGCCGTAATTTCCTTAAGCTCACCGGATCTGCCGCTGCTGCCGCACTCACCGGTAGCGCCAATGCCGCGATGGGGCCGAACGACAAGTTCGACCTCGTCATCAAGGGCGGCGATGTGCTCGACCCCAGCCAGTCGCTGCGGGGCAAGCGCGACATCGGCATCCGCTGGGGTGTGATCGAAGCGGTCGAGAACGACATTCCGGCCACGCGCGCGGCCAAGACCATTGACGCCACGGGCAAGCTGGTGACGCCCGGCCTGGTCGACATGCACAGCCATGTCTACCCCTACGGCTCTGCCATCGGCATCCCCGCCGACGAGCTTGCGCAATTCCAGTGCACGACCACGCTGGTCTCCGCCGGCGATGCGGGCGTCAACAACATCGCCGCACTGCGCCGCTACATCGTCGCGCAATCGCGGGCGCGTATCTACGCCTTCATCCACATCGCTAATAACGGATTGTCCGGATTCCCGGTCGCCGAGCTCTACAACATCGATTATGCGCAGGTAGAACCCTGCGCGATGACGCTAGCCGAAAACCAGGAGTTTCTGCTCGGCGTCAAGGTGCGGATGTCGGAGAACGTGATCGCCAAGCACGGGCTCGAGCCGCTCAAGCGCGGCATTCAGGCCTGCGAGATGTGCGGCTGGCCGGCCAAGATGATGGTGCATATCGGCGGTGTCGAGACAAAGGAGCTGATGTCGCAGATCCTCGATCTGATGCGGCCGGGCGACGTGCTGACCCACGCCTATTCCGGCGCGCCCAATATTGGCGGCGCCTTCACCAACATCGTGCAGGACGGCAAGCTGATTCCGGCCGCGCTCGCCGCCAAGCAGCGCGGCGTGCTGTTCGACGTCGGCCATGGCGGCGGCAGCTTCGATTTCACCGTGGCGGAAGTGGCGATCCCCGGCGGCTGCACGCCGGACACCATCTCTTCCGATATCCACGTCTTCTCCGGCAATTCGCCGGGCATGCCTTATCTGCCGAACGTCATGAGCAAGTTCATGGCGATGGGCTCCTCGCTGGAGCAGGTGGTGGCGATGGCGACCATCGCGCCCGCCAAGATCATCAACCGCGCGCCAAAGCTCGGCACGCTGCAGGTCGGCGCCCCCGGCGACGTCGCGATCATGGAGGTCGCGGAGGGGCCGGTGACCTTCGTCGACACCCGCAACAACAAGCGCGACGGCAAGATGCTGCTGAAGCCGGTGCAAACCGTAGTCAACGGCGTGCCGTTCGGCCGGCCCTACCAGGCGCCGTTCGCGGTGCGCTAGAGTTGCCGCCAGGCAATTCATGAAGAGCCCGGATCGTACGCTGGACGTCGTTATCGTCGGGGCTGGAATCGCGGGTAGTGCGCTCGCGATTTCGCTCGTCCGCGCTGGTTACAGCGTGTTGATGCTGGAGAAATCCACTGTCCACGTCGATCGGGTACGAGGCGAATTCATTGTACCCTGGGGAGTGGCGGAAGCGCGCACACTGGGCATTCTCGACCTGCTGGAGAGTGCCGGTGGCAATTACACCGTTCGATCCGTTCCCTATGGGGAGGATGTGGCGCCCGAGATTGCCCGAAAATTCGCCCTTCGCATGGATCAAATGGTGGAGGGCGTTCGCGGCGCGCTTAATCTCGGGCATCCGAAGATTTGTAACGTGCTCAATGCCGCCGCGGTTGAAGCGGGCGCAGTCTTGATGCGAGGCGTCAACCGGATCGAGGTCAGCGCGGGATTGCCGCCCAAAGTCGAGTTTGAATGCGATGGTGCCAGCCACACGGTCACGCCGCGGGTTGTGATCGGCGCCGATGGCCGCGGGTCCACCGTCGCGCGTCAGGCAGGCTTTGCGCGACTCTCCGATCCCCTCCATCACATCCTGACGGGTCTATTGATCGATGATGCCCACGACTGGCCTCATGACGAACAATCGATTGGCGTCGACGGCGATATCGGCTTCTATGTGTTCCCTCAGGGTGGCGGGCGGGTACGCCTC
>Ga0081540_1001018_pt1 | contig 25139 bp, 25 predicted proteins | sample TabmetS2T1R1_FD_71024 | JGI IMG/M metagenome (GOLD analysis project Ga0081540, IMG submission 71024) | Tabebuia heterophylla rhizosphere microbial communities from the University of Puerto Rico - S2T1R1 | ecosystem: Host-associated > Plants > Roots > Rhizosphere ... | reverse complement strand
GGCTTCGCCGAGGTCCTCCGGGTGGCCCTCGGCGTCGGCAGCGTCGTGGTGTCCTGGGCACTGGTACACACGACCTTCACCCTCCACTACGCCCGCAGCTACTACAGCGACCACGGCGGTACCGGCATCGACTTCAACCAGCGGGACGCGCCGCGCTACACCGACTTCGCCTACCTGGCGTTCACCATCGGGATGAGTTTCCAGGTCTCCGACACGCCCCTGACAAGCTCGGGCATGCGCCGCATCGCGCTGTTCCACGGGCTGATCTCGTTCCTGCTCGGTACCGCCATCGTGGAGGCGACGGTGAACCTGATCGCCGGACTCAGCCAGTAGCCCAGCGCCCCGGTGCGGGTCAGCCGGGAAAGCGCACCGCGGGCAGGCCCCGCGTGCCCGGGTCGACCAGCAGGACATGGCCGGACAGCGGGGCGTCCGCGAGGGTACCGGCGTCCAGCCCGATCCGCGCACTGGTCACCGCGAGCGTCGACAGGTCGGGGCCGGCGAACGCGCACCGGGTCGGCCGCGGTACCGGCAGGTGCAGCACGCGGTCGACGGTACCGTCCGGTGCGTAGCGCACCACCCGCCCGCCACCCCACTTGCAGTTCCAGACGAAGCCCTCAGCGTCGACCGTGACCCCGTCCGGGTACCAGCCGTTGCCCACGTCCGAGACGAACACCCGGCCGGGGCCGACCGTGCCGGTCTCCGGGTCGAACTCGTACGCGGTCACCAGCTGCCGGGTCGAGTCCACGTGGTAGAGGGTGCGCCCGTCCGGGCTCCATGCCGGACCGTTGGAGCAGATGATGCCGCCGAACGCCCGGGTGACCGTGGCGTCGGGGTGCAGGCAGTAGAAGGAGCCGCTCGGCGCGGTCTCTGCCAGGTCCATGGAGCCGAACCAGAACCGCCCGCGCGGGTCCACGGCGCCGTCGTTGAACCGGTTGCCCGGAAGGTCGGCCTCCAGCACCGCGACCTTCTCCAGGGTGCCCTCGTCGACGTCGCAGCGGACGATGCTGTGCGCCAGCGCGGCCACCAGTCCCCCGTCCTCCCGCAGTGCGACCGAGCCGACCGTCCCGGGTACCGGCAGCGCCAGTGTCGCGCCGCCGGCCCAGTCGCGCGCGTAGATCCGCTGGCCGGTGATGTCGACCCAGTACAGCCGGGAGCGCCGCTCGTCCCACAGGGCGCTCTCGCCGAGGTCGCAGGCGATGTCGCTGAACAGCGTGTGGTCGGCGTCCAGTTGCTCAGTCATGCGCCTTGTCCCTGCCGTAGGTGAAGAGGATCACGAGGATAACCAGACCGTAGATGATGCTGCGCGCATACTCCGGTACCCGTTGCGCCTGAAGGAACGTGATGATGGCGACCAGGGTGAGCGCGCCGGCCACGACGCCCGCGTAGTGGCCCCGGCCGCCCAGGATGGACACCCCGCCGACCACGACGGCGGCGATCGACGCGAAGAGGTACGGGTCACCGAGCCCGAGGGACGGCTGTCCGCCGTAGCCGACCAGGGCGATGCCGGCCGCCGCGGCGAACACGCCGCTGAGGCCGTAGAGCGCGATGGTCACGGCGCGCACCGGCAGCCCGGCGAGGAAGGCCGCGTTGGCGTTCACGCCGACCGCGTAGACCCGCCGGCCGAACGTGGTCAGCGTCAGCAGCACCGTCACGAGCAGCGCTACCCCCACCCACACCAACAGTTCCGCCGGGATGCCGAGGAACCGGCCGACGAACAGGTCGCGCAGCGGCCGTGGCGCGTAGGAGCCACACGACGGGCACGTCAGTCCCTTGGACAGGCCCAGGGACAGACCCTGCAGGACGCCGTCCATGCCCAGCGTCATCACCACCGCCGGTACCCCGAGGACCGCGACGCCGACGCCGTTGACGCAGCCGACGAGCGCGCCCAGCCCGAGCGCGGCCGCGATGGCCAGCGGCAGCCGGGAGGTCTGGCCGAGGCTGGTGGTGGTGAGCACGATGGCCGCCGCGTTCAGCACCCACGGGATGGACAGGTCGATGCCGCCGACCAGGACGACGAGCATCTGCCCGGCGGCGACGAAGCCGGTGAAGCTGGCCACCACGAGCATCACGCGCAGGCTGGACCAGGCCGCGAAGCCCGGGTGCAGCACCGACCCGACGGCCAGCACCGCCGCGGCGGCACCGAACGCGTACAGCACCCGCCGGGCGCCCGGCGTCACCCCGGCGGCCCACCGGCGCCGGCCGCCCTCGACCTCCGCGCTCACGAGGCCGCCCTCCGTCGCCGGGACACCAGCGCGGTCGCGGTGCCCAGCAGCACGGCCACCACGAGGAACAGTCCCTGGAACAGCGACTGGTAGAGCGGGTCGATGCCGGCGAAGAACAGGACGTCGATGACGAGGGTCAGCGCGAAGGCACCGGCGATGGCGCCCAGCGCGCTGCCCCGGCCGCCGCTGAAGGCGACGCCGCCGACCACGACCGCCGCGATGGAGGTGAGGATGAACGGCTGCCCCGCGTTGGCGTCGCCGGCCGTCGTCGTGGACACGAAGAAGACCGCGGCCAGCGCGCTGCACAGCCCGGAGAGCGTGTAGACGCCGACCTTCACCCATGCGGCCGGTACCCCGACGGCCACCGCGCTGCGCTCGTCGCTGCCGACGGCGAAGACCCGCATGCCGAAGCGGGTACGCCGCAGCGCCAGCCAGCAACCGACCGCCAGGGCCAGCCACAGCAGCCCGGTCGGCTGGTTCGGGTTGGTCAGCACGGTGCGCACCCCGGTCGAGATCGACCCACCCGGTACCGGCAGCACGCGCAGCGCCAGTCCGGAGAACACGGACAGGGTGGCGAGCGTGGTGAGGATGGGCGCGATGCGTGCCCGCGCCACGATCAGCCCGTTGACGGCGCCGCACGCCGCACCGAGCGCGAGAATGGCGAACACCCAACCGAACGCGGCGGCACCCGGTCCGTCCACTGTGGACGCGGTGATCGCGATGCACAGGCTCATCACGCCGCCGACGGACAGGTCGATGCCGCCGGTCAGCACGACCAGGCTCTGCCCCAACGCGACATAGACCAGCGGCAGCGCGGTGTTGAGGATCGACAGGTAGTCGAATGAGGTGGGCGGGTGGCCCAGGCTCGTGGTGTAGACGACCAGGTACGCGGCGGCCGTCGCCGCCAGCACCGCGTACCCGACGAACGCCGGGGCGGCGACCAGCCGCCGGAGTGTGACGGTCAGCGGGTCATGCACGGGGTACCTCCCTGATGGCTGCCGCGACGATGCGCTCCGCGTCGCCGACCGGACCGGGCAGCGATGCCGCGATGCGGCCCTCGCGCAGCACCAGCACCCGGTGGCAGAGGTTGGCGATCTCGTCGGTCTCGCTGGAGTAGTAGAGGATCGCCTTGCCCTGCGCGGCCAGCCGGGCGACCAGTTCGTAGATGTCGTGTTTGGTGGCCGCGTCCACCCCCCGCGTCACGTCGAACAGCAGCAGGATCCGCGCCTCGGTGAGCAGCCACCGGGCCATCAGCACCTTCTGCTGGTTGCCGCCGGACAGGGTGGCGACCGCCTGACTGGTGGAGCGCCCGCCGCCGATGCGCAACTGTCTGACGATGCCGGCGACGGCCGAGCGCTCGGCGGCGCGCCGCACGAAGCCGAGCGTGGAGCGGCGCCACAGGGTGGCCAGCGCGATGTTGTCCCTTGTGGACAGTTCCAGTAGCAGTCCCTCGGCCTTGCGGTCCTCGGGCACGTAGGCGATGCCCATGCCGGACCGGATCGCGTCGCGCGGCCGGCGGATGCTCACCGGGGTGCCGTCGACGGCCAGTCGGCCGGCAGCCGCGCGCTGCGCGCCGAACAGGGTGAGGAACAGGTCCCGCTGCCCCTGCCCGGCAAGGCCGCCGACGCCGAGGATCTCGCCCCGGCGCAGCTCGAACGACACCCCGTCCAGCCGCCCGCCACGCAGGTCCTCGACCCGCAGCGCGCTGTCCCCGATCGGGATCGTGAACACCTCCGGGTAGGTACCGGCGAAGGTGCGCCCGCTCATCAGGGTCACCGCCTCGGACTCCGAGATGCGTTCACGGGTCGCCACGTCGGTACCGTTGCGGAACACGGTCACCCGGTCGGCCAGCGCCTCGATCTCCCGCCACCGGTGGGAGGTGAAGATGACGCAGCACCCCTCGTCGCGCAGCCGTCGCATGTGGCCGCTGAGCCACTCGACCTGGCGGTCGGGCAGGGCGGCGGTCGGCTCGTCGAGGATCAGCACCCGGGGCCGGGTCGCCAGTACCCGCACCAGCTCGACAATCTGCCGGTGGGCGACGGAAAGCTCGCCCGCGACCGCCCTGCTGTCGATGTAGTCGACGCCGAACCGGGCCAGGACCGCGTCCGCCTCCGGCACCAGCCGGGCCCGCCGGACCAGCCCGAGCCGCCCGCGCGGCGGGTCGTCCAGCAACAGGTTCTCCGCGACCGTCAGGTCCGGCAGCAGCGACAGTTCCTGGAAGGCGGTCGCCACACCGAGCCTGCGCCGCGCGGCCGGCTCCACCACCCGGCGCACCTGCTGGCCGAAGATCTCGACGACCCCGCGGTCGGCGGTGATCAGTCCACAGAGGACTTTGATGAGGGTGCTCTTGCCCGCGCCGTTCTCGCCGGCCAGGGCGTGGATCTCCGCGGGACGCGCCGCGAACGACGCGTCCCGCAGAGCCTGGACCCCACCGAATGCGCGGTCGACCCCGCTGGCCCGCACCGCGAAGCCGTCCACTTCGGGTGTCTGGGCGTGGTGCGCCGTGGTCGGCGCCGTCGACGGAGTCCCCATGGTCACGCGCTGCCGAGGTTGACCTTGAGGGTACCCGGGCAGGGCTTCCCGTCCGTGGCCGCTTCCTGGCACAGCACGACGGTCGCGTTGGGCCCGGAGTCGGTGAAGTCGGCGAAGAAGCTGTCCGGCAGATCGGGGAAGACTGTCTGCCCGGTCACCAGGGAGTCCGACGTCGCGACCGGGAACGGGATGGTGATGCTGGACTTCGGGTGCTCGCCCTTGAGCACGGCCCGGGCCAGCTCCAGCGAGATGACGGACAGGAACGGCGGCTGCCCGATCGACATGCCGACCACCTTCGGCGTGGCCGCGCCCGACATGAACTTCCGGAACCCGTTCTCGCCCTCGCCCGCGAAGACCGGCATCGGGCGGCCCGCCGCGGCGAACGCCTTCACCACGCCGTCGGTACCGCCGGACACCCACACACCGTCCACTTTGGACAAGTTGGGCAGCTGGGCGGAGGTGACGCGCTGCGCGGTCGCCGAGTCCCACATTCCGCTGTAGGTGGCCACGACCTTGATGCCGGGGTTGGCCGAGAAGACGCCCATGGCACCCTTGTTGCGGTCGTTGTCCGCGCCGGTACCGGCGACCCCGGTCACCATGACCACGTTGCCCTGGCCCTTGAGCTGGTCCACGATGAACTGCGCGAGCTGCTGGCCGAACTTGACCTGGTCGGTGTTGACGGTCAGGCCGCACTTGGCGTCCACGGTGTTGTCGAACGACACGACGACGATGCCCCGGTCGCATGCCTGCTGCACCACGCCGTTGAGCCCGCTGGTCGAGGCCGCGTTGATGACGATCGCCTTCACACCCTGCGAGATCATGTTGCTGATCTGCTGCGACTGGGTCGACACGTCGTTGCCCGCGTTGTAGACGCTGCAGTCGACCTGCTCGGAGTACGGCGGCATCGCGCACGCCGCCTTGAAGACATTCTCCATCTCCACGCGCCACTGGTTGCCGATGAACGAGTTGGACAGCGCGATCTTCAACTTCCCGCCGGTGGACGAGGACGTCGTGGACGGCGAGTTGCTGCACGCCGCTGTCACCACCAGCGCGACGGCAGCGGCGGCGACCAGCCGCGCGTACCGATGTACATTCATGGCTGCTCCATGTAGGGTTCTGCCGCGGGAGTGGTCCCGGGCGTGTTTGTGTGAGCTGGCAGCGGCGGCATCCGCGCCAGTTTCGTCGCCCTCTCGAGGCGTGTGGCACCGTGACCGGCGACCGTCCGTCGCTGGCCAGGCTTATATGGCAGGCCGGCTGACCGCCTTACCTGCGATGTGTGACGCCGGGCCTCCGTTGCCCGGTCGGCCTATCTGGGATGGTTGGGCAGAGGGAAGTTGTCGGCATCCCTCAGTACCGCCGCCGCCGCGCCCAGGACGACCACCTTCTCGTCCAGTTCACCGACGACGACCGGGGGCAGCACCTCGCCCGCGTGGATCGCCCGGCGGGCCATCGACTCGCGCAGGGGCCCCAGCAGGATCTCCCCGGCCGGGGCAAGGTTGCCGCCGACCACGATCAGTTCGGGGTCGAGCAGGTTGTACATGTTGGCCGCCGCAAGCCCGATGTGGCTGCCCGCATCGGCGAGTACCCGACGGCACCCGGCGTCACCGACCTGCGCCAGCTTGATGACGTCCGCGATCGACAGGCGTTCGCGGTAGCTGCGCCACAGGTTCTCGGTGATCGCGTCGGCGTTGGCCAGGGTGTTGAGGCAGCCACGACCGCCGCACTGGCAGACGAGTCCGTTCTCGTCGATCGTGGTGTGCCCCAGTTCGCCGGCCGTACCGTTCGAGCCGGCGTACAGACTCCCGTTGAGGATGAGTCCGGCACCGATGCCGGACGCCGTGTAGATGTAGGAGATGTCCTTCGTGCCGCGCGCCGCACCCCACGTCATCTCGGCGAGCGCGGCGAAGTTCGCGTCGTTGTCGACAAGTACCGGCATGCGCAGGACCTCCGCCGCCGCGGCGCGCGGGTTGACATTCACCCACGGCTTGAGCGTGGTGGCCCGACCGTTGACGCCGCTACGCCGCTGCAGCGGTCCGGGCATGGCCACCCCGACGCCCAGCACCTCGCCGGCGGACACCCCGGCGCGGGCGAGCAGCTGGTCGACCAGCGTGCTGGTGGTCTTGAGCGTCGCCTCCGGCGTCGTGTGGTCGTCCATCGGCAACGAGTCGTAGAGCAGCAGTTCCTGCGCCGCGTTGCACGCCGCGACCCGGACGATGCCGTTGGCGATCTCGATGCCGAGGCTCACGCCCAGGCTGCCCTTGAGGCCCACCAGCGTCGGCGGGCGGCCGGTGCCGCGGGCGTCGCGGGCGGTGCCCGTGACCTCGACGACCAGCCCGGCCGCCATGAGCTCCTCGACCACGCTCGCCACGGTCGAGCGGGACAGCCCGGCCTGCCCCAGCGCGCTGCGGCTCTGCGGGCCGCGCTCGCGCAGCGCCCGGATCACGCGGGCCCGGTTGGCCCGGCGCTGGGACGACGAGGAGTCCGGGGTTGTCATCGCCACCGTTCCAGGGTCTGCCTTCGCTGTTGAGGACCGAGTATCAGCGTTTACCTGGGACCAGTCAATAAGCGGTGGCAACAAGGCCAAAAGCGCGCTCTCTTATGTCTGGTCCAAACAAAAGAATGCACTGCGGACCATTATTTGATGATCGAAGTCAGCGGCAACGCCCGAGGTAGGGGCTGATCGGCCCGGTCCGGGCCGTATTCTGCATTGACCATGCATAACTGGTACTGGGAGAGCGCGATCTCGTCCCTGGTATTGACTGCCTTTTACGCCGACGCGCACACTCCCTGGAACATCTGGGAGGGGGCACGACCGTGAATACCGACCCATCACGCCCGGACAGCGCGGCAGACCGGGACACGGCGGCGACCGCCATGCGGCATTGGCGCGCCGGTGCCGCCAGCGGCGACTGGTCGAGGCTGGTGGCCATGCTCGACCCGGACGTCGTCTTCCACGTGCCGGTCGCCGGCTTCGGCGGCATCCAGCAGGGCGTCGCCGTCGCGACCCGCTTCTTCGACCACCTGTCGGACGTGCTGCGCGCCGACCTCACCGTGACCTCGACGCTGCGGACCGGCGAGCGGGACGGCGAGCGGGTCGGCTTCGAGGTGTCCGTCCGGGGGTCGATGGACGGCCGCCGGTTCAGCCAGGCGCTGTGCCTCGTGTTCCTCGTGCGGCACGGCGAGGTGCTCGCCTTCCACGAGTACATCGCCTGGCCCGGCGGGCTGGCAGCGGAGGCGGCCTGAGGCTACGCGGCCTCGGTCGGGGCGGGGTACCGGTCGCGGAAGGTGAAGGCGTCCGGCGTCGGACCGTTGCGCGCCAACAGGTCGAGCCGGGCCCCCGCGTCGGCGACCGAGGGCACCGTGCCGGCCGGTACCCACCACAGCACCGCGTAGGCGTCGAGCCCCTCGTGGTCGAAGAACTCCCGGCGCTGCCGCAGCACGTCGAGGTGCGCGGTGCGGTACGCGAAGTCGTAGAGCGACTCGATGCTCTCCCAGACCGACAGGTTCACCATCACGTCCGGTCCGTACGGGCGCAGGCCGGTGGCGTTGGCGCCGTCCTCGTCGACCAGGCGCCAGACGAACCCCGGAGCGGCGTCGGCCAGCGCGTTGATCTCGTCGAGCCGGGTGACGAAGCCGGCCAGCTGCGGGCTGTCCAGCGGTGCGCGCGGTCGGGCGACATTGAGCTGGGCGAGGTGGTACCGCGGATCGGTGGCGGTCATGGCGCCAAGCAGACCACGGGACGCCCGTCTATGTCAATCATTCTTGTTTTTAGATAGCTCGACGACGACACAGCAGCCTCCCCCGGCCGGCTCCATCCGGGGCACCGCGCCCGCCGCGGGCAGCCCCTCGACGAGCCCCTCCAGCAGCGCGAGGTTCATGCCGCACACCAGCGGCGGATAGTCGCGGGCGACCGCGTGGAACGGGCAGTTGCCCAGCACGATCCGGTCCTCGCGCGGCACCGGCTCATACCCCTGCTCCGCCAGCACCTCGACCAGTTCGCCCGCACCCGACCGGCCGTCGGCGGAGCCGGCCGTGGCCTCGTCCGCCATCGCACGGCCCCGCCGCCGGGCCGCCGCGAACAGCCGCTCGTCCGCTCCGGCGTCCTCGACGGCCTCCGCGAGCAACGAGGCCGCGTCCAGGTAGCGCCGGGGAGGGAGGCTCACGGTGTGCTCGGCCGCCGAGCGCCGGTAGAGCTTGGCCGGGCGGCCTGCCCCCGGGCCGGCGCGCCCGGACCGGCGCGCGTAGGACACCTCGAGGAGGCCGGCGCTGGCCAGCCGGTCGAGGTGGAAGGCCGCGAGGGTGCGCCCGATGCCCAGCGCCCCGGCGACCTCGTCGCGACCGACCGGCTCGGCCGAGCGCACCGCGTACTCGTACACCGCGCGGCGCGTCGGCTCGTGCAGCGCGCCGATCGCCTCCACCGACATGCTCGAACGCTAGCGCCTTTCCACCGCCGTGGCGGCCCTGGCGCGCAGCCACCCCATGCCCAGCAGGACCAGGGAGCCGGCCTGCTCGGCGCCGCCCTGCAGCCGCACCAGAGCCAGGACCAGCACGACCCCGGCGGCGGCCAGCGCGATCCACCGGCGGCGGCGCCGGGTCTCGTAGGCGTGCCACCAGGCGACCGCGGCGTCCGCGACCGGCCCGAAGGTCGGCCGGGCGGTCGAAGCCATCTGGGGCGCCAGCCGCACCGCGGCGCTGGCCGACGCCCCGATCCAGCGCGGCGGCGGCTCGTCCGGCCGCAGCACCCGGATGTCGACCGGCGTGCCCTCCGGCTCCTCCGCCCGCTCCCGCTCAACCCGCGCCAGCTCGGCCTGCCAGCGGCGGACCAGGGCCCGGGACAGGTACTCCTCGGCCACGCCCGGCCGCCGCATCCGCCTCCGCTGCAGTTCCAGCCAGCCCCAGCGCATGGCGACATCGGTCAGCGCGTCCGGGTAGAGCCGGTCGGCCGCCTGCTCGTCGCCGGCCATCCGGGTCGCCTCCGCCCGGACCGTGTCCAGGTTGCGGGCGACAAAGGCGACGTACCCCGGCGGAGGCTCGGTCTCCAGGAGCGGCAGGCCGTTCACGGATCCATCGTCGCCGTCTGGCCGGGGAACGCAAGCACACCCGGACGGTCGGGTGCCGTGGACTCAGAGGCCGGCGTTGGATCCCGGGAAGTCGTCGGGGTGCCTGGCGATCTGTTCGAGGATCGCGTCCATCAGCCGGTCGGTCGTGCCGAACAGCCGGTGGTACTCGGCGTCGAAGACCCTGGCGGCTACCGACGAGGAGGCGGCCATCGGGATCTCCGCGACCGTGGCTGCCAGGTCGGGAAGGTCGAAGTAGGTGCAGGCGTCGATGGCGTCGGCGATCTCGTACTCGGTGAGCATGCCCGACGCCGTCGCGACGCCCTGGCGGCTGAGCATGTCGTGCACCAGCAGCAGCCGGCACAGGTGACGATGCCCGACGCCGATGGCCAGGTCGTCGTCCTCGGACGCTGGCCCGTTCGCCGGCCAGGGGGTACGGGTCGCGCCCGCCGAGTACCCGTCCCACGCGACGAACACCGCAGACAGGTAGGAACGAGACCCGATCTGGTTCGGTTGCTCCAGCAACCGCCACCCGTCGGCGGGTCGGTGACGTGGTGCCTGCCCGTTCATCGCTGGTGCCCGCCTCTGCCGTCTGTCGCCTGATCTCAATCGGTAAGCGCCGCGCGGTCGCCGGGCGTTACCCGGCAGCGGTACCGGTCGATTAGTTTGACCGCCTGGTTTCGTCTCGTTACTGTGCGTGTCGACGCCAGCGCCCCTTGAAGTGGTGTCACCCGGCCGGGCGCGGGAACGGCGATGAATGCGCAATGATGTCCCCGGTGGAGGGCGGGATGCGGACCCCGGGCGAGACCGGAGCCCGCCGGGGTTACGAGGCTCCGGTGGCCGGCCTCACCGCGACCGTCGCCGCGGCGCGGGCGGGCGACGAGGAGGCGTTCCGGTCGCTGTACCGGGCGGTCCAGCCCGGCCTGCTGCGCTACCTGACGGTCCTGGTCGGCGGCGACGCGGAGGACCTGGCCTCGGAGACGTGGCTGCAGATCGCGCGCGACCTCGACAAGTTCCGCGGCGACGGCGACGCCTTCCGGGCCTGGTCGGTCACCATCGCGCGGCACCGAGCCATGGACCACCTGCGCCAGCGACGGCGCCGCCCCCAGCTCGACGCCCCGGTCGAGGCCCTGCTCACCCTGTCCGACCCGGAGGACACCGCGTCACGGGCCATCGAGGGGCTCACCACCGCGGAGGCCATCGCGCTCATCCGCACCCTCCCCCGCGACCAGGCCGAGGCGGTCCTGCTGCGCTCGGTCGTGGGGTTGGACGCGCAGTCCGCTGCGCGGGTGCTCGGCAAGCGGGCCGGCGCGGTGCGGGTGGCGGCGCACCGAGGGCTGCGGCGGCTGGCCGCCGCGCTGGCGGCTGCCGAGGAGCCGCCGTCTGCGGGACAGCCGGCGCCGCCCGGGGCGGCGACACCACGGGACCCGGACGCGACGCCACCGACCCGGGACGCGACGGCGCCCCGAGCGGGTACCCGTGTCTCGCGGCCGCGCCCGGCGACCGACGGTCTCGTCCCGCCCGCCGGCGCGCCACGGGAGCCAGGTGCCAAGGCGCGGGAGCGCGGCCGTGCACGGTAACGCCCGGGGCGTCCCCGCCGCTGATGGGGATGAGATGAGCAGGCACGGACAGGCCCAGATGGACCGGCGGACGGCCGAGCGGCTGCTGGACAGCGCCGCCGCGGGCCGACCCGTCGGCCCCGATCCGATGGTGCGTCTCCTCCGCGCCGCGACCCGGCCCGGGCAGGCTGGCGAGCTGGCTGGCGAGGACCGCGCCGTCGCCGCGTTCCGCAGCGCCAGGCTCACGGCCGCGCCAGGTCGGCGGTCGCTCAGGACATCGCTGTCGAGGCTGCTGACCGTCAGGATCGCCACGCCGGCCGCCGCCCTCACCGCCGGCGTCCTCGGGCTCGGCGGTGTCGCGCTAGCCGCGAGCACCGGCGCCCTGCCCGATCTCCCGCACGTCCGACCGGCCACCCACGCACCCGCGACCAACCCGACCCGCGCGCCCGCGCCGGGGACCGGCGGGGCACGAGGGCACCTGTCGCCGTCGGCGTCGCCGGAGCTGGTCGGGCTGTGCCGCGCGTGGCTGGCCGCCGCCGGGGCCAATCCCGGCAAGGCGGCCCCCGGGCAGCTCGTCGGCGCGGCCGGCGGCCCGGACCGGGTGCGGAAATACTGCGACGACCTGCTCGCCACCGCCGCGCCCGAGAAGGACGACGACGAGGGGAAGGCCGGGCAGGGATCGAAGCCGTCCGGCGCGCCGGACGAGCACCCGGCCGGGACTCCCGCGGAGCCGTCGAAACATCCCGGCAAGGACCCGTCCAAGCATCCGGACCGGGAGCCGGCCCCGACCGCACCCTGAACGGCGGTCGTCGACAGCGCCGCCACGGGTCGCCCTTGACCTTCACCCTTGGTGAAGCCGCAGCGTTGTCGCCGCCGGCCGGTGCGGCCGGCACGAGGAGGATGGCGACATGGGGCTGCTGACCATCGGGGCGTTCGCCCGGGCGGCGCGGCTGACGGCCAAGGCGTTGCGACTGTACGACGAGCTGGGGCTGCTGCCCCCGGCGGCGGTCGACCCGGAGTCCGGCTACCGGCTCTACGACCCCGGTCAGCTCGAGCGCGCCCGGCTGATCGCCCGGCTGCGTCGCATCGGCATGCCACTGGCCGAGATCCGCACCGTGTGCGGCCTCGAGCCGGCGGCGGCGGCCGAGGCGGTCGGCAGCTACTGGCGGCAGGTCACCGCCGACACGGCGGCCCGCGGGCGCCTCGCCACCCTTCTCGTCGAGCATCTATCGCGAGAGGCCAACGCCATGTCCGACACCCCCACCCTCGCCCTCCGGTACGCCGCGCGCCGCGACACCGGGGCCGTGCGGGACACCAACGAGGATGCCGCGTACGCCAGCGACCGGTTGCTGGCCGTCGCCGACGGGCCACGCAGCCCGGGAGGCGCCGCCGCGAGCGCGGCCGCCGTCGACGCCCTGAAGCCGTTGGAGCTTGTCGACGCACCCGGCGCCGAGCTCCTCACCATGCTGGCCGCCGCGGTCGGCGACGCCGACCGGCAGGTCCGCGCGGCGGCGACCGGGGAGCACCGGCCGTTCACCACGCTCACCGCGGTGCTGCGGTCCGGCTCGCAACTGGCCCTGGTCCACGTCGGGGACACCAGGGCATATCTGCTGCGCGCGGGCGAGCTGAGCCAACTGACCCAGGACCACACCTACGTGCAGTCGCTGGTCGACCAGGGCCGGCTCGACCGCGACCAGGCGGCCGCGCATCCGGAGCGGGCGCTGCTGGTACGCGCGCTCGGGACCGGGCCGGTCGAGGCGGACCTGGCGCTGCGCACCGGGCTGGTCGGCGACCGTTACCTGCTCTGCTCCGACGGCCTGTCCGCGGTGGTGCCGCGCGGCGCGCTGCAGGCCGAACTCGCCGCGCAGGTCGGACCCGAGGAGGTGGTGCGGCGACTGATCGAACTCGCCTACGCCGAGGGGGCGCCCGACAACATCGCCTGCGTGGTCGCCGACCTGGTCGAGGCCTGAGCCCACCACCCGTCAGGAGGCCGCGCCGGTCAGCCGGCCGCGGCCGCGGCGGTCGCCACCCCGAGTTCCGCGAGGAAGCCGGCGACCAGCCGCTCCCACTCCTGCGCGGCCTCCATGGCGACCGCGTGCCCGCTGTCCAACTCCGCCCAGCGCGCGCCGGGGATGCCGTCCGCGTAGTCGCGCATGGACGCCGGAGTGACGAGCCGGTCCAGACGGGTACCGATGACGAGCGCCGGTACCGCGACGGCCGCGAGGTCGCCGGTGACGTCGATGCGCCGCACCAGGTCCACCTGCTCCGCGGTGCCCTGCGGGACGCTCAGCTCGGCAAGCTCCAGCAGGATGTTCCGCTGGGTGCCGCTCAGTCCGGTGAGGAACGCCGTGCTGAACATGGAGCGCACGATGAACCGCGCCAGGACCGTCGGGTCGCCGGCCGCCAGGCTGCCCCACTCGTCGATCCGCGCCCGGGTCGCCGCGTCGACGCACGGGCTGCCGGCGGTCAGCACCAGCCCGGCGAGAGCGAGGACCTGCTCGGCCGCTGGCGACGCAGCCGGGGCATCGGCGGCGACGTCGTCATCGCCACCAAGCTCGGTGCCCGGCCGCGGGCCGCCGGGCTCAGCTTCGCGGAGACCGCCCGGCCGGAGAACATCGAGGGGCTGTCCGCCAAGGTGATCCGCGAGCAGTCGGAGCGCAGCCGGGAACGGCTCGGCGTGGACCGCCTCGACCTGCTCTACGCGCACGTCGAGGACGCGACCGTGCCGCTGCGGGAGACCGTCGAGGCGTTCGCGGAGCTGGTGGCCGACGGTACCGTCGGATTGCTGGGCGCGAGCAACCACTGGTCCTGGCGCGTCGAGCGGGCCCGCGCCATCGCGGCGGCCGCGGGTCTTCCCGGTTACGAGGTCCTGCAGTACCACTACAGCTACCTGCGGCCGCGCACCGACCTGCCGAGCCGGCGGTCCCGCGACGGCAACCCCGGCGTGGCCGGTGGCGACGTCATCAGCTACCTGCGCGAGGAGCCCGCGTTGACCCTCGTCGCATACTCGGCGCTGCTCGGCGGCGGCTATGTGCGCGAGGACAAGCCGCTGGGCGAGGACTTCGAGCACTCCGGGACGCAGCCCCGGGTAGCGGCGCTGCGCGAGGTCGCGCGGGAGTCCGGGGCCACCGTCAACCAGGTCGTGCTGGCCTGGCTGATGGGCGGCGAGGTGCCGGTGCTACCGCTGATCAGCGCGTCGTCCGTGGCGCAGCTCGACGAGAGCCTGGCCGCGACGGACCTCGACCTGACCGCCGACCAGCGCGCCCGGCTGGACGCCGCCAACTGACCGTCCCCGGTCAGGGCGCGTTGCTGCCCGCGGGGTCGCCGATTATCGCGGGCCGCTCCTCCGGGCGGGGCGGCGGGTTGAGCCGGACCGTGAGGACGTAGGAGACCACGGCCGACACGATCACCAACGGGAGGAGCGTCACCCCGTTGCCATCCAGGAAAAGAGTGGTCAGCAGGGTGGCGGTCATCGGGAGGCGCAGGATGCCGCTCGTCATGGCGGCGATGCCCATCCCGGCGGCCGCCACCAGACCCAGCCCCGGAAGGTGGGACAGGGCCACACCGGCGGCGGCGCCGACGAACATGGCGGGGAACGTCGGACCGCCCCGGAAACCGCTCAGCGCCACGCTGTAGGCGAGCGCCTTGCCGGCCGCGAGGAGCAGCACCGCGCTGGCCGGGTAGGACGCGCCGTGGATCAGCAGTCCGGGCAGCGCGCTCTGGCCGGAGAACAGCACCTCCGCGCTGGCCCGCCCGGTGGCCGCGGCGTAGCCGATCGCGATCCCACCGATGACCAGGCCCACCACGGGTGTGAGCAGGACCGGCCACCGGTCGACGTGGGGTCGCAGAAGCCGAGCGAGGCGCCGGATTGCCCAGCACAGCGGGGCCGCCGCCAGGCCGACGGCCACGGCCCAGAGGAACTCGGTGGCGCTCGGCGGATGAATAGGCGGGAGGTTCGGTATCGCCAGCGAGTGCGGGCCGTACCCGGTCAGCGAGTTCAGGCCGACGAAGATGAGCGCTCCGGTACCGGCGCCCAGCAGCCCCGGTACCAGCACCATGCTCGCCGTCGGCCCACCGAGCCCGGACGCCTCGAGGAGCAGGAAGGCGCCGGTCAGCGGCGACCCCAACAGCGTGCTGATCGCCGCGAAGCTGCCGGTCGCGGCCACCACGGCTGCGGCCTGCTGCGGGACGTCGCGCTTGGCGAGCCAGACGGCCAGGTAGGCGAGCCCGCCACCCATGGCGACCAGTGGTGCCTCCGGTCCGAGCACGGCACCGAGACTGAGGCCCGCGAACGCCGCGAGGACGATGCCGGGCAGCGCCATCGGGTGGTTCACCTTGCCCGCCTTGAACCCGTCGATCGGCGAGTCCCCGCCCCGCCCGGGCAGGTACCGGACGGTCAGCCCGACGAGGAGGCCGGCGAATGCCAGCACGGGCGCCGGCCACCAGGCTGGTGCGTGGTCGAATCCGAGCCAGTGCGGGAGATCGGAGTACACCACCTCTTGCAGGGCGCCGGAGAACTGGAGAAACCAGTACGCGGCGGCGGCGACCGGTACCCCGAGTACGGCGGCGAGCAGCAGCAGGACGAGATAGCGCCGGCTGCGGATCGGCGCGAGCGGATCGGCGGGGGTGGCTCGGTCTGCCATCCGGCAGTCATCTCCGGGCTGCCGCGGTTCATGCACCACGGTGGGACCCGGCTCACCGCGAGCGGCGCGGGCGGCGCGGGCGGCGGGCGGCCGTCACGACCTGGGCTACCCTCGCGGGTGGTGGCAACGGCGGGAGGACGGACCGTGTACGACGTCGAGGCGGTGCGGGCGCAGTTTCCGGCGCTGCGGTCCGGGATCGCGTACTTCGACGGTCCGGGCGGTTCGCAGACACCGCGCCCCGTCGCGGAGGCAGTGTCGAGCGCGATGATGTCCGGCCTCAGCAACCGCGGTCGGGTGACCGAATCCGAACGGCGTGCCGACGACATCGTCCTCGGCGCCCGCCAGGCCGTGGCCGACCTGCTGGGTGGCGAGCCGGGCGGAATCGTCTTCGGGCGCAGCATGACCCAGCTGACCTACGACTTCTCCCGGGCGCTGGCCAAGGGCTGGACGCCCGACGACGAGATCGTGGTCACCCGGCTCGACCACGACGCCAACATCCGCCCGTGGGTGCAGGCCGCGGCCGCGGTCGGCGCGACCGTACGCTGGGTGGACTTCGATCGCGCCACCGGCGAGCTCGCGACTGAACGCATCGAAGCCGCCCTGTCCGACCGCACCCGGCTGGTGGCGGTCACCGGCGCTTCCAACCTGCTCGGCACCCGGCCGGACATCCCGGCGATAGCGGATGCGGCGCACCGGGTGAACGCCCTGTGCTACGTCGACGGCGTGCACCTCGTTCCGCACGCCAAGGTGGAGCTGGCGGCACTGGGCGCGGACCTGTTCGTCTGCTCGCCTTACAAGTTCTTCGGCCCACACCTCGGCGTCCTGGCGGCCGACCCGGACCTGCTGGACCGGCTGCGGCCGGACAAGCTGCTGCCGTCCACCGACGTCGTCCCGGAGCGCTTCGAGCTCGGCACCCTGCCGTACGAGCTGTTCGCCGGGGTGTCCGCGGCGGTCGACTTCATCGCCGGACTGGCCGCCGGGGCGCTCCCGGACACCGGGCGGCCGCAACGCCTGGCGCGGTCGTACGCGGCGGTGGACGCTCACGAAAGCGCCATGCTGCGACGGCTCGAGGACGGCATGGACCGGATCGGCGGTGTCGTCCGCTACGGCAGGGCAGCGTCGCGTACCCCGCTGGTCCTCTTCGCCGCCGCGGGCGTTCCTTCTACGGACGTGTACCGCCGGCTTGCCGCGGCCGGCGTGAACGCGCCGGCCGGCAGCTTCTACGCGCTGGAGTGCTCGCGTTGGCTGGGCCTCGGCGACGGTGGCGCGGTGCGTGCCGGGCTCGCGCCGTACACCAGCGCCGAAGACGTCGACCGCCTGCTCGAGGTGCTGGACGGGCTTGCCGCAACGGCCTCCTGACAGCGGCGCAGCGGGCCCGACGCCGCGATCAGGCCGACGGGACAGGGCAGTCCGGGCAGGTGCAGTTGGTGAGGCTGTCGCACTCGGCCTCCACGACCCGGGCCAGCGTGTCGCGGATCGCGGCCAGGTCGGCCAGCTTCCGGTCGATCTCCACGATCTTGTCGACGGCCCGCCGCTTGAGGTCGCCGGTACGGTGGCCACGGCGGCCCGCCTCCAGCAGGTCGACGATCTCGTCGAGAGTGAAGCCGAGCCGCTGCGCGCCTTTGATGACACCGATCAGCGTGACCGTGTCCGGCGGGTAGGTGCGGTGGCCGCCGATGCTGCGCAGTGGCTCCGCGATCAGGCCCCGCCGCTCGTAGTAGCGCAGTGTCTGGACGTTCACCCCGGCCAGGCCGGCTACCTCGCCGGTACGCAGGCCATCCTGTCCCACCGGTCAGCCCACCGTCGCGAAGAGGGCGGCGAAGGCGTCGCCGGCCTCGGCCGGCGCGCGCACCTCCATGCGTACCCCGCGACCGTCGATAATCAGGTGGTAGCTGGCGAACGAGCAGCAGGCATACTCGGCGGCCAGCAACCCGGCCAGCTCGGCGGTCCGGGCGATGTCGTGGCCGAAGGTCACCGCGATCCCCCCGTCGACCGCCTCCCGGCCCGTCGCCTGCGCGAGCATCGCCCGCCACTGGTCGAGCCGCTCGGCCGGGTCGCCGCCGTCGGCGTCTAGCGCGCACACGATCCGTTCGGTCTCTGTCGTCATGCCTCGACGGTAAGCCTGTAGCCAGGTACCGGATTCAAGAGCTATAGGAATGGAATGTTCCTAATCGGCGGGCAGGCTGGTGGCATCGAACGAGAGCCTCACCGAAGGAGCACCGAGATGATTCTGGTCACCGCGGCAACCGCACCGGTCGGACGATCCATTGTGGAGCAACTGGTCGACGCCGGTACCCCCGTGCGGGCGCTGACCCGCGACCCGCGGCGTGCCGAGCTGCCCGCCGCCGCTGAGGTCGTGGCGGGCGACATCGCCGAGCCGGACACGCTGGCCGCCGCGTTCGACGGCGTCGAAGCGGTCTTCCTGCTCGCGGTCGTGCCGGGGTTCGCGCCGGCCTTCCTCGACGCGGCGAAGCGGGCCGGCGTGCGGCGGGTCGTGTTCCAGTCCTCGGCCGAGGTCCGGGACGGCGCCGACGCGCAGCCCAACGACGTCGCCGCGTTCCACCACGACATCGAGCGCGTCATCACCGGCTCCGGGCTGGAGTGGACGTTCCTGCGCCTGGACGTGTCCTCGGCCGACCCGCTCCAGTGGGCGTTCGACGTGCCCGGCCAGCTCGCCGCCGGGGACGTGGTGCGCGGGCCCTACGCGGACGCCGCCGCCTCGCCGATCCACCCCGCCGACTTCGCCGCGGCCGCGGTGGCCGCGCTCACCGGGGACGGCCACGCCGGCCGGGCTTACCACGTGACCGGGCCCGTGTCGCTGACCCACCGGGAGCAGATCGAGCTGATCGGCCGGGAGCATGGCCGGGACTTGCGGTACGAGGAGCTGGACCCGGCCGCGGCGCGGGCCGCGATCAGCCCGTACGCGCCGGTGGACCTGCTGTTCGCGACCTGGGAGGCGCACCTGGGCCGGCCGGCGCCGGTGACCGACGCCGTGTCGCGGCTGACCGGCCGGCCGGCGCGTACTCCCCGGGAATGGGCGGCGGCCTATCCGGCGTGAGGCGTCAGCGGCCGCGGTCGGTCGGCGCGCGGCCGGCGCCGGGGCGGGCCGGGCCGGGGCGGGCGACGTCGCTGTCCCGGCCCCGCGGCCGCGCCGCGGAGCGCGGGGCCGGCAGCGGCTCGTGGTCGCGGTAGAACAGCCGGTCCAGCGCGACGGTACCGGCGCCGAGCAGTCCCGGGTACCGGCCGATCGCGGACCGCTCGATGCGCAGCTGGTCGCGCACGAACTGGCTGACCTTGGCCCGGGTGGCGTCGACGATCCGGTCGAGGACGGCGCCCGGTGCGGCCGCGAGGTCGCCGCCGAGGGCGATCTGGACGGGGCTCAGCACGTTGGCACTCATGCCGATCGCGGTGCTCAGGTGGCCCACGACGTCCTCGAGGATCTCGGCGGCCCCGCCGCTGCCGGCCCGCACGGCGGCCTCCAGCAGCTCCAGTACCGGCGAGCCGCGCCCGTCCGGCGAGTCGGCACGCGCCCCGACGTGGCGCAGCCGCTGGCGCAGGTAGTCCTCGCCGAGGACGGCCTCGAGGCAGCCGGTTTCGCCGCAGGAGCAGCGCGGCCCACGCTCGACGACGCGCTGGTGGCCCAGCTCCGGCACGCCGTGCGCGCCCTGGCGGAACGGCCGCCCGTCGACCACGAATGCGATGCCGACGCTCTTTCCGAGGTGGACGTAGAGCAGGTTCTCGGTGCGCCGGCCCAGCCCGTGCCGCGCCTCGGCGACCGCCATGGCCCGGACGTTGTACTCGACGACCGCCGGGACCCCGAACGCGGCCTCGAAGGGCTCGGCGACCGGGATGTCCCGCCAGCCCAGCGGCAGCGCGAGGCGGCTGAGCCGGCCCTGCGCGTCGACCGGTCCGGGGACGGCCACGCCCGCGCCGAGCAGCCGGTCGCCGGCGGCCCGCGCCAGCGGCTGTGCCGCCTCGACGGCGAGCGACAGCACCTCCTGCGGCGAACCGCCCCGGCGAAGCGGGACGGTGGTCACCTCGGACGCCACGCCGGACAGGTCGCAGGCGGCGACGCGCAGCCGGTCCGCGCCGACCTCGACACCGATGACGGTCAGGCTGCCGGGGGCGAGCGCGAGAAGGCTGGCCCTGGGGCCACGCGTAGTGACCGCCTCGGGCGGCGGGTCCGCCTCGGCGACGTGCCCGGCCACGATCATGTCGGCCATGATGGAGGCGACGGTCGGGATGCTCATCCCGGTGACCTCCGCCAGCTCCCGCCTGGTCAGCGGGCCCTGCTCGGCCAGCAGCCGCAGCAGCAGCCCCCGATGGTAGGCACGAAGGTCCTGCGGCAGCCACGAGCGCCGATACACGAAGCCTCCCACTGGCCTCAACGGGCTAACCGATGGTAGCTGACCGAGGACCAACGGCCATGTATCGGCAATGTCACACCGATGTGTCCAATGTGGACAAGGAGGCGCCGGGCGACCCGTGGGGCCGCCCGGCGCCGTCGCGCCAATGCCGCTACGAGCCGGTCGGCCAGGCGATCTGGGTCGAGTGGTAGTAGTTGACTCCCATGATCTTCCAGCGCGGGCCCTGAGCGCCCAGCCTTGCGTCAAACGCCGTGACGTTGTGCGTCGACCACGGCGACCAGCCCAGTTCCGCGATGGCCGGCAGGCGCGGGAACGCCATGTAGTCGATGTCGGCCGACGTGACGATCGTCTCCGTCCACAGTGGAGCTTCCACGCCGCGTACCGACGACTCGCCGACCCCGGAGACGTAGGCGCCCGGGTTCCAGCCGTAGGCGGTGTTCACCTCGATGAGCCCGGCCCACGTCTGGCCGAGCTTGGTCTTGTGGCTGTACTTCATGTCGAGGTACGCGTGGTTGGCCGGGGACATGATGACCGTGGTACCCGAAGCGACCGCCGCCGCCAGCGGGGCGTTGGACGTGTTGGTGTCCCAGAACTGCGCGACGGTCGAGGGCAGCGGCGTCGCCTTGGCCACGTCGTGCCAGCCGATGACCGTCTTGCCGTGCGCGGCGACGATCTGCTGCGCCCGGTTGATGAACGTGGCGTAGTCCGACGCCGTGGTCGAGCTGGCCTCGTCCCCGCCGATGTGGATGTAGGGCCCCGGGGTCAGCGCGGCCAGCTCGCCGACGACCTGGTCGACGAACGTGTAGGTCAGGTTGAGCGACACGCACAGCGAGCTGAACCCGACGCTGGTTCCGGTGTAGAGCTTCGGCGCCACCCCGTTGCAGTTGAGCTGGGCGTAGGAGGCCAGCGCCGCGTTGGTGTGCCCGGGCATGTCGATCTCGGGTACCACCGTGATGTAGCGCGAGGCGGCGTACGCGACGATCGCCGAGTAGTCGGCCTGGGTGTAGTAGCCGCCCGGGCCGCCACCGACCTGGGTGCTCCCGCCGTAGGTGGCCAGGTTCGGCCAGCTGTTGATGGCGATGCGCCAGCCCTGGTCGTCCGACAGGTGCAGGTGCAGGTAGTTCACCTTGTACCCGGCGATCTCGTCGATGTAGTGCTCGACCTGGGCGACGGTGAAGAAGTGCCGGGCGACGTCGAGCATCGCGCCCCGGTAGGTGAAGCGCGGATAGTCGAGGACCGTGCCGCCGGGTACCGTCCACGGTCCGGCCGCGACGGTGGGACTGGCGACCGCCGCCGGGAACAGTTGCAGAAGCGTCTGCACCCCGGCGAACAGCCCGGCAGCCTGGTTGGCCTGCAGCACCACGCCGGTACCGGTGACGGTGAGCTGGTACCCCTGGGAGCCGACGCTGGCCGGTGCGCCGGACAGCAGGAGCTGGATCGTGCCCGAGCCGCCGGCCGAGACCGGCAGCGGGTACCCGGTGGACCGGCGCAGGACGCCGGCCAGGTAGTTGCCGACGTCGGCGGCGTCGGCGGAGATGGTCGCCGTGGAGCCGAGCGTGAACGTCGCGCCGTTGGCGGTGGCGCTGACCGGCGCCGGTACCACGACGTTGGGGAAGGTCGGTACGGCCGCGTTCGCGCGCGGCGCCCCGGCGGTGCCCGCCCAGACGGCCGAGGCCGCCAGGAGAAGTGTGCCGACGGCGGCCCCGATCAGCCGGCGGGACGGAATCCTGTTCATCGGTTGCCCTCTCAGCCCGCTACGAGGTCGATCTTCGGCACGTTCCAGCCGGACACGCTGACCACCGGCGTGGCACCCTGCAGGTCGGCCGACCGCCAGGTGACGGTGATGGTCTGCGACTCGCCCGGCCACAGCGTGATGTCATTGCCGTTCCAGACGGAGGACTGCAGTTCGTTGTCGCCGGACAGCTCGGTCCCCGACGCCGTACCCCGCCGGACGTCGGCGCGCAGGAAGAACGCCACGGTCGCGGTCGACGAGGTGTTGGTGACGGTCACCGTGGTCTTCCGGTCGGCGCCGGCCGGGCCGGCCTGGCTGACCGTTGTCGCGGTCGCGCCGATGCTGCCCTGCGGCAGGCTCTGCAGGGCCTTGAGGTTGGCGTAGGACTTCATCGTCGCCTGCGGGTTGCCAATCGTCTTGTTCCAGTTGACGACGTCCTTCGTGGTCGGCTGCCAGTAGACGTTGCGGTCCACCAGGGTGCCGTTCTGGCGCAGCAGCAGTTCGACGAAGAACACGGTGTTGGCCGTCGTGGGTACCACCGGGGTGAGCACGTTGGTGAGCACCTGCTGGCTCGCGAGCGTCACGGTGCCGGAGGTGCGGTCGTCCAGCAGGGCACCGGCCGTGCTGTAGACCTTCGCCTCGACGGTCAGGCCCGACTGGCTCGCCGCGCCCAGGTTGTCCAGCACCACCGTGCCGCTGTCCAGCGTGTAGATGGCGTGCAGCGTCCGGTTGGCCGCCTGCGCCCCGAAGTACGCGCCGGCCTGGTCGCCGTCGTTGTTGTAGAGCGACCAGAGCAGCGTCGGCCAGCCCTTGTTGAGCTGCCAGTAGATGGTCCCGGTCGAGGGCGCCGAGGCGTTGGTGGAGTGGGCGATGAACGCCTCGAACTGCGCCCTGGTGTTCTCGTAGTTGGCGACCTGTGCCTGCTGGACATACTGGCCCAGGCTCGACCAGGCGCCATACCGGTTGGTGATGGAGTTGTCGAGGTTGTAGAGCGTGCCGAAGGCGTAGCCGGTGTGCTTCGTGCCCTCGTAGTTGTTGTGGTACTGGTTGGCGCCCGGCGTCTGCCACAGGGCCGCCTGGTCGGACGCGGACAGGAACCGGTTGATGGAGTCGAGCGTCGGCACCGTGTTGCCTGCGCTCTGCTCGCTGTCGAACCCCCACGCCCCGCCGGAGTTGGTCAGGTCGCCGCCTCCGGAGTGGGTCGTGTCGTACCAGTACAGCGGCGGCACCCAGTCGTACGGGCCCTCCTTCTCGCCGGCCGGCCCGAGCTGCGGGCTGCTCTTGTACTCCGCCGAGGCGACGAACGGACCGGCGTAGTCGGCGGCCGCGAAGCCTTGCAGCGCAAGGGACTCCTGCGACGAGGTCGGCGCGTTGTCGCTCCACTGGAAGCTGAACACGGCCGGGTGGTTGCGCAGGCTCTCGCCGAGCGTCTGCGCGGACAGCTGGTAGGTGGCGTTGTCGGCGCTGCCGTAGCTGGTCGCCTCCCAGAAGTCGCAGCACTGGTAGCCGGCGTTGATAAGGATGCCGGCGGCGTCCATCTGCTGGTAGAAGTCCTCCGGCATGAAATGGCCCTCCAGCCGGATCGTGTTGATGCCCAACGACTTCATCAACGCGATCTGCTTGGCCGTGTCGGCCGCCGAGTAGCGGAGGAACAGATCGGGGTCGAAGCCGCCGCCGCGGATGACCAGCGGCACGTTGTCCACCGCGAACCGGCGCACGCCGCTGGGCGCCAGCGAGGACGCGCCGACCAGGGTCGAGGTGACCGTGCGGATGCCGAAGGTGCCGCTGGTCGAGTTGAGCACGGTTCCGTTCTGGGAGACCGACGTGGCCAGCGTGTAGAGCGGCTGCCCGCCGAGCTGGTAGGGCCACCAGATCTGCGGGGAGGCGATCGTCAGGGCGGGGAACGCCGCCGGGGTGAAGGACACCGTCTGGGTGCTGTTCGCCGGTACGGTCACCGTCTGCGTCACGCCGATCGGGGTACCCGACGGTGGCGTCACGGTCGCGGCCACCACGCCGGTCTGCGCGGTACCCGACGTGTTGGTGACGTCGGTCTTCACGGTCAGCGCCGAACTGCTCAGGTTCGCCGCGGTGTTCTGGACGACGTGCGCGTTACCGGCCACCAGCGGCCCGCCGGCCTGCAACTGCACCGGGAACTGGATGCCGGTGTTGTTGTCCGGCGGGATCTGCGTCCAGTCCACGTTGTCCAGCGTCAGCATGGTGTTCGGGTTGTTCGGGTACACCTCGATGGCCAGCGAGTTGGTACCCGCGACGAGCCGGCCGGTGATGTCGAAGACCCGCTTGGCGTAGGCGCCTGCGACGGTGGCGGAGGTGGCTACCTCGACACCGTTGACCCACACGTCGGCCTTGCCGACCACTCCGTTGAGGATCAGCTTCGCGTTCTGTCCGGCGGCCGGCGCGGCGAAGTCCGTCCGGTACCACCAGGGCACCGAGAACTGGGCGATGGTGTCGGCACCGACCTTGGTCATCTGACCGAAGCAGGTCTTCATGTTGGTGGAGAAGAAGACGTTGGGGCAGGAGCCGTTCTGCAGCAGGGCACCGACCTCGGTACCCGGTGCTCCCCCGTCGTCGTTGGCGACCGTGAGCCAGCCCGCGGTCGAGAATCCCGGCGTCGATATCTGCGTGCCGGACTGGGTGGCCGTGGCGCTGGTGAGGACCTTCCATCCGTTGGTGGCGCCGAGGTTGGTGACGGCGCTCGACCCGGTGGACGCGGAGGCCGACGCCGCGAGGACGGCGGACTGTCCGTTGTGGACAGACGAATTGACGGCGCCGCCGGGCAGCGACAGCGCGGTGACAGCGAGAACCGTTGCGGCGAAGGCTGCTGTCCTGCTTCTCCTTGCCATGTGCGCCCCCTTGATGACGGGACGGAACGGCACGAGTGCCGATTGTTAGGAAGGCAGCCTACCAATAATCCGTGACCGGTTCTAGAGATGATGATCAATTCAATCGCTGGTGCCGGGCGCGGGCCGGGGGGCCGTCCTCCCGCCCGGTGCCTGGCCAGCCAACGCC
>Ga0081540_1001017_pt1 | contig 25150 bp, 23 predicted proteins | sample TabmetS2T1R1_FD_71024 | JGI IMG/M metagenome (GOLD analysis project Ga0081540, IMG submission 71024) | Tabebuia heterophylla rhizosphere microbial communities from the University of Puerto Rico - S2T1R1 | ecosystem: Host-associated > Plants > Roots > Rhizosphere ... | reverse complement strand
CTCCGACGTCTGGGGGGAGAAGGTTCGATCCGACCGCGAGCTGATCCGCGAGCGGCTCGAGGCGAAGAGCTACCTCCACAAGGGGATGGAGGTCGTCTTCCGGAACGAGACCGCCTCGCCTGCCACCGAGGTCAGCTACCGGCACGACGGCGGCATCGCCGAGTACCTGGGCAAGGTCGTCGCCGAGCGTGGCAAGGCGCTGGTGCCCGCCGGGGCAGAGCCCTTCTACGTCTCCCGCGAGGATCCACGGCTGGAGCTGGCCGTCGCCTGGACCGAGGCCACCGACGAGCACGTCCGGAGCTACGTCAACGGTATCCCCACCGGCAACGGCGGGACCCACGAGGCGGGGCTTCGCTCCGGCCTGGTGAAGGCCGTTCGCAACTACATCGAGACCCACGAGCTGACGCCCAAGGGCGTGACCCTCACCGCGGAGGACATTCGCGAGGGCATGGTGGCCATCCTCTCCACCTACGTCATCGAGCCCCAGTTCCAGGGACAGACCAAGGGGCGGCTCAACAACCCCGAGATGGCCGGGCTGGTGGACAACGCGGTCCGTCCTGCCCTGGAGAAGTGGCTCAACGACAACCAGTCCGTCGCCGAGTCCATCGTCGCCCGCATCACGCTGGCAGCCCGGGCACGGGAGGCGAGCCGCGCGGCGTCGCAGGCGATCAGCCGGAAGGGCGCGGTCAGCCACAAGCTGAATCTCCCGGGGAAGCTGGCCGACTGCGCGTCGACCGATCCGGAGGAGAGCGAGCTGTTCATCGTCGAGGGCGACTCGGCCGGTGGCTCGGCGAAGCAGGGCCGCGACCGGCGGACCCAGGCCATCCTTCCGCTGCGGGGCAAGGTGCTCAACGCCGAGCAGGCCTCCACCGACAAGGTCGCCAGCAACAAGGAGCTGCAGGACATCGTCAGCGCGCTCGGGTGCGGGATCGGCCCGGACCTGAACATGGCCAAGCTTCGCTACGGCCGGGTCTTCCTCCTCATGGACGCCGACAGCGACGGGCACCACATCGCCACGCTGCTGCTGACCTTCTTCTACCGGCACCTCCGCCCGCTCATCCAGAACGGCATCGTCCACATCGCCCAGCCTCCCCTGTACCGGATCGACGTCGGCAAGGAGACCTACTGGGCGATCGACGAGAGGGATCGCGACCGCATCCTGAAGGAGAAGGTCAAGGGCAACGCCAAGCCGAACATCACCCGGTTCAAGGGACTGGGGGAGATGCCAGCGGACGACCTCAAGGCCACCACGCTCGACCCGCGCCGGCGCCAGTCGCTCCGGGTCAGCATCGCCAACGAGCTGGAGACCGATCGGGTGATCAACGACCTGCTCGGGAAGGACGTCTCGGCGCGCTTCAAGTTCATCATGGAGCGGGCGCGCGAGGTCGAGGGCGAGGAGCTCGACATCTGATCGGGTCGGGCGGCAGCGTCCGTGCCCGGGCAGCGGGTCCGGTGGCGTCGCGATGAGCGGGGCGGTGCTGCGGTTCATCGGCCTCGACGCGCCGGAGTACGCCCAGGAGCTGGACCTGCGCTGGCGCGTGCTGCGGCAGCCACTCGGCTTCGCGCCCGACGCGGTGGTCTTCCCCTTCGAGGCGGAGAGCCTGCACCTGGTCGCGCTCGACGGAGGCCGGGTGGTGGGCTGCGTCCTGTTCCATCCCGAGGGCCCGGAGAGCGGTCGGCTCTTCCAGATGGCCGTCGAGCCCGATCGTCAGGGGACCCGTCTCGGGACCCGGCTGGTCCGGACCCTGGAGGCGGAGCTGGCCCGGCGCGGTTACCGCGAGGTCATCCTTCACGCCCGGGACACGGCGGTCGGCTTCTACGCCGGTCTCGGGTACGTCCCGGTCGGGCCGCCGTACTCCGAGGTCGGCATTCCCCACCAGAACATGCGGCGGGCTCTCCAGCCGCGTTCCTAGATGTCGAGGGAGACGTCCCGACGGAGCCGTCCGGGGCGGGGCTCAGAAGCGGTCGCGCTCCCGTGCGGCGGCGATCGCTTCCAGCGTGAGGTCGGCGGTCCTGCGGGCCGACGCGGGATTCTGACCGGTCACCAGGCGGCCGTCGGCGATCGCGAAGGGCTCGAAGCTCGGCCCGCTCTCGACCCTGGCCCCCACCGACTCGAGCCTGGTCTGGAGCAAGAAGGGAACCGCCCGGGTCAGCCCGACGGCTTCCTCCTCCGCGTTGGTGAAGGCGCTGACCCGCCGCCCGGCGACGACCGGTCGCCCATCCGAGTCGACCGCGCCCAGCAGGCCGGCCGGACCGTGACAGACGGCCGCCACGACGCGCCCGGCCCTCCAGGCGCGCGACAGGGCGCTGGCCAGGGCCGTGCTCACCGGGAAGTCGAACATGGTGCCGTGGCCACCCGCGAGGAAGACCGCGTCGAACCGGGTGGCATCCAGGGCCTCGAGCGGAATCGAGTGGATCAGCGTCCGTGCGGCGGTCGGATCCGCCAGGAAGCGCTCGACGACCCGCGCCTCGGGGCCGGTGGGTGGCGTGGACCGCGGGTCCACCGGGACCTTTCCGCCGTGGATCGAGGCGACCGTCACGTCGGCGCCGGCATCCAGGAAGCGCTGGTAGGGAACCGCCAGCTCCTCGAGCCAGAGGCCGGTGGGCTTTCCCGTCTCGCCCAGCGTCGCGTGCGAGGTCACCACCATCAGGATCCTGGGTGCCAACATCAAGTCGAAGCTCTCCTTGCCGGGAACAGGTAACGCCGATGGCGGGTCCGCGCCGGTCCGGGAGCACGGATCGCCGGTCGGAGTGAACGATCCAGCTCCGCCGGCTAGTTGGGCGCCGCCAGACGCCACGGGATACGCACTGTCGCGTGTCCGGCAGATTTCCGGCGCTCCGCCGCGCTGTCACCCCGCCGTGACGGGAATCGCGGGGATCGGGCGCACGCCGACGCCAGTCGCTCAGAACGTGGGCGGAGGAGGCGGCACAGGCGGAGGGGCCACGATGACCTCCTGGGGCGGGCTCGCCTGCAGCATCTGCTGCTGCAGCCAGGTGTCCCTGGCATCGGCACTCGCACGTGCCGACAGCGCGCTGACGGTCTGCAGAACCCGCTGGGCGGACTGCGGGCCTCCCTCGCGCGTGCAGACCCAGCCCTGGTACGAGACGCAGATGAACGTCTCCGGGGGGCCACAGCCCTCCACCCGGTAGGCGGATGCTCCGAGGCTGGTCACCGTCAGCTTGTCGGCCCCGCACGCGCGTTCCCGGGTGGCTCGCTCGAGGAGAGCGTCCTCTGCCCCGGTGGTGACACAGGCCGACCCGAGGAAGAGGAGCCAGGAGACGCCCCGGGAAAGCACCCGCGATCGTCGGAATCGCGTCGGCACGCCCTCCGTGCAGCAATGCTACCCGGGAGCATGATCTTCGTTAAAGGGCCGCATTCCGGAGCGGGTCCACCTCCGTGGACTCGAGTCGTTGCGCATGCATCGAACGGAGACGCGAGGGTCGATGGCGAGGTCGGTGGGACTCGCCACCAGTGCCCGGTGACTCGTGCAGACCAGAAAGCCCGGGTCGATCGCGCTCGTCGGGCCCCTCGCTCCCACACCCCGTCCGGGCGGGACGCGCATCGCCTCGGTAACGTTTGACCGGGCGAGGCCGTCTTGCAGTATGCGTCTCGCCGGATCCCTTCACCCCGAGGTACGTGCGATGCCGCCCCGTCCTCCCCTGCCGCCCTTCACCCTCGACTCGGCGACCGCCAAGGTGCGCGCAGCCGAGGACGCCTGGAACACGCGCGACGCCGAGCGAGTCGCCGGGGCCTACACACCCGACAGCCGCTGGAGGAACCGCGCCGAGTTCTTCCAGGGACGCGACGCGATCGTCGCCTTCCTCCGCCGCAAGTGGGGCCGAGAGCTCGAGTACCGTCTCATCAAGGAGCTCTGGGCCTTCCACGAGAACCGGATCGCGGTGCGCTTCGTCTACGAGTACCACGACGATTCGGGGAACTGGTTCCGGGCCCACGGCAACGAGCAGTGGGAGTTCGATGCCGAGGGCTACATGCGGCGTCGCGAGGCGAGCATCAACGACGTCCCCATTCGCGAAGAGGACCGGAAGTTCCGCTGGCGGCAGGGCCCCCGGCCTTCCGATCATCCCGGCCTCACGCAGCTCGGTCTGTGAGCCCGGGAAGGCTGCCTGCGCTCCGCGGACACGCAGCCGGGCGCGCCGAGCCGACCGGCCGGCGCGGAATGGCTCCGGAGGGGGCCCGGGGGCGAGGAGGGTGGTCCCTTCGTCGACACCCCCGGCCGCGAGAGTTGCCGGGAGACGGGCCGGCCAGGCGGGGAGCGCACACCCCGCCGGTGATGGCACAATGGGCCTCCGGAGGTCGTCGGTCGGTCATGCCTGCCCAGCTCTTTCTCCACCAGCTCCAGCTCGGGCCGATGGACAACTTCATCTACCTGGTCGGGACCGAGGGGCAGCGCGACGTGGTCGTGGTCGACCCGGCGTGGGACGTCGATGCCATCGAGAAGACCTGCGTCATCCACGGCAAGCGGCTCTGCGGCATCCTCCTGACCCATTCCCACAAGGACCACACCAACGGGGTGGGAGAGCTCCTCGCCCGGCGCGACCTGCCGGTCTACGCCAGCCGCGCCGAGATCGAGTTCTCCGACGACCTCAAGAGCTTCGGCGACGCCCTGCGACCCCTCGGACCCGGTGACGCGGTCCCGCTCGGTGGGGTGACGGCGAGGGTCATCGCCACGCCAGGCCATACCCCCGGGTCGCAGTGCCTCTACGCGGCGGACGCGCTTCTCTCCGGAGACACGCTCTTCGTCAATGGCTGCGGCCGGTGCGATCTCCGCGGCGGGGATCCCGGTCAGATGTACGCCACGCTCCACCAGACGTTGAGGAAGCTCCCCGGGACGACCCGCCTCTTTCCCGGTCACGACTACGGCGACGTCCAGGTCTCCTCGCTGGACCGCGAGGCGACGCGGAATCCTTACTTCCAGCTCAAGGATTCGGCGTCGTTCGTGGCATACCGGATGCGGCCTCGGACCTGAGCGCCTCGAGCTCGTCCTCCGGTCTGGCGCCCCGGAGCGAGAGCGAGCCGGCGAGGACCAGGATCGCGACCGATACCGCCGACCAGAGCAGCGCCCAGATCACCGCGGGGACGTGGGTCTGTGCCGCGAGCAGGACCGCATCGCTCGGCCCTCCGCCGGGGCTCCAGAGGTCGTCGCGAAGATCGAACAGGGCGTAGAGGCCGGTGAAGACCGCGATCACCGTGACCAGCGCTCGCACCCCGCCTGCGGGCAGCACCCGGGCGAGGACCAGGAGCACCGCGCCCATCCCCAGGCAGTAGGCGAGGGTGAAGGCGTTGCCCGCGTAGATGACCCCCATCGCGGTCACCCAGACCCCCATCGCGTAGAGCACCGCGCGGTGAAGCCGGAAGCGGAAGGCGAGGACCAGCTGCAACGCGCCGGAGATTGCGCTCCCGACGTACCCCGCCGAGTAGACGGCGATCTGCGGGAGCCAGCCGGCGGGTAGCGAGGAGAGACACTGCCCCGACTCGTCCGCGCCCACCACGATTCGCTCCACCCTGCCTCCGAAGAGGAGAGTGGCCAGCGCGTGCCCGGTCTCGTGCACCAGCACCACCAGCAGCCGCAGGGGAGCGAGCCAGGGCGCAGTCCAGAGCCACAGGGCCGCCAGCACCAGGGCGGCCAGGAGGACCAGACGGCCTGGTGCCAGACCGGGACGTGGGCGAAGGGTGGAAGGCACGAGGAAGGGACCCGGGCTCAGGACGTCCCGGGCCGTCTCTCTATTTCACCGCTGGCCCGCCCGTACGGTGTGGCTGCACTCCTCCGGGCCGGGCTACTTCCCCGTGCCGCCCGATTCCGTGCCGCCGGTGGTGCCGGAGCCACCACTCCCGGTCGAGGACCCGCTCTTGTGGTGCTTCTTCTTGCTGTGCGTGGTGCTGCTGCCCGAGCCACCGCTGCCGCTCGTGCTCGAACCTGTGCTCCCGGAGCTGCTGTCCGAACCCGCCGAGCCCGCCGAACCCGCCGAACCGGTCGAGCCGGTGCTCCCCGTCGAGCCCGTGCCCTGGGTCGTCGATCCGCCTGACTGCGCGAACGCCGCCCCGGCGGCCAGCATGGAGATCACCGCCACTCGCTTCCACCATGTGCTCTGCATGTGCAAACGCTCCGTTGAGGGGGGACGTCCGTCGTCCCCTGGGAGCTCGCAAGCTGGACTCTCTGGTGGGATTGCGAAACCGGAGCCGTCCGCGCCGGGCTGCTGGAGGAACGCGCACGCAAGCCGTCGGTGGCGCGCAGAAACCCCGGCCCTCTTCGCGAGGCCTCGGAACGTCCTCGAGTTCTGGGGCCGCCGGGCTCCTCCGTTCCGCTGGAGAGCGGGCGTGAGGACCCGGCGAGCCGCCGTCGAGCTACTTGCCGGTTGCGCCCGTGTCGGACGAGCCGGTCGAGCCGGTCGAGCCCGGGGTCGAGCTCTTCTCGTGCTTCTTGGACTTGGTCCCGGCGTCACCACCACCGCCGTAGCCGGTGTCCGAGCCCATCGACCCGGAGCTGCTCCCGCTGCTAGAGCCGGTCCCCATCGAGGATCCGCTTCCGGTCGTGCTGGGGGTGCTCGAGCTGCCAGACCCAGTCGTGCCGCCGCTGGTCGAGCCGCCCGTCTGCGCGAAGGCAGCACCCGCCGCCAGCATGGAGATGACCGCCAATCGCTTCCACCACGTGTTCATGCGTTCGACACTCCGGTTGACGGAGGACGTCCGTCGTCCTCCTGAACCGAGGAAGCTGCGTCTGGGTGCCGCAAAGCGAAACCCCGGGCAACGCTCGGTCGGAGGATGGACGCTCGCGCGTGCCGCCGCTGAGCGGATGTCTGGCGTGGGAACCTAGGCTTGGTCCTGCGCCTGCTCGGTCTCGTCCTGGCGGGTCATGCCCCAGTCTTTCAGGCGCTTGAAGAGCGTCGACCGAGCAACGCCGAGCTCCTTGGCGACCCGCTCCCGGTTGTTGTTGAACTGTCGGAGGGCGGATTCGACGATCTGGCGCTCGGCGAGCTCGAGCAGCTCCTCGAGCTTCCTGCCAGGCACGTACTGGCTTGCCACCCCGCTTGGATCGCGGAGGCGAGGGGACGGGTCGGGGTCGAAGGCGAGATCCGCCTCGTCGATGGCGGTCCCGCGCCGCAGCAGCAAGGCCCGGTGGACGACGTTCCGGAGCTCGCGCACGTTGCCTGGCCAGGGATGTCCCTCCAGGCGAGCAAGCGCCGCGGGGGTGAAGCGCACGGTCTGTCCGCGCGGCGTGAACTGCGCCAGCAGGTGCTCGGCCAGCACGGAGATGTCGCCGCGGCGGTTGCGCAGCGGCGGGATCGTCAGCGGAACGACGCAGAGCCGGTAATAGAGGTCGTCCCGGAACTGTCCGTTGCGGCTCGCGGAGAGGAGGTCCCGGTTGGTGGCTGCCACCACGCGGACGTCCACGTGGCTCGGGCGGCTCGCGCCCACGCGCTTGATCTCACCCGATTCGAGTGCCCGGAGGAGCTTCGCCTGCAGATCCAGCGGCAGCTCGCCGATCTCGTCGAGGAACAGCGTGCCGCCGTCTGCCTCCTCGAAGGCTCCCTTGTGTGCTCCGATCGCGCCGGTGAAGGCGCCCTTCTCGTGGCCGAAGAGCTCGCTCTCGATCAGCTCCTTGCTGATCGCCGCGCAGTTCACCGGGATGAAGGGGCGTTCGGCGCGCGGGCTGCGGGCGTGGACCGCACGCGCGACCAGCTCCTTTCCGGTGCCGGACTCGCCGAGGATGATGACCGCGGCGGCGGAGGGCGCGACTCGCTCGATGAGATCGATCAGCAGCTTCATCGCCGGGTCCGAGCCCACCAGGCCCTGCCAGGACGCCGGGGCATCCTTCCGCGCCGCAGTGGCGGGCTCGAGGACCACGTCGGTCTCGCCGATGTGGATCTGGGTGTGGAGCGGGACCTCGGCCTCGAAGAGGCGTACCGCCCCCAGCCACGTCCCATTGGTGCTCGCGTGATCGAGCACCAGGAAGCGCCCGCCGCGGCGAGTGATGCGCAGGTGCTTGCCGGAGATGAACCGGTCGTCGAGCACCAGATCGTTCCCGGCGTCCTTCCCGATCGTCGCGCCCTCGCCGACCAGGCGGTGCACCGATTCGCCTCCGGCGTGCCGGAGCCGGATCTGCGCCGCCTGCCAGCGCTCCGAGCCCGCGTCCACCTGTGGATGGGCCACCGTTCCGCGGACCTCGGTCTCGGTGGTTGCCTCGCCGCCGGCGTGGGCCCGGAAGATGGCTCGCCATTGCCCCAGCGTGATCTCCGCCCCGTCCCCGAGCGTCGCTCGCGGCGCGCGCACCCCGCCGACCGTCGTTCCCTTGCCCGACAGGTCCTCCACGCTCGCCGAGTCACCGGAGAGGAGGATCGCCACCTGCTGCCGGCTCACCTCGGGGTCCGGGATGACCACGTCACACCGATCCCCTCGCCCGAGGACGATCCTCGGACGGTCCAGCGTGAAGCGAAGAACCTCCTCGCCGCGCCGCAAAAACACGAGTTCCGGCATCCGACGGCCCCCCCGTACGTGGATCAGGACGCTAGCAGCGGGGGTGGGGCGGAGTCCAACGGATGCGAACGCAACCGGCAGGCGCCGTCAGCGCCCGGGGCGAAAGGTCGGCTTCCCCAGGTAACCGCTGAGCTTCGCGTTCCGGTACGCCGAATCCTGGGGGTCCACGGGTAGCTGAGTGAAGCCGGCGGCGATCATCCCCATCCGACGGAGGAAATCGGCGCTGGGACGGATGCGCAGGCTCAGGTCCGGCTCCGAATAAGGCAGCGCCCGTGCCAGACGCACCGTCCCGGTGGCCTGGATGTCCAGCTCGGGGCCTTCGATGCGCAGCGCCTTGACCGTCCCGGTGCCCCGCTCGATGGGGAGCTCCGCATCGAGCTTTCCGAAGTTCACTGGGGGAAGATCGACAGGTGTCGGCTGCCCCATCAGGGGGATGGTGATTGTCCCGCCCTTCACCTCGAGCCCGCTGCCCTTGAGCCGCAGCCGTCCGGACGCCTGCGAGAGGTCGGGCTGCCCGCCCTGGCCTCCGCTGCTGGGGATGTCCAGCGACAGCTCGCCGTCGAGCGTGCCCACCGCGTCCACGCCGGTCAGCGTCGACACGCCCGCCTTGACCAGGCTGAGGTGGTCGAAGTGGACGCGCAGCTTCGGGGCGCTGCCACTGCCGATGGCGCCGCCCGCGTCCCCCCCGAAGAGCGCGGCGGAGAAGCCGACGCCCCACGGGATCAGCGACGGCCGGAGAGTGAGCCGCTCGATGCGGATCGTGTTCGCTGGTGGCCCGAGCCCATCAGGACGCTCACCGACGCGGACCCCGCGGGCGCTCACGCCGAGGAACGCCGGCCCCATCGAGTCGATGCGCACCCACAGCCCCGCCGCGTCGGCCTCGGAGGCGATGCGGGCGCGAACCGCGTCGTAGGGGAAGGTGAGGGCGAGGAAGAGCGCGAAGAAGAAGACTCCCAGGCCCACCCAGGCGGCCGTGCGCTGCCAGCCGACCAGGGTCGGGATCCTCACCGAGCGGAGGCGCTCGCGCAGCTCGGCGAGCTGCATCATTGCCCTGCCTTGAGCCGGTAGGAGGTGACGGTGGTCCAGGCGGTGAGCACCCCGTCCTTGGGTCTGGGCTCGATGCGCAAGAACGTGACCCGCACCACGCCCGGACCCTGCTCCAGCGAACCGAGGAAGTCCACCAGCTTGGGGAGCGACACGTCGGTGAGGGTGAGCTCCACGCTGCTCTCGATGATCCGGCCGTCGCCCAGCGGAATGTCGCCCTTCGGATTGAGCGAGGGGATGTCCAGCCCGGACTTGCGGCCCTTCTCGTCCACGTAGGTGGGGAGACTCACGTCGCTCGAGGTGAGCGCGGCCTCGGCCTGCTTCCGGGCCCGCTCGGCCTCGGCATACCCGGCGGCGAGCTGCTCGGCCTCGGCCAGGCGCTGGAGCTTGCTCTGGGTTCGGCGCCGCGTGGCGTCCGCCGAGCTGGAGAGAAGGAAGAGCGTGACGAAGAGGAACAGCACCACCGCGGCCGCGCCGGCGCCGGTGACCATCGTCCGCTCGCGCGGGTTGAGGCGGAGGAACCAGGCCTGGAGGTCGGCCCAGAGCAGGCGCAGCCGTTCCCTCATGATCCAGACCCCGCGCTGGCCACCTGGTCACCGCAGTCCACCTGGACGTCGAGCGTGAACAGCACCCGCGACGAGTCCTTCGCCCGCTCGACCTTCCCCTCCTTCACCTCGCGGAAGCAGCGGTAGGACTTCAGCGCGGCGGCGAGCTTGTCGATGCTGCGGGTGGAGTCGGTCTCGCCCCGGAGCTGGATCCGGTCGAGGTCGAAGACCATCTGACTGAAGGTCGCGGTCACGTCGGGCGGAACGCGCTGTGCCACCTCCGCCAGCAGACGGGTGGTGGAGTAGGGTGGGACCGCCGCCGCGGGACTCTGCTGTCCCCGGAGGAGATTCAGCGCGCGGTCGTAGTTCTTCTCGCAGTTCCCCAGCACTCGCTGGGTGAGGGCGCAGAGGCGAGCATCCACGGCGGCCTCGCGGCGGCCGAGGAGGATTCCCCGCGTCACGTTGAACACGCAGAGCAGCAAGGCGAGGACGCCGGCGAACGCGGCCACCCGGACGAGGCGCTCGCGCAGGTAGTCCACGTGGCCGCGGAAGGCGAACTCACCCTGTCGGAGGTTGAAGCGCGGGGCACGCGCGCTGGACATGGTTCCCCGCAGCGCCAGCGCGTAGGGCTCCGCGGCGCGCGCCTGCACCTCGGGAGGAATCACCGCCGCCGCGATCGCCGGAAGGAGCAATCCGTCGGTGGGCTGACCGAGCTCCGCACCGAGGTACTCGGCGAGGCCGGGCAGCCGGGCGGTTCCGCCGGCGAGCAGGAGCCGCGCCACCGGGAGATGCTCGCGACCGGAGGCGGCCTTCAGGGTGGCCCGGGCCTCACGGACCAGCGGGGCGAGAGCCCGGAGCAGCGCCGCCCGCGCGCGCTCGTGCTCCGGCCCGCCGCCGGCGAGCAACGAGCCGTCGCGCTCCTTCCACGCCCCGGCCTCTGCCAGTGGAACCTGGAACTCGGTGGCCAGGGCGCGCGAGAGGTCGCGTCCGCCGCCCGGGAAGGTGCGGGCGAAGAGAAGGCCCTCGGCGGGCCGTCCCACGGCGATGCTCGTCCGGCGGTGACCGATGTCGATGACCGCCACCGCCGCGCCGGGCGCCACGTCGAACCGCTCGGGCGCGGCGAGGAAGAGGTTCTGGTAGGCGAGGGCGGGGTGGGTCACCACCCGCGGATCGATCCCCCGCGCGCCGAGGGTGCGTAGCAGCTCGGCGAGCTCCTCGCGCCGCACGAGCCCGACGATCAGATCGGTGGCGTTCGCTCGCCGGCGCGTGACCTGATGGTCGAACACGACCTGGGAAAGCTCGAAGGGGAGCTCGCCCTCGACCTCGAAGGGGAGGGTGGCGGCGATGCGCTTGCCGTCGGTGAACGGCAGCGTGAAGACGTGGGTCGCCAGCGACGGTCCGGGCAACGCCACCACCACCTGGTCGGGTTCCCAGGCATTCTCGGCCAGGAAGACCGCCAGCGCCTCGTCAAGCGGCGCCTCGTCCGCGCGAGCCGTCTCGGCGTAGCGGAGCACGGACATGCCCCGGCCGGTGGCTTCCAGCAGGACGCCCTTCAGCGAGTGGCTCCCCAGGTCCAGCCCCAGCACCCGCGCCATCAGTCTGCCCTCCAGTACAGCACCCGGCCCAGGCCGTCCCGCGTCGGATCCGACAGCCGGATGACCGCGGTGATCCGCCGCTCGATGGCCCCGGCATTGCCGGTCGCCACGATGCGGTAGGTATCGCTCTTGTCGCCGAGGAAGCTGTTGGCGGTGGTGCCGGTGGTTCCCTGTCGCTGCGTCACCTGCGAGTTCACCGCGATGCCCGCCGCCTGCACCACCATGGTGAAGTCCTGCACCGAGATGCCCGTGGGCATCATCATTTTGAGGGCGCGGATCTTCTGGATGACGCTGTCGAGGAAGATCGGGTCCCTGAGCCGCGGGTCCGGCCGGGCGGGGTCGGCGATGCTCTGGATGGCGCCGGCGATGAGCAGGGGGTCGTCACTGTTGACGTTCAGAGGCGCATTGGGGTCCGGGTACACCGTCAGTCTGTCGGCGAAGGCGGCCATGAACCGGTCGGTCACTCCGTTGACGAGGTACAGCTCGTCGAGCGAGTCGAACCAGGCGTTCTTCGGCCGGTAGCGCGGGGTGTAGCGGGTGTAGAGGCCCGCCTCGTCGGAGAACCCGGGCTGGAGCGTCGCCTGCCCCAGCGCGTTCACGTTGAGAGCGGACTGGGTGTCGTCGTCATCCACCCAGTCCTTGAAGGCAATCAGGACGTCATTGGGGTTGGCGCGGATGCGGTTGGCGTCCTCGCGGTCGAAGACGAACTCGAATCGCTTGTCCGAGACCAGATTGTAGAGGCGCTGCACCGCGCCCTGGGCGCTTCCCGTCTGGAGTCCTGCGAGCGCGTTGACGTTCAGCTTCTCCTGCTCGTCCTCGATGCGCGCGTCGAAGCATCCGGAGAAGCCGCCGTACTGGATGTTCCCCTGGTCGTCCACGCCACCCCCGCCGGTGATGGCGAACTTCCCCCGCCGCCCGGCGCCGGCCTGGGGCACCACGCTGGACATGAGGTGACAGTCGAGCTTGGCCATCCGCCAGAGCTGGAGGTTGATGCCCTGGGCCGCACCCGGGAGCTGGCCGCTGGTCCGGTCGAGCTGCTTCTGGAAGAGCAGCAGCATCCGCGCCAGGCTGACGCTGCTCTTGGCGAGGTACTCGGCGCGCAGCGCGTCCCGCTGGTGGGTGGCGAGCTCGAGGTCCACCCGGGTCTGGAAGGCGAACTCGGCCGCGACCGCGGTGAGGATGGCGATGGAGACCGTCACCATCAAGAGCGTGACCCCTCGCTCGGTGCGTGTGCGTCGCCGTCGCATCAGAACCTCGGGATCTCCGTGTTCAGCACGATGCGTGCCTGGGTCACGTAGCGGGCCTCGCGGCCGGTCTCGTCCACGGCGGAGATGGTGATGCGCACCCGCACCGGGAGGATGGACTTCTTCTCGATGCGCCGGGTGTCCCACTCGTCCACCCAGTCCTTCTTGTCGGAGTCCCAGTACGCGAAGTCGAGCCGCTTCACGTTCTCGATCAGCACGTCCTCGACGCCGCCGCGATCCATGCGGTCGTCGAGGATGGAGTCCTCACGACGGATGAGATTGAGGCGCTGCTGCCCGCCGGGCCCCGGGGCGCTCTTGGTGTAGTACTCGACCACCATCTGGTCGGACTCCTTGGCGTCGGCGTACAGCCGCTGGTGCCCCATGGAGGTGAAGAGGAGCCGATCCCGGGCGCCGATGAAGTTGGTGGGCCGATCGTTCTGGTCGCGGTAGCGGCGGGTGTCGTAGTGGTCGCTGACGAAGGCCCCGGAGATCTCGCGCACCATCCGGTCGGTGCCGGTGCGGAGGGCGCGGTACCGGTCCGCCTCCTGCTCCACCAGCTCCTTGGTCCTGTAGCCGCTCTGGAAGGCGGCTGCGATGAGCACGCCCATCATCGCGGTGACGCCCACCGCGAAGATGACCTCCAGGAGCGTGAATCCCCGTGCGCGTCTCATTGGCGGATCGGACGTCCCTGAGGGTCCAGCGGAGTGCCCGGAGGCGTGTTGCCCCGGTTCGGGCCGCCGAAGAGGCTCTGCCCGCCGGTGTTGAGGCCCGGCAGCACGCCACCGGGCTGGCCGGGAGGGACCTGACCCGGAGCGCCCGGAGCGGCCGGGTTGGTCCCGGAGAGGGCTGCACCCGGGGTGCCGTTCCGGTCGGAGCCCTGGCGCAGGGAGAAGACGTCGTTGACGACGTCGATGCTCTCGGTGCGCTTGCCCTCCTTCCAGCTGACGGTGAGATGCACCTCGCGCACGCTCTGCTGGATCTGCTGGAGCAGCTGCTGCATCTGTGTCTGCGCCAGGGCGGCGAACGGCCCGAGGGCCGAGAGCCCGGAAGCACCGGTCGCCCCTGGCCCGAGCGCCCCGGCCGTCAGACCGCTCTGAGAGGCATAGCTCTGCGCGACGTTCGTGAGGGCCCCCGAGCCGGTGATGCTCGACAGCGCCCCGGCGACACCGCCGTCGCGCCCTCCACCGAAGAGCGCGGCGAGACCGGAAGCGCCATCCTTCCCCGGCGGGAGGTTGAACAGCACCTCGAGGAGCTTGTCGGGCGAGAGCTCGGTCGTCCGGGGCGTGAGGATCTGCGCCTTCCAGGTGTAGGCCTCCCAGCCCTCCGCGCGGAAGTCGCCCTGGATCTCGCGGTCGTCGGCGTCGAAGCCCTTGTCATAGAGCTCCTGCTCGATGTCGGTCATCTTCGAGCGAACGAGCATCGTGCCGATGGTGACCCGCTTGGCATAGGCGTGGCTGGCCACCGCGCCGGAGTTGAGAGAGAAGATGGCCATCAGCGAGAGAGCCAGGATCGCCAGGGCCACCACCACCTCGAGCAGGGTGAAGGCGCGCCTCATGACTTCGGGATCTCCGGCTCGCCATCGACGATGGAGGTCCGCCCGGTGAACGGCGAGACCAGGAGCGTCCAGACGTTGTTGCCCTGGCGGACGGTGACCTGGGCCCGCTCGGTATAGCCCTGGGGGAAGAAGTAGAGGTAGGCGAGCCCGGTGTCGATCTTCGCCCGCTGGTGCGAGGTCCAGACGGAGACCCGGACGCCGCTGATCTTGCGCGGCTGGATCTCCGAGGTGGTGAAGGCGGAGAAGGCCGCGGCCTTCTCCACGCGGGCCTTCTCCGAATCGAGCAGGTCGAGGAGGGTGGAGCCCGACGAGCCGGATTGCCCGTAGGCGCCGTACGGCCCGGAGGCGCCCGCGGCCCTCGGGTCGGGCGCCGGAGCCGAGCCGCGCGAGCCGCCGCGGCCGCCCTTCTTGTTGTACGCCTCGACCGCGGCCTTGGTGGCATCGCGGATCTCCTGGTCCCGGTCCATCGCCGAGGTGACCGGGCCGCTGGCGCACTCGGCGCGGTAGGAGAATTCGGCCGAGTCGTCGCGGGGCAGGAGCAGCACCAGCCTGCAGGTGTTCCCGGTGAGCGCCGCGGTGTCGTAGAGCGAGCGCGCCGCCCCACCGAGCTCTCCCATCGCCTTGCGCGCGCGAGCCCCGGTCAGCGCGCCGAGGCCGAGGATGAGCGCCGCGAACAGCAGCGCCGCGACGGCCATGGCGACCATCAGCTCGATGATGGTGAAGCCTCTGTGCGCGCGGCGAGACATCGATGGGTGCGGAGGTTCAGCTCACGGCTTCGCAGCGGTCGCCGGTCGGTTGGAGATGTCGGAGTTCGGGCCCTCGCCGCCGGGAGTACCGTCAGCCCCGTAGGAGGTCACGACCGGGCGGCCGTTCTCCAGCGTGTAGACGTAGTCGTTCCCCCAGGCGTCCTTCGGCATCTTGTCGAGGATCTCCATGTCCACCAGCGCCTTGAGCCCGGTCGCGGTGTCGGGGAACTTCCCCTTGCGGGCGTTGTACAGCTTCAGGCCCGAGTCGATGTTGCCGATGTCCAGGGTGGTCCGGTCCACCCGGGCCTTCTGCAGCTGGGGGAAGACCGCGATCACCACGGCCGAGGCGATGAGGCCGAGGATCACCAGCACCACCATGATCTCGATCAGCGTCATGCCGCGTGGAGTGCGGCGGCCCTTGAATCTGCGTTTCATGGAGTGACTCCCTCCGCCACGGGGCGGATCTGGTTGTGGAGGGCCCGCGCCTGCGCGCCTGGCCCATAGAGAGCGATGCCCAGCCCGACCAGCGCGACCATGACCGCGAGCACCGTCGCCGCGGTCAGCCGCGTGATCCACCTCTCGAAGCTGGAGCCGTTCGGGTTCATCGGATGGAGGTGTTGAGCTGGAGGATCGGCATCAGGATGCTGAAGGCGACGAACGCCACCGCCACGCCCATGCCGACGATGATCAGTGGCTCCATCAGCGCGGTCAGGGCGCCGATCCGGACGCTGACCTGGTTCTCGTAGCTGTCGGCGACGTTGAGCAGCATCTCCTCCAGCTGCCCGGATCGCTCGCCGATGGCGATCATGTGGTGCACCAGCGGCGGGAACTCGCCCGAGCGCTTCAGAGGCCCGGCGATGCTCTCGCCCTCGCGGATCGCATCCCGCGCGTTCTCCACGACGGCGGAGAGCACGCCGTTGCTGATGACGTTCTTGGTGATGTCCATCGCGGTGAGCAGCGGCACGCCGCTCTTGAGAAGGGTGGCGAGGGTCCGGCTGAACCGGGAGATGGCCAGCATCCGCACCAGGCTCCCGAAGATGGGGGCCCGGAGCACGAACCGATCCCAGATCGGCCGGCCCCTGGGGCTCGCCTTCCAGCGGAAGAAGAACACCACGGCGCCGATCGCGACCGGGAAGATGATCCACCAGAAGTCGGCGAACGCGTTGCTGGTGAAGATGAGCAGCCGGGTCGTCCAGGGCAGCGTCACCTTCATGCTCTCGAAGATCTTGGTGACCTTCGGCACCACCACCGTCATCAGCAAGGCGAGGATGCCGATGCCGATGATGGTCATGATCACCGGGTAGATGAGGGTTCCCAGGACCTTCTGCCGCAGCTTCGCCTGGCCCTCGGTGAAGTCCGCCAGCCGGGCCAGCACCGCGTCCAGCGCGCCCGAGGCCTCGCCGGCGCGGACCATGTTCACGTAGAGCGAACCGAAGATCTTCCCGTGCTGGGCCAGGGCGTCCGCGAGTGAGCTGCCCTCGTTCACCCGGGTCTTCACGTCGGAGACCACCCGCTTCAGGCGCTCCTTCTCCGTCTGGTCGACCAGCGCGGTGAGTCCGTCGACCAGCGTCACTCCGGCGTGAAGCAGCGTCGACAGCTGGCGGGTGAAGATGGCCACGTCGTCGGAGTTGACGCGTCCCCGGATCAGCTTCCCCAGCTGGACCTCGCGGCTGGCGAGCGACGCCTTCGGCTGGGCCACCGCGGTGCCGTTCTGCTTGGTCCGCGCGGGCGTCGCCGATTCCCGCTCGGCCAGCACGTCGGTGAGGAACACCCCCGAGCGCTTCAGCTGCTGGCGCAGGGAGCGGCTGCTGTCTGCCTCCAGCAGCCCCTTGACCTGCTTCCCTGCGGGCGTGAGCCCTCTGTACTCGAAGACCGGCATCGAACGTCAGATGTCTTCCTGGGTGATGCTCAGCACCTCGGCCAGCGTGGTCTCCCCGCCCAGGATCTTGCGCGCGCCGTCGTCGAGCAGGGTGCGCATGCCCTTCTGGACCCCGGTGCGCTTGATGCTGCTCGAGTCCACGTTCTTCAGCGTCAGCTGGCGGATGTCGTCGTCCACGAGGAGCAGCTCGTAGATCCCGGTCCGGCCGCGGTAGCCGGTTCCGCCGCAGGCGTCGCATCCCTTCGCGCGATAGATGGTGGGGTTTCCCGCCTGCGCGACCTCGTCGGGGGTGAGCCCCACCTCCTTCAGCTCCTCGGCGGTGGGCCGGTAGGCCTCCCGGCAGTGCTGGCACACGCGGCGGACGAGGCGCTGGGCCATGACCGCCATCAGCGAGGAGGCGACGAGGAACGGCTCGACGCCCATGTCCACCAGACGGGTGATGGCGCTGGCTGCGTCGTTGGTGTGCACCGTGGAGAACACGAGGTGCCCGGTGAGCGAGGCCTGGATCGCGATCTCCGCGGTTTCCCGGTCGCGGATCTCGCCGACCATGATCACGTCCGGGTCCTGGCGCAGGAAGCTCCGGAGCCCGGCGGCGAAGCTCAGCCCGATCTTGGGGTTGATCGCCATCTGGGAGATGCCGCGGATCTGGTACTCGACCGGGTCCTCGACGGTGAGGATGTTGAGGTCCGGGGTGTTGATCCGGCTGAGCGCGGCGTAGAGCGTGGTGGTCTTGCCGGAGCCGGTGGGGCCGGTGACCAGGATGATCCCGTGCGAGCGGCGGATGACCTGATCCATCCCCCGCATCGTGTCCGTGCCCATCCCGATGTCCTGGAGGTCCAGGAGGGTGGTGTTCTTGTCGAGGAGACGCATCACGATGCGCTCGCCGAACGTGCAGGGGATGGTCGACAGACGGATGTCGATGTCCCGGCCGGCGAGCTTGATGCGGATGCGTCCGTCCTGGGGCAGCCGCTTCTCGGCGATGTTCAGCTGGCCCATCACCTTCACGCGGCTGACGATGCTGTTCTGGTAGCGCTTCGGCGGCTTGATGATTTCTTGAAGGACGCCGTCGATCCGGAAGCGCACCAGCAGCTCGCGCTCCATCGGCTCGATGTGGATGTCGCTCGCCCGCTCCTTCGCCGCGCGGAAGAGCAGCGAGTTCACCAGCCGGATGATCGGCGCCTCGTCGTCGACGTCGAGGAGGTCCTGCGGCTCCTCGAGCTCGTGGGCCAGGCTCTGGAGGTCCTGGGCCTCCATCTCGCCCACCAGCTGCTCGGCCTCGTTCACCGCGCGGTCGTAGATGCTGTTGATCGCGTCGATGATCACCGTCCCGGTGGCCACGTGCGGCGAGACGTTGCGCTGGAGCAGCATCCGCGCGTGGTCCAGCACCGTCGTGTCCAGCGGGTCGGCCACCAGCAGCGCGACCGACTCGCCCTCCAGCCTCAGGGGAAGGATGAGCGCCTGCTTCGCGAAGTTGATGGGCACCTGGCGCACCAGCTCCGCGTCCAGCGAGTCCAGCGCCACCTGCGCGTGGTAGGGCAGGTCCAGCTGGAGCGCGAGCGCCTTCGCCACGTCGTCCGGGGAGACCGCCTTCCTCGCGACCAGCAGCTCTCCCAGGCGCCCGCCCTCGTCGGCCTGCGCGCGGAGCGCCTCCTCCAGCGCGGCCTCGCTCAGACCGGCGACGGCGCGGAGGATCTCCCCGAGCGGCCTGCCGACCATCGAGGCCTGCGCGGCGGAAGGAGGAGAACGGAGCTCGGCGGGTTCACGCATGAGAGGTTCGTTAACGGGGCTGGACCTGGAGCCGCTCGTCGGAAGGCGGGGGAGGCGTGGTCTGCGGGCCGGGCGTAGCCGGGGTCTGCGCCGCAGGTGGAGCCTGCTGCCCGGAGGGAGGTGCGGTGGGCGGCGCGGTGCCGGAAGGAACGGTCTGCGGAGCCGGTGTCCCCCCAGGTTCGGGAGGGCCGGACGGCGCCGGTGCGGGCTGCGGCTGGCCGGACTGGAGGAGATCCCGTCCGATGTCGGCCGGGGAGGAAGGCTCCGACCGCTGGCGAGGTTGTCCCGGTCCGAGCTGGCCAGGACGGAAGATCTGCTCACCGGGAAGTCCAGGGCCACCGTTCTCGGCCTTCATCTCCTCCTTCAGGACGATCTGGTTCATCTTCGCCAGCGGGCCGGGCTTGCGGCCGAAGTCGATGGGGACGTCGTAACCCGGCACCTGTCCGTAGAACTCCTCCACGAAGCGCTGCCGCTCGGACATCTTCTTCTCGAAGATGCGCCGGAAGTCCGAGGCGTCACGGATGATGTAGGGGGTCAGGAAGAGCAAGAGGTTCGTCTTGATCTTGTGGCGGCTGGTCTCGCGGAAGAGGTAGCCGAGCAGCGGGATGTCGCCGAGGATCGGAACCTTCCCCACGGACTCGATGGTCCGCTCCTGCATGATGCCGCCGATGACCACCGTCTCCTGATCCTTGGCGACCACCGTGGTCTTTGCGGTGCGCTTGCTGGTGGTGGGGCCGAGCACCGGATCGGTGGAGGCGATCTCCTCGGTGCTCTCGTTGATCACCATCCGGATGTAGTCGCTCGCGTTGATCTGCGGCTTGATGTTCAGCTTCAGCTCGACGTTCTGGCGGTTGATCGGCGCGTAGTAGGATCCGATGCCGCCGAGCAGCGACCCGGCGGTGGCCAGCGAACCGGAGGACAGCGTGGTCCCGGTCCCGGTGGGGAGCTGGGGAGCGAAGCCGGCCTGGAAGGGAACGTTCTGCCCCACCGTGATCTCCGCCTCCTCGTTGTCGCTGGTGAGGAGGTGCGGCGTGCTGAGCACGTTGACGTCCGAGCTCTGCTGCAGCGCGTGGAGCACGATTCCGAAGGAGGGGATCGACAGGCCGAGCTTGTCGAACGCCGGGATGGTGGGCCCCTGCAGTCCGGCGAGGAACCCGCCGTAGGAGGCGAGGTTCGTGAGCGAGAACGAGGGTGGTACGCCGCTCGTCGTGTACTTCGTGCCCACGATGCCCGCGGCCGTTCCCTGGCTGGTGTTCACCGTGTAGCCCTGGTGGAGGCTGATCCCGAACTGGGTCTGCCGGTCCAGGTCCACCTCCATGATCACCGCCTCGATGAAGACCTGGCGCCGCTGGAGGTCGAGCTTCTCGATGACCCGCACCAGGTTCTTGAAGTCGGACTGGCTCGCCACGACCACCAGCGAGTTGGTCGCCTTGTCGGGGGAGATCTTCACCTCGCCCTGGAACAGCTCGGCGGCGGTCACCCCGGCCACGCCTCCTCCGGGGCGCACCGGTGCCGGCGGCTGTCCGGGGATGTTCGGTGGGCCGCCCTGTCCGGGCGCGCGCGGCCGGTTGGCGCTGCCCTGTGCCAGCGACTGCAGCGTCGCGGCGATGTCCTCGGCGTTGGCGTTCTGCAGCGCGTAGACGTTGATCCGCCCCTCGCCGCTGATCGGGACGTCGACCTCTCTCAGCAGGGCGTCGATGCGCTCGTTTGCGGCCGGCGTCGCGACCACGACCAGCTTGTTCGTGCGCTCATCGGCGATGAGAGTGGTCACGGTGGCCGGGCCGGTCGTCGGGCCTCCCGGGGCGATGATCGGGCCGCCCGGGGGCGCACCGGGCACCGGCGGGCCGGTGGGGCCCGGCACCGGACTCACCGTCAGCCCAGGCCGGGCGCCGGGCCGGTTGGCCTTGGCGTCGAACAGCTTCTGGATGGTGGTCGCCAGGTCGTTGGCGTTCGCGTACTTGACCTGGATGACCCGCATCTCGTCGGAGCTGGAGCGGCTGTCCAGCTGCTCGATGATCCGCTCGATGCGGTGCATGTTCGAGCCGATGTCGTTGACGATCAGCGTGTCCGGCTGGAACGGGATCGTGTCGCCGTTCTGGCTGACGAGCTGCTGGATCACGCCACGCAGCGGCTCGAGGTCCGCGTAGCGGATCTTGAACAGGCGGGTGAGCATCTGCTCGTTGGTGGTGAAGGGCTCGTCCGGCCCCACCACCGGGATCGCGTTCTGCTTGGCCTTCGCCTTCTCCACGATCTTGGAGAAGCGCCCCTGCGGAACCACCGCCAGCTGGTTGGCGTCGAGGGCGGCGAGGAACGCGGCGTAGAACTCGTCCGCGCTCACGTCCACCTTCCCGTTGTCCGGGCCGATGATGGAGATCTTCCCGCGCACGTTGTCGCCGAGGATGAAGGTCCGGCAGGTGGCGTCGGAGACGGTCTGGACCAGCTTCTCGATGTCGACCTTGTCGAAGTAGACGTTGAACCGGGCCTTCTTCCGCACCTCGGAGCAGTTGGGCGTCGTGGCGGCGGTGGTCCCTTCACCGGCGGGTGGCATCGACGTCGGCTGACGCCCCGGCGTCTGGACGGGACCCGGGACCGGCGGCGGCCCTCCTTGCGTGGGCGTGGGCGTGGTCGGCCCGGCGGGAGCGGTCTGGGCTCCCACCGGACCGGGAGCCGGCCTCGGGGCGCGGATCGGACGGGCGGGACCGTTGGGAGGGAACTGCTGCGTCGGCGCGCCAGCCTGGGCGAGCACCGCAAGCGCAAAGCAGGGCAGAAGTGCGGTCATGGGTCAGCGGACGTTGTAGGTCTTGCGAAGCGTTTGGCCGTTCCGATCGACCTCGATGTCGATGCGGTTGGCGTCCTTGAGCTTGGTGTAGACCTCGAGCGCCTTCTCGGGGCTGTTCATCTCGAAGCCGTTGATGCGCTTGATGACGTCCCCGTTGACGATCCCGATCTTCGAGTAGAGCGAGTCGGGACGGATCGAGAAGAGCTTGAAGCCCTCCGCCTGGCCGTCCTTGAAGGCGGGGACGATGCGCGCCTGCATCGCGAGGTCGTTGAGGTTGGCCAGCGCCTTGTCCACCTCGCCGCGCGGAACCTCGTAGTTGTTGTCGTCGAGCGCCTTGATGCCCGCGCCGTACTGCCCAGGCTCGGTGACGGGGCGAGTCGTCGCGATCGGCGGGGGCGGCGGCGCGCCGTCACCGGCCTCGGCAGAGATGTACTCGCGCCGTCCGTTGTTGGCGATGATGATCTTGTCGCGCGCGATGCTCAGGACCTGCGCGGTCTGGACCTTGTCTCCCACCATCACGGTGGAGGACTTCTGGTTCCCGAGGTCGAGGATGGAGCCGATGGACCATCCGGGCAGCGTGCTGACCAGCGTGCCGAGCAGCTTCACCCGGAGCGAGGTGCGGACCGGCTCGGAGCTCATGTCCGGCCTCGGCGCCTCCTGCTCCTCCTCGGGCCTGGGCAGCGGGAGGTTCGTCAGCTGCGCGAGCTTTGCGAGATCGAGCACCGCTGGCGCCTCGGCCTGCGCGGTGCGGGTTGGGCCGCGCGAGTTCGACGCGGAGGGCGCAGGCGCGATGGCCGCCTCCAGGAAGAGGTTGACCGTCTTCGCCGCGAGGAGGGCCACCAGCGCGACGAAACACAGGTTCACGGCCCAGAAGTACTTCCGGATGACGAGTTCCATTGGGGGTGCCCGTGGGAGGGGCTGGGAGTGCAACAGCAAGCCCGGTGCCAGCGGGGAAAGGCCCCAGGACAGCGGGGTTCCTCGGAAGATTCCCCGTGAACGGCGGCCGGACGCTCTGCACCGGAGGGGCCCTGACAAAATGTCACTCCGGAAGGCCGGCTGGCGGGGCGGAACGTCAGCGCCGACAGGGCCCGCCGGCGCGCCGCGGCGAGGCCCCAGCTCGGCCCCCGGCAACCCCGGTCTCAGCCCCCCGAACCAGGGGGACGCTGATGTGGCGGCGCAGCTGCGCCGCTCGGTGAGGCTCAGCCGTCGCCGCTCGCCTCGTCCTCGTCCCGGCGGGTGCCGTCGCGCTCGAGCTTCCGGTAGATGGTGCGCGTGGCGATGCCCAGGAGCCGGGCGGCCATGCTCTTGTCGCCGCCGGTGTGGCGGAGCGTCTCGTGGAGCACGCGCCGCTCGACCTCCTCCAGCGGCGTTCCGATCGGGATGACGACGTGGCCTGCGGCGCCGCGAGGACCCTTGCGCACGGTGTCCGGCAGGTCCCCGACGTCGAGCACGTCGCCCCGCGCGAGCACCACCGCGCGTTCCACCGCGTGCTCCAGCTCGCGCACGTTACCCGGCCAGGCGTAGTCCTCCAGCGCCGCGAGCGCCTCGGGGCTGAAGCCGCGCACCGACCTTCCGTTCTTCGCCGCAAAGCGACGAAGGAAGTGATCGGCGAGCAGCGGGATGTCCTCGCGTCGCCAGGAGAGCGGCGGGAGCCGGATCTCGACGACGTTCAGCCGGTAGTAGAGGTCCTCGCGGAACCGGCCCTCGGCCACCTCGCGCCCGAGGTCCTTCGAGGTCGCGGCCACGAGCCGGACGTCGACCTTCACCGTCTGCGTCCCGCCGAGCCGCTCGATCTCCCCTTCCTGCAGCGCGCGCAGGAGCTTCACCTGCGCCCCGACCGGCATCTCGCCCACCTCGTCGAGGAAGAGGGTGCCGCCGTTCGCCCGCTCGAAGCGTCCCGGCCGCCGCGCGGTGGCACCGGTGAAGGCGCCCTTCTCCACGCCGAACAGCTCGGCCTCGAGGAGCGTCTCCGGGAACGCGCCGCAGTTGACGGCGACGAAGGGGCCGGCGCCGCGGCCGGAGAGCTCGTGCAGCGCGCGCGCCGCCAGCTCCTTCCCGGTTCCGGACTCTCCGAGGAGCAGCACCGTCGCGGTGGACGGCGCGGCCTGCTTGAGGGTGTCGAGAAAGGAGCGGAACGCGGGCGACTGGCCCACCAGGCTGCGCTGGGCGCCCAGGTCGGCGAGGCGGGCCTTCAGCTCCTGGTTCTCGGCCTTCAGCGCGTGGCGCTCCAGCGCCTTCTCCACCGTCTTCACCAGGACGTGGCGTTTCAGGGGCTTGGTGAGGAAGTCGTACGCGCCGTCCTTCATCGCGCTGACCGCCGCCTCCACCGTTCCGTAGGCGGTCATCAGCACCACCTCGACGTCGGGGCGCAGCGCCCGGGCGGTGGCCAGGAGCTCCTGGCCGTCCATCACCGGCATCATCAGGTCGGTGAGGAGCACCGCCACCTCCGGGCGGCGCAGCATCTCCAGTGCCGCTGCTCCGTCGGAGGCGGTGAGGACGCTCCAGCCCTCGTGCTGGAAGATGCGCGCGACCGATTCGAGGTTGGCGCGGTCGTCGTCGACGACGAGAAGGGTGGCGGCGGACATCTCGAGGAGAGGATTGTACCGCAGAGTGAGTGGAACCCCGCGGACGGTGGCCTGCTCGAAGGCCGACTGTGCGCCGGAAGGGCCCCGAACCCACGTCGCCGCTTCATATTCCCACACGCGTTCACGGCCGTTTTCTTCCCGGAGCGCAGGGTCCCCTGCGAGAGTGCGGCCGCCACGTCCTCACCGGAGCGCCGACCGATGTCTCGCCTCGTCACCGTCGCCGTTTTCCTCGCCCTCGTGCTCGTGCTCGCCTGTGATTCCGGAGCTCCTGGCCCCGGCCAGGTCCGGTTCGCCAACCTGATCCCCGACGCGCCGTCAGCGATCGACGTCTGCATCAGGCCGGACAGCACGGCCGCGTTCGGGACGCCTCTGGTCGGTGGAGGAGGGCTCTCCTATCCGCAGCTCTCGGGCCGCACGGGATTCGACGCCGGCACCTACTCGATCCGCCTCGTCCAGGCCGGGTCGAACAGCTGCGCGAGCTCGCTCGGCGGGCTCGGAGACGTGAGCACGTCCATCTCCGCCGACTCTCCCCAGACGCTCGTGCTCGCCGGCCGGTTCACCGGCAGCGGCAACCCATCGCTGACGGTGAGGGGCACCGTCGATCGGATCGCGCCATCGGCGAGCGGAAGCGTGCTCCTCCGGGCGATGAACGCCGCGCTGGGATCGAACCCGCAGGACACGGGGATCGTCGGCGGCCAGGTCTTCTCGCCATTCGCCACCAACGTCGCCTACGGCGCAGTCTCGGACTACCAGCAGATTGGCGGCATCACGCCGGGCTCACCGACCGTGACCGCTCCCCTGGCGTCGCGGGACACGGGCAATGGGCCGGTCTGGGCGCAGGGCACGTTCACCAACCTCTCCGACACGGGCGTCTACACTGTCTTCGTGATCGGGATCCCCGGCCAGAGCGGAACGCC